>FLYM01001254.1_pt1 | contig 10460 bp, 10 predicted proteins | sample 1122581 | NCBI WGS metagenome assembly FLYM01 (sample SAMEA4346789, study PRJEB14843) | hot springs metagenome | biome: Terrestrial Biome; feature: Habitat; material: Sediment | place: India | collected 2012-06-12 | depth 1760 m
CGAGGAGGAGGAGAGTTTGGCCCCGAGTGGCGCCGCCAAGCCACGGGCTTAAATAAGATTAAAACTTTTGAGGATTTAATCGCCGTCACCGAGCAGCTTCATAAATTGAAAATCACGAGCCCACAACTGACGGCGTTAATTGGCCAGTCTAACGGTGGACTGACCGTTTCGGCGACGGCGTTTCTTCGGCCAGATTTATTTTCTGTCGTCGTGCCAATCAATGGGGTTCTTGATCTAATGAATAAGGACACCCTAGATAAGAGATTTAGTGGATGGTCTTATGAGTATGGAAGTCCAAGTGAATCACAGGAAATGTGGCAATTCTTAAAAGAGATGAGTCCGGTTCACAATCTGGGAAAGAATGCGCCACCCCCAAAACACATTGTGGTGAATGGTCAAAGTGATGGAAGAGTGAATCCTATACATTCTTTCACTCTCATAGAGGCTCTTCAGCAGAATTTTAAAGAAAGCCAATCCGTGCTCGTGACCGTTAAGCATGGTGGTCACTGGGTAAATCATTTGGCCTATCAAGACGTTCATGCCTTTAGAGTGTCTTCAAGGCTATGGACCGAGCTTATTGATGAGGTGAGTGGCCATACATTCGATTGATTCGTTGAATGTCTAAGGGACTTAAAGTTTGGCTTGGGCGTATTTCGATTCTTGAGGTTTTTGCCCTCATGGTGGATTGACCACCTTTTGCAAACATCTCTGGAGGATAGATCATGGTCGATTCGAAATCAAACTTTGAAAGCCCACTCATCTTCATAAATTCACCGTTTAATATTTCAAAATTGTATTTATATTCGTCTTCGATATTTTCAAATTGCACCTGAATATACTTGTCACGATCAAATCTATTTTGTTCGTGAATAAATCCAAGAGCATGCATCACTTCGTGAATGACGGTTGAAGTGTCTGCATTCGCAGCAATCCAGATAGGCTGAAGCCCACCCACTTTTCCGATATAGGATTTGCTGATTCCATCAGTTTTAGTAAACACCAGGCCGTCTTTTTGGTTTGAGTGCTCAATAAATTTAAGGCTCGTCAGCCGGTTAAATACTTCGAGGGCTTGCCTGATCTGATCTGGGTTTGAAATGTTTGAGTCAATCAGATAGGGGATTTGAGAAGTCTCCCACAGTTTAATCGTCTCAAGCACACTTTGTCCGGTGTTTGGCCCGAACTCATCGTCAAGCATTCCAAGGGCAATATCACCAAATGCTGTCGCAATCCCATCGTCGATGACGTATTTCACAAGGGTAGGGCCTTTGAGTGTGACATCTTCTTTTACAGGCTCGGTGATGATTTCATCGGCAACAAGGGGCTCCTCTAAGGGCACCTCAGATTGAGGGGGAATTTTTTTAGGGCTGATTTTCGGGCCTTCAGATAAGGGGATTTGAGGATCAGAGGGTGAGTTGAGCCAAAAATAGATGCCAATGAGAAGTCCAATTGCGAAAAGTAGCCATTTCATTCGATCATTAATTGCTTTTATGAATTTCATTGTCAAAAATAAAACAGATGGCGATTTTTAAAGTTCTCTTAATTTTGATTCCAATGTTTTCTCAGATGGCCTGGTCAATTCCTCACACTCTTAAGGTGGAAGAACTCGATGCCAAGACCAGAAACGGCGAAGTCCTTGTGTTTAAAGGAGGGGACGCTTTTAAACTTTTAGAAATGCTTCCTTCTGATTCTTATTATAGCGGCTCTAAAAAATTGACCATCACCAGCGAAGACCGCTCCTTCACCTTATCTTGCATGGCCAAAAGTAAACAGGTGGATGAGGCCGAGTACAAGATTGATCCCGCCTCGACAGAGTGTCGAATCAGCGTGGATAAAAGTGTCAAAATTGATTTAGAAGATTCCTTGCTGTCTTTATAGGCAAACAAGATTTAATGACACGATAGTCAAATCCTATATCCCTATAGTTTTAATCGATTTTACTTGTTGTTCATTTCGATGTGAACTTATGCTTTCAAGCATCATTTTCAACAGGAGTACATTTATGATTCATAAAAAGTTAGGCATCACTTTGCTGATCCTGACCGCTTTAACCCAGTTTGGTTGCGCGATGGGAAAGGGCAGTGGGAAAAGCAGCGGGAACTCTGCGAAACCTGGCTCTGAAGAGACCACTATTTTAGAAATGTCGAATGTGTCCAATCGATTTTGGTGGCCGGAAAATTTAGATCTGTCACCACTTCGGCAGCACTCCTCAAAATCAAATCCGATGGGCGAAAAATTTGACTATGCAAAAGAGTTTCAAACTTTAGATCTTAATGCAGTTAAAAAAGATATCGCTGACGTGATGAAGACCTCACAAGATTGGTGGCCTTCAGATTACGGTCACTATGGTCCATTCTTTATTCGAATGGCGTGGCACAGTGCCGGGACATACAGACTTCAAGATGGGCGCGGTGGTGCTGGTGGGGGACAACAAAGGTTTGAACCTTTAAATAGCTGGCCCGACAACGCGAACTTGGATAAAGCGCGCAGGCTTCTTTGGCCCGTTAAAAAGAAATATGGAAAAAAGATTTCGTGGGCAGATTTGATGGTGCTGACCGGGAACGTGGCCATGGAATCAATGGGTTTTAAAACCATTGGTTTTGCAGGCGGACGTGCAGATGATTGGGAAGCAGATCTTGTTTACTGGGGACCAGAGAAAAAATGGCTTCAAGACGAGCGTTATAAAGGCGAAAGAGTGCTGCAAAAGCCCCTGGCTGCGGTTCAAATGGGTTTGATTTATGTCAATCCAGAAGGACCAAATGGAAACCCCGATCCCATTGCTGCGGCGAAAGACATTCGAGAAACTTTCGGAAGAATGGCCATGAACGATGAAGAGACCGTGGCCTTGATTGCAGGTGGTCACACTTTCGGAAAAGCGCACGGACGGGGTAAGCCTGATAAGTGTATTGGTCCAGAGCCTGCGGCCGCAGGCACTGAAGAGCAGGGTTTTGGTTGGAAGAATAAATGTGGCAAAGGGCACTCTGAAGACACCACAACAAGTGGACTTGAGGGCGCATGGACATCAAACCCAGTGAAGTGGACCCATGAGTATTTGACCCATTTATTTTCTTTCGAGTGGGAGAAAACAAAAAGTCCAGCGGGTGCTGTTCAATGGGTGCCAAAAGGTGGAAAAGCGAAGGATCTTGTGCCTGATGCTCACCTGAAAGATAAAAGACATGCTCCAATCATGTTTACCACTGACTTAGCCCTAAGAATGGATCCAGCTTACGAAAAAATCTCTCGAAGATTTTTGGAAAATCCAAAAGAGTTTGAGATGGCCTTTGCGAAAGCCTGGTTTAAACTCACCCACCGGGATATGGGGCCTCGCGCTCGCTATATCGGTAAGGAAGTTCCAAAGATGGATCTCATCTGGCAAGATCCAGTCCCTAAAGTGAATCACAAATTGATCACTCAAGCTCAGGCTGAAAACTTAAAGAGCACAATTCTTAAATCAGGTCTGACAGTTCCAGAACTCGTCAGAACCGCTTGGGCGTCAGCTTCATCATTCAGAAGCACTGATCTTCGCGGCGGAGCAAATGGCGCGAGACTTCGATTGGCTCCTCAAAACAAGTGGCCGGTCAACAATCCAGGAGAGCTTTCGAAAGTGCTGACCAAACTTGAAGAGATTCAAAAGAATTTCAACAAGGGCGGAGCAAAAGTCTCCCTTGCCGATGTGATTGTTCTTGGGGGAGTGGCAGCTATTGAAAAAGCCGCGCGCGACGCTGGAAACAAAGTCAGTGTGCCGTTTAAGCCGGGTCGAACGGATGCAAGTCTTGAGCAGACAGATGTGGCCTCTTTTGAAGTGCTTGAGCCAAAAGCAGATGCATTTAGAAATTACTACGGTGAAGGCGCCCTTTTATCACCCACTGAAAGCATGATTGACCGTGCGAATATGCTTGGCCTGTCTGTTCCTGAGATGACCGTGCTTTTAGGCGGGATGCGAACTCTGGATGCGAACAGCGCTGGTGTAAAACACGGAGTGTTCACCAGCAAACCAGGAACCTTAAGTAATGATTACTTTGTCAATTTGATCGATATGTCGACCAAGTGGCAAAAGTCAGAAAAAGATAAAGGCCTTTATGAAGGGCTTGACCGAAAGACTGGTGCGCTAAAGTGGACAGCCACTCCAGTGGATTTGATCTTTGGATCTCACTCTGAACTTCGTGCCGTATCAGAGGTTTATGCGGCTCAAGATGGCCGGCAGAAATTCTTAAATGACTTTGTCGCGGCTTGGAACAAAGTGATGATGAACGATCGTTTTGATGTGAAATAGCGAGAACTGATTTTTGCTTTAAAAAAAAGAGCCGCCTTTAAAAGAGGCGGCTTTTTTTATTTATAAGGTTTCAAAAGCCTTTCACAGGCCGACTGATTAAGCATGGATAGAAATTTGTAAAGTTGCGATTCAAGCATCTTGGGATTCAAATCCAGATACATGGCCACGTGACCCTCGAGCTGAATGACCATTCGATTATAAATATCTTGGGTGTCGCTTTTCGAAAAAGCACTCACCCCAAATTCAGACTTCATTTGACCTTCAACCTCAACAATCAACGCCATCAGCGCATCGAATTTTTCTCGACCCTTAGGCTTTCCGGTCAAAAGATAAACTGAGCTTTCAAAAGAGGCCGCTCGAACCTCATCAGAGACAGGGGCCCCAACGATCAACTGAAGTTTGTTTCTTTGAGGCGCAAGCAGCATCAGGCGATCTTTATTTGCCTCAATCCTGAAAACGGTCCTTGCAACGCGACTTCCAGTGTCCTGAGCCGTCACTGCGAAGGGCAAAAGGCGCTGGATGTTTTTAAGTATTAAGGCGTCCTGAAGATTGGGCTTTTCCCCATGAATCACGTCATGGGCCCACTGGGCTCCGAGCTGAAACTGGGCGTCGATCGCCTCTTGTTCGGTCAAGCTTGGTTCATAGGGGCCGGCGAATGAAGGTGCTGAGAAGACTAAGGGCAAAATCAAAGTGGCCGCTTGAAGTACAAGGTTGTAAAATTTATTCGTCATTTTGTTTGTTAAAGGCCTTTCTTAACTTCTTAGGGTGATATGACCGTGACTTTGCAATTCAAGGACCAGTAATGTCGCCCCATGAAAGAATTTAAAGTGAACCAAAAAATCCAGTGGAAGTGGCTCGGTCGTAAGATTGATGGAGTGGTGAAAGAGGTCTTTTATGAACGAATCACTAAAACCATCAAAAACAAACAGGTCACCCGCATAGGCTCAAAAGAAAAGCCAGCCTATTTGGTCGAGTCGGTGGCTGGAAATTTGGCTTTAAAACTTCATAGTGAGTTGAATATTCCAAAGAAAAAGTCCGTTAAAGATCGCCCACTTCCATTCCTTGGATCTAAAGACTAAACATTGGTCTTAAAGAGGGGTCTGGGACCTTTGAACTGGCCCTTTCCTATTGAGGAGTTTGTTACACTTGTAGGTGCATGCCTCACAGTCAAAATGCAGCTCTTCGCCTGCCGCCAATTGATCTTATTGAAAATCAAGAGCAGCTCACTCATGCGCGGGTAGAAGCCCTTCCAAAAACATTTGAGATCATCAACGTGTCTTTAGGTCTTTTGTTAATGATACTTTCTCCGCTTTCTTTTTATTTGCTTGAGCCTCATGAGTATAAAAGTTTCTACACTCCAGCGATGAGTGTGCTTTTTAATATCATCTTGTTAAATATCACTCATAACGCTTTTAGTTTTATTCTTCCGCTCGTTTCCCCAGAGGTGAGAAGCTGGTGGAAAAGTTCAAAACACTTTGGGATTGGAACATCGCTTTTTATCGGACTTTGTTTTGGGGGATGTTTTTTACTTTATTTAATTCCAAATTATTTTCTTTTGAATAGCCCAAAAAGGGCGCAAGCCATGATCTTTATTGCCACTTTCGTTTTACTTTTTGCGAAGAAACATGCATTTGGCCAAACCTACGGGATCAGCCGGCTTTACGATCATCGAAAGATGAAGCTTTATGGTCCTTTAAGTTTAAGGGATCAATCGTTGATCAGATGGCAAAAGATATTGATGCGCGTTTTACTTGGAATGATCATGCTTCGGGTCACAGTTCCTCTTGTGGTTACTCAGGCGGGTGTATGGATGCTTGGACTGACCATAGGGATCTGTTTAGTTATCCCTATGATTATGGGTCTCGCATTTCTTGAAGAAAAATCAAAGTGCTCAAATAAGGGCTTTTATTTGTCCAGACTGTGGACTTTCGGACTGATTGAATTCGGAAATCCAGTCCCTTATTTCGGAACATTTCTTCTTCACAGCTTAGAGTCAGCATTTGTCACAGGAGTGATGTTAAAGAACTCTTATTCAAAAAAACAAAAGCTTAAAGTGGTCACAAGGCGCTACTGGGGAGTGGCCTTGGCGGTGCTTGGATTGACTGTGCTTTGTGTTTTGGCTCAAGATTATCTTTTTGGAAAAGACTTAAAAATAAAATTTCCAGGTCAGCTCATTGTGGTGACCACATTGGCGTCATTGTCCACAGCGTTGACTTTTTCGCACTACATATTAGATGAGATCATGTTTAAGATGAAGGACTCAAAAGTGAAAGAGCAGATTGCACCACTGCTGAGTCCCGATGGATTTAAAAATTAGCGAATTCCTTTAGAGACATAATTTTCAGGAAGACCCGTGTTTGGTTTAACAGTTGGCTCTTCGCTGGCAATAGTGATTTGATCTTGTGGGACCACAGGGTCCACTCTTTCAGCTGGGAGGTTTGTTTCCTCTGACTTGTCCTCTGCAACAAGCGTTTCTTTCTCCTCAGCAGGGGGGTTTTCACTGTTCTTAGCGAATTTTTCATCAAGAAGTTTTTCAGTGAGACCAGCGTATTCAGATTTTTTTCCATCTGGGTTAGTGCAGATCAATCCATAACCCGATCCAGCCTTTTTCGAAAGGCTATCGAACTTACATTTTGCATTTGGCTCACTGGCCAACTGACTCATCATCCCCACTAAAGATTCCACATTGAGTGGTTCACCCCGTGCAGCGAATTGTTTTTCGATTTCACGATACTTATCGATACTCACATCAGGATTATTTGAATTCTTAATTGCGCGGAAGCTTGGATTGGCCTTTTCTAAAAAGCGAGTGTCTTTTTGGTGCATCATCGCGCAGTAGCCAATGCGAGAGCCTTGTCCGCAGACTCCGCTCATGTTTGATACCGGATAAAGCGCTCTCATTTGCATCTCTTCAACCTGAGGGCTCATCACGTTGTGCCAGTAATTTTGGCCTTCAGAAAAACCATTTTGTGAAAAGCACATTATCGAAATGAGAAATATAATTTGTTTCATACCCAATAAGGGATGCAATCTTTAAACCGCTTAAAGGCCAATTAAACCGAACTTGAGAGTCGATCTTTTTTGCACTGTATATAACTCAGTCGACAGTGTCTCATTTTGATTCGCGATAAAGAAGCCAGTAAACGGGGACGCCGGCAAGAATCATGATAAGTCCGATGGCAGACTCGATTGGGCTTTGAACAACGGTGGTGATAAGTAAAATAAAAGCCATGATCACAAAAAGTCCAGGAACAATCGGATAGCCGGGCACCTTAAAAAATCTTTGTCGCTCGGGCCACTTTTTTCTAAATACAAAAACGGTCATCCCGGTCAGTCCGTAAAAAATCCAAGCGGAAAAAACCACGTAATTTGTCAACTGATCAAAAGTTCCAGAGAGTGCAAATCCGATCGCAACAAGGGCCTGAAGCCAAATGGCCCTCACAGGAACATGAGTCCTTGGACTGACTTTTTTTAAAGCAGAAAAAAACAAACCATCCTTTGCCATCGCATAAGGGATTCGGGCTGAAGTCATAATACATGCGTTCATACCGCCAAGAGTTGAGATTAAAAAAACTGCGGATAAAATTTGAACTCCCGTGCTGCCGAAAAAACTTAAAATCGCTTTTGTCGCAACCGGCAGAGCATTGGGAAAGTTTGTTGAATTGGCAGTTGCGATTTCATTGAGTGGAAGCGCCCAAAAATAAGCCAAATTTAAAAAGGCATAAAGTCCAAAGACGATAAATGTTCCAATCACCAAAGCCCAAGGCAGATTTCGTTGGGCGTTCCTGATTTCACCACCCACTCGGGCCACAGCCTCCCAGCCATCGAAGGCCCAAAGGGCCGAGAGTGTGGCCACTCCAAATGCGCCAAAACTTAGAGTTGATGTGAGTGAAGTATGACCTAAATCAAGTGTCTGAGGATTTTTTGTAAATATAAAAATCATCGCTCCAAGGACCACAACAAGAAAGACTTTAATTCCAGTGAGAATACTTTGAATAAGGCCGCCAAATGAGATTGCTAAACAATTGATCGAGGCAAAGAGCGAAATCAGTGCGATCGAGATGAAAGCATTGTAATTTTGGGTGGGCAGTGCGCCGCTGATAAAGGTCGAAGACGCAACCGCATAAGCGGCAATTGAGCCTGGGAAAACGATCCAAAAACTCACCCATCCGGCTAAAAACCCCGCAAGTCGTCCGTAGGCCTCGCGAATGTAAACATAGCCTCCGCCAGCTTCAGGAAAAAGTGCGCCGAGTTCCGCATAGCTCATGGCCCCAAGAAGTGACAAGACCCCTGCGGCTGCCCAAGCCATAATGACCCAAAACACAGATCCCAGTTCTTGAGTCATGCCTGCAGTTTTTAAAAAAATTCCGGTCCCAATCATGGACCCAACGACAATACTTAAAGAGTCTCTAAAGGTGAGTGAGCGAACAAGTTGGGAGTTCGTGATCACTCGAGATCCATGATCCAGTTCTCATCGATGGTGCACTGTGATTCGATTTCATTCATCATATCGAAGCTTTGGTCATAGCCCTCAGTGGCTTTCCATTTTTTTAAATTTTTTCGCCCTGAGATATCGATAAACATATCAAGCTCAGACTCGTTGATGTCTCGCCCGTTGAGTTTCAGCTTAAAGTTTCTCACTACGCAACCACAGGTTTTTTTGGCCAGGCGCGAGTGACAGCTCGTCTCTAGGGTTTCGACTTTTTTTCGAACGGATTCTTTAGCCATCAGATTTTCTAAAGGAGGAGCCGGTGGCTCACCTGGATAAACCGTTTGAGCCAGTCCAGAGGTGCAAAATAAAATTAAAAAACTAACCGCAAAATGGCGCATAAATTCCTTTCGGGTCCACGAAGCGACCGCCTTGAATTTTTTCGAAGTGTAAATGAACTCCACTTGATTTACCCGTAGAGCCCATCTTACCCAGGCTTTGTCCCCGAGAGACACTCATTCCTCTTTTAACATGAAGTTCTGAGAGGTGGCTATAGGTTGTAAAAACCCCTCCGCCATGATCAATCACCACGCGGTTCCCGTAAGCTCCTGACCATCCGGCGAAAGCCACCTTCCCCCCTTGTACAGAAACGATCGGTGAGGCCTTTTTTCCTTTATTGCTTCTTGAGTAATCGCAGCCCTTATGGCCACCGCCGCATTTTTGTCCAAGCACATCGCCCCCTCGCACCTGAACCGCTCGACAGCCCCTGGCTTTAAACCCTCGCCCGGCACGGCAATTCGAGGTCCGCGTAGCCACTTCTTCAATCACTGAAGGGGCCTTGTCGGGCAGATTTGGCTTAGCGATTCGAGCATCACTGAGAGCGGGCAAAAAAAGCCCAAACGAAAAGATGATTTTAAAAACTGAATCTAATTTCATTCCTTTATTTTAGGTGATTTAGGTGACAAATTGCACGGCCTAAGGGACTTACGGCTCGACTAAAGAAGGGAATGCAGCAAGAAGAGTTCACAAGATGATTTATCGTCAACCACTTGCCAGTCCATCAGCAGTCCGCGTCTGAGATTTTCAAGCAGGCGCTTTTTCTGCTCTCGGCTCCAGACCCTTGATTTTAAAATTTCATTTTTAAATGCATTTAAGAGAACTTTTTGATAACGAATTCGGAGGTCCCCGAAACTCACGATCAATCTGGTATAGCTGTGGAGTGAAGCCGCACCTTCAAAACCATCAAGATCGCTCATATTGACTAGCTTATCTCTGCGGCCAGATCTGAACCAGTCTGCCGAGTCTGAATAGATGTCGAAATCTGTGGTGTCTATCCAATAGGAATCATCTGATTCTTTAGAAAAGATAAGATCGATATCGCGCCCAAGAACAATGTTTCTCTCTAGGCTCAGTCTCATCAGTTGCGCCACCGAGCGAAGCTGTGAGTCTGAAACCAAATCAACACCCATCTTCTGGAATAATAAATTTTTAAAAGTGTAGATGCCTTTCAATGTGAAAGAGTTCTTTTGTTTGGGGTAAAGCTCTTCCATCTCAAGAAAATAACCTGAAAGTCCATTTTCACCAACGATGTGGCCTGCTCTTGAAATTTCAGGCCCACCAATTCCCGACATCAACACCATACTAAAAAGTTCTCTCTGAAATCGCTCTACCGGTCCATAGGCGTAAGATCCCGGCAAAACTGTTTTTATAAGGAAAGATCTTTCATCTCTAAAAACTCGGTGCATTTCAGAGTGCATCATG
>FLYM01027532.1_pt1 | contig 10412 bp, 12 predicted proteins | sample 1122581 | NCBI WGS metagenome assembly FLYM01 (sample SAMEA4346789, study PRJEB14843) | hot springs metagenome | biome: Terrestrial Biome; feature: Habitat; material: Sediment | place: India | collected 2012-06-12 | depth 1760 m
AGCCCGCCTCAATGGCCTCTATTTCTTCTTTCGACAAGCCGACTGAAACGGCCAGCTCTCTGCTGTATTCTTCAAGCAGTTTAACGATAAATTATTTTCCTCTCGGCATACAGCCTAAACACGTCTGCGCCTTCTATATATACCATGCGCTGGGAGAAGTATTTTTTCGCCAGCGAGAAGTAATAGGGATTGTAGCGGGTGGAGACCGCCGGGTTTGTGTAGTGTCTCGCCAAGTGAATTTGAAAAGACAGTTGAATGGCGGCAAAATAGGGGTTTTCTGTCACTTCCCTCACCCACGGCTCTTCCTCATACGCGCGCCTCTCTTCCACTCTTTTCTTAGGCCAGTCTTTTTTGTAGTAGTGAATTGCCACAGTGGAGTTAGTCTTAACGCAGTCAATGCCCAGGCGGCAAGGAGTTAAAGTGGCGTTGTACCCCTCGGCTCCCCAAAACTCAGTGCAAAAAACACAGCCAAACCGCTTGAGTAAATACTCGACCAGGCGGCGGGAGAAAAAGAGCACGGGCTCAGTGGTTTGAGGCAAGAGGGCGTGGCCCCAAGTCTGGTTGTTCTCATACGTCACTGGGTCTGGGTAGGTCGCGCCGTAGCAGTCCTCTGGCGTGCAGTGATACGCCATTTCTAAATCAGTGCCAGCGGTCTTAATGCCGTGGGGGAAGTAGATGTGCGCGTCAGTTCTCAAAAACGCCGTGCAGCCGTCTTTAAACGCCTCTAAAAACGCCGCGTCGAGAGCTCTCCACAAGCCGAAGCCGCGCACTCTAATAACAGCGCCGTATTTATACGGCCACGTCTCTTCGTAGTCTGAATCCACGCCGAAATAAAACCTGTAAATCCCGCTAGAGCGTATTAACTTCACTACGTACTCCTCGCGCTCGTCTGGCGCGAGGGGGACTACAGCGCATCACACATTTCTAATTTAGCTTGATGTTTTTAATTTTTTGTGTTTGAGGAATACCCCACTGAAACTGACTGGGGCAGTGTAATTGTCGCGTGGAGAGACAGAGTGGTCTACGTCTCGCCTAAAAGCGGAGTTGTCTGTCTTTACGACTACCGGGCGCGCTGTTGCGTAAAAAATCCCCATCCCCAGAAATCAAAAGTATAGTTGAAACACTCTATTGTAGCCTATATATTGAACTATATAATATCCTCTGACCAGAAATCAAAAGGTAGTTGAAACACGTTGTAATAAAAAGCCGGAGAGATAGTCGGGGCTTTCTGCAGTGTTCAGAAATCAAAAAGTTGAAATATCAACAAGAATTCTAGCTGTTCGATAGACGTAGCGTTAGTTTCAGAAATCGAAAGATAGTTAAAACGGGTGTTGAACATCACAACAGCATGTAGCACTCTAGGAATCAAAGATAGTCGTAGCCAACAAACTCTGTCTGGCGCTTCTCTGTCCGCAAACTAGAAATAAAAAGACTCCGACGGACTTGCCGTGGAAAACAGCGTTTTATTTATCGTCTGTAATAATTGCTGATATATACGGCCAGCGCGCCGTTTGCGTTCGCCGGCGTTTTAAAGCCGCTCTATGTATTTAAAGTTGCCTATTTAATTGCGCGTGGTTTACTGCGGAAATGCGCAGTACGAGCTGGATAGGGCCGCGGCGTTGTTAAAAAGCAAAGACCCCGACGACTTGCTGGAAGCCGCCAGGAGGTTAATAAAGGCGCGCCTGTTTTTAAACGGCGTTGTTCCCAGCGACAACGCGGCCGCGCTTGCGGAATCTGCGCTGGCCGAGGGGGCCTCGCCGAAGTAGTAAAAGCGCTCGGCATGTTATGCCTGGCAAGCGCCTACGGCAAGAGGAGTCAGCTCGTCGACGCGGCTAAGGATATCGTGGCGAAGCACATCCAAGAGATTTTAAAAGAGCACAGAGAGAAGTGCGGATAAAAGCCCGGTTACGGCTGGGGTGGGCGTAACGAGTTGGGCTCCCTCCGTCTGGCCTCCGGATACCTGCCGCGGCGGGGCTGTCCCAGCAATGGGAGCGTAAGGGCCCCCGCGCTTGAGGAGTCGGCGGTCTTCGCGACTTCTCAGCACTACAACTGCTTACGTAGGCGCCTCTGAGCCACCTGCCAGGCGAGCCGCCGCCTACCAACTTCACGGCGTTTTTGCACATGAATAAGCGGTTTTACTCCTCTAAGGGATGTTCTCGCCAGCCAGTACACGGCTTTTAAAACGCCGGCGGCGCTGTCTAATATGTGTGGGATAGCGTCTGTGAGAACTTCCCCCTTGTCTCTTTTAGCTGTTGGAACAGCCAGTCAATGGAGTTGAAGATCTTGTCTATCATATAGCTGACGATTTTATTGCGCAAGTTTTGTAATAACACCGGGGCTAGCCTCCTGGTGATTTTCAAATTGTGGCGCCAGCTGACGTAAAGGACGTCCCAAAAGCCATCTGGCAAGCGCTCAAGCGAGGGTTGTTTTAAATGCCTTAGGGCTGAGGTGTACATGGGCACTACTGGCAGGGGGAAGATCCACGCGATAAAGTCGTGGTCTACAATTTTCTCCACTATTTCAAGAGTCTGTCTCATATCCTCTTCATTTTCGTCGGGATAGCCTATAGTTAAAGTATAGGCGGGGTAGATGTAATTTTCATTGAGTATTGCCGCGGCCTCTCAAATTACGTCGTGCCACTTCTCCGGGGGATGGGGATATGTCTTCCCCCTCATGTATTTGTTTAAAATCCTCACGCTGCCAGTCTCTAGGCCTATTACAGGGGTGTCGCCTTTATCCGGCCCGAGGCCGCCCAGCTCGGCCACGGCCTTGACGGTTTTTGGCGACTCCACAACGGGGACTGCCGAGACGTGGCTGAAGAAAATGTGGTTTACTCTTCTATCCCCCACTCTAACTGATCTAATAGCCTCGTAGAGCTTTACAATGGCGTTGTGGTTTACTCTAAGCCTATTGGGGTCGTAGGGAGAGGTGCCGTAGAGGAGCAAGTCGTCTGTAATTAAATCCACTTGAGTCCAGCCCGCCCTTAGGTTGACCTCTACCTCTTTCACAACAGTGGATATGGGCATTGAGCGGAAGGTAATGGGCGTGATTGAACAAAACTGACACCCCCTGGTTATTTGCACCTCTCCAAACCTGGCCGGGTTTATAATAGCCGGTATGTCCTCGGCGGCTGGATATTCGTCAACGCCGGGCCTTATAACTGGGAGCACATCCTCTCCGGCGAGAATTCTCGGCAGCCACTTGACGAGAGTTATCTCCACGTCTTCAATAAATATCACGTCAATCCAGTCGGGCTTGCCGGCTCTCATTAATTGTTCCACGCCGGGCCCTCCCGCGATTACTTTAAAGCGGTATTTCTCCTTGAGCCTCCTCACCCTCTCCCCCAGCTCTTTAAAAAAATCGGGCTGTCCAAGTCTCCCCGCCCCCTAATATGCCCGTTAAAAAGGCGCTGACTGGCGAGAGGCCGTACGGGTCGTGCCCAGCGCTTACGCCGAGGAGTCTCGTCTTATGCCCAACTGCCTTTTCTAACCTCTCGGGGGGCACTACGGCCACGTCTTTATACCCGGCGTTTACGAGAACTGCCCCCACTTTCCTCAGCGCATACGGCGCGTAGAGGGCACTCCCCCCTCTGTCGGCCTTGACGGGAGGGGTGAAAAACTTGTCCATAAAGAGGCGGGGGACTAACCTCGCGGGCATACACGCAATGTAGCCGAGGGAGGAATTGCCGCCGTAGTCCGTAAAAGAGGCTCTATCTGCCGTTAGCACAATTTCCTACACTATAAAATATAACGAATTTCCTTAATAAACTTTTTGGTAATTCTTATTAATTATATAAATAGTCAGTAACATCTAGAGTTAAAGGGATTTACACACTCACGGGGCGACGGTTTAGGAGCCCCTGTAATAAATTTATATGAATGATATTTCTGTTTTTTACAAAGTTTGAGCGCGTAGAAAAGTACGGGTCATATAAATGAATGTTTTAAAAAATGGGGATTTAGACGTACATGGCGCTGGACACTGAAGGGGTGTTAGAAAAGTTCAAAGGGGTGATATCCCTGTTGAGATTCCTCAGGAGGTGTAATAGACTGAGCGAAATTGACAAATTCGCCTCGGCCCCAGACGCCGACACGGCTATAGACATTTTGCGAAACGCAATGAGTATAATTTATAGAAGCCGCAGGGAGGTTGAAGAGAACGGCAGAAAGAAGCCGTATTGTTATGAAGACGAAATAAAAGAAGAAGAGAAGGCATTATATGAGTTTCTCTGCGGCAAGAACTGCGTGAAAAAAATGGGGGGTAGATATGTAGTGAGAGTCGAATGTCCCCAGCTCCCCGCCGATAAGGAGCTGGAAGAGCTTAGGAAGGCGATTGATAAAGGAGGTATAAAACCCTCGACCCTCGCGGCAATTGCGCTGGCCAGGGTTAAGAGGCCATGAGACGCCCCTCTGTCAAGCAGGGCGGCGTAATAAATTGTCCCAAGCCCTCATACCTCTCTATATCGGCCAGGGTGTTGGTAAACGCAGAGGCGATGAACATGGTTGAGGCATTGGGAAATGTAGTTCGCCACAGAAAGGCCAGCGTGGTGTACAGACTAGAAAATAAAGAGGAGAAAAGGGCGTGGTATGAGGTCAGAACTGTGCCTGTTATTTCAGGCGAGGCTCTTCGCCATGCCTATCAAGCGGCGTTGGCAGACATAGCAGTGCAGGCAAATTTAAAAGTCTGCGATTGGTGCAAACGGCACGAGTTTATAAAACACGGCGTTGTTGCGGACCCGTTTAAAACGCTTGAGCAACAGCTCTTCGGCGTATTGGAGTCTAACGCAACGCTCTCGGAGAAAGAACGCGCAGTAATGGAGGCATGCGTTGTGGAGGACGTCGGCGGATTTCTCGTGCCAACCGCAACTCCAGTTAAGAGGACGTCTGTTCTCGAAATTGGCTACATGATGCCAGCAGTGCATAACAACAAAGTCCTTTACGGATTTGACGTGCAGTTCCACGTGAGACATGCCCCAACAGCTCAAGCTATAAGCGGCAAAGGCCAAGAGATCCAGCCCCAGTCTATTTATAATAAGGAGTCCAGCTCAGCGCTTTACAGCCTTAGCCTAAACTTAGAGCTTTGGCGTATAGGCGTCACTAGCGACTGCCAGTACGTACTCAGCGACAGGGAGAAGCGCGTCAAGGCTGCGCTGGCGGCTTTAGTGGCGGTTCTTAACGGCGATGTGAGAATTGGAGGGGGGTGGAGCTCTTACTTGCCTTCTTGGCGTTTACAAGACGCCGTGGCTGTGTTCTCTGCGCCGTTGCCTATATCGGCTATAACGCCAGTATACGAAGATTATATTAACCAGACGGTTGAGCTGGCGAGGGCAAAAGACGAAGTGTACTCAAAAGCTCTAGGCGAGGTTGAGTACAGGATTTTGGCGTTTACCGCTAGTGGGTGCCAAAGGGATAAAAACGTAGAGTGCGCCGGCAGTATCGCCGAGTTTGTAAAGAGGCTGATGGAACTCGGCCTTGAATATGCGGGCTTTGCTTAGCGTTGAGCTTTCCTTCTCCTGGGGATTCTGGGCCAGGCCTTATTTTCTCAGCGGGCGGCAGCCGTCAATGAACGTCCCCCCTCCCACAACTCTTGTAGGCGCTTTGTCCAGAGGAATTGCGGCTGTGCTGAGAGCCAAAGGCGTTTCAGTGCCTGAATATATGAGGGAAGGCGGGAGGTACGTAGTGCCGATTGCCCGCGATTTAGGGAAATGTGTTGATGCCGTTTACTTCAGATTGACAAAGGGCGTAATTTACGTTAATATTGATAAAACTCGGTTATTCCAAGCGCCGTATATCCGCGAAGAAAATGTGAAAAGGGATCCCGCGCAGTGGTTTGCAGTTAGAGATGTGGGAAAGGCTTATGCACCGGGCGCGGAGGCAGAAGCCGCTTTTCTCATCGATTTAAACTGCGCCAGCCGTCTCTGCAATGCATTAGAGGCCGCCGCCCACGCCATTACTAGGCTGGGTCCGGCGGAGGGAGTCGTCGCAGTAAAGCGCGTAAGCCTACTCCCCATTGACAAATGCGTCGAGGTTGAGCTGGGTACAATAAATCAGCCATGTCCCTATTTCCCCGCGCAAGGAGAGCCCAGAGATCCCTGGGTGAGGGCCGAGTTCCTCGACTGGCGCGATGAGAGGACGTGGAGCGACGAGAGGCCCAGCGCCGGAGTTGTGGAATACGCCGTCCCAGGCGGCGTATGGGTTTACGCTCAAGCGGAATTCCCGAGTTGCCTTACTTTAAGAGGGTATAAGGGTCTTAAATGCGGCGAGTGGGTCTATCCAGTATGATCGTGAGGGTTAGAGACGTAAGAATCGGCGAAAAAATCCTCGCGGAAACCACGCTTTTGGTCGACGCCAAAGGGACTCGCCACGGGCTTGTCCCTTTAGGCGGCTTAAGCGTAGTGGGGGGATCCACAGGTTCAGGCAAGACCCTGCTGGCCGAGGCTTTGTGGTTAGGAATTTCGTGGAGTGTTGCGCAACTCGCGGGCTTAAAGGAAGTGGTTTTAGCCGTATACAACGCGTCTGCTATAAGGCCTTTATCCCTAGTCTTTGAGGCCGAGATGGAAGACCACGAGATTCCGGGTGGAGCTCGAATCGCGGCGAAAATAAGCAGGGGAGTTTTAGAAAGCATAAACGTAAATCCTGAGACTGTGGACAAACAAGCGCTGGCCTACGCGCTAGCCCATGTAGTATCCCTTCCGCACACTCTCAGGGAGACATTTTATTCGAGCTCAGCCCTCCCCCTTATCCTCATTAAAGAGCTTGTGTTCGGGGACAAGCCTTGCGATTTGTTGTTGCCCATAGTGCCTCCAGTAGCTGTTAGGAAGGGCATGGAGGAGTACTATGTCTGCCATGCAAGAGCTTTTAACCTTGAGGTTGGAGTAGTTCTAGAGGAAAAAGAGGGCGGCGGCTACTACGCGGGGGCGTCCACCGGCGAAATCTCCAGAGAGATACTGCGGTATTACAGAGAGGCGTTGCAAGCCCTTCGCGAACGGGCTAAAGAGCTAGGAGTCTCTCTGATGCCAATGGCGATAATTGACGACGCATTTGATGGACTAGATGGCCGCGCCTTGGTGGATGTGGCTAAGAGCGCCAACAGCCCAACGTGGTCCCTGTATGCCCTTACTCACAGAACCGAGGCGGCCGACTATGCCGAAAGAGTCCTCGTCCTCGGCTACGGATTAAGGGCAAACAATTTGGCCTCTAAGCCCTCCGACTTTCGCTTCGCCTTAATAGATATTGAGCGACTAGATTACGACTTGTATCTGGAGTTCTGCGAAAAGGTAATAGTAGGCGATAAGAGTAGGTGCGAACAAGTGCGGGAATGACAGTACAGTGTAAAATCTCAGTGACATTAGGCTTAGGAGCTGCCAAGAAGACAGTAGAGATCGCGGGAGACTGCGAGGAGATTAGGAAAAAGCTCGTAGAGCTTATCTCACTAGAGAAGGCAATTATAGGCGGAGAAGTGAAGAGCATCTTGGAGATATTACAAGGGGGCGTAAGATATGGGCGTAAGTTCGTGGCAGTGATAAGCTGGATTAAAAGAATACCAAAAAGAATAGCAAAATTAATTAGTGGGGCGGGAACATGATCCGCTACGTCAGACTCCCCCCGTGGGATATTTTAAGCGTTGAGCTGACAAAGGCATTGTTTAGGCTCTCTGTTGGGGACGTGGAGGTTGTGGAAAGCGGAGTGGGGGAGTTATTCGCAGTGAGAGATGTGAGGAAATTCGGCGATAAGCTCGAGAGTTTTGCCCGCAGAGCGGATTATGCATTGCGCGCTACGTTTAACCTTCTAGGCGGCAGTTTCGTCGCCGGCGAGTGTAAAGTAAGCAGTATACAAGAGCTCGCCAGAAAGACCGCAAAGGATCCCGAGGGAGTTTTGGCAGAGCTGGAAGCTGTGGAGGTTAAAAAAGAGAACGACGGCATTTTGCTAGAGTGGGGAGCGCGGCCTCCTACAGTTAGCGACAAATATGCCCCTCCCCTCTTTGCCTCTTATGAGTTCATGGAGGGGGCGAGGACGTGGCCAGCGCCTCAACTCGCCGTAAGGAAAAAAAGAGGGGGAGAGGTTGTCGAAGCTGGGTTTAAGAGGAAAGTGCGCCCGAGCTGTTTAGTTGTAGGCGCAGTGGCGTTGGGCTATGCCGCAACATATGTGAGAGGAGGGCCCAGCACTGGAGACATAACGTTATTAATTCCGCTCACAATGGTCGAATACGATTTGGCCAAGAGAGATATAAAAGGCGCGTTGCTCAGCGAAATGGGCGGTCTTAAATGCGAGCTTCCGGAGTATTTGACAAGAGCTTTAGTGGCTTCGCGTTTAAACAAGCCGGCCGCCTTCCGGTTCGTAAAACTGGCATACTACGGCGGGAAGGAGATAAAAAAGGACGCCTCATATGAGTACGTGATTGATATAACTCCCCTTGGGGTGCGGCATTTGATCTTTAGAAATTACGCCGATGTCCTATACGACTTGGCCAAAGAGTGGTGTAATTGCGATAACCGCAGATGGCAGGGTGAGGAGTGTGACGAAGTGGAAAAACTTGCCGAGTCCGTGAAATGGCTATATTTATACGCAGAGGGAGGCTACGGGGAGAAGGCCTATGATGCGGCCTCAACATTAACGCGAATAGCCGCGGGCGGCGGCCGTGTTGCTAATTTGGCAATGCGGTTGGCTAAACTCGCCGAGGAGTTGTTATGATCGTAGACGCCTATAGGAAATACGCAAAAGCTCTGGACTTAGAAGAGAGGCCCGCCTTAGAGACAGCTTTAGAGGAGCTGGAGAAGAGGGGGGTCGTGGTGCTCCGGGCGCCCACGGGCTACGGCAAATCCCTGTTCTCAGTCGCCATGGGTTTAGCGGCTTATGAGGAATTATGGCAGAGGGGTATAGCTAAGGTAATTCACGTAATCCCCATGTCCTCTATTGTGGAGGATCTCTACAGCAGAGCTCTCGAGAGGCTTACGCGCAAAGGTGAAGATGCGGATTTAAAACAGTTGGAAAATGCCTTACTTGAAAAATACCCTAGGCGCTGGGTAGGCTATCAGTCTTGGGCTATCGACGCCGATTTTAAAGACCCGCTGTATATCTGGAGCTCCCTTGTATACACCACGTTCGACAGTTTCGTCCTCAACCTTTACAAAATCACTCCGCTAAGAGCTAAAAGAGCGCCTTATGAATCCGCCAGGTCTGCCATAATTAGATCGCTTGTAATTCTCGACGAGGCGCATCTTATGGCCGATCCCCGGGGCGGCAAGTCGCTCGCCGTGTTTATAGCTACTATTAAGTCGTTGAGAAAATTAGGCGTCCCCGTCTTAATCGCCACGGCCACTATTTCAGACACAGTGGCTAGGCTTATAAAAAACGCCGTAGACGATGTGAAAATAGTTGCGAGCACAGTCAAGGAGTGTGGAAAAGGCGGGGACGTGTTAGTCCACGATTACGGGCCAAAAGGTCATGTAGATGCTTATTTGAAGGCCATTCCGCTTGAGGAGCTTAAAAACGAGCTTAAATCGCAGAGCTTTAAGAAAGCCCTCTTGATATTTAACACTGTAGACCGCGCCGTCAGAGCTTACCGTATGCTCAGTGGTGAGTACAACGCGGTGTTGCTTCACGGGAGGTTGACTTTAGGCGATAGATCAGAGGCCGTGATGAGGGCAAAGAGCGCCGAGATAGTAGTAGCTACGCAAGTCGTCGAGGCAGGCGTAGATATAGACTCTGATTTGCTCATCACAGACATAGCTCCATTTCCGAACTTAATCCAAAGGTTTGGCAGAGTAGCGCGTAGAGAGATAAAAAGGGGTACGGCGATTATTAATATTGACAAAGATGCATATGAGGCCTCGAAAGCAGTATACGGCGAAAATGAGACGGAAGTTACGTCAAATCTATTAAGGGAATATACAAAAGCCGATAAACGCCTTGAGGTGGAGTGGAGAAATCCGTGTCCAGAGAAGAATACATACGCTTTACTGCTGGAGGAATTTGACAGACGCGCTTATCCTGACATAGGAAGGCGTTATGACGTAGAGTTAAGCCTCGCGCTACAGACTTTAAACGATTTACCTACTTTAAGCAGAGAAGACGCCAGAAACATAATGGAAAAATACTGTGGCTTCGTACGCGATGCCGCTGCTGTACCGCTTATAGATCCCGAGTGTTATAATAATATTAAAAAACCAGATGAAATAAGGAGGTGTATCTTATTAGTATCAAGTGACTTCTTGAACAATAAAAAAGAGTATATAATTACAAATGGTACAATCCGCGTAGTAGTGGAGGCGTTAAAACGCGTTGACAAAATGAGAGATCAGGTGAGTAATACGCTTTGTAAAGATAGAGGTGTCAATGAGGTGAGCACTGAGGAGTATGAACTGCCCGCCTCAATGCTTTTTAACGCTAAAGGTGAAGTTGACTGTCGTAAAG
>FLYM01059674.1_pt4 | contig 10347 bp, 9 predicted proteins | sample 1122581 | NCBI WGS metagenome assembly FLYM01 (sample SAMEA4346789, study PRJEB14843) | hot springs metagenome | biome: Terrestrial Biome; feature: Habitat; material: Sediment | place: India | collected 2012-06-12 | depth 1760 m
CTCCACGATGAACTTCTGAATGCAAAACACTGATTTCTCCACCCATCACGCGAGCGAGCCGTCGAGATAAAGCAAGCCCTAATCCCGTGCCACCGAACTTTCTGGTCATTGACTCATCGGCCTGAGCGAACATTTCGAAAACATGGTCAACTTTGTCCGCAGGTATTCCAATTCCAGTGTCTTTCACGTTGAAATAGATCCAATCTGTTCCCAAAGAATCTTTCTCACAAGTCACAGAAAGATGTATAGACCCCTCTAGTGTAAACTTAATCGCATTGCCAACCAAATTAGTCAGAATTTGCTTGAGCCGAGTGGCGTCGGCAGTGAAGTTGTAAGGGACGTCGAGCGAGATCGCGGCGGCCAATGTGAGGTTTTTATCACTAGCTTTAAGCTGCCAAAGCGACAAAACATCGTTGACTAGAGTTTCAGTGTGAACGGGTTCATGCTCAAGCTTGAGGTGTCCGGCCTCAACTTTTGAGAGGTCGAGAATGTCGTTAATAATCACCAGCAGCTGCTCGCCGTTTCGAGCGAGGATATCAAGGTACTCGCGGCGTTGCGATTCATTTAAAGATGGATTACGTAAGAGTTCAGCAAAGCCAAGCATGGCCCCAAGGGGTGTTCTTATTTCATGAGACATATTGGCAAGAAAGGTCGACTTCAGTTCGTTAGCCTTTTCTGCCGCTTCCTTTGCCTGTCTTAATGCACCCTCATAATTCTTTCGTTCAGTAATGTCGATTGAAGTCGTCGGATAAATTTCATTGCCATCACTGTCATAAGCAATTCGTGCCCACATGAGCACTGGAAAAAGGGATCCATCTTTTCGTTTTGCCATAAACTCAAGATGGCAATCGCCTTTAGACCTTAACTGCTCGATGATAAGCTTAGGAGTGTTGGGATCTGCGCAATGTTCAGAAGGGGAATGCCCAATCACCTCGCTGGCATCATCATATCCCCACATATTTAAATAGGCCTTGTTTGCATAAATCAACAGGCCTTCGGCATTGACTATATCAAATCCATTTAAGCTGTTCTCAAGAGCTTCACTCTTAATCTGAAGCTCGTTTGCCATTTTAGAAAGGTCATCACTCATGCCTTAAAATAAGCAGAAGCGCGGGCGGATCGCCAGATAATTTAGCATCCAAGTATAAAATTACGCGGCGATTTTGTGAGTGCCTGGAACAGCGGGCTGAAGAATTCCACGCTCAAGAAGAATCTTCGTGCAGTCCCCCCAAAATTTCTCTTTCATTTTTGATTCTGCAGGCCCTAGTCGAATCTTTGGAAAATCCTCGGCAGCAAAGTGTTGTGCAAAGTCCTCAGGCGAGCAGCATTTGGCGATTTTTAAAAGAAGGTTGCAGTGAACGTCAGTCATAGTGACTTTATCGACCAAAATTTTACGAACACCACTTTCGGGGGTATGAATTAAAAAATCGTGTAATCCAATTAAATCATAGTCAGACACGGACCTCTCCTTGTTGTTTAGGATCTCTAATCCTCATCGGACAGTGAGACCAGGACTTTAGCCTGGTCTCAACATGAAACACTTTTAGTCTTTGATATAAGCGTCGGTGCCTAAGCTTTTATTGCGGTTGGCAGCAGACTCAGACATTTCGTTAATTTCGCCATCAAGATAAAGACGGTTGTCCTCAACTTTGTAAGTGCCGTATCTTTCGCTGGGCACGTTCATTAGTGGGCATAAACCTTCACTCATTTCACCTTTAATAACCACTTCTTCACCCACTGGGAATTCTTGAACTCCGCAGAAGTTAATGGCACTTAGAGCTGTTGCCGTCGCTTCGTTGTTTACCGTGATCTTTACTTCATCAATACGAATGTCGAGTTGGCCACCCTCTGCATCAGCCGGGGCGTCGGGCTCAACTGCGAAAGTTCCTTTGTAGTCGATCTTCGCGGCTTCTTCTTGGCAATCATCTGCTGAGAAGTAACTTTGAGTTCGGGTGAACTCGTTTCCTTGAAACATCAAGGCGCTTCTCTCTGAAAGATTGATAAGTGATGAAGATCCGCATTCACTCACAAAACGACCTTGAATTGCAGGGTCTTCCACATTCTCAATTAGATTTTGCACATCGTCGCTGCTGCATCCAACGAGCGCCATTGCACCTAGACCCGTGAACATTGCCGCAAGCATTCTTCCTTTTAATAACATTTCCTATCTCCTGATTGTTGGTTGTTACGTACTGTAATGTACAGAGAGCGCAAATTAAGTGAGTTCAGAGAGAGAAACCTGCTCTAATTGAGAGATAAATGTTTAAGTTCCTTAGCAACTGACCCGATTTATTAAAGTAGCCTTAAAGCTTAAAATTCTTACATGATTCCAAAATGGGACTCTAAGGATTGAGTGAGGCGATAATATCTTCCCATCCGAAGGAGCTTATGTTTATCATTTTGAATATGATTTTGAAAAAACACTTCCTGAAATATCTCGCAGTTCTTGTATTGGTCCCAACCTTCGTCGGATTTGGATATTCATTTATCAATTCCTCTCCTGAAGAGAGCGAGGCCTCGGTTTCTGAAGTGAGTGAGGTTGAGAAACCAAAAGAAGAGGTGTTTCCGTACACATTGGCTCCAAGATCAAGTCTTTATTTGGCGCTTCGAGAACTCGACATCTCACCAGGGACAATCCAACAGGTTGTTGAAGCGGCGAAACCGTTTACAAATTTAGCCCAGCTTAAGCCAGGCACTCGCTTTCAAGTGGTGTATAAAGATGAATCTCAAAAAGAACTCAGTCAGATCAAATTTAGATTTTCGGCGGTTGAGAAAGTTGAAGTGATCAATGGCTCTCAAGGTTGGGTTGCTAAAAAAGTAGAAGTGAGAGTTGATTCTAAAATCGTAACTTTTCGTGGCTTGGTTAAAACCACACTTTGGGAATCTGCAATCGCCGCTCAGATGGATCCTAACCTAACCGCAGAACTTGCGGAAATCTTTGCTTGGCAGGTTGATTTTTCGCGTGAGGTTCAAGTCGGCGACAGATGGAGACTTTCTGTTGAGCAAAAGCTCGTAAAAGGCAAACCCTATGGTTGGGGCCGAATCCTAGCGGCTGAATATGAAAATGTGGGCGAGTTGTACAGCGCAGTGCTTTTTAGAAATGGTGAAGAGGAACTCGGATATTTTGCGCCAGATGGAAGCAGTCTTAAAAGAATGTTCCTTAAAAGCCCGATCAAATTCGGACGAATCTCATCTCGATTTAACCGAAAAAGATTTCATCCCATCCTCAAAGTCAACCGCCCTCATCTCGGAGTTGATTATGCAGCGCCGAGCGGGACACCGATTCGTGCGGTCGGCGATGGAAGAGTCACCATTGCAGCTTGGCGCGGAGGTGGCGGTAAAACGGTGATGATCAGTCACAATTCCGTCTATAAGACCGCCTATAAACACTTGAGTGGATTCGCAAAAGGAATCAAGTCTGGATCGCGAGTGAAACAAGGGCAGATCATCGGTTATGTCGGGTCTACCGGAATGTCGACCGGTCCTCACCTTCATTTTGAGTTCTATCGCCATGGGGCCTATGTAGATCCTCTTGGTCAAAAGTTTCCCTCTGCAGACCCAGTTCCATCAGAGTTGATCAGCCAGTTTAACACCGCCACTCCGGTGGCGCTCGCCTCACTCCCAGAGTGGGAAAAAGGGGATCTCACTCTAAGGGCTCCGTCCTCTGAGGATGACGATGCTGCTCGTGCAGAAAGTGGAACTCTTTAAACAACTCTGTAATTTCTCATCGCTCTGAGAGTCTTTGAGATAATTTCATAGATATATTTCGTGAGCTAAGCTACACCTTGATGCTTAATGTTATACCTTAAGAATCGAGGACCTTTTGAACACGTTTGATGACCTAGAGCTCAGCCCCCCACTTAAAAAAGCCATTCAGGAAATGGGTTTCGAAACCCCAAGCCCTATCCAAGCTGAAGCTCTGCCTCTTCTTCTCGGTCAAAATGAAGATTTCATCGGCCTTGCGGCGACGGGAACCGGTAAAACGGTCGCTTTCAGTCTTCCACTTTTAGAGCGTATTAATCCCAAGAAAAAAGGAGTTCAGGCATTGATCCTTTGTCCTACTCGAGAGCTTTCCTTACAGGTCTCGGGACAAGTTGATCTTTTAGGAAAATACATGAACATCACCTCGCTCCCAATCTACGGAGGCGCAGGCTACGACGCTCAGCTTCGGGGATTAAAGCGGGGAGTGCCAGTGGTGGTCGGAACTCCGGGCCGACTGATCGATCATCTCGAGAGAGGAACACTTGATCTTAAAGATGTTCACACGGTTGTCCTTGATGAGGCTGACGAGATGATTTCGATGGGATTTCGTGAGGCGATGGAAACCATCATGGAATCTGTTCCAAATGAAAAAAGAAATATTTGGCTTTTCTCGGCGACAATGAGTCCCGCTGTCAGAAGAGTGGCGGATGAGTTTTTGAAGAAACCTAAGATGGTTCAAGTGAATCGAAAAGAAATGCTTTCCGCCACGGTGGAACAGATTTTCTATCGCACGCACGAGGCCAACAAGCCTGAGGTGCTTTGCAAACTTATTGATGCAGCAGTTGATTTTTATGGGGTGATTTTTTGCCAAACGAAATCGCTCGTAGTGGATTTGACCCGCTACCTTAACGAGCGCGGATACAAAGTGGATTCACTCCATGGAGATATGAGTCAGTCCGCTCGTGAGACTGCGATGCTTGCATTCAGAGAAAAGCGCGTGAAAATTTTGGTGTGCACTGATGTGGCCTCAAGAGGACTCGACGTAAAAGACATCACTCACGTGGTGAATTATTCACTTCCTCGAGAGATGGACAACTATGTTCATCGAATTGGGCGGACAGCAAGAAGTGGAAAAAAGGGAATCGCAATGAGTTTGGTCACTCCGGCTCACATGTCCTTGATTCGCAGAATCGAAAACATGACTAAAAGCCGATTCACTGAAGGAACCATCCCTTCTCGTCGAGATATCGGATTAAAAAAGATTTCGGCAATGCTTGCTCCTTTCAGGGATTTGCGGGGCTATGAAAAGGCTTTGGATGTGATGGATGAGGACTGGCGGGCACTTGTCGCTGACATGACTCCAGAAGAAGTGACAGCTCGATTTCTGTCCCTCATGTATCCTTGGGTCTTCACTGAAAAGAAGGCTGCATCTATGAGCCGCGCCCAAGTAGAGGCGCCCCGAGAGCGCGGTCGCAGTCGGGACAGTAAAGATCGACGCCGCACTGAAAAAAGAACCGAGAAAAGAGATTTCAAAAAGAAAACTAAACGGTATTCTCCAACTCGTGGAGCAGCTAAAAGCACGAGGGCGTAATTGATCACCTTAGCAATTCACGGGGGTGCTGGAGCACTCCCGAAGAACCTCTATTCCGAAAATGAAATTCAATCCTATCAGTCAGCCTTAAAAGAAAGCCTTGAAGCCGGTTACTCAATATTAAGTCAGGGTGGCTCGGCGATTGATGCTGTGGTGAAGGCTGTCGAACTGATGGAGGACTGTCCGCTATTTAATTCTGGGCGGGGGAGTGTCTTAACATCCGATGGACGGGTGCAAATGGATGCAACTCTGATGTGTGGACAGACGACCTCGTCAGGTTCAGTCACACTCGTTGAATCCATCAAAAATCCAATTAAAGCTGCAAGACTTGTGATGAAAAAAACGCCGCATCGACTTCTGGGTGGCGCAGACGCAGAGAAGTTCGCGAAGGAAAACGGTCTAGAGATAAGACCTAAAGAATACTTTATCACCCCCAAAAGAGTGGAACAGCTTCATCTCGCTCAAACGAAAGGGCAGATATTACTTGATCATGATAGCACGGATAACTCTAACACTGTTGGGGCCGTGGCTCTTGATCTGAAGGGTGATCTTGCGGCCGCAACGTCAACCGGCGGATTAACTAATAAATACCCTGGAAGGGTTTCTGACTCTTCAATTGTAGGCGCAGGCACTTACGCAAATAATGAAACATTATGCATTTCAGCGACGGGCACCGGCGATGTATTCATTCAGAACGTCAGTTGTTTTGATGCCCATGCTTTAATGGCTTATAAGGGTTTTGATCTCACGGAATCTTGCAATGAGGTTCTCAAAAAATTGGCTTCACGGGGCGGGAACGGGGGCGTAATTGCGCTCGACAAAAAAGGCGACTACTTTTTAGGGTTTAATAGTGGTGGAATGTTTCGTGCCTTAAAATCATCAACTGGAATTGAAATCGTGGAGATCTTTTAATTTATGGACATCAACCTGATTGCGACCTTTTTTCTTTTGATTGGTCTCGAACTTGTTTTAGGAATTGATAATATTTTACTTATCTCGATCTTGGCAGACCGACTCCCAAAAGAGAGTCGCGCTAAGGCAAGGTACATTGGCCTCTCATTGGCTTTTGTCGTTCGCTGTTTACTGCTTCTTGGTGCGGCTTACATATTGAAATTATCGACGCCGGTTTTTATGGGATACTCTTGGAAAGATCTGATTTTAGTTGCGGGTGGGGGATTTCTTTTGTTCAAGGCAGTCAAAGAAATTCATCACGTGGTCGAGGGACTTGATTTACAGGAAAAGGTCAACCCGGTCTTTGCCTCATTTAGTTCCATTATTTTTCAAATAGTGCTGTTAGATATCGTGTTCTCCATCGACTCTGTGATCACAGCGGTGGGATTGACAGATCATCTCATGGTCATCTACGGCGCCGTTATAATTTCGTTTATTGCCGTTCTCGTATTTGCCGGGAAAATCGCAGAGTTCGTTGAAAAGCATCCTGCACTCAAAATTTTAGCACTATCGTTTTTGGTCACAATCGGCGTCACTCTTTGCGTTGAAGGATTCCAGGGCCATGTGCCTAAAGGATATATTTACCTTCCGATGGGCTTCGCTCTGACTGTTGAACTTTTGCAGATGAGATTCACTCATAACCGTAAGAAATTAAAAGCTAAGGTTTAGACTGCCATTCGCGCTCGGTGATCAGCCGGGCGCCCCTTTTCGAAAATAGATAACTCCATGCCCAAAGAAGCATGACCGACAGCCGGTTTTTGAAACCGATGAGATAAAAGATATGAATAAAGAGCCATATCATCCATGCCAGAAAGCCTGTCATTTTGAGGCGACCAGATTGGACGATGGCGCGACTTTTTCCGATGGTTGCCATCTGGCCTTTGTCTTTATAAACAAAATCTGAACGACTCGCACTTTTGATTGAGGCCAGAATATTTTGAGCTGCGTGACGCCCCTCTTGAATCGCCGCCGGTGCGAGCCCTGGCACATGAGCACCCAGCTTGTCTTTTACCGAAGCCATATCGCCAACGACGTAGACCTCCTGAAACTGCGGGACGCTGAGATCTTGATTGACGATCACTCGACCCGCTCGATCTAAAGACAGCTGAGGTTTGAATTCAAGATGGGTGGCTTGAACTCCTGCCGCCCAGAAAACGCTTTGAGAGGGAATAAACTGAGATCCTGCTTGAACACCTTTTTCATTGATAAGACTCACAGGAGTAGAAGTCTGAACATGTACGCCCAGATCTTTAAGATCCTTTTCGGCTCTTAAAGAGAGATCTTTTGAAAATGAAGAAAGGATCTGATCCCCCGCCTCGAACAAAAAGATCTGTGCCTGTTTTGGATCAATTCGTTTGAAATCATTCACCAGGACAGTTCGACTGATATCTGCAATCGCGCCGGCCAGCTCCACTCCGGTCGGTCCACCACCAACGACGATAAAATTTAAAAGTTGCCTTTGTTTTTCGGAGTCAATTTCATTTTCTGCCGCTTCGAACGCCATTAAAATGCGGCGTCGAATCTCGGTGGCCTGCTCAAGGGTTTTTAATCCTGGAGCGAACGGCTCCCACTCGGGGTGGTTGAAATAGCTGTGGCTCGCTCCACAGGCGAGAATGAGATAATCATATTCAATTTCGACTTTTCTCCCAATGACAATTTTCTCTGCGAAATCAACGCCAATGGCCTTCTCGCAGTGCACTTCAATATTTGGAGCATCGGCAAACTGAGATCTAATTGGTGAAGCAATGTCTGCAGGGTTTAAGCCAGCAGTGGCGACTTGATAAAGAAGGGGTTGAAAGAGGTGATGATTTCTTTGATCAATAAGTACGACATAAGCTTCGTCTCTGTGAGCGAGAACTTTGGCGGCGTTTAGACCAGCAAAACCCCCGCCGATGATGACGACAACTTTTTGGCCCTGGTGAAGTGCTGGGTGTTTGATTCTCATACCCAGGGCTTATCATTTAATTTATAGATTTGCTATAGCCTCTATCTGTCTGATCTCGTCCACTGAAAGCTCGAAGTCATTAATATTTAGATCGTCTCTCATGTGTTTTTCACTCGAAGTTCCCGTAATAAAAATAATTCCAATTTGCATACAGAATTTAAAGATGATCTGCGGAATAGTTTTTGCGTAGTCCTCTGCAAGTTCAGAAATCAGAGGAAGTGAGAGTTCGTTGCCATTGGCGGTAAGAATAGAGAAGCCTTGATATTTAACATCCTCTCGCTCACAAACTTCTCGCACTTCAATGTCCCATCCTTTGTCTGCGTAACATCTATTTTGGATAAATTTGGGTTTCACGGTCACTGAATCGCAAAGTTCTTTAAGTTGTTGCGCCGTAAAATTAGAGACTCCTAGATTGTGAATCTTTTTATCGCTATAGAGTTCTTCCATGGTCTTCCAAACTTCAAAATCCTCAGGTGAAAGGGTTGATGAATTGTAGGGACCGTGAAGGAGGTAAGAGTCGAGATAATCTGTTTTAAGGTGAAGAAGTGAGCTTTTGAATGAACTCAAGACCTGGTCCCGAATGGGTGCTTTCTCATCATAGGGTTTTCGATGGTCTTGGCCGCGAGCAAAAGTAAATTTTGTTTGAATAAAAAGGTCTTCACGTTTGAGATTTGAGGTCTCAAGAAATTTTTGAATTCCAATTCCAACACTCTCTTCAAAATAGTGTTTTCTTTGGTTTGCGGTATCGATTGCTCTGAACCCTGATCGAAGTGCCTGAATCACCAGGTCTTCAGTGAGTTCTTCTTTCCATGCGGTTCCGTAAATGAAGCGTGGGATGTATTCATTAGTCATGTGAAAATCCTGACAGATTATTTCGTGAATGCGAGTCAAGATTTCTAGTTAGAATTCATCGTATTTCTTGTTGCTGCCGCGAGCTTTTTCAATGGGATACTTAGTTTCATTTTTTCGAATTTTTCGATTCAGACTTTCGGAGAGATCAATCTTAAATCTTTCACTGAATCGAAGTAAAAAGAACAGGATGTCTGAGAGCTCGTCTTCAACTTTCACTCGTTTAATTTCGTCATCTAGTAATTTTTTGGACTCTTGCTCCGATTTGAAGCGAAAGATTTCTAAAAGCTCAGACGCTTCAGTGACCAGTCCGATGGCAAGATCTTTCGGCCCGTGAAATTGATCCCAATCTCTTTCCTGAGAAAATGTTTTTACAACCTCTTTGAGTTCAGAAACTTTGGTATGATCATCTTGCATCTATATCTAGCTCCTAAAGCGTTTCGTAAAACTTCTGAACGATGGGATCGAACTTGAAAGAAGATGGACTCCAGTCCTCAACTCTTAAATTTTTGGGATCCACCACACGACTGATGGCCACGTATGCTTGTCCGGGCTCCCAAAGCTGACTGAGGTTTACCATCAATTTATCAAGTGTCATTCCTTGAGCCTTATGAATAGTTGCCGCGTATGCCAACGTGATCGGAAAATTAGTCACTCCGGCCACCGGAAGTCCCTCGGCATTAAGCAGGGAAAAAGTAACAGGTTCTACTTTAACGGTGCGACCATTGAGCAATTCAACCGTAATTTCGGATTTGCTGATCTCTCGAACGTATCCAGTGCTTCCATTAACCCAACGTTGTTTAGGATCGTTTTGTCTCATCATTACAAGTGCATTTACTTTAATAAAAAGTTCTTCGGGAAGTGGAGTGTGCTTTTTGAGCTGCTCGACAAATCTTTCTTGTCCCGAGTAACTTGCTGGGAAGCAATACATCTGGGTATCTAACTTCTCGAGTTCATTTGTATTAAACGCTTCAGTTTGCTCTCTTCGTGGAAAAAGGCGAGTCCCTTCAAAAAAATCATCGGCTGCTAACTTTTTTAAATTCAGAAACTCGCTCACGCGATCACTTACAAGTCCTTGGCGAATCTCATTGAGTATTGATAAAAATTCTGGATCTTCACTTCGCATGTTTTGCTTTAATACCACCGACTTAAAATTTGTTCGCTCCCACACTCTGTGCAGAAAGGCCCACTTTCTGGGGCCCCCAAACCTTTGCACCGGCGGGAGTTGGGCAAAATCCCCAACGGCAATCACTCTAAGTCCTCCCCAAGGTTCTTCGCTTTCGCGCGCATGCCTGCAGATGGATTCAGC
>FLYM01011538.1_pt1 | contig 10334 bp, 8 predicted proteins | sample 1122581 | NCBI WGS metagenome assembly FLYM01 (sample SAMEA4346789, study PRJEB14843) | hot springs metagenome | biome: Terrestrial Biome; feature: Habitat; material: Sediment | place: India | collected 2012-06-12 | depth 1760 m
CCGCGGCCACGGCCCGCACCACCCTGCGGGCCGTGCGCGCGCCAGCACACCCCCACCGCGCCGGCATCGTCCAGACCGCCGGGCGCACCGGGTGCGGCGCACCCCCGCGTGACACCTCGCCGCCGTCGAGACGGCGACCGACCCGCGTCGGGGCCATCCCTTCCAGGAGTCGTGAAGCACCATGTCGAACCAGGTCACCCTCAACGTCGAGCCCCGCACCGACAAGGGCAAGGGCGCCTCCGGCCGCCTGCGCCGCGCCGGCCGCACCCCGGGCATCCTCTACGGCTACCAGGTCGAGCCGACGTCGATCAGCGTCGACGCGCTCGAGCTCTACCACGCCCTGCACACCGCGGCGGGCTCGAACGTGCTGCTGCGCGTCGAGGTCGACGGTGACGAGCACCTCTGCGTCGCCCGCGACCTGCAGAAGCACCCGGTCCGCGGTGACGTCCTGCACCTCGACCTGCTCGCCGTCGACAAGAACACCACGATCTCCGTCGAGGTCCCGGTGTCGCTGGTCGGTGAGCCCGAGGCCGACGGCGGGGTCATGAACCAGGTCCTCTACACGGTGCCGATCCTCGTGCCGCCGCTCAACACGCCGAACTCGCTCGAGCTCGACGTCGAGGGCATGGTGGTCGGCGACGTCCGTCGCGTCGAGGACCTGCGCGCCGTGCTGCCCCAGGGTGCCGAGTTCGACATCGACCCCGAGCGCACCGTCGTCACCGTCAACGCCCCCGACCTCCTCGAGGAGACGGGCGACGAGGACGAGGCCGCCGAGGGCGAGGCCGCGCCGGCCGCCGAGGCCGAGGCCGAGGGCGACGGCGACGCCGAGGCCTGACCCACCCGCACCACCGAGGAGGCCCGCCGATGTCGGCCGACGACGACCGCTGGCTGGTCGTCGGGCTCGGCAACCCGGAGGCCGAGTACGGCGGCACCCGGCACAACGTCGGGGCCGACCTCGTCCGGCTCCTGGCCCGGCGCCACCACGTCTCGCTCGCACGCAACAAGCGCGTGCGGTGCGACGAGGCGCAGGTCCGGATCGGCGGGGCGCGGGTGATGCTGGCCGTCCCGACCTCGTACATGAACGAGTCGGGCGGCCCCGTCCAGCAGGCGGCCGCGTGGTTCGGCACGCCGCCGGCGCGGGTCGTCGTCTGCCACGACGACCTCGACGTGGAGCCGGGCGACCTGAAGGTCAAGCTCGGCGGCGGTCACGCCGGCCACAACGGCTTGAAGGACATCGACCGGGCGCTGGGCACCCGCGACTACCTGCGGGTCCGGATCGGCATCGGCCGGCCGCCCGGCCGCATGGCGCCCCGCGACTTCGTGCTCCGCCGGTTCTCGCCGAAGGAGCGCGAGGTCGTCGACGTCGCGCTCGAGCACGCCGCGGACGCCGCGGAGCTGCTGCTGACCGAGGACCTCGAGCGGGTCCAGAACCGCTACCACGGCCGTTCCGCCTGACGGGCCGACCACCCACGAGGAGACGCACGTGCGCGAGCGACTGCAGACCATCGTCCGGGCCTTCCACCTGACCCGTGAGGTCGACGACAAGCTCGTCCCGCTGCTGCTCGCGGCCGTGCTCGTCCCCGTCGCGCTCGGCGTCTCGGTGGCGGCGATCACGGGCGGCTGGATCCTCTGGCCGCTCCTCGGCCTGCTGACGGGCCTCGTCGTGGCGCTCAGCGTCTTCGGTCGCCGGGTCCAGCGCGCCCAGATGACCGCCATCGAGGGCCAGCCCGGCGCCGCCGCGGCGATCCTGCAGCAGATGCGTGGCCAGTGGTTCGTCACGCCGGCGGTGGCCTTCACCCGCAAGCAGGAGCTCGTCCACCGCGTCGTCGGCCGGCCGGGCATCGTGCTGGTGGCCGAGGGCGGCAGCCCCACGAAGCTCACGCAGCTGCTCGCCCAGGAGAAGAAGAAGCTGGTGCGGGTCGCGGGCGACGTGCCGGTGCACACCGTGTCCGTGGGTCGTGGGGAGGGCCAGGTCGAGCTCACCAAGCTGCAGCTGCACCTGACGAAGCTCGGCGTCGAGGTCAGCAAGAAGGACGTGCCGAAGCTGGCCCGCAAGCTCGCTCCGCTCGACAAGGGCAACATCCCGATCCCGAAGGGCTACATCGGCAAGCCCTCGAAGAAGCAGCGGTAGGCATCCCTCCCCGTGCCCGACGACCCACCCGCCTCCGTCGACGACGTCCTCGACCGCGGTCTCGCGGCGGGGACGCTCGCGGCTGCCCTGCGCCCCGGGCGGGCGGAGCTCGACCTCGCGCTCGACACGGAGCAGGTCGTCTGCCCGCCGTCGATGCGGAGCTACGTGCTGTCCCTGCTGGCCGAGCAGGCGGCGCCGCTGCTGGTCGTGACCCCGCGGACCTCCGACGCCGAGGCGCTCGCCGACGGGCTCGGCGCGTTCCTCGGTGAGGGGCGGGTCGCCGTCTTCCCGGCGTGGGAGACCCTGCCCCACGAGCGGCTCTCGCCGCAGCCCGCCACGGTCGGGCGCCGCCTCGCCGTGCTCGACCGCATCGTGCGCCCCGAGGCCCACCCCGAGCCGCTGCTGGCCGTGGTCGCGCCGGTCCGGGCGGCGCTGCAGCCGATGGACCCGGCGCTCGGCACGCGTGCCCCCATCACCCTCGACGCCTCCTGGGTCGGCTTCGACGAGCTCGTCGAGGGGCTCGCGGCGCTCGGGTACACCCGCACGCCGCAGGTCGAGGCCCGCGGCGAGTTCGCGGTGCGCGGGTTCATCGTCGACGTGTTCCCGACCGCCGGCGACGGCGCCGTCCGGGTCGAGTTCTTCGGCGACGACGTGGAGAGCATCCGCAGCTTCGGTGTCGGCGACCAGCGCACCATCGAGCCGGTCGAGCGCGTCGTCGTCGACCCGGCCCGCGAGCTCGTCCTCGACGAGGCGCTGCGCGAGCGGGCGGCCGAGCGCGCCCGGACGATGCCGTCGTTGCGCGAGTACCTGGAGCGGCTCGCGGAGGGGCAGACGTTCGAGGGCGTCGAGTCGCTGGTGACCTTCCTGCACCCCCGGCCGGCGCTGCTGCCCGACTTCCTGCCCGACGGGCACGGCATGGCCGTCGTCGACCCGATCGTGGTCCAGCAGCGCGCCGACAAGCTCCACGAGGAGGCCGAGGTCCTGCTCGAGGTCGCGTGGGAGACCGTCGCCGGGCACCGGCCCGAGGACGACGGCTTCGCGACCACCGAGGAGCTCGCCACGCGGGTCTCCGGCCGGACCTGGCACCTCACGCCGTTCGGGGAGCACGGGCGCGTGCCGGGGGAGCCGTGGGAGTCGTTCCGCGGGGACGTCGAGGCGGTCGGCGCCCGCGTCCGGGAGCTGCTGCGCGAGGGCACCCGGGTGGTGCTCACCACCGCCGCCGGCGGGCCGGCACGGCGGCTCTCCGACATCCTCGGCGAGCAGGGCACGCCCGCGCAGGTGCTCGACGCCCTGCCTCCGGACGCGACCGGCAGCCGGGCCGAGATCGTCCCGTCGCCGCTGCGCGAAGGGTTCGTCTGCCGCGAGCTCGGGATCGCCGTGCTGGGGGAGTGGGACGTGTTCGGGCCGCGCCGGCGGCAGCGGGCACCGAGGAGGGTCGGCTCGCGCCGGTCGGCGGCCGACACGGTCCTGCAGCTCGCCGAGGGCGATGCCGTCGTGCACCGCACCCACGGCGTCGGCATCTACCGCGGCATGATCACCCGGGAGATCTCGACCCCGTCGGGCGACCGGGCGAAGCGCGACTACGTGCTGCTCGAGTACGCCGACGGCGACATGCTCTACGTCCCCTCCGACCAGGTCGACGCGGTCGCCCGCTACCAGGGCGGCGAGACCCCGAGCGTGATGAGCCTCGGCGGCGCGCAGTGGGAGCGCGCGAAGGACCGCGTCCGGGCGTCCGTGCGGAACATCGCCGCCGAGCTGATCCGCCTCTACGCCGCGCGGATGCACGCCGACGGCCACGCGTTCTCGCCCGACGGGCCGATGCAGTCCGAGCTCGAGGACGCCTTCCCACACGTCGAGACGGCCGACCAGCTGACCTCCACCGACGAGATCAAGGCCGACATGGAGGCGCCGCTGCCGATGGACCGCCTGCTGTGCGGCGACGTCGGGTTCGGCAAGACCGAGGTGGCCGTCCGAGCCGCCGGCAAGGCCGTGTTCGACGGCCTGCAGGTCGCCGTGCTGGTGCCGACGACCATCCTCGCCCAGCAGCACTTCGAGACGTTCAAGGAGCGCTTCGCCGGGTTCCCCGTCGAGATCCGGACGCTCAGCCGGTTCGCGACCGGCAAGGAGCGACGCGAGACGCTCGACGGGCTCGCGGCCGGGACGGTCGACGTCGTCGTGGGCACCCACGCGCTGCTCGCCAAGCGCGTCGAGTGGAAGCGGCTCGGGCTCGTCATCGTCGACGAGGAGCAGCGCTTCGGCGTGAGCCAGAAGGAGCGGCTCAAGCAGCTGCGGACCTCGGTGGACGTGCTGTCGATGTCGGCGACGCCGATCCCGCGCACCCTCGAGATGGCCGTGTCCGGCATCCGCGACATGAGCGTCATCGAGACGCCGCCCGAGGACCGCCAGCCGGTGCTCACCCTCGTGCAGGAGTACGACGAGGCGCAGGTCGCGCTCGCCATCCGCCGCGAGCTGCTGCGGGACGGGCAGGTCTTCTACCTGCACAACCAGGTCGACACGATCCACTCGGTCGCGGAGCGGCTCGCCGAGCTCGTCCCCGACGCGAAGGTCGGCGTCGCGCACGGGCAGATGGACGAGCGCACCCTCGAGGCCGCGATGGTCGCGTTCTGGGAGCGCGGGATCGACGTGCTCGTGTGCACCACCATCGTCGAGTCGGGCCTCGACATCCCCAACGCCAACACGCTCATCATCGAACGGGCCGACCTGCTCGGGCTCAGCCAGCTCCACCAGCTCCGTGGCCGGGTCGGGCGCTCCGCCGAGCGCGGCTACGCCTACTTCCTCTACCCCGAGGGGGCGCAGCTCACCGAGCCGGCCTACGAGCGCCTCAAGACGATCGCCGAGCACAACCGGCTCGGCTCGGGCCTGGCCATCGCGATGCGCGACCTCGAGATCCGCGGCGCCGGCAACGTCGTGGGCGCCGAGCAGTCCGGCCACGTCGCGGCGGTCGGCTTCGACATGTACTCGCAGCTGCTCAAGGAGGAGGTCGCCGACCTCACCGGGGAGCCGGTCGTCGACGACCTGGAGGTCAAGGTCGAGCTGCCCGTCGACGCGCACCTGCCCCACGACTACGTCGCCGACGAGCGCCAGCGCCTCGAGCTCTACAAGCGCATCTCGGCGGTCCGCGACGCCGCGGGCGTGAAGGACGTGCGCGAGGAGCTCACCGACCGCTTCGGTCCGCTGCCGCCGGCGGCGGAGAAGCTCGTGACGCTCGCCGCACTGAAGGCCGCGCTGCGGCGTTGGGGCATCACCGAGGTCACGGTGACCGTCAAGGACCAGCTCCGGGTCGCCGGCCTCGACCTCTCCGCGAGCCAGGTCGTGCGCCTCGAGCGGCTGCACCGCGGGGCGCAGTACCGCTCGGAGCAGAAGGTCGTGCTCGTCCCCCTGCCGCGCGACCGCTCGACCGACCTCGTCGGCTGGGTCGCCGCCACGCTGCGGGACCTCGCGGCCCCGCCGCGCGCGGCCTGACCGCCCTCGTCGACGGCCGTCGTGGCCATCCGCCGCCGCGGCTGCTGCGAAGCGTTCGCAGGTGTAGAGTCGCCCTTGTTGCGAAGCGTTCGCAGCGGGCAGTCCCACGCGGAGGATGACACGTGCACGCCCCCGACGGCTTCCTGAACCTCGGCACGTCGGTCGCGACCGGCGTCCTCTCCGCCGGCGCCGTCGGCGCGAGCCTGCGCCAGACCCGCGACACGCTGGCCGACAAGCAGGTCCCGCTCGCCGGCATCTCGGCCGCGTTCATCTTCGCGGCGCAGATGTTCAACTTCCCGGTCGCGGCCGGCACCACCGGGCACCTGCTCGGTGGCGCGCTCGCGGCCGTGCTGCTCGGGCCGAGCATGGGCGCGCTGGTCGTCACGGTCGTGGTGGTGGTGCAGGCCATCGCGTTCGCCGACGGCGGGCTCACCGCCCTCGGCTACAACGTGTTCAACATGGCCATCGTCACCGCGTTCGGCGGTTGGGCCGCGTTCCTCGGCTTCCGGCGCATCCTGCCGCGCACCATCAACGGCGTGTCCGCGGCGGCCGGCCTCGCGGGCCTCGTGTCCGTCGTGCTGTCGTCGATGGCGTTCTCGGTCCAGTGGCTCTTCGGGGCCACCTTCGCCGTCGACTTCGGCACCGTGTTCGGCGCGATGGTCGGTGTCCACCTGCTCATCGGCATCGGCGAGGGGATCATCACGATGCTGGCGGTCCGCTCGGTGCTCGCCGTCCGACCCGACCTCGTGACCGGCGCCGACGGCGTCGACCTCGGCGGCCAGGAGGTCCGCTCGCTGCGGGCCCTGACCATCGGCGGCATCGTCGCGTCGTTCGTCGTCGCGATGGTCGTCAGCCAGTTCGCCGTCGGCGACCCCGACGGCCTCGAGCGCGTCGCCGAGGACACGGGCTTCATCGCGAGCGCGCAGGACCACCCGCTCGACTCGTCCATCTTCGCGGACTACGCGACCGCCGGCGTCGAGAACCAGACCGTGTCGCTCGCCGTCGCCGGCGCCGCCGGCACCCTCGTGACGCTGCTCGTCGGCCTCGGTATCGCGGCCGCCGCCCGGGGCGGACGTCGCGACCGGGCCGCGGTCGGCTGATGGGCGCCGGTCACAGCCACCCGCTGCACGTCCACGGGCACTCCGTCCTGCACCGCATGGCCCCCGAGGCCAAGCTCGTGGCGGCGTTCGGGTTCGTCGTGGCCGTCGCCCTCACCCCCCGCGACGCGTTCTGGGTCTACGCGCTCGACGCGCTCGCGCTCGTCGCCGTGGCCCGCCTGGGGCACGTGCCCGCGAGGTTCGTGCTGACGCGCGCGGCCGTGGTGCTCCCCTTCGTCGTGTTCGCCCTGCTGCTGCCCTTCATCGCCGACGGGGAGCGCACGACCGTGCTCGGGGTGTCCGTCGCCGTCGAGGGGCTCTGGGGCACCTGGCAGGTCCTCTCCCGCGCGCTGCTCGGGGTCACCACCTCCGTGCTCCTGGCCGCGACCACCGAGGTCCCCGACATCCTCACGGGGTTCAAGCGGCTGCGCGCGCCGGCGGTGCTGACCCAGATCGCGGCGTTCATGCTGCGCTACCTCGAGGTCGTCGCCGGCGAGCTCGGGCGGATGCGCACCGCGATGACGGCTCGCGGCTACGACCCCCGCTGGCTCTGGCAGGCGAAGCCCATCGCGGCGTCCGCGGGCGCGCTGTTCATCCGCTCCTACGAGCGGGGCGAGCGTGTCCACGCCGCCATGCAGGCCCGCGGCTTCACGGGCCAGATGCCCGAGCTGCGGGGCGGCGCCGCGACGACGGCCGACTGGACGCGTGCCGCAGTGCTGCCGCTGGTCGCCCTCGCCGGCGCCGTCGCCGGCCTTCTGCTGACCTGATCCTCCTCCTCTTCCTCCTGCGCCGGCCCCGTGCCGCACCGCCCGACCACAGGACCGACGCCGATGAGCACCCCGACCATCGCCCTCGAGGGGCTGCGCTTCGCCTACCCGGACGGCACCTGGGCGCTCTCCGGCGTCGACCTGCACGTCCACCCGGGGGAGCGGGTCGCGGTGCTCGGGCCGAACGGCGCCGGCAAGACCACGATGGCGCTGCACCTCAACGGCATCCATCGCGCCAGCGCCGGGTCCATCCACGTCTCCGGTCTCGAGCTCACCGACGCGAACCTGACGGAGATCCGCCGGCGCGTCGGGCTCGTCTTCCAGGACCCGGACGACCAGCTGTTCATGCCGACCGTGCGCGAGGACGTCGCGTTCGGGCCCGCCAACCTCGGCATCACCGGCCACGACCTCGAGCACCGCGTCGAGGAGGCCCTCGAGGCGGTCGGGATGGCCGCTGCGATCGGCAGGGCCCCACACCACCTCTCGGGCGGCGAGCGCCGGCGGGTGGCGGTCGCCACCGTGCTGTCCATGCACCCGGACGTGCTGGTGCTCGACGAGCCGAGCTCGAACCTGGACCCGGCGTCGCGCCGGGAACTGCTCGAGGTGCTGCGCGGCCTCGAGGTGACCCAGCTCGTCATCACCCACGACCTGCCGTTCGCGCTCGAGCTGTGCGAGCGCGCCATCGTGGTCAACGGCGGCACGGTCGTCGCGGACGGCCCGACCGTCGACATCCTCGCCGACGACGCGCTGCTGGCCGCCAACCGGCTCGAGCTCCCCTACCGCTTCGACCCGCGGGTCTCGGGCTCCCCGTCGCGCTGACCCGCTCCGGCGAGCAGCAGGAGTCCAGGGCCCGACCGGCGAAGTCCCCGCGGACGCACACGACCGTCCCGGGAGAGCCGATCCGTTGCGACGCACCTCGACCCTGCTCCTGTCCGCGCTCGTGGCGGGCTCCGCGGCCGCCGGCGCCATCCCGTTCGGCGACGTGGGCCTGACCCCCGTGGCGTGCGCCGAGGGCGACGTGACACCCGACGGCCGGGTGTTCCCCGAGCCGTTCGTGTCCGTGACCTACCTGAGCTTCGCGGAGTTCGAGTGCGGGATCGCCCTGCTCGAGGAGCGCCACGCGGACCAGGTCGAGGTCACCGTCCTGCTCGAGGACGCGGTGACCGGTCCCGGCGCCGGCGAGCCGGTGTACGACGTCGTGCTCACCGACGAGTCGGTGCCGGCCGGGCAGAAGGAGCGGCTGCTCGTCATGTCGTCGATCCACGGCGACGAGATCGGGCCGCGCGAGGGCGCGGCCCGGCAGATCGAGGACCTGCTGACCGGCCGCAACCTCGCCGGCCTCGACGTCGACCGGCTGCTGGCCGAGTTCGAGCTGCACTGGGTGTTCCCCAACCCCTCGGGCTGGGTCGACGGCGAGGCGTTCGAGGCCGGGAGCGTGGAGCGGACCTACGACCGCGAGAACCACGGCAACACGGACCTGAACCGCAACTTCCCGGTGCGTGGCTGGTTCGGCTACCAGCAGCCGAACTACTTCACGCCCGAGGGCACGGCCGTGCGCGAGCTGCTGCTCGAGGGGCGTGAGGCCGAGCTGGACGGCGAGTCGCTCGGGTGGGGCCTCGGCACCGACAACCACGGGCAGCTGACCGACACCTACCTGGCCGCCGGCCTCCAGATCGTGGGGCAGTTCGACTTCCAGAAGTCGGAGCGGCTCGCGACCTTCGCGGACCGCATCGACCGGGAGATGGTCAACTTCCTCAGCAACTCGCCGTTCGCCGGGCTGCAGGCGGCGCTGCGCGACGCGGGCTTCGACGTGGCCGGTGGCTACCGCTGGGGGACGCTGTACGACATCCTCGGCTACTCCGCCTCCGGGTCGGGCATCGACTACTACAACACGCCCGGCGAGGTCGACGGGGTCGGGTTCGCCACCGAGGTGACGGCCGGCAAGCAGCTCGCCGCCAACCGCGCGACCTACTCGGGGGTGCTCAACCAGGTCTGGGTCGACTCGATCCGCGCCATCAACATGGCGATGTTCAAGGAGGCGCTCGCGACCAACGACGGCGAACGCGACTTCACCTTCGAGCTCGACGGGGACGTGGCGTACGTCCTCGACCCGGTCCGCATCACCGACGGCGACGCCGACGGCCGCGGCAACACCGTCGACGAGTCGAACCCGGGCGGGCACGTGCTGCAGCCGTACGACGTGTCGAAGTACGACTTCTTCGCCGACCTGGCGCCCCTCGCCGATGCGGCGGTGGACCCGGTGCCCGCCGAGGAGGTCGCGACCGCCGACCTGTCCGGGTACGCGGCCGTGGTCCTGACCGAGACCGAGGTGCTCGACCGGCTGGGACCGGCCGGACGGGACGCGGCCGTGGACTCGCTGCTCGCCTACGCCGACGCCGGCGGCACGCTCGTGCTGACCGACGAGGCGCTGCGGCTGGTCGAGCGCGTCGCGCCGGGCGCGACCGCGACGGTCAGCGCTCGCTACGTCGGGTCGGTCGACTCCTTCGAGCCCGAGGGCGGGGCGCTCAACGCCGACCTGCGCGGCGTCGCCTCCCAGACGTTCGACACGGTGCCGATCGGGTACCGCTTCGGCAACAACGCGAGCGCCAACTCCGCCCCGAACTGGACCGTGCCGTCGGCCGCCTGGGAGGCTGCCGGCGGTGTCACGGCGGGCACCACGGGCGGCCGGACCATCTACGGCGAGATCGCCGTGGGGGAGGGGCGCGTCCGCATCCTCGGTGCCCTGCTGCCGGACCCGACCGAGGCGTACTACCACCCCTTCGGCCTCCAGAGCTACGCGGTGACGTACACCGGGTACACGCTCCTGCGGAACATGGTCAACGCCGACTGACACGA
>FLYM01006933.1_pt1 | contig 10319 bp, 23 predicted proteins | sample 1122581 | NCBI WGS metagenome assembly FLYM01 (sample SAMEA4346789, study PRJEB14843) | hot springs metagenome | biome: Terrestrial Biome; feature: Habitat; material: Sediment | place: India | collected 2012-06-12 | depth 1760 m
TCGCTAAAGACTTCAACACCGTCCCAACTTGTTAATGCGTACAATTCTCTACTTAATTCTTCGCTTGCAGTGTTATACATGGTTCCAACTCCTCTTATTCCAAATATCGTAAATTGTCTGGTCGGCAACCTTGTATAATCGAGCCAATTGACGACCGCTGATTGCACCCTTGCAATGCCTAATGTTTATGACCTTGTTGCGGTCAAGCAAAGCCATGCCGTGATTTTCACCACGATTCATATAGCGGTTGGCCTTGCCGTTGTTTCGTGAGTGCTCGACATTCTCGCCAATGGTGCACCACTCAAGATTATGGATGCAGTTATGACTAGGGTTGCTATCTAGGTGGTTGACTACTGGTTTGTGCAAATCGTTGGCAACAAAAGCCTCGGCCACTGCACGATGTATAGACAAGTTGCGCTTTCTGCCATGTTTGTCGTTGTAGCTGACCCACATATAGCCAAGTTTGTCTTTATACAGCTTGCGTATGCGGCCATTGGTGATACCTGAACGATAGATAGAACGCAAACGGCCGAAACTGCTTACCTCAAACAAGTGTTCTAAGCCGACTACTGGCTTCCATACTTCGCCATCAAGGTTCATAACGTCACTCAGCTCATACAGCTCTTTGCAGCGTTCAAGGCTTGCGACGTTCATGCCACCTCCCGTGCCGAAAAGCCGGCCTCGGCATTAGTGGCGCCGTCGTTCAGATAGCTCTCGATCACCTCCACGGCGGAGTCGAAGCCCGTGGCAAACACCGCACAGAAGCCCTGGCTACTGAGGCGCTCCAGCATCTCCGCCTGCTCCGCGATGTGCTCGCTGGCCCATTCGCCGTTGCGCTTGCGGAGGCGGACGCCTTCCTTCTTCAGTTCAATAAACAGACCGCCGTACAGGTCGGTCGTGCCAGGCATGTAGCGCTGCGCTGCGACGAACATGTCCGGCCAAGCTCGGCCGTTCAGCCGGCTGTAGAGCGTCCTGGTGTACCTGCTCGGATTATTGACACCGCCGAGGTCGAAGTGAAACGGGACCGTCGGATGGTGGTATCGCATGTATCTGGCAAGGTGCTCGTATAAAGCAGACTCCTGCATGTAGTTCTCCGGTTATGTTGACCCTTCAAGCGCATGGTGCTGGTAGTAAGCCAGCGTAGTTTTCCTGCGGTATGCATCCCGCCACCCTGACGTAGGTTCCCGTGCCACAGGTTTTAGCTCTAACCTGATTCCGCACTTACTACCAGCGCTCTGCGCTCGACCCTCCAAAGGTTCGACGCGGCCGGGGTGCAAGATCCTCACAATTTTACGAGTCCCCGATTTGTCCGACGTTTGGCTTCGAGGCGACTGGCGAGAGTCAGCCGAGCCCGACGTGCCGCTTCCTTCGCAGGATGTATTTAGTGTGCGCTTGGGCGGCCCGTCGGTCAATTAGTTGTCCACAGGAATCGCATATTTAGACGTCAAAGACGAACCAGCCGCCGGCAGGGGCATCAAGCACCGAGATGTCCCCGTTGTGCCACAGGTCCTCGCCAAAGTCCCGGTAGCTGAAGCGGATGTACGGCTTGATGAAGTCATCCAGGGCGAGGTTGCCGATCGCCCACTGCACCCCGTAGCGCCTGGCGTAATGCCGGCCAATCATCTCCATGTCCTTGAAGTGGCCGACGTAGCGGTCGTGGTACTCCTGCAGGATCTCGTTGATGTCGGTGAGGTCAACGTCCGCCAGGAAGGCGCTCATGGCCTCGATGTCCGGCTCTGGCTGCGATGGAGCCTCGTCCTGGTCGGCGGCCCGGGCCTCGACGTAGTCCATCAGCGCCCATACGAGCAGGATCGTCTTCAGGTCCGCCTTGACCTGAGCGTCCAGCTGGCGCCAGAGCCCGCTCACCTCGGCCTGGATGCCCGTCAGGTGGACGGCGCCACGATTGGCGAGAGCCCGCAGGGCGGTGGCGTCGTCGTGGGCCAGGCGCTCTGCGATGAGCTGCGCCGTGTCGTCGTCAATCAGCCGCAGTTCGGATTCGGCAGCCCGGATGGCTTCAAAGATGCGCTCCTCACGCTCTGATTCGTATTCCATGATAAATAGCGGGAGTGAGCGACTTCCGGGCGCGGGGATTCTTTGCCCGGCCGGGTTTACCTCCCAATATCCGCCGGCCACGCTCTCTTCGTATTATCCCGCAAAGGTGCCGAAAATAACAGGCAAAACAAACGACCCCTGATGGCGGGGTCGCATACGTCGCACAGCATATATTTTGCGACTTCCTCATTAGGGGTCGGCTTTAAGGTATTTACCTAAACGGCCGAGAAAGCTTCAATTTTGGATTGCGTAAGGTATTTACCTTCAGACGACCGCGCCCGCCATGAGCAGCAGGGCAAGCAGCAGTACGACCGCAATCGCTCGTTCGCCACGGTGCGCCAGCCATGCCACGGCGGCCAGTACCGCCAGCAGTACCAGGGCGCTCATGACACCAGCTCCCGCACAGCCTGGCGGTGGTAGTCGGCAGCGCTTCTCGGCAGCCGGGCTGCGTTGCGTCCGCCTAATGGCGGGACGGCCCGGCGGATGGCCAGCGTTTCGCCCGATGCGTTGGCGATGCCGTACTGCTCCAGCCGGCCGATCGAGCGGGCCAGGGGGCTGTTCGGGCTCGTCCCCTTGCCGAGGCCCATGCACTGCGACAGCTCGACGGCATCGACCACGAAGCCATCAGGCTCCTGGATGGCCCAGGTGCCGAGGCGCCGGAAGAGCATCGTGCTGGTCGGCCCCAATATCGGCAGGTAGCAGACCTCGACGTAGGCGCTCATCGGAGCGAAGCCGTTGGCCTCGGTGACGCTGTCGTGCCAAGGCTCGACCCATAGCTCGGGTCTCAGTAGCGGCCCGGCGGTCACGACGGCCACCTCAGCAGGGGCGCCCGACACCTTGGACAGGAAGTCACGCTCGCGTCCCGATGCGACCACCATTTATGACCGCAAGAAGGGCAAGTCAGCTGCTCGTATGAGGGGTTGATAACGAGACTCATGCCGCACCCCCGCCGTCGTTGTCCGGGTGCCCGTCGATGTAGCCCCGCACGACGCCACGCTCGTGCTCAGCGGCCTCGATGCGCTCGGTGCAGTTCGCCTCAAGCTCCCGGAGCTGGATCAGCCCCATGTGAGCGAGGACGACCTTGACGCCGTTGAAGCGCTCGGCCCTGTATGTCGCCAGGTCTATTAAGTTGTCTTGTTCTTGTCGCCCCTCCATGATGAGAGTCTCCGCTTACGTTTGATAGTTCTATTATCCGCCTGCCCGTCAATCTCGGTACAGAGCAGACAGTCGGCACCGCAGATCACGCCGGCCGTGTCGTAGGCCTCGCTAGCGGCTGCCATTGGGCTGGTCCTGTGTTAGTTGGGCGATACGCTCCCTGATAGTTTCGAAGTCTTTGTACTCATGGATTTTTTGGTCGCCAGGCTCACGCTCCGCCATATCCCAATCTTCTAAGAGCAGTTGCAGCTCATCAACCCGTGCTTCCCGTAACAGTGACTCAATAGCTGCTTTAGCCTTCATAGTAGCCGGTACATTAACCATATAGTTTTGAAGTTCGGCCAGTATCAAGTCGATTTCATCTATGGCTATCCGCTCATCTTCTGATTTCATAGAGGTTAATTCTTCTGGTTCGTTCCATATAGTGTCGCCATCTTCGTCTGCTAGTACTTTGCTCATTTACTATCCTCCAGATTTAGAGATTTCTTAAAGTCGTCTACGTCTACAATCCAGCTGTCAAAGCCCTCATTTTCTTCGCTGTACAACGGTTGCTTAAGCCTATCTAACTTCTCGTCAATACGGGAACGGATGGCTTGAAGCGATTCGGCTACTAAGACCATAGCTTGACCTCGACCTTTATCACCTTTAGGAAAGTGCTTATCTGCGAGTTCAATTAGCAGGTCTTTAAGCCAATCATTCTTATTTGGTAGTGGGTTCATAACAGCACCTGCTGATTTTCAAGCTGTTTAAGCTGCTCCTGCTTCTTTTCGGCTGCAATAATGCCCCGTAGTATTCGTAAGCACTCACGTTGAGATGTCCCAAGCTTCACAGGAATAACTGAACCTCGCCAGACAATCATACGCTCTGCTCCATCAACAGAAATGCCGTACTTATCAACCTCGTCTTTCAATATTGCATAAGCGTGGTCTAGTGCGTTTTTGTACTGATTACTCATTCCTATCCTCCAGATTTAGAGATTTCCTTATTTCGGCTCGGAGACGATTTCTCGCTGATTGCATGGGGGCGGTCTAATGAACCTCTTGCCCAGTTCTCATCTTCACCAATAGCCCCTTCAATACGGGAACGAATGGCTTGTTTGGCTTCTGCTGACAAAGGTATGAAGTCTACCGCTCCGCAGTGGGTGCACAGAGGCGTCTGAATTCTTACCTCGTCCAGCCAATCCTTATTTGCTAGTGTCATAGCCACTCCTTTCGTACTATGTGATATTGCTGACCGCAGAACTTGCACTCAGATATGTCGTTGGCTACATATTCAAGCCCGTGTTCTCTCCATATAGGGCAACGGCTTTTAGGTCTGCGGTAGGTCATACTATTCATTACAAACCTCACAATAATCAGAGTAGGGTATACCCTGTCCTGTGGGTCGATAGTCGTGTCCATACCAAAACTTATGCCAGCTCATTTCTCCCCCTCCCCACTTAGGCGGGATAGTTCGGACTTAGCCTTAAGCATGTCTTGAGTAATCATATCCTTCAACTCTTGACCGCTGTACATAGTTGTAAAGCCCCAGGCGGCACTCAGCCCATCAATTCTGCCTAGCTCACGCTCTCGCAGTAGGAGGGCTTTCAATTTGGCTTTGGCTTTCACGGAGGCATGGTCAACCGCTTTGCCTTTTGTACTATGAAGCTCCCTACACTCATACCAGTAACTTTGCAATATTTCATCTATCTCTGCATCCATAGTGTCACTCATACGACTCCCCCGCAGTCCAAGCACTTAGGCCAGGCACCGCTTCCGCCGATCACCGGCTGCTCACAGTTACAAATCATCTGAACCTCCTTACTGCCCTAATTGCCAGACGGTGCGCTGTAGCCAGTACAGAACCGCCGGCTTTAGTAACACGACCACCAGCAGCAGCCAGCCAAGGCCACCGACCAAGGTGCCGAACTTGAGGCGGGGGCGGCATGACTTCCTCCCACCAGTATTTCCAATCACGTAATGCATGCTTTTTGTGTTCCTTTCGTTCAATTAACGGCGTCATGAACGCTTCTTCGGCCCCCTTCGGCTGATTGTCCCGCCAATGGCGCCGGCTCGACGTGCCAGCTCCCTGTTGGCGTAGAAGCCGCCGGTGCGGCCCTTCTTGCCGCCCATCGCCCCGATGCGCGAGTAGAAGTCGGCTCCGTACTTCGCTTTGTTAGTTGCTGCGGCTGCGAGGCCGCCTGCTTTTGTCCCGGACATTTCAATCTCCTTCTCTTGTTAATTTCTCAATCCTGACCGTCGTGTACGCCTGGCCCGTAGGGACCATGGATTCACGGAGGCGCGTGCTGGCATCGCCCAGCTCTTCGAGGTGCTCTTTCAAGTAGTCGTCTATGCGACCCTTGGCGGGCTCCAGAAAGAGGTCGACCAGGTCCTCATCGAACACTTGGCGCAACACGGCTTTGTCGTATTGCATGCGCTGCGTTGTGAACACCTTGATGGCGTAGCCGTCGTGCTCGACGTCGTGACCATCGCTGGCCAGCTCCTGCGCCCGCTTGCGGAGCTTCTCCTTGACCACCTCGTAGGCCTTCATCGTCTCGTTGACGACCCGGTAGGCCGTGACCACGTCCGCCGTGCTGTCACAGTCAAACTCGATGACCTCGCCGGTCAGCTTGACCGTGGCTGAGGCCTTCATGCGGCACTCCCGGCGGCAAGCTCACGGTGTCGCTCCTTATGATGGAGCGGGCAGAGGAACATGACCTCCAGCGGTTTGCTGACATCGTCGTGATGGCGGTGAATATTCTCTGTCGAACCGCACCGCTCGCAAGGTGCGAGAGGGATGCGTTGGGCGCTGGTCCAGGCCTTACGCCGGAGCGGGTTGTCCCGCTCGTACTTCTTGATCGCGGCGTTCACTGCGGCCATCCCGCCGTTCTTGCGGTAAGCCTTGTGGCGGGCAGTGTTACAGGGATTGCAGTAGTAGTACTGCCGCTTCCCTCCTGCGCCCCTGGAGTACCTGATGAAGGTTCCCTCGGTGGCGCCGCACTTCGAGCACCGTGGCCCGGCGCTCATGCCGCCTCCTTATCACCGCCTTCACGAGCGTGTCGCAGCTCAGCGATGATGTTCTTGGCGTCTGCAGCTGTCATGGCTGCGCCGGGGATGACCCCGAACTCGTCCTCAAGGAACTGAGCCATCTCTGCGTCCGGCACCCGGAGCCCCGTCAGGTACGCCTTGATCTGGCGCTTCTGGAACTCGCTGGCCAGCGGTTCTGCAGGCTTTGCTGCGGGCGCTGGAGCCGAACCGACCGCCGGCTTTGCTGCGCTCGGCTTCTCGTTCTTCATCGAAGGGTCAGAGAGTGTGCTCTCAAGCTCTTCCTTGCTCCATAGGTCCAGCGCAACGCCGAAGCGCATGGCGGCGTTGCGTATCGCATCGCTAATGCACTCCTTAGCGTTCTTGCCGTCGCCGACGCCGATGCGTGTCACGCCGTTGACCGTGAGCTTGATCCAGAGGTTGCCGGCGTCATCTACGGCCGGCAGTCCGTTCTCCCTCGTGCCTAGAGGTTCCCAAGTCCATGTGGGGTCTACTTCAAGCAGGCGATCGGTGACCGCTGCGTGGCCGACGTAATCAAGATGGATGCCGCCCTTCGGCAGCTTGCCAACCACTTCCTTCGGAAATGGCTTCCGCAGCTCCTTCCACTTATTGTCTTTCGTATCTGCCATAGTATTCTTGTTCCTTCCTATGATTCGTGGTGACTAAAAGGGCACCACCTCCCATTCGTTCGTGTACTTGTTCCACTTGACGACGTAGTCGTACTCAGGGCTCATCCAGTCCGGCAGCTCGATCGAGCCGTCCTTGACTGCTACAGATGCCATTAGAAGAGCACTCCGCCGATAATGACGCCGACCAGCACGAACAGGCTGACGAAGCCGGCGATGATTAGCTTTTCTTCGAGGTCGAGCGTGGCTGTGCCGGGCTCTAGCTTCCAGAAGTCTGCTTCTGGTGAAGCCGTCTGAGCCTTGCGTCGTGTTGCAGTGCCAGCTGGCTTAGTATCACGGACTGGCTTATCCGCCGTCCGCACCTTGCTGACTCTTGAGCTGCGTACTCCTGCAGCGCCTGTACGAACGCTCGGTCGAACTTTAGTGTTACCGTGTGTGCCTGCACGCCTCGCTGGCGCTTTGGCTGTTGCCACTCGATTCTTCGCATCCGTGTCTCCTTCTTTGACCATGCTTTGATATTCTCCTTGTTAGGTTATGTTGCCCCGCTTCGGCTGGTCAGTCCTGGCATCGCCCGTGGACTCGCTTCTGCTTGGGTTAATTGTCCGCCATTACGCTTTGGAAGTAAATACTTTCGTTTACGATTCCTGTGGATAAATGCAACTGTTCGGCGTACACTGCATATATGTATGCCAGCTGTCTCATGACTGTGTGTGTCGAGCGTTCGCCAGCTGTATGCGTCCTGTCCCCTGTGGGGGTGCGTCTGCCCTGGTCAGAGCGCCGGCCGGGCGCCGAAGGGGGAGGTCACTCGCTTGTTTCATATCGCTCGTGCCGGCGGGGGTTCCGCCTGACCACCAGCTTCGAGGCCAGCAATGCCGTCTAATCCCCTCGTTCCTATGGAACTCGACGGCCGTGACCGTGCCATCGTTCAGCTTGTAGCCCGCTTCAAGCAGGCCAGCTCCGCCCACATCCACGCCCTGCTGTTCAGCGATACCAGCCGCACTCCTTGCGACCGGGCGCTCCGCCGTCTGACCGAGCGGGGCTACCTAGCCCGCATCGAGCGGCGCATCGTCGGGGGTGCTAAGGGAGGGAGCGGCCAGTACGTCTACCAACTAGGCCGGCGGGGCTTCTTCATGCACTTCACCGGGCGCTACCAGCCGGTGCGGACGGTGAGCTTCCACGCCCTCGCCATCCTCGAATCCTTCATCGCCCTCCGCCAGGCCGAGCAGGCCGGCAAGATCCAGATTGTCGGCTTCAGCACCGAGCCGGACTGCTGGACGACTATCAGCGGTATCGAGCTGCACCCGGACATGTACCTGGAAGCCGCTCTGCCGGGAGACCAGCGCCTCAAGCTGTGGCTAGAGGTCGACATGGGTTCTGAGTCGCAGCGGCAGCTGAAGGGGAAGCTGGAGGCCTACTGGCGGGCTTATAACGACGCCGATGCGAACCAGTGGCCGGTATTCCCGAGGACGCTCTGGATCGCCGTTGACGACGAGCGGGCCAAGGAGTTGCGCTGGCTGATCGAGCAGGGACCGCAGGCGGCCCGGGTGCTGTTCGACGTGACCACCTTGGCGAAGCTGCCCGAGCTGTTCTAGTTATCCACAGGAATGCGATATTAAAGTATTTACTTTAATGCCCTTGTGCGCGAGAATATAATATGTAACGTAAACAAGGGTCAACAATATGAACGAAGTACAGGTCCACATGTATGCAAACCCCTGGCATCGACCGGGGCGCCCGGAGTACGGGCCCGCCAAGTACAGCACGCCCACTCAGCCTACTACTCACCTCGGTTACAATATTTATGAGCGAGTGCGTGGTAGCGTTTGGGATGTCGTCAAGGATGGTATCTGCGTAACTCAAGCTGCGGGGCCAAATGGGGCCAGGCGCCTGATTGAAGAACATCTTGAAGCGAAGGGTAAAGAGGCAGGCGCATGAAGTACACCGTCTACCGCCACGGCAAGCCTGCATATCAGAAAGAGGTTCAGGACGATCGGGAAACGGTCTTCCATGCCATCGCCTTCTTCGTGATGCTCGGCATCGCACTCTGCCTAGCCCTGCTCGGCTGATACCGCTACAAATGAATAGACGCCTCCGGGAGCCTCGGGGGCGTCTTTCTTGTTTGTTATCGGGCTTGCTGCTTGGAGCTGGCGTGCCCTTCGAGCCTTATGTAGACCGTGAAACGTTTAATATAACCTTGGGTGTAAGAAATATTCTGATACTCCATGAGAGAAATAATGTGCGAGGGGGTTCCGTGTTTATGACCCTATGGTTCAAATGTACGCCTGTCTTGTGTGTTTGACCATAGGCTCCCCTATTCCCTGCTTCCCCGGGAGCTGGACAAACCCTCTGGATCACAAGTCACCCGTAAGCGTAGGCCCCATGCTTGCCAGGCTCGGATGGTTACGTTGCCCTGGCATTAGTATCGCCACTCGTTACGCTTGTGTAAGGCCAGGCTCGATGCTCAGAGCAGGTCGCCGTTGTCGGGAGAGGACAGAGCGGCAATTTCACTCCGGGCACCAGCCTTCGGTTGTAGACAATTGTGTGACAGGCAGAGCTGATTAACTAGCGGAGCGTCCTCCGGAGCTGTGGCCTTCAGTACCTGCCACAAGCTGCCTACAACATCACTCTTTGTTACAAGACTGGAGTGAGAGACAGTCCGACTTATGAATGTGACGACTGTCTGCTCTAGTGTTGACAAATAGACTGCTTCCCTTACAATTAGTGTTGTAGGAAGCAGCACCCGGTTCGCCGGGTGTTTTTCTATTCGCTGTAGGAAGCAAATAGTCCCCATGATTGTCGCATTAGCTTGGCAGTATTGCAAGTCTTTGCTATATTTACAGAGAACACTGGAATAGCCCCGCACTGAGCAGCTTCATAAGCTGACACACAGGCGGGGGTTCTCTTTTTCAACGACAGGTGAACGTTCCCGATTTCGTTCGCTTGCAGTAGGCGAACCTGCCGTGTAGCTCGACCGCCGCAACGTGGTATGCATCGACTGCGTCATCGAGCGTCTTGAAGTTACCTAAGAAGCGCCTCTTTATATCGGCGTAGATATTCGCTTGCCAGTAGCGACCGTTACGGCTGACGCCCTTGTGACCAGTCGTATTCTTGGCGTCTGCACCTCTGTTGTATGCATTCTGACTTCTCGTGCAGAGCCGCAGGTTTGCCCGCCGGTTGTCGAGCTTGTCACCGTTGATGTGGTCTACTTGCTTATCAGCGGGTGCGTTCATTATGAAGCGGTGGAGAAGTTCCGAACGTCGATGCCGACGAGGACCCACGGGGCCATGCACATACCCCTTAGGCGATACATACCAACGCCGGGACGCAACTTGCTCATATACTTCATCATCTACCAGGGTCACCCTCCCCTTAGATAACTTTATGTACTTCATTTTATTATTGTACATCACAACTTGATTTTGTAACATAAGTAACGTGAGGTGGGTTCAGAACAGCTGATGAT
>FLYM01003729.1_pt1 | contig 10289 bp, 14 predicted proteins | sample 1122581 | NCBI WGS metagenome assembly FLYM01 (sample SAMEA4346789, study PRJEB14843) | hot springs metagenome | biome: Terrestrial Biome; feature: Habitat; material: Sediment | place: India | collected 2012-06-12 | depth 1760 m
GCCCTCCCCGCTAGTAGGCCGTTTTTAAATACGGCTTTTGCGAATTTCGGCGAGCAGGGGGATTTCCGCCAGCATTTCCTCCGTTACGTGCTCCCAGAAAATTCCCCTTGGCTTTTTGTCAACTCTTTTCACGGCAATTAAGCGCGTAGGCGTGGCGATAAAATCGACGGGGAGGTCGAAGGGCTCTTTAGGTATGTCCTCTTCCACTAACTGGACGTCGTGGACAGTGGTGGCCACTGGCGTGTCCTCGCCCACTTTGTCAAAAGTGGAGAGGATGCCCCACTCAATTTCCGCATATCCGTGGGATTTGCCGAGCCTCCTGCCGTTTTTTGGATTGACAGCCACGGAGCCAATTATGACGAGGTCTATTTTGGGCAGTTCCCACGGCTTGACCGGCCTGCCCCATTTAAAAGCCCCGCTTATTGTCGACGCCTCACCGTAAGCCTCCCTTGGGATTAATAGGGGGTCGAGGAGTAGAAACCCCTCTCTTATTCTAGGAGTTGGCATTACTACTTTCTTCCCCGCGCGCAGAGAGATCTCGCGGCAGGGCCTTTGGGGGGCGTCTGGATTTATCTTGACTACCTCCGCCCTTTGTATTAAATGTAGAATATTGGCGCAAGCCCTATCTGCGCCCTTGAAATTCGGTATCCTCCCGTGCACGGGGCGGGGGAAGGCGGCGATATTCATCTCCTCCATTAATCGCCATATTCTCTCCCTTATCGCCATTTTCGCCTCCTTGGCCATTGACATAAAGGCAAATTATTTTTAAATGGGTTTTGGGGAAGATCGTGAGTTGGACAAAGGCGCTTCTCCTGGCGTTGGCCATCCCCGCGTGGGCCTTCGCGGCCTCAGAGGCCGTCGCCTTGTACCTCGACGGCGTAATTGACGGCACTGCCGTGACGCTGGCGAGCGCCGCCCTTGCGGAGGCCCAGCGCCTCCATCTACCCCTAGTAGTTATAATTGACACCTACGGGGGCTTCCTTGCCCCGATGGATCAGATAGTGGAGATGTTCTTAAACGCGGGAGTTCCAGTATACGCCTATATTCCCGATGGGGCTAAGGCCATGTCCGCAGGCGCCTTTATAGCCATGTCGGCTAGGAAGATATACATGGCCCCAACGGCGGAGATAGGCGCAGCTGAGCCGAGGCCGCCAGACCCAAAAGTGGTTAACTACGCGGCGGCGCGGATGAGGGCTCTGGCGTCTACTAAGTGGAACGACACCAGGTTGTACATCGCGGAGTCGTTTGTGAGAGAGAATAGGGTTTTAACAGGCGCCGAGGCTGCGAGGCTCGGCATGGCGGAGCCCCCTCCGCCCGATGGGTGGAACTTCGTCTCTGTGCTTCGCCGCGATCCCCTCTCTCGGCTTTTAAACGCCTTGTCAGACCCTGCGTTGATCTCGCTGATGCTTTTATTGGGAGTCGTGCTGATAGGCTATGAGCTCTTTGCTAGCGGCTTCCAGGGAGTAGGCGTGATAGGCGGAGTATTGTTAGTCTTGGCGTTCTACCTTTTGGGCCAACTGGGCTCTGAGTGGCTCTGGGCCGCCCTGGCCCTCGGGGGCGCCGTCTTAATCGCGGCGGAGATGTTCGCAGTGTTGAGCTTCTTCCAGGCCTTTTTAAAAGGGGAAGAAAAGCGTTAACACCTTAACGACTGAAGGGCTGTGCGCAAGACGGGATCCGGCACGAGGTAGATCTCGCCTCTTTTTTCTAAAAAACCGTAGTCGACGAGGTTTTTTAACAATTTAGTAACCTCGTAGTCTGTAATAGGCTTGCCCTCAACTGCCTGTAAATATCTCTTAACCTCAGACCACCTTGCCCCGTTTTTACACACCTTAGCCACGTGGATATACCTCTGGGATCCCATGTATTGGACAAAATTACAGAACTCCGCGGCGGCGAGCCTTGCGGCATATTCAAGAGTCTCTTCCAAGGCGCTGTCGGGCTTTTTGACAGCCCTAAGCCCAAAATAGGCCAGCCAACCCACCACGCCGTCTAGCTCGTCGACGGCTCTGTCAATGAGCTCCCGGCTCACGCGCACTCCAGCCTCTTCAAAACCCTTTGTGAGAAATTGGACTGAAAGCTCTCTGGAGAAAGGCCCCAGTTCAATTTTCTCAAAATATCTCCCAAATAGCGGACTGTGGGGGTCTTCAAGCCTCAAGAATCGTAACAACAGCCCGGCCTTAGACCCCGTGAATACCATTGAGATATTACGCAAGTTGTCATAAGCATATCCCAGCGGCGGCAGTAGGGTCCTCCCCCGTAGTTTCGCCAGCTCCTGTGCCTCGTCAATTATAAGAACTAGCCTCTCTCCCTGTTCGCGTGCCCACTGGTCAAAGGCCTCGAGAATCTCGGCAAAACTGGGGGCGTTCCGCCCAATTTCAAATTTCACATCTACTCCGGCGACAGATACTCCCCTGATTTTGGACAGCAACTCTCCCAGCCTCTTGTGCAGGGGGAGTAGGCGTCTAAGCTCTTTTCTCAACGCCTCAAGTAAATCTCCGTATGAGATATACCTCTTCTCTTCGAAATACCTTGCATCAATGTATATCCTCAACTTGCCGTAGGTTGCCGCTTTAACTACAGAGGTCTTTCCCACTCTCCTCATGCCGAGAATTAAAGTCAGCGCTGAGGAGTTCACAGCGTTTAATAAACGCCTCACCTCTTCCTCTCTGTCAAATAGCTCTTCTAACCTCTCCGCAGGTCTGTCCCTAAACAACATAGGTATGTAGTTACTACATACCTATAAAGTTTATGAAGAGATTAAAGGCGACTAACGCCCGCCAAGCGTATGCCGTTGGGCTTTCATAAGCCAGATATTTTCGGTTCTCAATTCCCGCTGAGATCTGCGAAGCTTGACCTCAGGCAGATGTCTTGCGCCGGTAGTTTCTAATGCGTTGCAAATAGAGGCTTGCGCAATTAACAACTCGCGCGGCGTCAATACTCTCTCTGTCTAAAATTTGAGATTAAAACCACAGCCTCTGTTGACTACATGCGGCTGAATATAGCGCTTTTCGCCCTATTCCTCACTGTGTTTACAAACGGCGTACAAGTTATAGCTCTGTGGGAGCTACACAGCGACGGCTTTAACCTCACTGCGAAATACGTGGCGGAAATAGACGTCGCCGTGTCTAAGAATTACGTGTGGTTGCCGGGCGAGGAGGTGGCCGTGGTGTGCAAGCCGCGTAGCGCCAACCTCACAATTGAGCTTTCAATTCCCAGGGAGGTGCCCCTGGTGGGCGGGAAGAGGCTGGCTCAAGTAATTTCTCTCGCTCCCGGGGAGAGGCATGCAGTTGAGGCGGAACTGGCGCCTAATATAAGACTGCGGATTTACGGCTCGGTTAATTTACAAGCCTTAATTAAAGCGTCTGGCGCCGCCCCCACGGCGCTGGCCTTATATCCGCCGTGTGAGGCAAAATTAAAAACCTACGGCCGTGCTAGTTTAAACGTGACTTTCTACGCCGTTCCCACAGTAGGCATTGAGATCGCGGCTCCGGGGTTTTCAATAGTCTTGGCTGAGAGACAGCTAGAGGCGCGGGAGATGAAGCCAAGCGTGGAGCTCGTCATACACGACGCCTCGCCTGTGTTAATAACAGCGGCGGTATTGGCTATAGCATTTCTTTTATATGTACTACGAGTACGTCAACTTTATAACAAGGGGGCGAGGTCTTCACATGTTCAAGCCGCTGGTCCTTTTAGCCCTGGCCTTTACAGCTTTGGCATTACTCCTGTGGATTAGCTCCCAAGCGCCCCCTCAAACCGCGCCGCCGGTTAGCACGCCGCCGCCTCAGTTCCCGGTAATAAAGCTCGCCACGTTGGAATTGCTAAATCCACTTGAACCGGCGCTCCCCATGGCCTTTCCCGTGGCTCTGTACAGTACTTCCGCCGCAGTAGCGACTGCTGATATGAAAACGGCCTACGCGGCTAACGTACAAGTCGCGGGAGTGGATGAGGAGGATTACGTGAAGTTCGACGGCGAGCGTCTCTACGTTGCCGTGAACGGAAAGGTCTACGTCGTTGATAAAAATCTCCGTTTGTTAGAGACGCTAGACTGTCCCAGCCCCCACTGCTATATTTTCGCGTGGGGCGGCAGGGTATTGGCAATTGGTGAAGTTGGCGGCAACACGTTACTCTATCTCTACGACTCGTCTAGAAAAGTCGCCGTTTATAACTTCACAGGATACCCAATCGCCGCCAGGATGCACAACGGAGAAGTGTACATTGCGGCCGCCTCGCCGCCTAGGGTTGTCATTAACGGCCGCGAGGTAAACGAGGCGCCGCTTCTATCCCTCGACTTTCATCCCAACGTGCTGATTATCGCCGGCGTGGATTTGAGAAGCCCGAATTTCAACGCCACTGCTTATGTGGCGGGCCCTGCCGCAAAGATCTACATGAGGGAGAACAGGCTTTACGTAGTGACGTCGCTGGGAATTCCCGATTTGTTATACAAGGCGGTCAAGGCAGTGTGGGAGGATTTGCCCGGGGAGGTGAGGGAGAGGCTTGATCTCACCAACCCCCTAACTCTATACGTCACTCTGCGCGAGGCGCTTAAAAACAACACTTCTGTCGTCGAGGTGTTAAACAGGGCAAATATAACAACGGCTACGCGAGTGTACATATTCGAGGGAGAGGGCCCGTATCTGAGGCTGAAGGCCGCGGCCGAGGTCCCCGGCAGAGTTCTGGATCAATTCGCAATTGAGGAGATAGACGGCGGCTTCCTCCTGGCCACTACAGTCGCCCCCGTGAAATTCAGAGTTTCGCCTCTGTGGATACCTGCGGCGCCCCCGGAGATTATTATTAGCCAAGACGGCGTGCCGGTGGCGGTAATACGCCGCGCCATCACGCCACTGTCTCCCAGTATTTGGACAAGCGAGGGGGAGCCGGTAAACGCAGTTTATATTTTCGACGAAAACGGCAATTTAAAAGGCTCGCTTACTGGCCTGGCCCCGGGGGAGAGGATATACGCCGCGAGGCTGGTTAAAAACGTGTTATACCTCGTGACTTTTAGACAAGTCGATCCCCTCTTCGCCATAGACATCTCTAACCCCGAGAGGCCCAGGGTGTTGGGCTATTTAAAAATCCCCGGGTTTTCGGAATACCTCCACCCAGTCGGCGAGGGAAGACTGCTGGGCGTGGGGGCGTATCAATCCGGCGTGAAAATATCCCTATTCGACGCCTCCAACCCAGCGGCGCCAAGAGAGGTGTCAAATATCACTATTTCCAACGCCTACACCCCCGTGTTTTACGACCACCACGCCTTTTCCTACAACCCAGAGGCCGAACTAGCCTTTATTCCATATACGCCTTATTTGGGGGGCTTGAGGATCTTGTTTATAGAGGTTGGGAGCAAGCTGAGGGTAAGGGCAGAGAGGGACCTCCCCGCTGACAGGGCCTTTTTCGACAAAGACGCCGTTTACCTCGTTGGAGGGAATAGGGTATGGAAGCTGAGCTACAGCCTTGAAGTAGTGGGAGAAGCAGTTTTAAAATAATGCTGTGTTAAGAGCGTGCGTATTTTTAGAATTTTAGAGGACGCAGAGAGGAGGCTGAAGAGGATCGAGGCGTCGGGAGACGAAGACGTATTGCGGTGGAATATATACGCCGCAATTCAAGACGTATTAGACGTTTTGGCAATTATCTACTCGGAGGAGGGGTGGAAAAAACCTCCCTCTTACAGCAGCCCGCGAGGCAGAGGAGCGCGGCGTTATTCCAGAGGGATTTCTCCCATTTGTAAAAATAAGAAACGCCTTGGCCCACGCGCATAGGGAAATAAAGAAAGAGTTAACTGCCCTAAGGGGAAGGGTTCTGGAGAAGTTTCCGTTGTTCTTGTCAGCTCTTCGCTCTTATGTGTCGGCTAGGGGTATAGATCCAGTTGTGGAGTGGAGTTCTTTAGCTCATGTGTTTAAACGCTGGGGGGTTAAATTCGCATATCTCTTCGGCTCCAGGGCTAGGGGGCTTGAGAGAGAGGACAGCGATTGGGACGTCGCTGTGTACTTTGGCAGAGAGGTGACTATAATAGAAGAGGCCGAACTTGGGGCAGAGCTCTCCAAGCGGCTGGGGGTTGAGGTGGATGTGGTGGCCTTAGACAACGCGCCTCTTGACCTAATATACATAGTGTTAAGAGACGGCGTTGTGATATACTCAGAGGACGAAAAGTTGCGAAAGCAGTGGGAAAATGAGACTTACTTGGAGTATTTAGACTACGCCAGTGATTACCTCGAGTAGAGGCCTACAGCGCGGCGAAGAGAAATCCGCGCCTAATAGTCGCCACCCCAAGAATCTCCCGCAAACCGCCTTACGGTAACGCTCGCCTTGGCGATGGGAATAGCGGCGAAATGCACGTAGGCGGCTCTATCCCTCCCCAAGCCCTTTGTTATTTTTGTAGAAGTCCCGGCGCTCACGTAGTCCCAGCTATAAGCTTTTAAAGCCGGACTCCGTCAAATTTGTGATTGATATAGTGCTGTGGCTAGCGGCCTTTTCCCTATTGCTGTGGCTATTTATGAGCCTTTTAGCGGGGAGGCCGGTTAACCCGGTGGGAGTTTTCTTAGGAGTGCTCTTGGCTCCAATTGCCTTTCTAATAGGCGTGGCGGCAGTGCTTTTTCTAGTCGCTCCCTTGCTTATTTTCATAGCCGTGCCGTTGGCCCTGTTAGCGGGCTTCGTCCTGGCGCTGTTTGTGCTCTCCGCCCTCGCTGGGGTGGGCATGCTGAAAGCGCTAATAGCCTTAATCCTGGCCGCTCTGTTGCTGGCTCTGCTTGGCGTAGCACTCTGGCGTTTTCCACGGCCTCCTAGCGCCCCGTTGCGCTTCTAGGCGTAGCTCAGCGTATTGCCTAAAATGTGCCCCGCGAGTAGGGAAATAGCGATTTGCACACCACCTCGCCGCGTTTCAGACGCTTCACGAGCTCCCAGTAGGAGTCTAATCTCTTGAACAGCCAGGTGTTAACGCCATTTATGGGGACTGGGTCTGTCTCCAAGATCTCTCTCAGCTCTTCCTCGCCTAGTTTGTAGAGGTAATGACAAGGGTCTTTCAAGAGGAGCGCCCTCCGGTACTCCACTTCGTGTATGTGCGTCACCGGGCTCCCCGCCTCGCCCTCCACTTTTGACAGAAGGGAGATTAAATCGCTTAAATCAACGGAGTTTTTAAACCCCCGCCTCTTCCACTCGTCCACTACCGCGTGGAAATAGGCCACTAAATCGGCTAGGTACGGCCTCCCCCCGTTGAAATACATCTGCACAATTGGGTGGTTGAGCCACCCCCTCTTCCCGTCTCTCAAAACTCCCATCTTCCTCAAAATAACCTTAATAACAAGCTTAGCCTCAACCCTTTGCTTCCCCAATCTGAGGTCGTCTAGAAAGGCGGCGGATTTTCTGTGATCAAGATATGGCCGGAAGATTTGCACGTTTTTATATTGCCCCCTATAAAAAGATGCAACGTCGAGGCATAGTTAATTAATACTTATCATGGTTTTCTGTGGCTCACCGCTGGTATTCAAGAGCTGGACGGTTTAGGGCGTTGGCTTCGGAATTTCTCCGCCGGGGCTTCTACCCAGAGGCTTGTTTCTTTGCGCAACAATCTGCGGAGTTTTATCTAAAGGGGAAGTTAATAGAAGTTACCGGGGCGCGGCTCTATACACACTCAATACTACAGCTGTTAACTGTCCTTTACCAAACTCTCGGAAGAGAGCTTAGCGAAGAGCTTGTGAGGTGCGCTAAGTACTTAACGGAGCAGTACATTGGATCCCGCTATCCAGACGCAAGAATGCTCGAATACGATAAAGACGACGCAGAGCAATGTATAAAATGTATGGAGATGATTTTCACCAATGTATTTTAGAAAAACTCTGTTGAAAATGCACAGCGAAATTGAGACGTGGATAAAAAGGCTCTGCGAGCAGGGCTACACAGTAGTGCTCTTCGGCTCCAGGGCTAGGGGGGAGGCGAGAATAGACAGCGATTGGGACGTAGTTGTAATCGGAGAAGAGGCGCCGGAGCCCCCGCCTAACGACTTGGCCCAAGTCCACTACGCCACGCCTAATGAGGCCGAGGCGCTGGTTAGAGATTTCAATACAATTTTCATAGATGCCTTTTACGAGGGAAAACTGCTGTGCGGCAACGCAGATCTATACAGTCGCTTGAAGAAATTAGCTGAAGCCACGACTCGGGGATTGGTTAAAACTAAAGACGGGTGGATGCCCGCAAGCCTTCCGGGGAAGTAACACAACGCGGTCAGACAGCCTCACGGGTCTACTTGAAACAGCTGTCAATTACGCAAATCGGAATAGGACGCGATTGCTCACTGCGCAAGATATACCACCGTGTCCCTCATGAACTGTGCAGCCAACAAAACTCTAGATGTTAAGTCCTTTCTACTTACAGAGGGGGACGTATAATAAGCATTTGGAATGCCGTTGATCTAAAACTCTGTCGTTAGCAGAGCCTTCGTAACGCCCCTATGCACTGTTGTGAGTCAGAGCAGTAACTTAGACGAGCTCGCCCCTATCTATTCTGGCTACAACGTCGGTAAAGGCCTTTTTACTGCATAGTTAACAAAATATATTATTGGGATTAAGTGTCTTCCGCCATGGAGTACCTTTTTATCATTATCCTAACTGCGGCGTCTTTCGCCTTAGGCCTAGTCGGCAGTATAGCCGGCGTCGGCGGCGGCGTGTTGTTCACTCCGTTTTCCTAGCCTTTACTCAAATGAATGTTGACGTTATTAGAGCCGCCGGGCTTGCAGTGGCCTTAACTACTGCGGTGATATCTAGTAGAAATTACATACGCGCTGGCATAACTCCCTTTAAATTGGCGCTTCTCTTCGGCGCCGTGGCGTCGTTAACTGCCATCGTCGGAGCGGCCCTGGGCATCTATATAGTTAAACAATTCGGCAAAGTCGGCGAGGCCTATGTCAGAATTGCCTTAGCGTCCGTAATGTTGTTGGTAGTAGTGGCTATGTTTCTAAAACGGCAAGATTACCCAGAGCCCCGGCCTAATAAAATAGCTGAAAAACTGGGATTGGCTGGCTTTTACAACGACCCAGTCAGGGGACGAGTGGCGTACGTCCCTAACAGAATTTTTCTCTCGGCCTTGTTGATATCTGGAGTGGGATTTATAGGGGGAATGTTTGGCCTTACAGGCGGGTGGGCCATCGTACCCATTTTAAATCTAGTTTCTAGACTGCCGCTTAAAGTAGCCGTTGCCACTTCGCTTACAATAATTGCAATTACTTACGCCCCGGCCCTTATGGTGTACAACATCAACGGCGCACTTAATGCTTATATTGTGGCTTTGACAGCGCCCATGGTGGCCCTAGGGGCTTTAGTGGGCTCAAAGATAATGATTAAAATCAAGGCGTCTGTAATACGCTATGCCATTATAGCAGTAATGATAATCTCTGCAATACAGCTCATACAAAGGGGCCTCGCCCAGTTGTCATGAGGGGAGACCACTTATACGCCAATGTGTTACTCTACGTCTACTTAGCCGGTTTGTTATTGGCCATAGTGGCCACAGGCCTAGAGGGCCTTGGGAAAATTGAGGATCTATTTGCCGGCAAAAAGGATGTGGAAATGGGAATCCTCGCCCGTTTATCTACATACATATTAACCCTGGCGGTTCCCGTTGCTCTCATTATTATGCTGTCAACAGATAGGGACAAGGCAACTGCGTTGTTTATTTTCGCAATTCTGGCGGCAATTATAATGGCAACCGTTTTAAAAGTTGGTTAGCCATTCGAGATCCCACCCACGCCCTCTCCGGCATGCCTTCTGTTTCCTTTACCAAGTGATCGCGAATGTTCGACGTTTAAAGGCGCCATGAGCTGTGGGCAAATCGCGCCTCAAAAGTTGAAAACGGCTTTACGATTAACAGAGGCGCGTTATCACCGCACGGCTACGGCAGGCCATTTAAAAAGTCCCGGGCCGGGCGAAACACAGCACCACGTGGCTCTAAAGCACTGCACTTGCCTTTGGCGTCATGTGGTTGTGCGCGGCTGGAGTTAAAAGTAGTAATTGTTTATGTCGTGTATCTATTTTTATGTGTTGGCTATTTCATTGATAAAGACGATAACTAGTATACATTATTACTTCTTAATTTTTAAATTTTTCAACAAAGCCCGTTAAATATACATAGAACGGCGGCCTATCTATATATAATATACATACAAACGCTGGGTATTATAGTAATAATTCCAACTAAGGCGCCGGACTATTTAATCATTTATCTCAGTTATATATTTAATCTCTGTACTTTGGCTGGCTATGCCAGATGGTTTGGCTGTTTGGAGGGTGTTGAGAGGGGCTGGG
>FLYM01011343.1_pt1 | contig 10278 bp, 13 predicted proteins | sample 1122581 | NCBI WGS metagenome assembly FLYM01 (sample SAMEA4346789, study PRJEB14843) | hot springs metagenome | biome: Terrestrial Biome; feature: Habitat; material: Sediment | place: India | collected 2012-06-12 | depth 1760 m
GCTGGCTAGACATGGTTCAGGTGGTCACTGCGGCCGCGGGCACCGAGGTTCGAATACGAACCCCACGGGTAGTTGTTCCAAACCGACGCGCGCGAACCGGAGTTCGCCGCATTGTCCCAGTAGCCACCGAATAGGGCTGCGACGAGACCGAGGTCGTTCCGGAGATAGATCTGCCCTCGACCTCCCGCTTGGTCTTTCCATCCGGCGCCACCGGCGCCATCTTCGCGGTATGAGAACTCGCGCCCCCAGACCCACAGATTGCCAGTCGCCAGAATGACCCCCCACTTGGAGGTATAATCGGCACGCAGAATGGTGGTCACCGGATCTGTACCGCCTGACTGGTTCTCCTTGGTGCCATACATGGCCGCGGCGAACTCGTCGTAGCTCAACAGCTCCTTGCCGTGGCTTTGCATCACCTCGGCCGCTTCCCACCAATTGAGTGTGGAATAGGCCGTCGAGCCATTGCCGCCGAACAGGGTGGGCACCTTCGGAGGGCTGGATCCGTCGGCGATCGTCACATTGTACTTGGACGTGCCATCGTTGTGGTGGTTCACCCCGAGCAGGTAGATGTCACACCAGAACGAATTGGCCACCAGGGCCATGCCGCGCGGATCGGGGCAGCTGGGGCGGAACTTGATATCCCAGAGCGAGAATTCGTTGATCTGGGGCGTCGTGTTGCCACCGGAATTGTACGCCGTGGCATTGCCGCCCGGGGCATAGTGGAAGCCGCCCAGGCGACGAGCACCAGGCAATGGGGGTGTGCTGAAATCGGTGGTCGCCTCGAGCGATCCATCGGGCAGGATCCAGATGGCGTAATCGGTGCCGGCTGTTAGCCCGGGCATGGTAACGGCCGTGGCCGACGCAAAAGTGTAGATCCGGCCATCCACCTCGACGATCGTCCCCGCCTTGATTGAGACCGTGCCGTTGCCTGTCTTGGTGAAGGCGACGGCATAAGGATCGGTCTTGATGAACACGCCTAGGGTGTCGAGCTGCAGGTTTTCGCGCGCGTCGGGTTTGCTGGTCAGATCGGACAGGTTCTTGTCGACCTGGGCGAACTCGGCCAGGGCTGCGTTGGTGAGGCGCAGATCGACACGGGAGCCAACGTCAAAGGCCTTGGCCGTGGATCCTTCCTGGGCGCGTTCTACGGTGAGTGTCGCGCTGGCCCGTGCCGTGCAGCGCATGACTTCCATGTTGCCGGCAGCGTCAACCAGGGTGACCGGGAACCACTCGCCTGCCGACAGGGTGGGGAACTTCCCCGCGTCGGCCGACTGGACGGCCAGCGTGGTGTCGCTTTCAGAGATCGAGGCCGCAAGGGTCGAGGTGGCATTGTTGGTCAGCTTGAGAACCATCGGTCAGCATCCTTTAATCCGCATGCGGAAGCACACCTCTTTGGTGCGCCCCTGCAGCGTTGTCGCATCAACTGTGACGGTGGCGTTATCGCCATCGTCGCCGCCCGCGATCCACACCTTGACCTGGCTGTCGCTGTACTCGGTGCGGGTGATTGTCGCGGTCGAATTCGAAATGGAGGTGGTGGCGGAAATCACACGATCGCCGAACGGCAGCCACCAGCCGAAGTCGACGTCATAATCCAGCTCGTCGTCTGGAGCCTTTTGAACGATGGCCATGCCGCTCATCACACATCCTTTCGGCCGCTGGGCACGATGATCGTGCGGTGCTCTTTGCGGACCATGATCTGGCGATCGCGGGAGCCTTGATGCAGCCGACGCCAGGAGCCGTTCGCTTCGCCGACGATCTCGACGGTGTTGTGCGTGATGACCTGGACACGGCGAGGGAACCGGGCAGCTGCCGGGATCTCGATACGAGCGACACCCACGGCCGTCGGCCGGCGTGCCATTGCGGCGATTGCATCGATCGCCACGCTGGTGCCCCCCACCATTTGGCGGCGGCGATTGACGGTCGCGCCGGCGCGGGCAGTCACAGTGGCATCGGCCGCAAGGCTGGCGCGGCGCGGGAAGCGCCCCTCGGCCTCGATGGCGACGGCCTGGTCAGCCGCGATCACCACAACGAAGTTCCCCTCGTTGAGGGCCAGGCCGGAAAACGGCTGGGCATTGATCGCGCCGCGGCTGAACATCAGATGACCTCGAGATCCAGTTCGCCTTCGTGCAGGACGAGCTCATCGGTGGGGTTGAGTGTCTTGGGGTCAGGCTCGCCATCGCGGGTCAGCTCGCCGTAGAACAGCAGGTTGCCGCCACTGGCCGAATCCCAGATCCCGAAATGGGTCACGGTGAGCGGCGCGGCGCCATCATTGGCAGGCCAGAGCAACTCCTGGGCATTGTCGGTTGCCTTGCCCGTGGGCGCAGAAAAGCCGTCCGCAACGCCGGCACCGCCAGACGCCTCGCGCCGGACGTAGGCGGGCCAGTCGGTACCGGTGACTTCGTTGGCACCACCGGCGCCGGGATCATCGGTATGGAGCGAGACGTAGACGAGCGAGGGTGGCGTATAGGAAACGCCACGCAGAAACAGGTTCAGAAGGGCCTGGGCGGAATGGGTCGAGGCAGGCATCAGAAGTAACTCCCAGTGGTGCGAAGACGAGCGCGCTGCTGGCCCTTGGCGACACGTAGTGCCATCTGGCCGAGCAGGCCTTCGAATTCGTTGATGTAGGCGGCGCCGAGTTGCGGGTTGGCATACTCGGCGTCCGGCAGCGTAAGGATCCGCCCGGCAGCACCCTTGCCGATCGGCTCGGCATAGTCCTCGACGAGAAAGTCGGGGATCGTCATCGCATCGCGGGACGGCTCAAGGACCAGGCGCAGCTTGAGCAGGCCGGACGCCTTCGGAACGACGGTCAGGGTGTTGGGCTGGGACTGGGTGACATAGCGGGCACCGCCCTCTTCGGTGTCGTTTACCCAGTCGGGAATGTTCTCATCGAGCCATGCCACTGTCTTGGGCTCAAGCGGCTCGCCATCCAGCCAGGCCTGGCGCACTTCGAATACGCGCGCATCGGGGATCGTGCACAGCCCCTCGCTTTCTGGCGTCGAGATCTGGAACTGATCGGTATCGCGCCATAGCCGGGTGCGCCGGCAGAACTCGCGGGCGGCTTCACGAATGAAGCGCAAGGCCACGGGTTCGGGGACTGACTTGGCGAAGGTGAGGACCTGGGGCAGCAGCTCGTCGATGTCGCGCATCAGTTGGCCCTCCGCGCATTCGGGCTGGTGGCGCCCTCAACCTGGATCTTGAGCCCGATTGCCGTGGCGAACTGCTGGTAGTGCGCGGCAGCGCGGCCGGCGTTGCCGGTAAGATCGTCCTTGGACTGTGCGCGATAGCAGACGTAATCGAGCAGCGGGACCGAATAGGGCTCGGGCAGGCCGATATCGGACGCGTACGACGCCAGCTCGTTCTCGTCGCCGGATGCGGCCAACCGAGTGGGCAGGCTTGAGACGATCGCCTCAACAACGCCGGTGCCGTCATTGCCGGGGTACACATAGAATTCGAGCGGATTTTCCTCGTCGAACACGAAGTGCCTAACTTCCTTGCGGTACCGGGTGCGGGTGGGGTCGTGCCAGTAAGGATCCTGCGCATCGAGCATGGTGCGGCTCACGGCGCGAACGATACGCCCGCCGACCCGGGGGCTGTTGGTGTCACGCAGGTTGCGGCGAATGTCGATCAGGGAGAGCGGGACGGGCTCGCCGGCGACCTCTGCGACCTGTTGCCAGGTGCCCTCGGCGAGAGAGAGGATCCGGGTGCTGGCGTGCGCGCTGGGCTTTGCCAGTATGATTGCGCGCACACCTTCGTTGATCCAGTCCGCGAGCTCGGGAAGGGTCCAGCGGGCAAACTCTTCGTCAAGAAGAAGGATGCCTGCTCGCTCCATGATCTCGCGGCCTGTCATCATCGCGGGTTACTCCTGCGATGCTTTGGCGGCCAGGCGGGTGGCCTGCTCGATCCACTCGTTGCGTTCGATGCCGCCCTTGAGACCAAGGCCGCTGTCGAGCTCCTTGATCTGCTCTTCGGTGAGAGCGGCGATCTGGGCGAAGGTGGTGAACCCGCGATCGTTGAGGCGCGAGGCGATGGTGGCGCCGATGCCGGAGATCTTGGTCAGATCATCAGGCTGCGGCTGCTCGGGCTCTGACGGCTCGCCGTCATCTTCCGAGCCATCACTGCCATCCTCGCCTTCACCCTCATTCTGCCCTTCGGGCTGGGTGCCGGACGCCGACTGATCGTCGGACGTCTGTTCGTCCTGCGATGCTTGGTCGCCGGCGGGTGGCTCGGGCTGCTCGGTGCCGTCCGAATTGACAGCGGCCGTGACGGCCGCAATCTCGGGAGTGGCCTGGGCCGCTTTGTCTTCGGCCAGGCGGTAGTGCTCGACCGAAATCAGGCACATGACGTGGTGGTAGTTGTCGACGCGGCAGACGAAACGCCCGTGCCGGTCGCGCGTAAAAACATAGGTGTCGCCAGCGATATTCGGGCTTGCGGCGCCTGCCGTGCATTCAATGAGTGGCATCTGATCCTCCGATGAAAAGGGGGCTGCGCACGTCGGGAGGAGGATAACGACGCAGCCCCCATACACCTCGCCGCGGAGCGTCCGCGACAATCACTCCGTGGCGTAGGTGACCGTGAGGCCGATCGTGCCGGCCTGGCCAGCGTCCGCTGCCGTGGCGATCTTGACGCCAATGGAGCGAGCCTTGGCTGCGACCGGAACACGGTAGGCAGAAGCGAGCGTCGGACGCGCAACGCCACCAGCCTGGGCGGTGGTGATGCCGTCGAAGAACTCGGCGCCGCACGTGCGGCTGTCGTCATTTTCGCCGAAGTCACCGCTCATCATGCCGACATCGAGGGTGATCGCTGCGGTGCCGGTGTCGAGATCGTCGACGTCGAGCACGATATCGACCGGACGGCAGCCCGGGGGGACCGGAGCGACTTCGAAGATGTCATTGAGTGCGGCGTCGGCCGGGATGGCGACGGTGAAACGATGGGTGACCGCCTGGCCGGCAAAGCCGGGGTACGGGGCGGTTGCGATCCCTTTTGCGTGGTTGCTCTGCGTAAGGCCCATAACGGTGTCTCCTGGTGAGCGCTGTAACGAAGCGCCCGCCTTGCAGCGGGCGCCGGGTTCGTATCGCCGTTAAGCGGCGTTCGGATCGACGGCGTAGGTGTCGAGCGACATCACGCCGAAGTCCTTGCCGTTGAAGCGGGTCTTCTTGACCCCGAGGATCACGCCGGCCGAGACAACGGGCTCGTTGCCGTGATCCTGCATTTCCTCGGACCAGGAGAAGCGCAAGCCACTCGAGGACCCGTAGGCCACGACGCCGGCCTGGCGACCCATGAACAGCGCGCGGGCTGCAGGGACGTCGCCGCCCAATCCGTAATCGTTGAAACGGATCGCGCTTTCGTGGCTGTGGAGCACGACGTTGTTGATCATGCCCAACCCGCCCTTGAAGATCGGGTTGTTCTTGCCTTCGGCAGCGGCAGCGGCTTTCTGGATGTCGAGCCATTCCGAGCCCGACGCAGTGCGCAGATCGTGCTCCTGGAACGGGGACATCAGGCACACATAGTGGGCCTCGCCGTTGATCATCACCGGCTGCATGTTTGCAGTCGAGGGATCGGTCGAGCGCATCATGCGGGCCTTGACCGACGCCTTTTCGATCAGCGCGCGGCTCATCTTGTCGGCACTGTCGAGGGTGGCCTTGCTGGTGGCATCCCCGCCAAAGAGCTGGTGATTGGCATCGGGCGCCTGGATGGGATTGCCGGCATGGCCAGCCCAGGTCGTTTCCTCGGTGAAGTCCTCGTTGATGCCGCGCGAACCGGACAGGTAGATGAAGTTCATTTCGTCGATGAACTTCGACCAATAATCCGACAGGCGATCGCGTGCGATCTTGCGGATGTTGTGGACGGTGCGCTTGCGGCTCATCTTGCCCCCAGCCGACACACCATGGCGCAGCTGATCGATGATCACATTGTCCGAGAAGAAACGGAGGTTTTCTTCCTTGCCCTGCAGGCGCTGGTCACCATACGTGGGCTTGCCGCGCAGCTGGACCGACAGGTCGAAGGAAATCGTGTCGCCGGCGTCCGATTCAAGATCGGTCAGGCGCTGAATGATGGCATTGTCGGAAGTGTCGACGAACTTGCGGTCGAAGTAGCTCTTCTTCGTCACGTCGATGAAGAGCGAGCCGGACCACTTCTTGGCTGCTTTGGGATCGCCGAATGCGATGGTCGTCGGACCTGGCATGACGTGCATCTCCTGTGAGTGAGTTGGAGCACGTCATGCGCAATGTTCAGTTAGATACGCGAACAGCGCGGCTTTTGCAACGATGTTTGCCCTGCGCAGCTGCGGCCGCGCAGGGGTGTGTCAGCCCACAGCGCGGGCAGAGCTCTCCACGCGGCGCACCTCGCCGGAAATTCCGGTGGTGAACCGGGGCGGGATGATGCCGTCGGCGAGGATGCGGATCGGGGCGATGGCCGTGGCGAAGGTGAGCTTCACCATGCGCCCCGACTTGTCCTGCACCTTGACGACGGCCGCGTCCCCGATCTGTACGGCCTGTCCGATCCTGACTGACAGTGTGAGCATATCCGGTCCTACTGGCTAAGATAGGATTCGCGTTCGGCATCGGAGAGCTTGGCGAGGGCCTCTTCATAGGCCACGCCGTCCTGCTCTGCGAGCCGGTCGAGATAGGCGAACTTGCCGCCATCATTGGTGTCGTTGACGTCCGACGCCGGCACGTGCGCGAGATTGGGCGGGATCTCCCGCTTCTTGCCATCGCCCAAGCCCTTCTCGGCCTTTTTGTTCTCGGGCGGCGTTTCCTCTTTCGGCTTCGGCGTCGTCTGCTTCTGGCCGGTGATCTTGGCAAACTCGGACGTCACAGCGTCATGCGCCTGCTGCAGGATGGCAGGATCGTGCGGATCCCCGCCCTTCTCCTGGGCCAGGTGCTGACGCTGGCGCACTTCGCTGTCGAGCATGCGGTAGAGGATCGAGCCCTCGCTGTATTCCGAATGCTGCGACAGGAAGTCGGGCACCACGTTGTTGAACCAGTTGCCGGCTCGTGCCTCGGCCGACATCGATGCCTTGAGTTTGGCTTCGCGCAGATCTGACACCTGATCGTCGAGCGAATTGCGCTGGGCGTGGAACTCCTTGGCGGACAGCTCGCCATCGTCGAACTTGGAGGCCAGCTCTTCCTGCTGCTGGCGTAGCTCCTTGATCTTGGCATCGACATCCTCGGGCGCTTTCCAGTCCGGCAGGACCGACTTCGGCTTGCGGTCGGCTTCTACCTTTTCGTCGGACTTGTCGTCGCCGGCGTCGTCATCAGCGCCGGGGTCGGCTTCTTCTGCCGCTTTCTTCTCGGCCTCGGCTTCACCCTCTTTGGCAGCGGCATCATCGTCGCCAGTTTTATCGTCGGCATCATCATCCTCGGAGTCATCGTCAGCGCCGTCAGCATCGCTTCCCTCGATAGCTGCCTTGGCCTTCTCGTCCTCGGTATCGCCGTCCTCTCCCTCGTCGTCATCGACAAGGCTCTCGTCGAGCAATCCTTCCCGTTCCTCTTCGGTGAGATTGGCCAACTCGGCCTCTGTCCATTTCTCTTGACCCATCATGCGGTCCTCTCTCTGGTGGTGCTACGGAGCCGGGGCCGCTTGGGGCGTACCTGGCTGTTGGGGTTGCGGCGCAGGCTGCTGCATGCTGGCCTGCTCTGCAGCGGCGGCTTGCTCGGCCGCTGCAGCATCCTTGTCGGTCTGGGACACGAAGCCGGATTCGGAGAGAATGTGATCGCCGACATGCGCGGCCGCTGGCGTCGTGATTGCCTCGCGGGCTGCATCGAGCGCCTTCTTCTGGGCTTCGACGTTGTTTCCGACGATCTTGCTGGCCAGCTCCTGGGCCTGCATTTCCGTCTTGACGGCCTTGGCCATCGTCTCGCGCAGCTCGGCCATGAGCTGGGCTTTCTCCATCTGCTGCAGCTCGGCCTGCTGCTGCATCTGGGCCTGCTCTTCGGGGGTGACTTCCTCGGCGTCCGGATCGCGCTGGCCTGTCATGGAGCGGATCCGCTTGACGATCTCGTCGCGGTTCGGGATGTCCATGTTCTCGATCACCAGATCGAGCAACACGATCGAGACCTGCGGCGGTAGACGCGTCATGAGCTCGAGCAGCTCGTCGACTGCGGCCTGGCGCAGCGATGCCCGCCAGTCGGCCTCCGAAATGATGAAGTCCGCCTTCGACCGCACGATGTCGTTCTCGGGCAGCCCATCGTTGATCGTCACATACTCGGGGTTGCCCCGCATGTTGGTGATACGGAAGGCCTTCTCGTCGGTCACGAACTGCTCGACATTGGCAAGGGCCTTTTCGCCCCGCACCTGGGCGGCAAAGCGCAGGTTGTCGAAGAACTTGGCCGTTGCCATAGACCCCTGGTCCTGCCGGCGCTGGATGGCGACACCGGATGTGGCATTGGTGCGTCGACCGAGCAGCTCGTCGGTTACGCCTGAAGCCTGCTGGATCATGCCGATCGAGCGGCCCATAAGCTCGAGGTGCCACTGGCTCAACTCGCGATCGTTGTCGATCTCAAGGTGTTTGCCCTGCTTTTTGACGATCACGCCATCAGGTCGCGAGACTTCCTCGAGCAGCTCGTCGACATCATCGACGGCACCTTCATCCATGATCACCTTGTTGGTCGACAGGATGTGCAGGGCCTTGGAGGCGCGCTTGTTGATATCCTCCTGGATATCCTTAAGGCCCCGGATCATTCCATAAGGCATGCCATCGCGGCCGCGGCGCTTGCCCCAGATCGGGGTGAACGGAAATCCATTGTGCCGATAGGGGCTCTCGGAGAACCAGACCAGGCCGGCCGTGGTGAAGATTGCGACATGCATGCGCATGGTGGTGCGCTCTTCGATCTGCGATTCGCCGGAGGCAACTGCATCCTGGTGGCCAGGGGAATAGGGATCGTAGATCTCGCCAGAGAATACGCCGCCGCGCATGCGCCGCGTACGCACCGGCACACGCAGCCAACCCTCGATCAGACGCACGCGCTGGCGCTGGTAGCCAGTGATGCGATCGGAGGTGGTCTGGGTGCTGCGTTCTGTCTCGAGCTCCTGGCTGTCCATCGCCTCGTCGCCATACTGATCGAGGGCAATGAAATCGTCGGACTGCGCCGAGGCCATCTTGAGTGTGCCGTGACGCTTGGGAAACAGGGCGCATGCCACGTCCAGGTCCACCCATTTCGAGCGGAACATGTAGCGGGCGTCCTTGAGATCCATTTCCGTGGCGGCGCTGTCCCAGAGGATGTTCCGCCAATTCTCGTAGCGGGTGTAGAGCGGCTCTTCCTCTGGCTCGTCAGTAATGGCATCTTCCAGCCAGCCCACGCCTACCTTCACCGCGTCCTCAAAGGCTCGGCTGATGTGGAACGGGGTGCGGTTGACGTCCGAGAGATATTTGAGCAGCTGCGTTTTGCGCTCGGCTGGCTTGCCTTCATCCTTGCGGCGGGGCAGGATCTTGAAATCGGCGCGGGCGCGCTTTTCGGTGCCGGTCACCCAGTCCACCGAGGCGCTGATCACGTTGTAGACCAGGGCCTTCTGCCCGCGCTCTTCCAGGGTGCGGGCGTCTTCCTCGCTCCACTGGATATTGTCGTAGAAGTCCTCGTCGATGGCCATGGCCATGCGATTGTCGAACTGCCGATCGAGCTCACGGGTATAGAGGTCGAGCAGGCGGTGGTGCATGCGCACCATCTTGCCCTTGTCGAGCTTGTCAGGCTTGACCTCTCGCGCCTCGCCCTCCCCCTTCCCGCCCGGGATGGGGGATTCGTATTGCTTCTTTCGAACCGAGCCGTCGTCGGCGTTGATGTCGAACATGGCTAGACAAGCACCTCTCTTGTCCGACCTGTCGCGCGATCGGTGATTGTGACTTCGGCAACGGGCTCATCATCTGGGCCCTGATAGGGTGGGATCCCGAGCAGATCGCCCAGGTGATCGTGAATGAGGCTGGCTATGCGGATAACGGTCTGTGGCGTGTCGCCAAGCCGCAGAGCCTGTGCAAAGGCCATGGCCTGGTGGGCGGCACGCTGCGGATCGCCGATTTCCTCGGACCAGATCCATGCCTGATCGAGGGTGACCACGCAGGGCCATGTGTCCTCGCGCAGCTCTTCGCCGGTGCGGACGAGGACGAGGCAGGGGCGCCAGCGACGAAAGTCGAGCTGCACCCAGGTTCCGATGACAGTGATATTGCCGCGCTGGAAATCGAAGGCGCGGCGGGAAAGGTCCAACATATTGGTCATGCGCGGACTCCCTTGTTGAAGGGGTGTCGCGGCAGGGTTGAGAGGGTGGTGATTCTCGCCGCAAAGTAAATGGCTG
>FLYM01059952.1_pt2 | contig 10269 bp, 10 predicted proteins | sample 1122581 | NCBI WGS metagenome assembly FLYM01 (sample SAMEA4346789, study PRJEB14843) | hot springs metagenome | biome: Terrestrial Biome; feature: Habitat; material: Sediment | place: India | collected 2012-06-12 | depth 1760 m
AGCCCGGGTCGCGCGGGCGGACGCCCTGACCGAAGCCGCCCTGGCGAGCTTCGACCAGACCGTTCTGGCCGCCCTGCAGGAAACCGAGACGGCGCTGGCGAACTACGCCAACGAGCTCGACCGGCGCGCCGCCCTGGAGGCCGCGCGGGACCAGGCCGCCCACGCCGCCCGCCTGTCGCGGCTGCGCTTCGACGCGGGGGCCGACAGCTTCCTGTCGGTGCTCGACGCGGAACGGACCCTCGCCGCCGCCGACGCCCAGCTGGCGGCGTCGGACGCCCTTGTGACCACCTATCAGATCGCCCTGTTCAAGGCGCTGGCGGGGGGCTGGAGCGAGGGGTGAGATTTCTGGCGTGAAGAGAGCGCACTGGCGGGACCGCTGGAGTAAGCGCTCTGGCGAGCCAGGTCGTCAGACCAGACCGCGCTGACGCGACCTCCTGCAAAGGCGCCGGCAGAATCTGAGGTGGACGGTCCGTTTCAAGCCTTCAGGCGAACGCCTGGACCGCCGTGCGCGTCCGCCGGAATAAAGATCACGCCGACGTCTTCAAGCGCCTGCTGAACTCTGTCCGCAGTACGGGCATGCAAGCCTCCTCGTCCGGATTCGAATCTCTGGATGGTCGAAGGGGCCACCGAAGACTTTTCCGCGAGTTCCCTCACGCCCAGTCCGGCCGCCGTTCGACCCAGTTTGAGCTGGAGCGGAGTTATTGTCGGCACAGTGTACTCCAAAATGCGCACACCGTGTTGACTTTACTGGTCCGGTGTGCGCATATTCGCTCAGCTTGATTGCCATTCCTAGCCGTCGCAGACGCGACGGAGGAGGATCCATGCGTGACGATCAGAGGGCGGGCGAACCGACCATCAGCGGACCGGTCCGAAGGGATACCGCAACGGTTCTGTCGAGCCCTGCCCCGTTCTCCTGCGGAGGCGGAGTCCGATCAGCCTGCGCAAAATGGTTCGATGCCGAAAGCAGACTCGAGGCACTGACCTTGGCCTGGAGCCAAGCGGAGGCGCAGGCTCTAGGGAGGCCGCCCCTCTCCGATCCGAAGCGGGCCGCCGCGCAGATGCGGCGACTGGACACGCAGATCGCGCGACTGGACCGTGAACGTGGTGCATGGCTCAATCTTATCGCCGCTCTACCCGCGACCAGCCCGGCCGAGGCCGTGGACAAGCTTCTGGTCGCGCGCCGACTGCTGGAGGGGGAAGGTGGAGCGGAGCATGCCATCGTGGCGGACGCTGTGCGGAGTCTCGCCACCGAGCTTGATGTGGAAGGTCGTGGTCTGAACGGCCCACGCAGCAACCTACAACGCTGATCTGGGACGCGCGTTTCCCTCGCCCTTCAGGGTCGCGATGCGGGCGGTCCTCCCAGGCGTTCGGGCCGGAACGGATAGCGGGCGGGCCGGCCCCGTCCCCGCTTGGCCAACACGCCATCAATCCTTCGCCCACACGTCCTATCACATTTGCTTGAGAAATCGGGGGCGCACGGAACAGCCCGAAACCGGCTGAACCATCCGGCAACACCAGCGGTATTGTCCAGCCAGACGGGCGCCGTTGACCTCGTCCGGAAACTCACTCTGTCTGCGGATCGGACAGAGCCCCATGATCAAGTCATCTTCCATCGAGCCGCGCCTTGATGTCGGTCCGCTTCGCGACGAGGACGCGGTGGAGATCCGGCCGAGATTGATCGCGCGGGGGGAGCAGCCCGCGCGCATCAACTACCCGTCCGGTCGCGACGCGGGGGCGTTGAGCGTCTCTCCACGAGCCGCCGCTCGCCATTTTGGCGGGCGAAGAGGCGGTGCGACCGTGCGATCGGTTCGAACCTCTGATCTTCATCGGCGCAAGGTCATCGTCACCGCCCGCAAGATCGCGACAAGCCAGGCGGGCCGCAGAGTGCTCCTTCGGCACGTGGCCTACATCGAGCGCGGCGCCACCGGGTACGGCGCCCGGGCCGAGGTATTCTTCGATGGAGCCACTGACCGGGCGGACTCCCGCAGCTTCGTCGAGCGCTGCCAGAGCGACCGGCTGCACTATCGACTCGTGATCAACCCCGAGGATGGAATCGAACTCGGCGATCTCAAATCCTATGCTCGTCGCGTTATGGCTGTCGTCGAGGAAGATCTGGACGGCAGGCTGGACTGGATCGCGGGCGCGCATTTCGATACCGGGCGGCCGCACCTTCACATCATGATCCGCGGACGACAGGCAGACGGTAGAAGCCTGACGATCCCGGGCGCCTACCTGTCCTCAGGACTGAGAGACAGGGCGCAGGACGTGGCCACCGAGATCCTCGGGCCGCGAGCCGAGCGTGTTCCCAACCGCACCATACAGGCAGACCGGCTGACACCGCTCGACTGCACGATCCTGCGAACGGTCGAGGACGGGCGTATCGACGTGGAGCGAATTCCCCAAGCCTTCCGGCCTGACTCCTGTCGTCGCTTGATCCATCTGGAGAACATGGGCCGCGCGACGCCGGTCTCTCCCGGCGTGTGGCGCCTTCCTCACGACCTGCGGCAGACGCTCCTGCAGGCGGGACAGCTGCAGGCGCGGGAGATCGCGGCCACCAGAATCCTGGAGCACAGCCCGTGGCGAGACCAACGTTCGCGCCTGGCGCCCATCTCCCTCGCCCCCGGAGAGCGGCTGGCAGGCGCCTATGTCGGCGTTCACCGCACAGGTCGCTATCCCCAAGGCGCTCATGCCGTCGTGCTGGACCTGCCTGATGGCCGTCTCGGGCACGTGCTGATGCGCGACGCCAGGGCCGTCATGTGTCTTGACCGCGTCGCAGAGGGAGCGGTGATCGAGCTGACCGGTTTCTCGAGAGGCGACCGATCTGCTGACCATGTCATCGCCGAAGTGGCGGCCCGTCAGGACGGCGTCTGGTCGGCCGCCCATCACGCCCTGGCCCGTCCGGACGACTGGCCCAGGTTCATAGCCTTCCATGGAAAGAGAGCCGAAGCCATGAGCGCGGCGGGCGCCTGCACCGCTCTGGGAGACGGGCGCTTCGCCATACCCGCAGACTACGCCCTGCGGGCGCGACAGGCGGATATCGCGCAGTGGGGAGAGATTGAGCCGCGGCTGCGGGTCCTGGACCATAGAGACCTCAACGATCAGGTCAGCGCGATAGGTCTGACGTGGCTGGATCGGCTCATGACCAGGGACAGGTCGCCGGCCTTACAGGGTCCGTTCGGCGACGCCGTCCGGCGCGCCCTGGCCGAACGCGCCAAACGTCTGAGGATGACCGGCCTGGGGTCCGGCGATCCGCTTCTCCTGAGCGATTCCGACATCCATCGTCTCACAACTTTCGAGGTCAAGTCGGTCTTCGAGGCGCTCGGACAGGAGGGCAAGGCGGTGTTTCTGACGACGTCGGGCCAGAGCGCTGAAGGCGCCTACAACGGCCGGATTCACATCGCCGGCTCCCCCTACGCCGTTATCGAGGGCGGCAGCGCGATCAATCTCGTCCCCTGGCGTCCGGGCATGGAAGCGTGCCGGGGGCGGAACCTTGTCGCTGTCGTACAAGACGGGACAGCCAGCTTCCGGGCCGTGCGCGGACTCGGGCGCGAACTGGGTCTCGGCTAGGCTTTCGCATTCACTCTTCACCGGGATGGGACTCTCCTCACGCAACGGGTTGACGCCGCCCGAACTGTTCGCCACCGTAAGGGCACTCATCAAGACCGGCTGAGGGATAGGCCCTTTGACGCCGGGGCAACCTTCCGGGACTACCCAGTCCCGGAGATGGTGCCAACTCCTGCGGGGCGTCTTCCCAAGCCGCGAGAGATGAGTGAAGCGACGGCCCCTCCACGTCCGGGGTCCGGCTGACTTCACGGGTCTGTCACCGCACGAATTGGTCCGCCCCACCGGTTTCGCTGAGCGAGAGCGGAGCGGACCGTGGCGTCCCAGAACTGGCCCATCGACGAAGCGCCCGGACGCGATGTCCGCGCCGTCATTCCCGGGGATTTCCGGCTGGAGTCCGGCGAGCGGCTGGCCGCCGCCGAGGTGGTCGGGCGCCTGCACGGGCCGGGCCATGGACCCCTGATCGTCGTCGCCGGCGGCATCTCCAGCGACCGGTTCGCGGCCCGCTGGTGGTCCTGGGCGGTGCGGGCCGGCGGGCCGGTCGACCTGGACCGCGCGCGGGTGCTGGCCTTCGATCTGCTGCCTGGCCGGAACGATCCGGGCGTGACCATCACCACCACGGATCAGGCGCGGTTGCTGGCCCGGCTGCTGGACGGGATCGGCGAGCCGGCGGTCGACGCCTTCGTCGGCGCCTCCTACGGCGGCTGCATCGCGCTGGCCTTCGCGGCGGCGTTTCCGGAGCGGATCGGCCAGCTCGTCGCGATCTCGGCGGCGCATCGGAGCCATCCGGCGGCGACCGCCTGGCGCGGAGTGCAGCGGCGGCTGCTGGCCTTCGCCCGCGACTGCGGCCGCGAGGCCGAGGGGGTGGCGCTGGCCCGGGAACTGGCCATGGCGACCTATCGGACGCCGGAGGAGTTCGGCCTGCGCTTCGGCCCGACGCCGCCGGGGCGCGCCGGCCAGCCCTATCCCGTCTGCGACTATCTGATCGATCGCGGCGCGGCCTATGCGGAGGCGACCTCGGCGACGCGCTGGATTGCGCTGTCGGACTCGCTGGACCGGCACGCGGTGACGCCGGGCGCGATCCGCTGCCCCCTGACCGTGATCGGCTTCACCTCCGACCGGCTGGTTCCGGTTGAGGACAGCCGCGAACTGGCCGCCCGCGCCCCGAACCTGCGCCGGCTGGTCGAGGCCCCGTCGATCTTCGGCCACGACGCCTTCCTGAAGGAGCGCGAGCTGGTCGGCCGCGTGCTGCACGACGCCCTCTCCCCGCTTTACGCCAACCCCCGTCGCGAGATCGCCGCATGACCTGCCCGTCCGAAGTCCGCCCCTGTACGACCGCCGCGGGTCACGGGGTCAACAGCGACCCGACGCACGGCGCGGTGATGCCGCCGCTGTATCTGTCGTCGAACTTCAGCTTCGACGGCCTGGAGGGGAAGCGGCGCTACGACTACACGCGCGCGGACAATCGGACACGCGACGGGCTGGCCTATGCGCTGGCGCAGCTGGAAGGCGGCTGCGGCGCGGTGTGGTCACGGTCACGGGGATGGCGGCGGTCGACCGGGCCCTCTGTTCTCTGGAGCCGGGCGACCTGCTGATCGCGCCGCATGACCTGTACGGCGGACCGCACCGGCTGCTCTGCCCCCGGGGCGAGTCATGCGGTGGCGGCGCGCCAGCAGCGGGGCTTCGGCACCATGCTGAGCTTCGAACTGGCCGACATCGACGCCGTGCGGGCGCTGGTTGATGGGCTGAACGTCTTCACCCTGGCAGAGCCGCTGGGCGCATGGAGAGCCTGATCGCCCACCCGGCCCTGATGACCCATGCCGCCATGAGGCCGGGGCGCTGGCGACGGCCGGGATATCCGACGGCCTGCTGCGGGGTTCGCGATTGGCCCATCGCGCACGGGACAGGCGGAATGTGTGACTTGTCCGTTCGGCGATTGAAGCGATGTTTTGAAAGACGCTGGTCTGATCCGCAGGTCAATCAGCAACCGGGGCAGGTGTTTCACCACCCTGCGCGGCTCCTCCCAATACCGCAGGAGCCGCCAGCGTCAGCAGGCGGAAGGATACGAATCATAGCTCCAGGAGCGAGTGACCGCCCATGGCTCCCGCCGCCTGGACCGGCCTCGAGGGCTCTCGCATTTGCCCTTTTCCAGTGACTTTGATGAGACTGGCAGAATTCGCCGCATCTCGTTGTGGAGGGTCACCGCAGGATCAAGCAGTTTCAGGCCACTCTGAGTGCCGAAGGTGGCGACCGCCGTTCTGTATGACGAGTAACGCGTCAGCCAGTGAACCTGCCAACCCTTCTGGACGAGCAAGTCCGTCGGGCAGGCGCGGTCGTCTTTGATCACCCTGTTCACCAGGGCGACCCTGCGGCTAGTTCTCGCCAGACCCGAATCGCAGCGGCGGTGCGTCTCCGCGGCCCGAGCCGGTGACTAACGAGCCCCGCCCGCGCTGAGCAGAGTCCAGACTGTCCGGAGGAGTATTTGTAGATCAAGGCCCAAGGACATATTTTTTATGTAGAAGAGATCATAGCCGACTTTGATGCGGGTCTCCGACAGATCGGACGCGTAGCCGCCCCTGACCTGGGCCCAACCCGTGATTCCCGGCCGCACCAAGCTCCGGTAGTGATAGGCTGGCAACTCTGATGCGTAGTGGGCGCTGAGCTTGTTCCATTCCGGCCTCGGTCCGACGATGCTCATATCTCCCGCAAGGACGTTGAATATCTGTGGGAGCTCATCGATCCGGTATCTTCGAAGCACCTTACCCAAGGGCGTGATTCTGGAGTCGCCGTTCGTCGTTGCGGCACCGGCGAGATGGGCGTCGGAAAGCATCGTCCGAAGCTTGTACATACGGAAGGGCTCGCCCTTCAGCCCTGTCCTTTCCTGAATGAACAGGACTGGCCGGCCAGTGGTCAGAATGATGGCAGCGCAACTCACAGCCAGCATTGGCAGGACGATCGGCAGGCATGCAATCCCGATGCACAGGTCCAGCACCCGCTTGATCCGGAAGTACGAGGTAAGATCGGTGTGGGGCAGGTGAGCGAGGTCAAAATGCTCCAGAGACACGATCCCCAGTCGCTCCTCGATGAAGTCGGCGATGTGGCGGACGCGCTTGCCCGAGACCATCGCGCTGGAGACGGCCCGCGCCCATTCCGGCGACAGATCGGTGATGGTGGTCGTAAGCAGGAGGTCATAAGGCCTCAGGTCTGCGGCCGGATCGCTGATCAGATCGGCGGTCCCCGCGACCGGTAGCCTGGACGGCTGCGGCTGGAGGCCGATCAGGGCGATCCTCAAGGGCGTGGTCGCATGCCTTATATACATCGCCACGCACCCAAGGAGGCCTGAGAGGACCACAGAGGCGAGCATTATCTGGTTGGAATGTGGCTGCCTGCCCAACAGGATTGCAAAGGCGAAAACGCCGTGGACCATCAACACGGAGGCCAGTACGCCCCCTAGTTTCTGGTCAAGTCGCTCAGTCTTTTCCAGATTGACCATCAACATCACGAAGACGTTCGCAGCACAGTTCGCGAACAGATGCATGAGGAGAGGGGTGGGAAGCCGCCCCAGCGGCGTACCCCCAAGCGCCAGAACCTGGTACGCGAACGGAAGCGAAATCGCGGCGCACAGAACGAAGGCCGGGTAGATGAGCCGGCCCTTCTGGTTGCTCTTGCTCTTCCGGCCGACGGACAAGCCAGCGGCCTCACCCTGGACGGCTGCTCCTTTCACGCTCGCGTTCTCCGGTGAGATCAGCACAGCGTCAGGTTCCCCTTTCCAGGAAGGAGCGATAGGTGTCGGAAATTCCCTCCCGCAGACCGATCCGGGGAGACCAGCCCAGCGCGGCGAGGCGGTCGACGTTGAGCAGCTTTCTCGGCGTACCGTCCGGCTTCGTGAGATCGAAGCGCGGCGTTCCGGAGTAGCCCACGATATCGGCGATCAGCGTGAAGAGCTCCGAGATCGACAGGTCAGAACCCGTTCCGACATTGATCAGCTCTTCCGCGGAATAGGTCTTGAGCAGATGCACGAGCGCGTCGGCGCAATCGTCGACATGAAGAAATTCCCGACGGGGCTTGCCGCTACCCCAAACTTGCACCTGTTCCGCGCCCGCGACCTTCGCCTCATGAACCTTGCGAAGCAGCCCTGGCAGCACGTGGCTGCTGTTCAGATCGTAATTGTCCCCGGGCCCATAAAGGTTTGTCGGCATGGCCGAGATGAAATCTGCCCCGTACTGGCGCCTGTGCGCCTGACACATCTTCACGCCAGCGATCTTCGCGATTGCATACCATTCGTTGGTCGGCTCGAGAGGTCCCGTTAAAAGGGAGTCCTCGACGATCGGCTGCTCGGCCAAACGCGGATAGATGCAACTGGACCCGAGAAACAGGAACTTGGCCACGGATGCGTCGTGTGCGGCCGTGATAACGTTCGTCTGTATCCGAAGGTTGTCGATCAGGAAATCGGCGGGCCGTGTGTCGTTCGCGAGAATTCCGCCGACCTTGGCGGCCGCGAGAATGACGACGTCCGGACGCTGCTCCGCGACCCACGCCGCCGTCTGGTCCTGGCGCGTCAGGTCCACTTGCCGGCGATCCACCGTCAGAACCGAGCAGGCTTCGCGCGCGAGCCGGCGGATCAAGGCGCTCCCAACCATTCCGCGGTGACCCGCCACCCATACCCGGCGGCCCCGCAGGTCGAAGATGGTGTCAGCGGACACGACCGGCGCTCTCCCACTCAACCAACCGAAGATCGGCGTCGACCATCTCTGCGCACAAACTGCTCAGGTCCACCTCATGTTTCCAGCCGAGTTTGCGCTCGGCCTTGCTCGGGTCTCCCAACAACAGATCGACTTCGGTCGGTCTGAAGTAGCGGTGATCCACCTCGACCACAGTCCGCCCCGTGACGCTATCTACGCCCCGCTCCTCAAGACCCTTGCCGATCCAGTCGATCGTCATGCCGATGCGGGAGAAGGCCATTGTGACGAACTCGCGGACGCTGGCGGTCTTGCCTGTGGCCAGCACGTAGTCATCAGGCTCGGGCTGCTGCATCATGAGCCACATTCCGCGAACATACTCGCGCGCATGCCCCCAATCCCGCTGGGCGTCGAGGTTACCCAGATAAAGCTTATCCTGAACGCCGTGCTTTATTGCAGCAACTGCTCGCGTGATCTTACGAGTAACAAACGTCTCGCCGCGCAGCGGGCTTTCGTGGTTGAACAAAATGCCGTTGGAGGCGTGCATCCCATAGGCTTCTCTATAATTCACGACCATCCAATACGCATAAAGTTTGGCCACAGCATACGGGCTGCGAGGATAGAACGGAGTAGTCTCACTTTGGGGAGTTTCCCGCACCTTGCCATACAGCTCTGACGTCGATGCTTGATAAAATTTAGTCCGATCGGAGAGACCGATAATTCTTATTGACTCTAGTAACCTCAACGTCCCCAAGGCGTCAGAGTTGGCTGTATACTCTGACGTCTCGAAGCTGACCTGAACATGACTTTGTGCCGCCAAGTTGTAGATCTCGTCAGGCTGAACTTCCTGAACAATCCGAATTAGATTCGTGGCATCGGTCATGTCTCCGTAGTGAAGCACAAGCCGAGGATCCTCTTCGTGTGGGTCCTGATAAAGATGTTCGATCCGGTTGGTGTTGAACGAGGACGAACGACGTTTTACCCCGTGGACCTCGTATCCTTTCTCGATCAGCAATTCGCTGAGGTAGGCTCCGTCCTGTCCGGTAACGCCAGTAACCAAGGCGACCTTTCGCCGTGTCATGAAATTCTCCCGCTCGACCAACCGAGCGACCGTATGTCGGCGATCTTCTCCCAAGCTTCAACCCTCATTCCTCTCCAATCTCTCGTTCAATGGCGGGTTCGCGCTAAGCCAATCCTGAGTATCGTCGCTGGTCTACGGATGGAGCGGGCGAGCCAATTGGCAGCTTGGGCGGCTCGGCCCGCCCCCCCCCAGGAATAATCCGACCTTGCTCAGTTGGACGATGTTGTCGCAGGAGGGCAGCGCCGACACCCGGTGAGCGGCGCTGACAACAGTGATGAGGCCGAGGCTGACCGGACGTTGATCTGCGGGTCCTGAACGAGGCGACCGCCGTCGGCCATTGCTGCAGCGTTGGCTTGGCTGCGCCCCCCCCGCCAGCGCTGTATTGCAAGCGTCGCGATGCTGGCTTCGCTCTACCCGGCGCGGCGGCGATGTTGACCTTGGTCGCCATTGCTCCATATTTCGCTGTCGTCGGCTGGGCCGGCTTCAGGTTATTGGCTCCCATGATTTCTTACTCGGCCCTGCAAGGGCAACTGGACGATCTCCTGCAAGAGCCGCGCCCCGCCGCACCGCCGTTAACGGGAAATACGCCGCGCATTTCCATCGTCATGCCGGCCTACAACTCGGGCGCGTTCATCGAACGCAGCATCCTGTCGGTCCTGAACCAGGGATGGCCGAACCTTGAGCTCATCGTCGTCGACGGGGGATCGTCCGATGATACCGTGGAGATTATTCGCCGCTACGAGGCCGACATCAGTTTCTGGTGCAGCGAGCGCGACGCGGGTCAGAGCGACGCCTTGAACAAGGGCTTCGCGAGAGCCACGGGCGATATTTTCGGCTGGCTCAACGCCGACGACCTCTATTTCCCCGGGGCGCTTCAAAGAGCCGCCACGGCTCTGGAGCGTGACGAAAAGACCGTCGTGTACGGCGATTGGCTGACGATCGACGCCG
>FLYM01000941.1_pt1 | contig 10268 bp, 7 predicted proteins | sample 1122581 | NCBI WGS metagenome assembly FLYM01 (sample SAMEA4346789, study PRJEB14843) | hot springs metagenome | biome: Terrestrial Biome; feature: Habitat; material: Sediment | place: India | collected 2012-06-12 | depth 1760 m
GGGGTGAAGACCCCGAGCTTCGGGGATCCGGCGAGATCGGTCGTGATGGTCTTGCCCCCGCGGAGCCAGATCCGCAGACCCTCGGCGATGTTCCGTAGCGCTCCGTGCTGCCCACCGTGAATCGTCACTCGCGTCCCGGCTGGAAGCTTCGCGAGGAGTTCGGTCACGAGTTCAAGGTCCGCACGGATCTTCTCCGCCCGGTCCGTCCAGATCTTCGCCCGGCCGGCGAGGACGTCCTGGAGGGCGGTGTCCATCCAGACCTCCTCGCGGCTCCCGAGCCGCACGGAGGTGTCGTCGAGCTCCGTGAGCATCTGCAGGAGCTGGGCTCTGACCGCTGGTTCGAGCTCGGCGACGGCCGAGCCGAGCTCGCTCGTCCTCGGCTCGTCGAGTGCGCCCGCCGCGGACTCGGCCGCCTCGAGGGCCCGAACCAGGTCCGCGAAGACGGCCGGGGTGGGGACCTCCTCGAGGTCCGCGAGGGCCAGGTCAGCTTCGTCCGCGTCGTCAGAGAGCCGTGGGTCCGTCCAGAGCCGGACCAGCTCGGCGGCCTCTGCGTCGGTCAGCGGGGCCTCGCCCGCGATCCGGTCGCTGCCGGCGACCTCGTGGAGCCATGACAGCCGCCCGGCCTGTTCGACGAGCTCGTTGGCGATGGCCCCAGCGCGGCCCGAGTAGGGCCCGTGCTCCAAGGCGTTCACGACCTGTTCTCGAGCCAGGTAGATGGCCCGCTTCGCGGCCGCACGCTGGTTGGTCGAGATGGCAAGCTCGCCTTCGAGGTGTGAGATCTGCGTGGCGAGTGCGGCAGGGTCGAAGGAGCCTGCCCGCTCGGAGAGCTTCGACACGGCCGTGTCGAGGCTGTCGTTGTCGTCACGGCCACGGCCGATGACGGACACCGCGAGGGGGCGCATCGGCTCGGGGAGCTTGTTGCGCACCTCTGTCAGGGCTTGGTCCGTGTGAGCGGTGACCAGCACTCGCTTGCCCTGTGCGAGGAGGTGCGTCAGGAGGGCACCGATGGTGTGGGTCTTACCGGTTCCCGGGGGCCCCTGCACGAGGATTGACGCGTTCCGGTCCACCGCGGACAGGACCTGTTCCTGCCGCTCGTTGAGCGGGACCGCTCCGAACCGGACTCCGTCCAGCTCAGGGAAGGCGCCCGTTCGTTCGTAATCCGGCGAATCGGTCGCCGGGATCGGCTGGTCTGGCTCGACCAGCGGGAGCAACCCGTCCGGCACGACCGCAGTCTCCTCGAGGTCATCGATGATGTCCTGGAGCAGCCGGATGATGCCGGCGTCACCTCGAGGCCGGACCAGCAGCGCGGGGGCGAAGTGGACGCGGGGGCTGTCACCCGCCGGTGCCGGACCCATGGCGGCGTCATCCACGTTGCTCGACGGGTGGAGGCTGACGGCGAGCCGACGGATGGCGTGCCGGACGGGCGATGCCTCGTCGAGCAGGTGCAAGGCGTCGGTCGCCGGCCCGAACTCGTCGGAGTCGTCGGCCGTCGCGTCGTCCGTGGCCGATCCGGGGACCACCGATGCCTCGGAGATGGCCGTCCGGAACGACGGGAGGGCAGCGGCGACCTCGTCCGGCACCGTGAACAGCTTCAGCACCTCATCTTCCAGCTGTGCTGGACCCGCCTCCACGAGCGTGACGGTGAGCGTCCCTGAGTCCGAGTCCAAGTCGACCTGTGCCGGCGCCGTGACCAAGTGTCGCCGGACCCTCCGGCCCTCGACGCCCCACCCGATCATGCCGACACCGAGGACGAGCTCGTGCTCGTCTGACCGTTCGAGCTGCCCGTAGGCATCGAACACGGTCCGGTAGAGCTCGCGGGCCGGCTGGTCGAGGCGGCGGCGCGCCGCCCATCCATCCCATGAGCCGCGCCACTCCCGGTACGCCGCCTCAAGTCCCGGTACCTCGGACGAGGTCATCCGCTCGTCGCCGCTGCCCGCATCGACCAGTCGGTCCACGCGCAGCTCGGGTGGGATGGCCGGATCGTCGAACGGTGCGGACACCCACCCGTCCAAGACCCCTTCGGGGCGCGGTGGGTCGTCGGGAGGAAGCCGGGCCACCTCGAGCAGCAGATCCGGTCGCGTCGGGTCCGGCGGGCACCCGATGGTTATGGCCGGGTGATCGGGGACGTCCTGCAGCAACAGTGAGGGGTCGTACTTCCGGAAGTCCTCCGCCGGCCGCGAGCCCAAGCGCCGGAGCTCCGCCATGAACCGCAGCAGGTCCGCGGCCCTCTCGTGTGGTTCCCGCTCCTTCTGATCGCCGCTCACAGGTCCAGCTCCGGGGTCTCGTGGCGTTCGGCGGCGCGGCGGTGGACGTAGCGCAGCATCCACTCCTTGACGATGTCGGCGTAGGCCGGGTCGTCGAGGAACCGCTTGCCCAGGTCGGCGTTGTGCTCCATCGCGTCGATGACCGACTCCATGAACTTCGCGTCGAACGCGTACTTGAAGGTGTCCCGGTCGTTGACGGCCGCCTGCTGCTGGAGCTCCGCATTGGCCGACATCTGCTCGGCGACGGCCTGGTAGAAGATCCGGTCGGCCTCGGTGACCTCGGTCCCGAACCGCTCGTTGATGCGGTCGACGACGTCGCGGAGGAGCGCCTTCTCTTCCTCGGTCATCGCGCCCCCGCCGTCACCGGTGATGCCGTCGAGCACGTGCTCGCCATCAACCAGCCCGATGGCTGCCTCGTCGTTGCCGGCGAGCTTGAGGTGGGACAGCTCGAGCTCGTCCGACAGGTCGAGCGCGGCGCCACGGTCGGTACCGATCCAGCGCAGCAGCACCCGGCAGTACGGGTAGGCCCGTTCGAGCTCGGTGTCGTCGAACTCGACGACCTGCATGAGGAACCCATAGAGCCGGACGAACTGGCTGATGGCCTTGCGGACCGCGTCCTTCGTCGGGTCGTCGAGCTCGGCGAACCGGTCGGCTGCACGCTTCACGGCGGCGGTCAGGACCGGGTGGCCCTTGACCTCGCCAGCCGTGGACGTGAACCAGACCTCGGCGAACGAATCGATGTCCGCCCTCTCGACGACGCGGGACTCCTCGACACGCTGCCACGTCTCGTACAGCACCTGCGGGTCGGTGGAGGACCCCACCGTCGCCTCGTAGTAGGGCTGAAACGCCTCGGCGATGTCGTCGGCAGAGTTGACGAAGTCGAGGACGAACGGGTGCTCCTTGTTCGGGTGAATCCGGTTGAGCCGCCCGAGGGTCTGCACCGCCGCGACGTTGGCGAGCTTCTTGTCGACGTACATGGTGTGCAGCAGCGGCTGGTCAAACCCGGTCTGGTACTTCTCGGCGACCACCATCAGGTGCATGTCCGGACCGGCGAACCGGCGGACTGTCTGCCCCTCGCCGAACCCGTTCATCGAAGACTCCGTGTGCTCGACACCGGGGGTCTCGGGGTCGACGACCTTGCCAGAGAACGCGACAACCACTCCGATGTCGTAGCCCTGCTCGGCGACGTAGCGATCCAGCGCGAGCTTGTAGCGGACCGCGGCGAGACGGCTGCGGGTCACCACCATCGCCTTGGCCCGACCTCCGATGCGGCCGGAGACGTGCTCGCGGTAGTGCTCGACGATGATCTGTGACTTCTCGGCGATCATGGCCGGGTGCAGGTTCGCGAACTTGGCGACCGCTGCGGAGGCCTTGGACTTCTCCACCTCGACGTCCGAGTCGGTCGCGACCTTCCAGTACACCGAGTACGGGGTGTAGTGCTGGAGCACGTCGAGGATGAAGCCCTCCTCGACGGCCTGTCGCATCGAGTACAGGTGGAACGGTCGCAGCATCCCATCGACGCCGGGTGTCCCGAACAGCTCGAGTGTCTTGGCTTTCGGGGTGGCGGTGAACGCGAATAGCGACAGGTTCGACTGGCGTCCTCGGGACGCCGCCGACGCTGCGACCGCCTGCTCGACCGGGTCGTCGACGTCATAGGTCCCAAACTCCTCAGCCGCGAGCGCCGCGTCGGCTTCGTCGATGCGCAGCACGTCCTTCATCTGCGCGGCGGTGTCGCCCGACTGGGACGAGTGGGCCTCGTCGATGAGGATCGCGAAGCGTCCGTCGACCTGCTCGAGCGTCTCGAGCTGGTTCGCGAACGGGAACTTCTGCAGCGTGGTGGTGATGATGCGGGCGGAAGGGCGGGCCAGCCCCTCGGCGAGCTCGCGGGACGAGTCGACCGACACGACCCTGCCCTTAGCGGACTGCTGCTCGAACTGCTCGACCGTGGCGGAGAGCTGCTCGTCCAGCACCCGCCGGTCGGTGACGACCACCACCTTGTCGAACACCCGCGAGACCCCGTCCGCAGCGGTCATCGAGGTCAGCCGGTGCGCGAGCCACGCGATCGTGTTCGACTTCCCCGACCCGGCCGAGTGCTGCACCAGGTAGTGCTGTCCGGCGCCGTGCTCACGGGCGTGGCCCGCCATCCGGGTGACCGCGTCCCACTGGTGGTAGCGCGGGAACAGCATCGTCACGTCGCCGTCCGGGTCGTCAGGGTCGGGCGGGGAGACGTAGAGGAACCGGTGCAGCAGGTCGAGCCACGTGTCGCGCTGCCACACCTGCCGCCACAGGTACGAGGTCGGGTGGGAGCCGTCCCCCGGGTCGTAGTTGCCGGCGCCGCCGGTCCCGTCGGGCGACGAGCCCCGGTTGAACGGCAGGAACCGGGTGTCGGCCCCGGCGAGCCGGGTCGCCATCTGCACGTGCTGGGTGTCGACCGCGAAGTGCACCAGCGACCGGTACGACAGCAGCGTGTCGTTCGGGTCACGGTCGTAGCGGTACTGCGCGACCGCCTTCGCGACCGCCTGCCCGGTCATCTCGTTCTTCAGCTCAGCATCCGCGACGGGGATGCCGTTGACGAACAGGGCCACGTCGACCGCACCCCACGTCCCGTCGGGCTTGCGGACCGGCGCCTCGAGCACGACCGTCAGTCGGTTCGCCTCGTAGCGGGCCACGAGGTCGGCGTTGAGGTCGTTGGCGGGCTTGAACTGGCAGAACTCGAGCCTCGCACCTCCGGCGACCTTCTTCCCGCCCCGCAGGAGAACCAGCGCCCGGCCCGGCTCACGGTCGAGGTCCTTCGCGACGATGCCGGCCAGCCGCTGCTGCCACCCGGGTCCCGTCGCGGCGGCGAGCCTCGCCACCGCAGCCGGCTGCGTGTCCTCGAGGTAGCCGACGAGGTCGTCGACGATCAGCCGCGTCTCCCGGTCGACGTCGGCGTGCGGGCGTTCGACCCACCCGCCCGAGCCGACGAGCTCGTCGGCGATGAGGCGCTGGAAGCTGCGTTCGTCCTGGATGCTCACGGCATCGTCCCCCTGGTGCGGCCGCCACCGTAGTCGCCGGCGGCTCAGCGCATCCGGTAGCAGGGGCGTGCGCTGGCGTCGTCGACCCGGACGACCATGTCGGCGCCGAACTGCTTCGGGGCGCCTGGCCCGAACACCGTCCCCGCCTCGGAGGCCGAGACACCCCACCGGCGGGCGGTCTCGGTCAGGTCGTGGCTGCTCCCGGAGTGGGCCGCGTCGTCCGCGGTGCCCTTCTCCAACCCGTACAGCCCCTCGAGGATGCTCCGGGCGGCGTTCCCCCAGGTGCCCGAGACCTTCGTCCTCGACGTCCCCGTGTCGGCGACCGTGTAGCGGGCCGCAGCCTTCCACCACGCCACCCCATCGGCGACCCGCAGCGCCACGACGGCGAGACGCAACGCGCCCCAAGCGGTGTCATGGGTGCGGGCCTCCCGAGCGACCTCCAACGGGCTCGGTAGTGGCGGCAGCCCTGCGCCAACACGTGGACCGGCGACGACCGTGCCTGCGAGGTAGCGGCGCACCGCCTCGGTTCCGAGCTGATCGAGGTAGGTGCTGGCCCAGGCCACCAGCTCAGCGGCTTCATCGGTCTCGGCGGGGACAGGCGCGGAGGTTGCGGGGCCCGGGTCGGTCATGGTCGATGGCTCCTCGGTCGCGGACGGGAAGGAGGCGGGCACGGTCGGACCTCGCCTCGTCGGGGCACCCAAGACGTCGTCACGGTCGACCTCCACGGCGCGGATGCCGGTGAACCCGAGCCGGGCGGGGTGCGCGGGCTGCGGCGGGGTGCCGACCACGAGCAGTTCCCCGTCCTTCTGCAGCATCGAAGGACGGAGGCCGACGTCGTCGAGGACGTCGAGCAGCTGCTCGACGTGGGCACGGTGGACGTGGGTCACCTTGGAACCCCAGGCCAGCAGGACCACATCCGCGGCGGCGAGGACCTCGCGCTCGAGCTCCGGCACCGCCACCCGGTCGGACGGCGACGCGGCGAGGCCCGACGCGTTCGCCGACCGGAACGTGAGCAGGTTCATCACGTCGATGCGGGCCAGTGGCCCGTCGGCCGAGAGGATGTTCACGACGTTGCGGAGCGACGCCCGGTTCGGGACCCTGCCGACCGGGCCGTCGGTGTCCGCGACGAACGGGTTCAGCCCGTAGAAGACCCCGATCCGGCCGTCCCGGTCCCACGCCCGCCGGAACAGCAGCCGGTGGCGCAGATCCGCCGTGTAGCGGTACTCGTCGTGGCCGGACGTCGTCCCGACGCGGACCGAGAGCACGGATGACCCGTCAGAGGCGAGGCACCCTTCTCGAGCGAGCAGACGCAGGACCTGCTCGGGTGCTGCGTCCCCCTGCACCTCACCTGATCGATGCGCGAGGTCGACGCTGAAGCCGGGCCCCTGGAGGCGGACTGTCCCGAGCCCGTCGGTTCCGGTCAGCTGGATGCGGGTCGCGTTGCCGTTCGTGTGCACGTTCGTGGATCTCCGGGCGCGGACATGACGCCGCGGAGGATGCCAACGCGCTGTGACCCGCGCCGCACGAGCGGGTCAGCGCTCGACGATGACCTGCTGGTCGCGGAAGTACGAGGCGTGCGTGACCTTCACGGTCTCCAGGTCGGGGGCGAACACCAGCACGACGTCCCGTCGGCTCGCGCGGTCGTCCGCTCGCTCGGCCTCGACGTACGCGGCGTCGCCGGCCGTGATGTCTTCGAACTCCCGGACCCGGGTGATCCGGGACTCGCCGTCGTGGACGAGGAGGAACGCCATCTCGGTGACGGAGACGTCAGCGACTGCCACGATCACTCCCATCGGATCAGGACCTCGCGTGCGGCTTCGATGTCCGCGAGCAGGACCGCCTGGTCCCGGCCGCTCGCGCGCCGCTCGTCGAGCTCACGGTACAGCTCCGCGAGCTCCCGCAACCGTTCCAACACGGTCGCGCTCCCGCGGCCCTGCTTGAGACGTTCGTTGCGGCGTCGTCCCACGTCCTCGACGAGGTCGGCCCAGTCGTGCTGGGCTCGGGTCCGCACCTGGAGCTCCACACGTCTACGGCGCTTCGTCTGGTCCGAGGTGTGGATGTCCTCGAGGACGAGGTCGAGATGGACCGCCCGGTAGCCGCTGGCCTTCCCGTCGAGGTAGTCGTGCACCCGGGCCGACGGGACCTCGTCGTACGCGGAGACGAGATCTCGCTGGGCCCGGAGGTTCGGCACGATCGCACGTGCCCCGGCGATGTCACGGAGACTGTCGAGCTTGAGGTCCGGCCGGTCGGCGAGCTTGGCGAGGATGCTGCTCCTCGCCTTCAGCCGGCTCCCGATGTCCGCCTCGATACCCCGCGTGTGGGCCCGCTGTCGCACCCCCATCGCCGCAGTGTTCCTGACGAACCCGTGGCACGAGCGCCACAGGTCCAGCACCGCATGCGCCTCCTCGACCGCTGCCTCGTCGACGAGGTCCTCGGCGGTGAACCAACGTCGGAGCAGGTCGCCAGCCCGTCGGACCTCGGTGTAGCTGACCGCCAGATCCGGCCAGGGTGTCGACGACATGGGTGGTCCGCTCTCCGTGCGGGCGAGACCGTACGACGGTCCTGCGACACGGCGCCCCCGGGCAGGCCCCGCGCTGTGGACATCGCCACCCTTCCTCAACCTGTTTGAAGCACCGCCCAGGCGATGAGCTTGTCGAGGCGGCGGACGTCGATGCCCTTGGCAAGGTGGATCTTGATGTGGCCGGCACGGGTCCACATCTCCATCTCGCCGTTGAAGTCGAGCATCCCGCCCGCGTTCTCCGACGACCACATGTGGATGCTCGAGTACGGCAGGGAGTAGATCTCGACCTTCTTGCCCCGAAGGCCCTGGGCATCACGCACGATGAGCCGCTTCGTGGTGAAGATGGCGGCATCCCGGAACGTCTTGTACGCCGCGACCGCCTCCTCGCCCTCGCCCAGCAGGTCGGTGACGTCCTTCGGGATCGGGATCTCCTGCTGCAGCGTCCACTCGGTGATGGACGAGAACTCGGGCATGTGTCGCTCCTGAAGGTCGATGCTGTCGTCGACAACGTGCCGGCACGCTGTGACCCCTACCTCTACGGCGCCTCTACCGACGACTCCTTCATGGCCTGCGAGAAGTCGCCGCCGTCGTAGTGAGCGGCGGAAGCCGCGACGAGACGCTCGAGGGCGGGACGACGTTCGCGCAGGTCAGCATCGGTGAGGCGGATGCGCAAGAAGCGGAAGTGCGCGTCGTAGGGCATCAGGTCGAAACCCTCGTCGACCAGCTGCTGCTGCAGGTCCGCGTCGTCCGGGAGCTTGAACTCGCCGATGGCGTAGCTCTTCTGCCGAGGCCTCGCGAGCACCGCGAGTCGGCCGCTGCCGTCGCGCTGGACGCTGATGTAGTGCCGGTTGTAGGACGGCTGCAGCGTCGGGTCCTGAGCCCGAGCGATACCGATGAGTTCCTCGGCGATCCGAACCCCATCCTCCGAGGCCTTCGACAGCCAGTAGGCCCGGTCCACCGCCGGCACGACCTCGTCCTCCTCGTCGGTGGCGAGGGTCACGTGGTCGAGGACGCGGGTGAAGACCAGCGTCCGGAGACCCTCGACCTCGAGCAGCGACATCTGGATCGCGATGATCGGGATGGCGCCGTTGAGCAGGCTGATGACGTTGAAGAACCGGGCCGTGATGTCCTCGGCCACGATGACGGCGACGTGCTCGTACTGCGGGTACCGGCGTCGCTCGAGGTCCCAGTACTCGATCGTGCGGATGATGTGGGTCTCGTCGGTCGGGCCGAGCATCAGCTCGACCTCGTACCGGGTCTGGGTCTCCGGGTCGGTCAGCAGCAGGTCGAGCCGACCCCCGGAACCCTGCCGGCGCTCCGAGTCCTTGAGGTTCACGTCCCCCAACCCGAGCAGTGACGGGTCGTCCTCGAGCAGGGCCTGGACCCACTTCTCCGACACGAGCGGGTCCCTGCGCATGTCGATGCGACGGTTCGGCACGTACTCCACGCTTCTTCGCTCCGGTTCTGGCTGCACCGGGTCGAGCCGGTCACGCAGCCCTTTAGGTGTGGTTCGGCTTCGCCGTCTGGATCACGAGCACCTGCGCGTCGGTGGGGTCGCGCAGGGCGACACGGCCTTCGGCAGCCGCGACGAGGTCCAGCATCAGTGGCGCATCACCCCAGTCGACGTCGGCCGTGGTCGCGGCCGCCATCCAGATGGGCGTCGGCGCACCCAGCATCCAGCCGTGGGCCGCCGACGCGACCGTGACCGCGTCGCACCCGTGGAGGCCGTGCACGACCGCAGGCTCGCACGGCGGGCGGGGCTCGATCCGCCCGGACACGAACGCCTCCCACACCACCAGGGCCCCGTCCATCGGCTGGTCGCCGAGCACGATGGGCACCGGGATGCGACGCGTCAGGTGGGCCAGCTCGAGCAGCCCGGTGACCAGCGAGCCCGTTCCGCCGCTCGCGGTCACGGCGCGCGTACGCTCGAACGGCCCACGTGCACCGGTCAGGGCCTGCGGGTCCGAGCGGACGGCCAGGAACAACGGGGCCTCCCAGCCAAGGGTCACCCGTCGGCCGGCCGAGATGTCGACCTCCAACGCCGCGACGAGGCCGTCGAGCGCCTCCCGGCCCTCACCGACCGACGTCGGCTCACCGGACGCGACCCGCGCCCACGCGAACGAACCCTTCGCGACCGATCCGACGTCCGCCGCGTACGTGACGATGGCCGGCACCCGCTGCACCTCCGGTCCCACTCCGAACACCTCAGCCGAACCCACCGTCAGGCGGCGTCGTCGGTGGAGCGGCTCGTGTCACGTAGGACACGCTCTGGGCGCCAGATCCGCTTGCAGATGCGCAGGTAGGCGTCTTGGCGGGCGTCGATGCTCTCGGCGGACCAGCTCGTCGCCGGCTCCAGGCCGACGTCCTCGACCTCCAGGTACTGCCGCAGCTTCGGGTTGTGCTCGTAGGTGTCAGGGTGGAGCGTGGCCGCGAGGACGTTCTGGGCGCGGTAGTGCGGGAGCTTCTTCT
>FLYM01000398.1_pt1 | contig 10238 bp, 8 predicted proteins | sample 1122581 | NCBI WGS metagenome assembly FLYM01 (sample SAMEA4346789, study PRJEB14843) | hot springs metagenome | biome: Terrestrial Biome; feature: Habitat; material: Sediment | place: India | collected 2012-06-12 | depth 1760 m
CCGCGACCGCCTCCGCCGACGCCGACGCGGGTGACGCGCCCGCCGAGCCCGCGCAGGGCGACGCGAGGCAGCTCGCCGACGTGCACGTCGAGGGCGCCGGCGAGATCGACCAGGAGACCTACGACGCGCTGATCGCGGAGGGCAAGTCCGAGCGGATCGCCCGCGCGAAGGCCAAGGCCGCCTGGGTCAAGAAGCGCAAGCAGGAGCTGCTCGAGGAGGAGGGCCAGTGACCCCCCAGGAGGTCGTCTTCATCCTCGTCGCGATCGCGACCGGCGCGTCAGCCGTCGCGACCGTGACGTCCCGCAACCTCGTGCACGCCGCCCTGTTCCTCGCGGCCACGCTCGCCGGCATCGGCGGGGTGTTCCTCGTCCTTCGCGCCGACTTCGTCGCGTGGGTCCAGATCGTGGTCTACGTGGGCGCCATCGCGGTGCTGTTCCTCTTCGGCCTGATGCTCACCCGCGCCCCCATCGGCCGCGAGGCCCTCGACAGCCAGAACCGTGGGCTCGGGCTCGTGGTCAGCGCGTCGATGTTCGGCGTGCTCACGACCCTCATCGTCCAGGCGTTCGGCGACGTCCGGGCCGAGCTGACCACGTCGCCCAACATCGAGGCGATCGGCGAGGCCATCTTCTCGGTCTGGGTCTTCCCCTTCGAGCTGCTGTCGATGCTGCTCCTCGCCGGGCTCGTCGGCGCGGTGCTGCTCTCGCGGCGCGAGTCGGGTGAGTCCGGCACCGAGTCCGAGGTGACCCCGATCAGCCTGTCCGAGCCGCCGTCCAACGAGCTCGAGGCCGGGGCCACGCCGTCCACCGAGCTCGAGCGCATCACGGGGGGCCAGCAGTGAACGTCGTCGGTCCGCTGGTCCTCGCGACCTTCCTCTTCTGCGTCGGCATCTACGGCGTCATCGCCCGCCGCAACGCGGTGCTCGTCCTGATGAGCGTCGAGCTGATGCTCAACGCGGTCAACATCAACCTCGTCGCGTTCCAGAGCGTGCTGTTCCCGTCGGACATCGACGTGCACGGCTACATCTTCGCGCTCTTCATCATCGCCGTCGCCGCCGCCGAGGTCGGCGTGGGGCTGGCCATCGTCCTCAACATGTTCCGCAACCGCGCATCGATCGACGTCGACGACGTCGACCTGATGCGCTGGTGACCGGGGGAGTCCTCTCGATGGAGCTCTCGTCCTTGCTCGTCCTCGCCGCGTCGCTCGGCGAAGGCGGTGGCGCCGACCCCAGCTGGTTCGTCCAGAACAGCTGGCTGATCGTGCTGCTCCCGCTCCTCTCCGCGGCGCTGATCACCGTCTTCGGCAAGCTCATGCCGCTGAAGGGCTCGGAGATCGGCATCGCGACGCTCGCGGTGATGTGGGTCCTGTCGCTGGTCGTCGGCTGGGAGACCTTCACCCAGGCGCCGTACCGCTACGAGACCGCCTTCGCGTGGTCGCCGCTGGGCGGCGGGTTCACGCTCGAGCTCGGCATGCTCGTCGACGGCCTGACCGCGATGATGTTCGTGCTCGTGTCGACCGTCTCGCTGATGGTCCACGTCTACTCGCGTGAGTACATGCACGGCGAGGAGCGGTTCACCTACTTCTACGCGATGCTGTCGCTGTTCACGTTCTCGATGCTGGTGCTCGTGATCGCGAACAACACCCTCCAGGCCGTCGTCGGTTGGGAGCTCGTCGGCCTCTGCTCGTTCCTGCTGATCGGCTTCTACTGGAAGGAGAAGCCGAACCAGGACGCGGCCAACAAGGCGTTCCTCACCACGAAGTTCGCCGACATCGGCCTCATCGTCGGCGTCATCGTCCTCTCCGCCGGCGTCGCCACCTCGGGCACCGAGTTCGCCTCGACCCCGTTCAACATCGACGGGACCATCGAGCTCGCCATCACCGGCCAGCTGAGCACGTACACGATCGCGCTCGGCTGCCTCATGATCTTCCTCGGTTGCGTCGGCAAGTCCGGCCAGATGCCGCTGCACGTCTGGCTGCCCGACGCCATGGCCGGCCCGACCCCGGTCTCGGCCCTCATCCACGCGGCGACCATGGTCACGGCCGGCGTGTTCTTCATCGCCCGGCTCTACCCGGTCTTCGCGCAGTCGCTCGTGGTGATGAACACCATCGCGATCGTCGGCGTGATCACGCTGTTCCTCGCCGGGTTCGTCGCGCTGGTGCAGGACGACATCAAGAAGGTCCTGGCGTACTCGACCGTCTCCCAGCTCGGCTACATGATGGCCGCGCTCGGCGTCGGCGGGTACACGGCCGGCATCTTCCACCTCTTCACGCACGGCTTCTTCAAGGCCCTGCTGTTCCTCGGGTCCGGCTCGCTGATCCACGCGGTCCACAGCAACAACATGAGCGACATGGGCGGCATGCGGAAGCACATGCCCTGGACGTTCGTGACGTTCATCGTGGGTTCGCTGGCGCTCGCCGGGTTCCCGCTGACGGCCGGGTTCTTCTCCAAGGACGAGATCCTCGTCGCCGCGCAGATCTGGCAGGACGCCGGGTTCGCCACCGGCGGCCTCGTCTACTGGTTCGGCCTCGCCGGCGCCATGGTCACGACGTTCTACATGGCCCGTGCCTGTTTCCTGATCTTCTTCGGTGAGCACCGTGGCGCCCACCACGACCACGAGGTCGAGCACCACGCCGTGACGCACGGCGACGACGCCCACGACGAGCACCACGTCGAGGAGCACGCCGCCAGCGGGCACCACGGCACCCCGCACGAGTCCGGCAAGCAGATCCTCGTGCCGCTCGTGGCCCTGATGGTGCTGTCGTTCCCGGTCGGCTTCTCCGGCGGGTTCCTGTGGGACGAGGTCGGCGGCTCGAAGGAGCAGAACTTCGAGACCTGGACGGCCACCAAGGCCATCGAGGAGGCCGAGTACCCGTTCGCGACGTCCGCGGACGGCGAGGAGAAGGCCGAGGAGGACCACGGCGGCGACGCCCTGGGCCTGTCCGCCGGCGTCTCCGCCTCGGCGCCGCTCGCCGCAGCCGGCGAGGGAGGCAAGGGCAAGCTCACCATCCTGCACGGCGCGCCGGAGTTCCACCTCGACGTGTTCGTGCTCGCGCTCGGCGGCTTCCTGCTCGCGCTGGGGCTCGCGTACTCGATCTACGGGCGCGGCAGGCCCGACGAGGACCCGACCTTCAAGCTCGGGCCGGTGACCGACGCCCTCGTCAACAAGTACTACCTCGACGACCTCGGCTACCGCCTCGTGGTGGTCCCGGTCCGCGACCGCCTCTCGGGCGCCGCGTACTGGTCCAACCAGGAGGTCCTCGACCGCATCGTCAAGGGCGTCGGCGGCGCGACGCGTCGCCTCGCCTTCGCCACCTACGGGACGCTCGACCAGAAGGTCATCGACGGCGGCGTGAACGGCGCCGCCTTCTCGGCCGCCTGGTGGAGCGAGAAGCTCAAGCGGGTCCAGTCCGGCAACGTCCAGCGCTACGCGGCCGCGCTCATCGCGGGGACCGTCGTGCTGCTGCTGGTGTTCGCCGCGTCCTGACCCACCCCCGGGGCCCGGTGCCCCACGCACGACCAACGACCACGGCCGGCGACGGCCGGCACACGACGGCCCACCAGGGCCAGCGCCGCGACCCGGGCACCCGGGTGCGACGAGGAGGAAGAACGTGGATCCGATGACCGCTGGATGGGCGCTCACCGTTGCGGTGTTCCTGCCCATCGTCGGGGCAGGCGTCCTCGCACTGTTCCCCAAGGATCGCGAGGTCGAGGTCAAGCGCGCCGCCGTGGGCATCACGGGCCTCGGCCTGCTGCTGGTGACCGCGATCGTGGCGTCGTTCGACTTCTCGGACTCTGCGACCCTGCAGTTCGAGACGAACGTCGGCTGGATCGACGCCATCGGGGCGCGGTACCACATCGGGATCGACGGCATCTCCGTGCCGCTGTTCTTCCTGACGTACCTGCTGACGTTCCTGTGCGCGATCTACACGACCAAGCACATCCCGGACCCGGGCAAGCCGAAGGCGTTCCTCGCCCTGATGCTCATGCTGCAGACGGGCATGGCCGGGACGTTCATCGCCTTCGACCTGGTCCTGTTCTTCATCTTCTGGGAGATCGTCCTCGTCCCGATGTTCTTCATGATCGGGATGTGGGGCGGTCCGCGTCGTGAGTACGCCAGCGTGAAGTTCTTCCTCTACACGCTGTTCGGCTCGGTGTTCATGCTCGTCGCCTTCCTGGCCATCTACTTCCAGGCCGGCGCGACCACGTGGGACATCGTCGAGCTCTCGAACGCCGCCGGGCTCGGCTCGCGCACCTTCCAGGTCTGGGCCTTCCTCGGCATCTTCCTCGGGTTCGCCATCAAGGTCCCGATGTGGCCGTTCCACACCTGGCTGCCCGACGCGCACACCGAGGCCCCGACCATCGGCTCCGTGCTGCTGGCCGGCGTCCTGCTGAAGATGGGCACCTACGGGTTCATCCGCATCGCCCTGCCAATCCTCCCCGAGGGCGCCATGGCGTTCGCGCCGGTCATCGGCGTGCTCGCCGTCATCGGCATCATCTACGGCTCCCTGTGCTGCCTGGCCCAGACCCAGGTGAAGCGCCTGATCGCGTTCTCGTCGGTCGGCCACATGGGCTTCGTGATGCTCGGCATCGCGGCCATGAACGAGACCGGCATCCAGGCGGCGCTGTACGGCAACATCGCGCACGGCGTCATCACGGGCCTGCTGTTCTTCCTGGCCGGCTCCATGAAGGAGCGCTACCACACGTACGAGATCGCCGACATCGGCGGCGGCATGCTGACGAAGATGCCGCGGTACGGCGTGCTGCTGACCTACACCGCGGTCGCGTCGCTGGGCCTGCCGGGCCTCGCCGGGTTCTGGGGCGAGTTCACGGCGATGTGGGCCGCCATCGAGCCGGGCGGGTCGCTCGCCGACGACTACGGCGGCCTCTACCTCGCGCTCGTCATCGGGGCCGCGATCGGCACCGTCCTCACCGCCGGCTACTTCCTCTGGATGCTCCAGCGCGTGAACCTCGGGACGCCGCCGGCGCAGTGGGTCGACGAGGAGCTCGACGACGTCATGGCCGTCGAGTACGCCTCCTGGCTCCCGCTGGTGCTCATCATCCTCGTCATGGGTGTGGCACCGGTCGTCATCTTCGGCGTCCAGGACGCCGCCGTGAGCAACCTCGTCGGGTTCCTGGGGCTCTGACGCCCCGGGTCCCCGTCCACACCGAGGACCGACGATGAACTACGACTTCTTCGCAGTCGCCCCCGAGCTCGCGCTCGTGGTGACGGCGCTCGTCATCCTGGCGACCGACGTCGTGCTGCGTGGCGACTACAAGCAGCTCGCCAACCCGATCGCGGGGATCGGCGCGCTGGTCGCGCTCGGCTTCACGCTGGCCCTGTGGGGCGAGGAGCGGGTGGCCTTCGGCGGCGCGTTCACCATCACCCCGTACGCCGTCGTGTTCAAGGTCGTGTTCCTCGTCGCGCTCCTTGCGATCCTCGGGATCTCCTGGCGCTACTTCGCCGAGGGCCGCTTCTTCCAGGGCGAGTACTACTTCCTGCTGGTCACGAGCTTCATCGGCATGCTGATCATGCCGAGCGCCGGCGACCTGCTGACCCTCTTCATCGCCCTCGAGACGGTGTCGATCCCGGGCTTCGTCATGGCGGGCCTGCGCAAGCGGGACCTGTACTCCTCCGAGGCGGCCATCAAGTTCTTCCTCATCGGCGTGCTCTCCGTGGCGCTGATGCTGTTCGGCATGTCGATGGTCTACGGCTTCACCGGGACCACCTCGCTCACCGGCATCGCCGAGGCCATCCGCGGTGGCGACGCCCCCGTGGCCCTGCTGCTCGCGTCGGTCATGCTGGTCATCGTCGGCTTCGGCTTCAAGGTCTCGGCGGTCCCGTTCCACTTCTGGGCGCCCGACACGTACGCCGGCGCGCCGATCCCGGTGGCCGCCATGCTGGCGGTGGCCTCCAAGGCCGCCGGTTTCGCGGGCCTCATCTCCGTGACGTTCGTCGCCTTCGAGCCGCTCGCCGACACCTGGGCCCCGGCACTGGGCGTGCTGGGCGTCCTGACGATGACGCTCGGCAACCTCATCGCCCTGCAGCAGCGCGACGTCGTCCGCCTGCTGGCGTACTCCTCGGTCGCGCAGGCCGGGTACATGCTGGTGCCGTTCGGCATCGCGCAGGCCGGCAACCCGGCGCTCAACGACAGCGCTGTACAGTCCGTCGTCGTCTACATCGCGGCCTACGCGGTGATGAACATCGGCGCCTTCGGTGTCGTGGTCGCCGTGAACCGCAGGACCGGCGAGCGGTCGATCGCGGACTACGCCGGGTTGGGCAGCCGCAACGCCCTGCTCGCGCTCGGGATGACCACGTTCCTGTTCTCCCTGGGTGGCATCCCGCCGCTGGTCGGCTTCTGGGCCAAGTTCTACGTCTTCTTCGCGGCGGTCGAGGCCGGCACGGTGTTCGGGTACGTGCTCGGTGGCTTCGTCGTCGTCAACTCGGTCATCGCGATGTTCTACTACCTTCGGCTCGCCGCCACGATCTGGATGGGGACGGCGCGCGAGGGCGCACCGGCCCTGCAGCCCGGCCTGAACCTGTCGGCCGTGGTGGGCGTGCTCGCCGTCGCCACCGTCGTCCTCGGCCTGTTCGTGTCCATCATCACCGACTACGCGACGGTCATCACGATCGCCGCCGGCTGAACGACCCCGCATCCCGTCACGGGACCGGGCCGCGTGCCCGGTCTCGTCACGTGTCGGGGTACGAACGTCGGGTGCCCCCGGGAACGCCGACCCATCCGCCGGACGTTCACCGTGGTGACCGACCCGATCCCGCCTCGACCCGTCCCGACCCCGCGAGGAGCCCGGAGACCGCGATGTTCAAGTCCGCGAAGACGTTCGTCCTGCTCGCCGGCCTGTCCGGCCTCCTGCTGGCGCTCGGCAGCGCCCTGGACGCCGGGACGGGCGGGAGCACCTTCCTCACGCTGATGCTGCTCGTGTCGCTGGCCATGAACCTCGCCGCGTACTTCTACTCGGACAAGCTCGCCATCAAGGCGGCCCGCGCCCAGCCGATGGACGAGGCCGAGTACCCCGACGTGTACGCGATGGTCCGCGAGCTCTCGGCCCGCGCCGGGCAGCCGATGCCGCGCCTGTACGTGTCGCCGTCCCCGCAGCTCAACGCGTTCGCGACCGGCCGCAACCCGGACAACGCCGCCGTGTGCGTCAACCGGGGCCTGTACGAGGCGCTCACCCGCGACGAGCTCGAGGGTGTGCTCGGCCACGAGCTGCAGCACGTCTACAACCGCGACATCCTCGTCGGGTCCGTCGCCGCGATGATCGCGACCTCCATCACCTTCCTCGCCCGCATGGCCATGTGGGGCGCGATCCTCGGCGGTCGCGGGAACGACGAGGAGGGGCCCGGCAACGCCATCGGGCAGATGGCCCTGTTGGTCCTCGCGCCGATCGCCGCGATGCTCATCCAGTTCGCCGTGACCCGGTCGCGTGAGTCGCTGGCAGACGAGACCGGGGCCGAGCTGACCGGCAAGCCCCTCGCGCTCGCCTCGGCGCTGCGCAAGCTCGAGGCCGGGGCGAACGACCCTCGGCGGCTGCAGGCCGGCGGCGTCCCCGCCGAGACGAACAGCGCCTTCGCGCACATGTACATCTCGGCGCCCTTCGGCGGCCGGCTGCAGATGGGCAAGCTGTTCTCGACCCACCCCCCGATTCCGGAGCGGGTCGCCCGCCTCGAGCAGAAGGCCCGCGAGATGGGCCAGATCGCCTGAGCCCCACCCACCGCACCACCGGCGACGCCCCGGCCCGCGCCGGGGCGTTCCCGGTCAGCCCGCTTCGGGGGCGACCGGGCCCTCGCTGGCGGCATCGATGCGGGCGACCTCGCGCTGGAACCAGTTCTGTGCGATCGAGATGGCGACGAGCAGCACGACGAAGGTCGCGACGGTCACCGGGGTGCCGGCCCGCTCGTACGCCTCGCCGAGCGCGACGCCGAGCCCGAGCATGATGCCGAACGAGATGACGGCCCCGATCGCGTCGGCGACGAGGTACCGCAGCGCGTTGACGGGGGCGGTGCCGGCCGCCGCGGCCAGGATGGTCGGGGGCGCCGCCACGATGCGGGCGAGGATCGCGATCGCCGGGCCGCGGTCCACGAGCAGCAACTGGGTCGCGCGGACGTAGCGCGGCGGGACCATGCGGGTGAGCCACGTCTCCTCGTCGGCCGAGGTCAGCCTCGGGCCGTGGATGCGCCCGAGGAGGAAGAACACCCACACCGCGACGACCATGAGCGGCGTGTAGGCGAGGAACAGCAGCAGCGGTGACGGCTCGCCGGTGACCCGCAGGACACCGCCGGCGAACAGCAGCGTCTCCTTCGCCGGGCGCAGCAGCGTCAGCAGCACGACCTGGCCGCCGTCGAGCTCGCCGCTCCCGAACGACCCGAGCACGCGCGCGGCGTACCCGAGCGCGAGGATCGGCACGACGTAGCGCGCGACGCACAGGGCAAGGACGATCCTCGCGGTGGTCGGGGACCACTCCCGATTGGCGGTCGGGTCGGGCGCCGCCCCGAGGAGCCGGTCGTCGTCGAGCTCGTCGGAGAGCTCCGGCACGTGCCCGTCGCTGCGGTCGTCGGCCATGGGGTCGGGTTCCTGTCTGGGTCGGTGTGGCCGGTCGTCCGGCGCCGGGGGGAGTGTGGCGGACGAGGCGTCAGGGTGGCGGCTGGCACGACTCGCAGGCGTAGGCCCAGCGGCCCGCGAGGTCCCACCGGCGGATGCTGGTGCCGCACCGGCGGCAGTGGTCCTGCTTGTAGACGTACAGGCGGTCGGCGCGCGCCATGCGGTGGTGCGGGACGCCGATCTCCTCCGGGTCGGTGGTGATGATGCGCCGCTGTCGCACCCCACGGCGCATCCACTCGACCAGGGTCCCCCACATCGCCGACCACGTCGCCTCGTCGACCTCGTTGGCGGGGACCTCCGGGTGCAGCCCGTGCACGAACAGCACCTCGGCCCGGTAGACGTTGCCCACGCCCGCCACGACCGCCTGGTCCATCAGCGCGCGGCCGATGCCGATCCGCCGGCGCTGCAGCGACGCGTAGGCGACGTCCGGGTCCGCGCCGCGGCGGATCGGGTCGGGGCCGAGCCGCTCGAGGATGGCGTCCTTCTCGTCGGGCATGAGGAGCTCGCACGCCGTCGCGCCGGTGAGGTCGACCACGTTCGCGCCCGTCGCGATGCGCATCCGAACGGTGTCGCGAGGCTCCGGCGGGGGCGTGGCGTGCCGGCGGAACTTGCCGAACAGCCCGAGGTGGACGTGGACGATGCAGCCGCCCTCGTAGTGGTGGAACAGGTGCTTGCCCCACGCGTCGGTGCGCTCGAGCACGTCGCCGTCGACGACGTCGGCGCCCGGGAAGCGGCCCTGCGGCGACGACACGCTGACGCGCTCGCCGGCGAACCACTCGCGGTGGTCGCGGGCGAGCCGGTGGATGGTGTGGCCCTCGGGCACGTTGCTCCTCGTGGTCCGGTGTCGTCGGCCGGCGCGGCCCGGTCGACGTGCGGGGTCGACGTGGCGGGTCGATGCCGCGCGCGGGGTTCGCAGCGCACCGCCGGCGCGGCTCGGAGGGCAGGGTGCCCGACCGGCTCAGGCGGCCACGACGCGGGTCGTGCCGCCGGCGGGGAGCCGGTCCCACCAGCGGCGGTACCGGTGGTACGGCGCGGGGTCCCTGGCGGACACGGCGCGGTGGAGGGCGATCGCCTCGGCCTCGAGCCCGTCCCAGGCCGTGTCCGGCAGCTCGGCGAACGCGTGCAGCTCCACCCCGCCCTCGACGGGCCGCCACAGGCCCGCGACGTGGCCGTCGACGGTGAACGTCGGCAGGGTGTCGCCGTTGGCCCGGATGACGACCTTCCGCACCGGCTCGGGCAGGACCCGGCCCCGGTCGGCGTACGCGAGCAGGGTGCTGTCCCACATCGGCAGCAGGCGCGGCGGTGCGGTGACGTCCCCGTCCACGACCGGTGCGTCCGGCACGTCGAGGAGCGTCCGGCCGTCCTCGTCCCGGCGGGTCACGAGCGCGTCGCCGAGCCGGGCGACCGCCGGCGCGAGGACCCGCTGCCGCAGCATCGTCGCCTGCGCGACGTCCTGCGCGCTCGCCGGCCCGAACGCCGCGAGGTAGCGCAGCACCAGACGCCCCATCGCGTCGAGGTGCTCGCCGGTGCCCTCGGTCGGGTCGAGCGTCGCGTCCGCGTCGGCCGGCGCCGCGTACCGCACCCGGGCGCCGAAGCACCACGGCTCGCCCGCCGCCGGCGCGTGG
>FLYM01004630.1_pt1 | contig 10211 bp, 17 predicted proteins | sample 1122581 | NCBI WGS metagenome assembly FLYM01 (sample SAMEA4346789, study PRJEB14843) | hot springs metagenome | biome: Terrestrial Biome; feature: Habitat; material: Sediment | place: India | collected 2012-06-12 | depth 1760 m
ACCGGGATGGTGCGCTGTCCGTCTTCTGACTTTGGCCAACCGATTTTGCCGTATTTGTCGACGCGCTGCATGACGCGAACCGTGTGATTCTCGAAATCGACGGCAGACCAGGGCAGGGCGCGAATTTCGGATGACCGCATTCCCGTGAAGATCAGCGTCAGGAAGAACGGCCGCTGCTTGGGCTCGCAGGCGTTCGTCATCAGGTTGATCTCGTCAGGCGTCGGGATGTCGATCCCCACGACGGCCTTGCGCTTGCGCCGGCCTTCTCCGGCCCGCTTCTTCTTCGACCGCGTCCGCTTGTTCATCTCGTAGACGACGTTCCGCGCGATGTAGCCGCGGTCTTGCGCCACGGCGATGATTGCTCCCAGATCGACCGTCAGACGCTTGATCAGGTTCGCGGAACGGCCGTTCTCGCGGAGACGATCCTGAAACGCCTTGATGACGGGGATGGTCAGTTTGGTCAGCAGGACGCGGCCGAGGAACGGCTTGATGTGCAATTCGAGGTGCGTCCGGTAGGCGTCGACCGTCGAGCGCTCCAGCTCGTGCTCGACCTCGCAATCCGTGATCCAGTTATCGCCAGCTTTCGCCACGTCGATGGTCTCGTTCTCGGCGACATGGATGCCATCACGAAGTTCGCTCTTGACCAGATCCCAATGCCGATCGGCGTCCTTCTTGAGGGAGAACGTCTTCTGACGCCGGACGCCGTTCAGGTCCTTATAGTCGACGATCCAGCCTTCTTTCGCCTTGCCCTTCTGGGGCTGCCACGTGCGCTTGCGAACCGACATTTTCGGCCCTCCTAGAACGGGATTTCGTCGTCCAGATCCCGGCCGAAGCCGCTATCCGATTTCGGTTCGGCTTTCTTTACCGGCCAGTCCGGCGGCGCGATCTTGGCGGATCGAAGTGCTTCCTGCATGGCTTTCCCAGCCGCCCAGTATTCGCCACCCGACTTCGTCTGCTCATGGATGTCGATGAACTCATCGATCCGGGGCCATAGGACATTCAGGTGGGAGTACCGGAAATAACGCTTGTCGATCTTCGTGAAGAAAAACGGCCAGTGCTCCTCGCAGAAGGCGACGCGGCGTTCCTCTTCGAAAGTAGGGAAGAACTCTGCGCGGCGAGCGATGTTGATGGCACGAGCGCCTTCGCTCACGTCCCAAAACGATGACCAATTCACGTACCCGCCCATCTCGAGATCGGTCACCTGCTCCGACGTGGCGGCATTGACGATCGCGCGCTCGACGACGGTGGTGATTGTCTGGCCCTTCAGCCGCGACAGGTACTCCAGAATGAACCGGGTCTTCGGGTCAAGTCGGATCGTCAGTGTTTCAGATTTCGAAGTCTTGGCAGCGGCTTTCGCCATCGTCGTTTCCCATGTTTTCCCCAGCATTACACGCACTGCACGAGAAGTGCAAATACAGCTTGACGCGCAATTCTTAATGCGCGATGAAGACGTACTGCAACGCTAGTGCAAGGAGCATGTCAATAATGACACCGAATGAAACTGATGCGCCCAATCTGCAGCTTGTTTGGGGCGCAGCGGCCATAGCGAAGATCATCGGCCGTTCGCCGCGTGCCACATTCCACATGCTTGAGACCGGGGAGCTGCCGGCCCGGAAGGTTAGTGGCCGCTGGGTGATCGAGCGCGGCAAGCTGATCGCATTCTTCATAGAGGACGCGGCGTGATGGCTACCTCCCAGAAAGCAAAAGGCCCGGCCGAGGCTGCAACCTCGCCGGACCATGGTTCAGCAAATTCCCCAGAAGGAAAGATCATGAACGCGTGCAGCCATACCACGACGGCGGAGGATCAAACAAGCTTCGATGGTCGATGCCACATGGAGCTATGCGACGACCTTGTCGCACTACTGCGGGTTTGCCGTTCGGCGGCAGGATCGCTGGACCCGGATTTGAGCCGCACCATCGAACTTGGGGTCGCCTACGCCTCGCAGATCGGTGAAACGATGTCGATGCTGGCGAGGTCGGGCCGCATATGACTGATCTCTCCCCGCCCGAGCATGAACACTCTGCAGCCGTCGACCAGGCGGCTGTATGGGTGGCCACCATGCCACGCGAACGCCTTCCACGGCCGATCGTGCCCGCACTGCGCCAGCGCTTCGGTCTGACGCCTGTCGAGGCCTGTGAGGCCCTGCGTGAGGCGCGCCTGATCCAAGCGAGGGCGATATGAACCTCGAGCCGCTTTACATCCACATTCCGACGGAGCGTGCGCTGACGAGCCATCTGACAGCGGAGCAGTTCGGAGCCTATCAACGGCTTCGGCTGCACCGGTGGGCGCATGGCGTCATCCCCGAAGAGAGCAATCGTCAGGCAGGGATCGTCGGCACCTCACCGGAGCGTTGGACCGCTCTGCAAAATGTCATCCTGCCGCTTCTCGACAAGGTGGAGGATCATCCGTGACCCACTATCGCAAGATCGACGTGCGCATCTGGAACGACGAGAAATTCGTCAGCCTGTCCGTTCACGGCAAGATGGCTTTCGTCATGCTGTTGACGCACCCGATGATGACCGCCTTGGGGGCCATGCGCGGCACCCTGGGCGGCGTAGCAGACGAACTCTGTTGCGGAGAGGAAGGCTTACGGGAAGGCTTCCTTGAAGGCCTACGCAGTGTCTTCGATAAAGGCATGGCGGAATATGACCCGCGGGCCAGTCTGATCGCCCTGCCGAACTTCCTGAAGTACAACCCGCCCGAGAGCCCTAACGTCGTCAAGGCGTGGGTGAAGAGCGCAGAATTACTCCCCGAAGGTGACCTGAAAAACCTTACGGTGCAACGCGCCGTAGCCTATGCGGAAGCCATGTCGAAAGGCTTCAGGGAAGCCATACCGCAAGTCTTTCGTAAGGCTATGCCGAAGACCTCCCCGAAGACCTCCCTTAATCAGAGAGCAGAGAGCAGAGATGAAGTACGCCACGATGAAGGTTTAGCTCCTACGCACACGCACGCGCGAGACACCCACGTCGATCACTCACCTGACGAGAAGGTCACCAAGCGGTTCGAGGACAAGGACGCGGCCGGAGCATGGCTCGCTGCCGTCGGCGCCTTCCCTGGTGATCCCGCGTTCGATCGATGCGTCGACAAGCTCGTCGATGGCACCGCGACCTGGGCCGACGTGAACAGGGCTGCGGCATGATCACCGATCGGTCAGCCGAGATAGCCCGTTTCATCATGCATGGTGATTGCGGCCCAGATCCTCGCGAACTCGTCTTCAGCGTCTGGCGATGCTTCCACGATGCCAGCGGCGACGAGATCAAGCGCGGTATCGAGATTGCCCTTGAGCTTCATGAGGCAGAGATCAGCGAGTTCAGATCGTGACGTCAGCCATCCGCCGCGGAGATGCAGTGCTGATCGTCGATCGCGCGACATCGGCATTCCCGAGCTCGCTACTCGATGCGCCCGTATTCTCCTGCCGCGCGGCCGTCGTGACCAGCGTCGACCGCGAAGAGATCCGGGCGAAGATGTCGACCTGCGGCGCACGGCTCTATCGTCGCGACGACGTGATTGCCGTCCGCCAATCGACTGAGGAGATCGCCCAGCTCTTCCAAGCGATGCGGCAAGTGTCGAGTGAGGCAGACCGCGAACGACGCGAGCACGAGGCATGGGTGCGGGCGAGGACTGAGGCTCGGTTGCGGGCACTCGTCGACGGCTCGGCGCAGGGTGCATGATCCATGGCCGGCGCGGACCGATCGCGGCGATATCGAACGCGGAGAGCGTCGGGCCGGGCCGTGTTTCGCATCGAAGCCGACGAGGCTGCAGTCGTGGACATGCTCGTCTCGTCAGGCCATCTGCACCTGAACGCGGCGGATGATCCCGAGAAAGTGCGGAGCGCGCTTGAGCGCCTGGTGTCGTCCCTGGTGGCCATGGACGTGCATCTGCCCGGATCCTGACTTTCCCTCAAAAGTGAGGGGAAATAGCCGAGGCGAGACTTTGGCCCAGACTTGGGCGAAAGAGGCGGCGGCTCCGGTTCTATCCAGATTTGGATGAAACGTTTTGGAGGAAGCGTAACGCGTCACGTCATGGCTCGCTGAAATCGGCCATCCTGTCGGCAACTCAATCAGGAGCTTTGCCGATGCGCACCGCAGTCGCTATCCCACCCACCTCCACCGAATCCGGCGGCATCGCACAGATCGCCCGCATCAAGGGCCTCGCCATGCTCGGTCGCGGCGGGCCCATGGAGCTTGCCGAACAGTACGGCAGCGCTCGCGTTCAGAAGGCCGTTGCCGCGATGACGACCGGCAACGCCCCCGAGCTCGTCGACATGCAGATCATCGTCGGTGCTTTCGTCCAGCAGCTCCGCAATCAGTCGGCGTTTTATCGCCTCCTCGACGGCATGGTTCGCGTTCCCTTCCGCAGCCGCGTCTCGATGATGGCGGCCGATGCTACGGCCTGGATCGTCGGGGAAGGCAAGCCCATCCCCGTCGCGGGCGTCACACTCGACGCGCTGCACCTTTCCCCGAACAAAGCCGCCAGCCTGATCGTGGTGACGGAAGAGCTGCTTCGCTCCACCAAGAGCGAGCAGAACCTATCCCTCGCGCTTCGCCGCGCCATCAGCGCCGCAATCGATACGCGGTTCTTCGGACTGGTGATCGATGGCGACACGGAGACGATCGTGTCGAGCGGCAACTCGGCCGCTGCCGCCGTAGCCGACGTCAAGGCGCTCCTCGACGCCGTCGCGCCCAAGGTCGAATCGTCGCTGATCTTCGTGATGTCGCCGGAGGTGCAGCGCGCCGCGGCCATGCTCACGAACGCGTCGGGCAATTTCCAGTTTCCGAACCTCAGCCCGACGGGCGGCGACATCGTCGGAGTCCCGGCCATGCCATCCGACGAAATCGGGGCCGGCCGGGTAGCGCTGATGGACGCCAGCGGCCTTGCGGGCGAGAGCGGCACTGTCGAGATCGACGCCAGCGGACACGCAGATATCGAGATGCTGGCCAGCGCGCTCCAGCAAGATAGCTCCACGGCCGCAGGAGCGTCGCTCGTCAGCATGTTCCAGACCGGCAGCGTGGCCATCAGGGCCATGGCCGACTTCGATGCCCAGCGCGTGCGGGACGATGCCGTGGCCGTGCTCACAGGCGTCGCTTGGGGCGAGGAGGCATAGCCATGGGCGTCAGGGAGACCATGCTCGACCAGTTCGGGCCGGACGTGCTCAAGAAGCCGATCACGGCCAATGAGTTCTATGGTGCCATGGATGCGATGACGGAGGCCTTCCAAGGGCTCAAGAGGCGCGTCGAGATGATGGAGACGGAGAAGGGCATCAAGCCTCGCGTTCGCGTCCAGGCGGGCAAGAGCGATGCCTGACGATATCGAACAGATCGACGCCACGCTTTGCGAGGATGGCTGCACGGTCAGCCTCATGGGCCACACGGCCGATGATGACGTGACCTATACCGCGTCCGTCTCTCTGCCGATGGAGATCAGCGACGAGGCGTTCCTGCACGTCGAATGGTCCGGCCTCGGCAACGTGGTGCAGTGGTGTCGGCATGGGTGATCAGCATGGGCGCGCCTCCTTCTCATGCCGATCGGCGGCGGTCGAGGCGTCGGCCGTCGCCACCCCTCCAGGGGGGGTATCCGAAAACTCGGAAGGCCATCCGACCCCAGACCCGCGCCCCCCGCATTCGCATATTTTTTCCGTCAGAACGGGAATTTTCAGGAGCCGCGGCTGACCAATGACCCAAGCTGACCCCTTGCAGATCAAGGCTCCGGCGTACCTGTCACGAGCCGAAAAGGCATCGTTCCGCACGCTGTCTGCGCAGCTTCGTCAGGGCAGCGTGACCGCTTCGCCGGGTTTCGCGGACATCCTGGCCGATTACGTGGCGGTGCGGTCGCGCATCGGATACCTCGGTGCGGCGCGAGCGCGGCTGATCCGCGAGAAGCCGACGTTCACTGCCGACAAGGCTCGAATCATCACGCTCGGCCGCGAGATCAACGCCGCCACAGCGCTCTCCCTCAAGCTCGCCGACAAGCTCGGCATCAATGCGTGAAGGACTAAGAATGCCGACGTTCAACCATGTCACGGCCAGTGTTGCCGGACGCGAAATCACCCTAAGGCTTCGACGAGATCATCTGCACGCCTTTGAAGTACACATCGAGGGATCCGCCTACAAAACGCTGCGCTCATTCCTGGAGGGAACATGGCGCGTCGGTGATCTTCACGCGGTTCTTGAGTTCGCAGCTTCTGATCGGTCGCAGGACTTGGAACACATGCGCCAGACTATGCAGACACAACCCCCTGCAGATTATGCCGTGCTCGCTCAACAGGTTCTGTCCGCCGCTCTGTTCGGGGTTTGCGCAGAGGAAGCGGTGTTTTCCGATCAGTTCGACGCGACAACTGCGCTGGCATCCTGAGAGGCCCGGACACCATGGCAAATGAACCAAACCTCACAGTCCGGCTTGAAGCGCGCATCCGCGATTTCGAGCGTCAACTTCAGCGGGCGAATCGATCCGCTGACCGGCAGTTCACGCAGATCGAAACGCGCGCGCAATCTATGTCCGGACGCCTCAACTCGATCGGCAAAGCGGCCTTTGCAGGTTTCGCGGCAGGCGCGACGGCTGCGCTTTTGCCTGTCCTGACCTTCCACAATGCGCTCAACACGCTGGCTGCGGCTTCCAACATGGCGAAGGTCGCCGACCGTGTGGGGCTTTCGACCAAAGCCTTTCAGGAGCTCCAGTACGGGATGTCTCTTGCTGGCGTGGAAGCAAGTACGTTCGAAACCGGCATGGAGCAGTTCACCAAGCGGATTGGTGACGCCGCGACGAAGGGCGGCACCCTCGCCAAAATCCTTGAAGCGAACGGCGTCGCCATCCGAGATACGAATGGGAACATTCGCTCATCGGAAGTTCTCCTGCGGGCGTATGCCGAACTCATCAAAAACGCAGGTTCGGCTCAAGAGCAGCTAGTCCTTGCAACCGAGGCTTTTGGCCGCTCGGCCGGCGCGGCTTTCGTCACCGCCCTTCGAAATGGCGAAAGTGCAATCGACGACTTCGCCAAGGCGACGGCAGACGCCGGCGGGGTGATCGACGAGGAACTCCTGCGCCGCGCGGAAGAGATTGACGATGAGTTTGGGGCTCTTTGGCGCACATTCGAAGTGACATCCAAGAGCGCCATCCTGACTGTCGCTCAGTATCTTCGAGACGTCCTCTGGTCCGACATTCGCGGCACCGCGCAGGCGATGCAGGACATGATCGATAACCCGTCCTTGCGCAATTTCTCCCGCCTCATGATCGGCGACGGGATCACAAACAACATGATGGGCAAGGATGGCGATACCCGCATCAGGGAAGCCTTCGCAGGCGCTGCGACCAAGCCTGATGCGCAGCTTGAGCGGAAGATCCGTCAGGCCTATGGGCTGGACGTGCCCACGACAACGCTGCCAGCCATCGAGACGCGTGGCAGCGGTGGGAAAGGCGGAAAGGGTGGCGGTCGTGACAAGGCCGTAGCAGACGCGCTGCGGGAAGCCGAAGCAGTTCTGAGGGTTATTGAGAGCCTACAGATTGAGCGTTCGGAAATCGGCATGACCGATGTCGAGCGTGCGAAGGCGAATGCGTTGCGCGCGGCAGGAGCTGCGGCAACAGACGAGCAGGCTGCGCAGATCATCGCGCTCGTTGATGCCATCCATCGTGAAACCGAAGCAATGCGCGAGTCCGAGCGGGCTCAGCAAGACCGAAACGACGCTATTGCAGACGGCGTCGGCATGACGTTCGACGCGATCATGTCGATAGCCGACGGCAGCGCCACGGCGGAAGAGGCGATGAAGCGGCTGACGCGACAGATCATGGACATGATCGTCCAGTTGCTTGTTGTCGAGCCGCTGATGAAATCGATCCGTGGTGGCGGGTTCGGCTCTTTCGGTGGTGGGGGCCGCTCGCTGTCGCCGCTCGCCTCGACGGCAATATCGTCAGGGCGCATTGGCCTCTTCGCCAAGGGCGGCATCTCCGACCGTCCTGCCATATTCGGTGAAGGTCCACTGCCAGAAGCCGCCGTCCCGCTCCCCGACGGCCGCCGCATCCCCGTCGATCTGCGCGGGGCCGCGGGTGCATCCCGGATCAAGGTCGATATCGGCGTAGCCGTCGATGAAAGCGGCAATCTCGACGCCTTCGTCCGCAGGGTCTCCCAGCAAGAAGGGCAGACCGTGGCGGTGGAAGTCGTGCGCCAGAATAACCAGGCAATGGCGAACTTCCGTCAGAACGGGGGCAATTGATGCGCTTCAGTGCTGGGACTATCAGGCAAGCGAGGCCCCTCGCTGCGCCCGAGCATGACCAAGGCGAAGATCACGCCTAGCACGAAGCACCCCAGCGAAAGATTATTCATCCAGTTCGTCGCTCGGACTAGCTTCGCCTCCTGGTGCTCGGTCATCAGCTTTGCTTCCATCTCATCTGCTCGCCGCCGGCAGTCTTTACCGATTGCGATCATCGCCTCCGAGGGGTTGCTTTCACGCTCGCATTCGTACTGCGTCTTTCGGAAGCTTGCGATCGTATCGAGAGCATCTGAATTCGCCTGTTGATGGATCAGGACTGCGATCAAGGCATAGCCGAAGACCACTCCTACCAAGAAAATCCAGGCAGGAATGACGAATTGAGGCTGGAAAGACGCCGTCGAAAACAGGCTGCTGGCCCCGACGACGCTAAGCGCGAGCGCCGCGCCATTCGCTCGGATGCCCAATGTTGCGAAGTGCTGCTCGTGCGGCCTCATACCTGATCACTGCCCCGATCTAATGCGGGCTATCACCTCGATGGTCTTGCTGAAGCCGGCAAGCGCGGTGGTCTCGTCCCGAGTATAGTCATAGGGCCATTCATATCGGCGTGTGGTCACGCTGGTCCCGGTGAGCATCTGCGGCAGAATGCGTGAGGCGGCGACGCAGCCATCGGTGTCGGTCTCGACTGGGGCATGGGAGTCCACGCGGATCATGCCGCGCCGGCCTGGAAAGTCATGGCCCATAATGCAGATCGAGCGGGGATTTGCGTCCGCGCCATAGTAGATAAATGGCCCGCCGATCTTGGAGCTGATCTGACATTCTCGTTTGTCGGACATCGCGTCGACGCTGCAGTCAATCGCCCATCTGTCTCCCAAGACGCTTTGCGTCGTTGAGACCGAACCGCTGCCATCGGGGAACCGCCGCACGTAGAGGCCGTCTTCCATCGTCTCGGTCCCGCCGTAGCGAGTGACGGCTGACGATGGTCCGGCAGGCGAAGGAGGCTGCGCCGCGACGCATCCTGATAGAAGTGCGGCCGATGCCGCGACTGCCCATTTCATCGAAATCCCCCTTCAGCCCGCGCCAAGGTGACGCAACCGGGAGGCGAGCGCAAGCGGGGAGTCCTTCCTCCGATATGTGCGGGGAGAGCCCAAAGCCATGCGTTTGAAGGATTCGTGCGTGTCGCGGCCATGTCGCACGCATGTCGCACGGACCAGCCGACCGTAGCGAGAAACGTAAAGGAATCAACGGTACTAGACGAAGCAGTCGGAAACCATTGAATCCTTGTGGCTTTCAGAGATCGAATCCTTCCGACCCTTGAAAACAAAGGCGTTTCTCGGGTGCCGAAAATCGATCAAAATGACGGTGACTAGAAACCTCTGACTCCGTTAGTCCTGGTTCGAATCCAGGTTCCCCAGCCACTCCCTCAACCCGTTATGCCGCAAGGGCTTGAGCCAATTTCCCGCCTACCGATTGCCAGCGTCCTAAAGGACTCGTTTGCGACCATGTCGCATCTATGTCGCACGCAGTCCGGGCAGGAGAACGTGGGAAGCATTCGCCAAGGATTCGGTCTCGTCCTTGTCCGGAAACAGGTGGCTGTAGGTGTCCATGGTCTGTTGGATGCTCGAATGACCCATCCGGTACTGAACGTCCTTCGCGGGTAGCTCCAGGCCGCCGGCGCTCTTCCGGTTGATGCACCAGCTCGCGAAGAAGTGCCGGATGGAATGAAGGCCGCTGTACTTCGCGGACGTCTTGATCTCGGGCTCGCCGTCCTCGTCGATGTCCTCTACCCGCACGTCCTCGGTGACGGTGAGGCTCGCCTTGATCTGGATGACGTGCAGGAGGCGCTTCACCACGTTCGCGTGGTCCTGCAGTCCGCCATTGGCGTTTGGAAAGACCAGATCGAGCTTGCCCTTCGGACACGCCAGCTTCCATTCCTTCAGGACGTTGATGACGATCGGCGGCACCGGGATGGTGCGCTGTCCGTCTTCTGACTTTGGCCAACCGATTTTGCC
>FLYM01024561.1_pt1 | contig 10171 bp, 9 predicted proteins | sample 1122581 | NCBI WGS metagenome assembly FLYM01 (sample SAMEA4346789, study PRJEB14843) | hot springs metagenome | biome: Terrestrial Biome; feature: Habitat; material: Sediment | place: India | collected 2012-06-12 | depth 1760 m
CGGCAGGTCGACGGTGGGGGCGATCAGCGCAGCGAGCACCTCGCGGACACCGAGACCGCCGGGCATGATCCCGATCGCTGACGCTGCGACCGTGGCCACCGAGATGGCTGCTGCCTGGGCGAGCGTCGGCTCGAAACCGAGAGCTCGCAGGCAGAGGAGGAGGCGTGCGGCCTTCACGACCACGGACAGCGACTCGACGACGAAGAGCCGACCGAGCAACCGCAGGGTGCCGGCGCTGCTCAGACGCCGGACGAGGAGGCAAGCTGCCGCGGCGATCCCGATGCCGGCCAGACCCAGCGATGTCGCTGAGACCAAGGAGCCCGTCAGCTGAGCAGCTCCGGCGACGATGACAGCGACGGCGATGTAGGCCAACCCCACGGCGCCGGTGGTGGCCGCAGCGCGCGTCGCCGTCACCCCGCCGCGAGCGAGAGCGGCGGTCCGCACGACCACCGAGCCCGGGATGGGCAACAGGTTGAACGCCGCCGCCGTCACTGCGACCCGCAGCGCGGAGGGGATCGGTACGGACAACCCGACGATGCGAGCCGAGATCCGGTACTCGTCGGCGTTGACGATGGCGCCGGGCACCGTCAGCAGCGCTGCCCAGCCGACCAGGCGCCAGTCGATGTCGCCGGTGCCCGCCGGAAGCGACCTCCAGGCCGCAACGGTGCTCCCTGCGAAGAGGCCAAGGGCCAGCACGTACACGACCCGGCGTTGCGTCCGGGTGAGGGATGCGTGGCGCAGCCGGCGGAGCCGATCAACGACCCGCAGCGCGACCGACTGGGTGGGTCGGGCTTCCGGCACGGGTCGAGAACCTAGGCCGTGTCTCGGCACTTCCCCTCCCACTTGTACCGTGGCGAGGTGCTCGACCGACGACTTCGCATCGCCTTCGTGGCACTCGCGGTGTGGTCGGTGCTGTTCGCGCCAGCCATGGGCGATGGCGACGTCCGGGCACCTGCCGAGGTTCGTGCGCAGCGTCTCGCGGCCGCCGTGGTGGCGCCGACCATCGAGACGGGAGCTCTGGTGGCGTCGCCCCACTGTCGCCGCGATGCCGGCGACCTCGACCGTTGCGACCTCGAGCCAGATGACCACGTCCTGGTGTCGGCAAGCGTCATCGCATCGGCCGGTGGATGGGTGCTGCCCGACCGCTCGGCGGTGTGTGCGTCGGGCCTGGGTTGCCGGTCCTCGAGCCAGCGGGGACCTCCTCTGAGCTGAAGCGCCCGCGGCCGAGCCGTCCGGCTCGTCCTGTCCTTCACGCTTCGACCAGGAGTCCACATGCTCGTCCCTCTCGGGCGACGTGCGTCGCGCCACGCGACGCCGCGCCCATCGCCGCCGGGTCGGCGGCTGTCGCCTCCTGCCGTGCCATGCCGTGGAGCGTCCCAGTGACCATCGTGCCCGCCCTGCTCGCCGGCGGCGTTCTCGTCCTCCTCGGCATCCTGTCCTCGCGCGTCGCGCTCCGGTTCGGGGTGCCGGCCTTGCTGTTGTTCATGGGCCTGGGGATGTTGGCCGGCTCGGAGGGCATCGGCGGCATCGACTTCGCCGACTTCGATGTCGCCCAGTCGATCGGCGTTGCTGCGCTGGCGATCATCCTCTTCGACGGCGGGCTCTCGACCCGATGGGAGACCGTTCGTCCCGTCATCGCTCAGGGCGTCACCCTGGCCACCGTCGCCGTCGCGATCACCGCTGGCGTCACCGGCATGGCGGCCGCCTGGGTGCTCGACGTGCCCATCGAGGTCGGCCTGCTGCTCGGAGCGATCGTGTCGTCGACCGACGCTGCCGCCGTGTTCTCGGTCCTGCGGTCACGCAACGCCGGGCTCCGAGGCCACATCCAGCCGACCCTGGAGCTCGAGTCAGGGGCCAACGATCCGATGGCCGTCTTCCTGGCGATTGGCCTCATCGAGGTGCTGACAAACCCGGGCACCAGCTGGTGGTCGATGCTGCCGCTGCTCGCCACCCAGTTCGCCGTCGGCGCCCTCCTCGGGCTCGGTGCCGGGTTCGCGGCCCGGCAACTCCTGAACCGCGTGCGACTCGAGATCGAAGGTCTGTACCCCGTGCTGACCCTGGCCGTCGGCGTCGTCACCTTCGCAGGGACGACGTTGCTCGGAGGTAGCGGGTTCCTGGCCGTCTACGTGTGCGGCCTGGTCGTCGGCAACGCCGACGTGCTCCACCACCGCAGCATCCTCCGGTTCCACGACGCCATCGCCTGGCTCGCCCAGATCGGCATGTTCCTCGTCCTGGGCCTGCTTGCGTTCCCCTCCGAGCTCGTCGACAGCGCCGGAGTCGCGCTGCTCATCGCCGCCGTCCTCGCCCTCATCGCTCGGCCGCTCGCCACCCTGGTCACGCTCGCACCGTTCCGGGTGCCTCTACGAGAACAGGCGGTCATCGCCTGGGTCGGCCTGCGTGGGGCCACCCCCATCGTGTTGGCCACGTTCCCCCTCGTGGAAGGTGTCCCCGAAGCCGACCTGCTGTTCAACGTCGTGTTCTTCGTCGTTCTGGTCTCGGTCTTGGTGCAGGGCACGACGTTGGACCTCGTCGCTCGCCTGTTCGGCGCCACGGTTGCGGTGCCGATCCGGATGCCAGCGCCGCTCGAACCGGGAGTGACCCTCCCCGACGGCACCGCGCTCCGCGAGCTCGAGGTACCGAAAGGCTCACCCGCGGCCGGCACCATGGTCGTCGACCTGCACCTCCCGAAGCGGGCGCTCCTCGTCCTGGTCCAACGGGACGGCACCTACATCGTCCCCACCGGCTCCACCGTGCTGGAAGAGGGCGACGTCGTGCTCCTCCTCGCTGACGCCGACACCATGGAACACGCACGCCGTCTGCTCGCGGCATCCGCCGACGCACCGGAGGAGCGACCATGAGCACCAGACCGTCCTGGCCGTGGTCGACGACCGTCCTGGTGGCGGCGAGCATTGTCGTCTACGTCGCCACCGGAGCCACGCCTGACTACCAGCTGGACGACTCGGGTGCCGGTATGAACCGGCCCTCCATCACCGACCTCACGTTCGACGTCTTCCGCCATCCGAGCACCGCAGCGATGGTCATCACCCTCGTCTTCCTGGTTCCCGTCGGCTTTGCAGCAGAACGAGCCCTCCACGCCGTCGCTGTCGGTGCGACCTACATCGTGGCTGGGTTCGCGGCGGGGTTGGTCGAGGTCCTCGTGGTGCAGGGAACGGCAGCTGTCGTCGGTGGGTACGGTGCCACCACGGGGGTGATCGCGCTGTGGTGCGTCACGAGGTGGCGTCAGCACCACGACGCCGTCATGCCTGTAGCTGTGACCGCTGCTTGGGTCCTCCTCGGCAGCCACCTGTATGCCGGCATGCCGTGGTTCGGCGTCGCCGCAGCTGCCTTCGTGGGGCTCTACGCCCTGGACGCCGTGCCGTTCCGGGGATCGGCTCGGCACCCTGGCACCGGGGCGGACCCACCCTGACCGCGCCGGAGGCATCGCCCGACCTGCGGGCTCGACTCGACCAGGACGGGCGGTTCACGCCGTGTGGTCCTCGGGGGCAGGTCTCCGGCCGCCGCGAGGCGGGGCCGGATGAGACGGATCCAGATGAGGGAGCCGATGAGGCCGACCACGGCGAGGATGACCGCGCCCTGGAGCAGGCCGACGACGTCGCCGACGCGCTCCCAGCGCTCCCCGAGGACGGCGCCGGCGGAGATCAGCGCCGTGTTCCAGATGGCGCTGCCGATCGCGGTCAGGGCGGTGAAGCGTCGGATCGGCATGCGCCGGAAGCCGGCAGGGACGGAGACGATGGAGCGGATCAGCGGAACGCACCGGCCGATCAGCACCGCAGCGCCCGCTCGGCGGTCGAACCACGCCTCGGCGCGCGCGAGGTGGTGCTCCCGCACCCCGAACCACCGGCCGTAGCGGGCGATGAAGGCGCGAAGGCGCGCGGGGCCGATGGCGGCGGCGATGCCGTAGAGGATCCAGGAGCCGATCACCGACCCGGCGGTGGCGGCGAGGATCATGCCGAGGAGGTGCGCGTCGCCGCGGCCGGCGACGAAGCCGGCGAGCGGCAGCACCGCTTCGGAGGGGATGGGAGGGAACACGTTCTCGAGAGCGACGAGGAACGCGACACCTAGGTACCCGAGCGTCTCGACGACGTCGGTCACCCAACCCACGAGATCATCCAGCATGAGTCGGTCCTGTTCCATCCGGGTTCGGCACGTGCGCCTGGATCACCTCAGCGGCGCCGATGCTTGCGTGGTCGCGGTGGGATAGCGCGCGTCGGCGTGGGTGTCTCCTTCGCCGCCTTCACCGGGACGTGGGCCGGACGGTTAGGTTCCGGTTCGGGTGGCCGCCGCCGGTGCGTCTGCACCTGGCCGTGATCGATGGGACTGCGTTCGAGGACGGTGGACAGCGGCATGGCGGTGGTCGCGGTGGCAGTGGTGCCGGCCACGATGCCGATGATCAGGGCGAGCGCGAAGTCGGCGAGGGTGTCGCCGCCGAGGAGCCACAGGGCGGTGAGGATGAACAGGGTCGACAGTCCGGTGTTGACCGTGCGGGGCAGGGTCTCGAGCACCGCATCGTTGGCGACGGTGGAGTACGACTCCTTCGGTCGAAGGGCCCGCTCCTCCCGGATGCGGTCGAAGACGACCACGGAGTCGTTCACGGCGTAGCCGATCACGGTGAGGATGGCGGCGACGAAGACGGTGTCGACCTCCTTGCCCATCCAGGCGAAGGTGCCGACGACGATGATCGCGCCTTGGGCGAGGGCGACGATGGACGAGATCCCGTAGGTCCATCGGAACCGGACCGCCAGGTAGGCGAGCTGCAAGGTGATCGCGATGGCGAGGGCGATGACGGCGTTGCGGCGCAGCTCGTCGCCGATGGTGGGTCCGACGAACTCGTCCCGCACCCGGTCTGCGGCGCCGAGCTGGGCGGTGATGGCCTCGTCGATCGCCTCCTCCCCGGCGGCGTCGAGCTCCCGCACCCGGACGCTGACGTTGGCCTGGCCCGACTCCTGGACGACCGCACGGGGGAAGCCGACCGCGGCGAGCTCCTCCCGGAGGTCGTCGAGGTCGACGTTCCCGTCGGCCTCGTACTCGATGAGCCGGCCCCCGGTGAAGTCGAGGCCGAACTGGACGTCCCGCACCACCAGCCCGCTGGCGGCGACGAACACCACCGCCCCGGACACGGCGAGCAGCAGCGCTCGGCGGCCGGCCAGGTCGGGACCGCGTTCGCGCACCCAGTCGCGGAAGCGCACGCCGACCCCCAGGCCCCAGGCGGCGGGTCGACGGACCAGCCTCTGGGAGCGGGTGGATGCTTCGATCAGCATGCGGGTCACCACGAGCGCGGTGAACATCGAGACGATGACACCGATGGCCACGGTGATCCCGAAGCCGCGCACGCCTCCGGAGGCGAAGAAGAACAGCACCCCCGCGGCGATGAGGGTGGTGACGTTGGCGTCGGCGATCGCGCTGAAGGCCCGCTCGAACCCCGAGCGCGCGGGGGTCCGCAGCGGCCGACCGGCTGCGTGCTCCTCCTTGAAGCGCTCGAAGACCAAGACGTTGCCGTCCACGGCCATGCCGATGGCGAGGACGAACCCGGCGATCCCGGGCAAGGTCAGCGTGGCGCCGAGGAGCTGGAGGGCGGCGAGGGCGACGAGCCCGTAGATGCCGAGCGCCACGGCCGCGAGGAGCCCCAGGTACCGGTAGTAGACGAGCAGGAACAGCACGGTCAGCGCGGCACCGATGACGGTCGCCTGCACGCTGGCCTCGATCGCCGCTTCCCCGAGCGTGGGACCGACCGTGCGCTGCTCGACGATGTCGACCGGCACCGGGAGCGCACCAGCCCGGACGAGCAGCGCGAGCTCCTGAGCGTCGTCCTGGGTGAAGTTCCCGGTGATGGAGGTCGAGCCACCGGGGATGCCGGTGCCGCAGGCGACGCCGGCACCCACCTGCGGGCTGGAGATCACCTCACGGTCGAGGGCGATGGCGACCCGCCGCTGCGGGTCACCCGGCTGGAAGCACGCCGCTTCACCGGTGAGCTGGGCCCACTCCCGCTCCGCGCGGAAGTCGATGGTGACCTGCCAGCCGATCCCGGCCTGGTCCAGACGGGCCTGCGCGTCGGTGACCGCATCGCCCCCCAGGGCAGGTGGGCCGATCCGAACGGGTAGCCCGGCTTCGTCGACGACGTCGAGCTCGCCGTCGGCGGGGTCGTCGAGCGCCTCGGGCGGAGCGGCGGCGACGACCGGATGGAACGTCAGCTGGGCGGTACGGCCGATGACGTCGACGGCTTCCTCGGGATCGTCGACCCCCGGGAGCTCGACGATGATCCGGCGATCCCCCGACCGCTGGAGCGAGGGCTCGGACACGCCCAGCGCGTCGACGCGGCGGCGGAGCACCTCGAGCGTGCGGTCGGCGACGTCCCCGTCGACCTCCACGGTCTCGGTGTCACGAGCCTCGAGGACGATCTGGGTGCCGCCCCGCAGGTCGAGACCGAGCTGGATCGGCTGGGTGACGCTGACCCAGACGGCGCCCACGACGACGCCGACGACCAGGAGCACGCGCCAGCGGTTGGATGGGTTGTTGTTCACGATGGGTTCCTGTCTAGGTTTCGTCGGCGTCCGAGAGATGGTCGATGAGGGTGTCGGGGCTGAGCTCGGTACCAGCGCGGTACGCCGCACGACCGACCAGGTGGGCGGAGACCGGAGCGCTGACGAGCTGGAGCGCGGCGGCGAGGACGAGCTTCGCGGTGTCGACCCCGACGTCCACCTGCAGCGCAGTCCCGGTGGCAGCGAGCAGGACGCCGAAGGTGATCGCCTTCGTCGCCGCGTGGACGCGGGAGAAGACGTCGTCGAAGCGGTGCAGGCCGACGGCTGCGAGCAGTACGAAGCCCACCGAGCTGAGGAGCAGGCTGGCGGCCAGGACGTCCACAACGAGCGTCATCGCGCACCTCGCTGCTCGATGAAACGACCGACCGCTGTCGTACCGACGAAGGCGACCAGCGCGACGACCAGCAGGACGTCGAGGAACGTGCCGTCGCCGGTCCGGGCGGCGCCGATCGCGACCCCGACGACGATCACGATCAGGAACGTGTCGAGGGCGAGCACACGGTCGGCTGCGGAGGAGCCTGTGGCGACGCGCACGACGCAAAGGACCCCCGCCAACCCGAGGACGACGAGGCAGAGGGTGGTCACGACGGTCATGCCGGCTCCTTCCCGGAGGTGGTGTCGTCCGCCAGTGCGTCGAGCCGGGCTTCGACGTCCCGGAGCTCGTCGGCGGTGCCGAAGGCGAGCAGCAGCCGCCGCTGCATCTCGAGGACCTCGAAGCGCGTCTCCTCGACCGAAGCAAAGAGCAGGACGTGCACGTAGAAGACCGTGGGTTCGGTCCGCAGCTCGACGATGGAGGTGCCGGGTGTGAGGGACACGGCGGTGGCCAGGAACCAGACGACCGTCTCGGAGCACTCGGTGACCGGCACCCCCACGATCGCCCGGCGGTGCACCACCCGCGCCGGGCGGATCACGGCGAGCGCGACCTGGGCATTGGCGTGGGCGAGCCTGGCCAGGAAGTAGGCGAAGAACCGCAGGATGGCGAGCGGGCGGAGGACCATGCGACCGGCGTCACCTTGTTCGAGGTGGAACAGCCGGACCAGCACCGTGCCGACGAGCACGCCACCGGTGGCCGCGGACACGGTGAAGGAACCCGTGGCGACCAGCCACACCACAGCGATCCAGGCGATGTGCAGGAGCCGGGCGGTCATGGTCGCAGCACCACGTCGATGTAGGCCTCGGAGGGGGCCAGGATGTCTTCGGCGGCCCGTTCGCTCAGCTCCCACAGCGGCTGGGCGAAGACCGCGATGGCCAGGGTCAGGGCGACGAGGCCGACGGTGGCTCCGTTCATCAGCCGCGGGGCGGTGAGGGGACCGTCGCCGGCGGCTGCAGGCAGCGGTGGCGGTTCGTCCGGCACGCCCCAGAACACCCCGGACCAGATCTTGGTCATCGAGTACAGCGTGAGGATGCTGACCCCGAGGCTGATGGAGGTGACCAGCCAGGCCTCGGCGGCGAACCCGGCGTCGATGAGCGCGAGCTTGCCGAAGAAGCCGGAGAACGGCGGGAGGCCGGCGAGGCTCAGTGCCGCGAGCAGGAACAGGGCTGCGGTGAGCGGGGTGCGGCGGACCAGCCCGCCGAGGCGCCGGAGCGCGGCGGTGCCGGTCAGGGTCTCGACGAGGCCGTTCACCAGGAAGAGGGCGGTCTTGACCGGGATCTGGTGGACGATGAAGAACACCGCCGCTGCCACGCCGGCGACGCTGTAGAGGCTCAGACCGAAGAGCATGTAGCCGATCTGGCTCACGATGTGGAAGCTCAGGATCCGCTTCATGTCGTCCTGCGCGATCGCACCGAGGACGCCGACGATCATGGTCAGCGCCGCCGCGGTGAGCAGGAGCGGCGAGGGACCGTCACCGGGGAAGATCAAGGTCTGGGTGCGGATGATGGCGTAGACGCCGATCTTGGTGAGGAGGCCAGCGAAGACCGCGGTGACCGGCGCAGGGGCGGTCGGGTAGGAGTCGGGGAGCCAGAAGAACAGCGGGAAGATCGCCGCCTTGATGCCGAAGGTGACCAGCAGCATGGCGCCGAGGGCGTGACGGACCCCGTCGGGGACCTCGGCCATCCGCACGGCGACGTCGGCCATGTTCACCGAGCCGGTGGCGGCGTAGATGAGCCCGATGGTCGTGATCAGGAGGGTGGAGGCGAGGAGGTTGATGACCACGTAGGTGATGCCGGAGCGGACCTGTTCGCCGCGGCCGCCGAGGGTGATGAGCACGTAGCTGGCGACGAGCATCATCTCGAAGGAGACGAACAGGTTGAACAGGTCGCCGGTCAGGAACGACGCGGACACGCCGGCGGCGAGCACCAGGTAGAGGGCGTGGAAGTAGAACGCCCGCTTGTCGGCGCGGGGTTGGCCGATGGCGAACACGAGGACGGCGAGGAGCGTGGCCAGCGCGACGGCGAGGAGCAGTACCGAGAAGACGTCGGCGACGAGGGTGATCCCGACCGGCGCTCGCCACGAGCCGAGGTGCACCGCGACCGGTCCCTCGCGGTCGACGTGGACGAGCACGACGGCGGAGATGGCGAGGCAGGCGCCGAGGACGAGCACGCCCAGGATCTGCTGGAGGCGCAGGAATCGCCACAGGGCCATGGACAACCCCGCGCACGCGAGCGGCAGGACCACGAGGAGGGGGACGAGGACGTTCACCGCCGGTCCTCCTCGAGGAGCGCGAGCTCCTCGCGTCGGACCTGCTGGGCGATCCGGCGGTCCTCGATGTCGTCCTCGGCCTCGTCGCCGCCGGTCAGGGTCCAGCTCCGGTACGCAAGGGCGAGCAGGAAGGCGACGATGCCGAAGGTGATGACGATGGCGGTGAGGGCCATCGCCTGGGGGAGGGGGTCGGCGACGGCGCCGGTCGCCTCGTCGGTGACGAGGGGCGGGGCACCGGCCCGACCGCCACTCAGCAGCAGGAGCACGTTCACGGCGTGCCCGTACAGCGCCAGCCCGAGGATGATCCGGGTGAGGGTGCGTTGCAGGAGCAGGTAGGTGCCTGCGGCGAACAGGACACCGACGAGGACGGCCATGATGGTGATCACAGCGGCTGCACCTCCTCGCGGCCGAGGGACCGCAGCAGAGCGATGACGAGGCCGACGACGACGAGGTACACGCCCACGTCGAACAGCAAGACGGTGCCGAGCTTGATCGACCCCAGGAGCGGCAGGTCGAACGTGAGGTACGCCGCTTCGAGGAACTCGCCGCCGGAGAACCAGCCGACCAGGCCGGCCGTGGAGGCGGCCGCGATGCCGGACCCGAGGAACAGCTCCGGTGCGAGCGGCTCGGCGCGCCGCAGGCGCGTGTCGCCTCCGGCGAGGTACACGAGCATGAAGGCCGCGCCGGCGAGCAGGCCGCCGATGAAGCCCCCGCCGGGCTCGTCGTGGCCGATCAGCAACAGCGCGAGCGAGAACGCGATGACGGTGTGGAACAGGGCTCGCACGGCGTGATCGAGGATGATGGACGGTTGGTACCGGGCAGCGGGGAGTCGCGTGCGGCTGCGGAGGCGCTCCCGGCGGGCCGCCCGCACCAGGCCGATCACGCCCAGCGCGGCGACGGTGAGGACCACGATCTCGCCCAGCGTGTCGAAGGCCCGGAAGTCGACGAGGATCGTGTTGACGATGTTGTGGCC
>FLYM01014357.1_pt1 | contig 10162 bp, 7 predicted proteins | sample 1122581 | NCBI WGS metagenome assembly FLYM01 (sample SAMEA4346789, study PRJEB14843) | hot springs metagenome | biome: Terrestrial Biome; feature: Habitat; material: Sediment | place: India | collected 2012-06-12 | depth 1760 m
GCTAACAGAATGCTAAAAGCGCAGGTGCATGGATTGCCGATGTTTACAAATGTGGATCTGATAGACAATTTAGCGCATTTTCCTCCTTTACTTCAGGTTGTTATCGATACTGAAGAAGCTTTTGACTGGCAGAAATTCCCTTCTCGTGAGCAAGTGTCCGTTACGCATCTACATTTTTTGGAGTCAGTACAATCGATTTTTCAGCAATATGGCATCGTTCCCTGCTATGTTATGGACTATCCGGTTGCAAATGATCTGGCCAATAATGTTGTACTTAGAGAGTTACACAGAAGCGGGCAGTGTGAGATCGGTGCTCAGTTACATCCTTGGGTTAATCCGCCTTTCTCAGAACAATTATCTTTTGCCAATATGTACCCGGGCAATCTCGATTATGAAGTCGAAAAAGCAAAGTTGTATGAGTTAACGCAAACGATAACAAAGCATTTTGGCGAACAGCCAAGAATTTATAAAGCGGGGCGTTATGGTTTCGGTTCGAATACGCAGATCATTTTGGAGAAACTCGGTTATTTAATTGATTTATCGGTTTGTCCGCCTTTTGATCACAGCAAGGATGGAGGCCCGGACTACCACGCCTTTGCACCAAAGCCGTTTACTTTTGGCAACAACCTGCTAGAAATACCTTTAACTGGCGCTTACGTAAGCTTATGTCCTCCCTTAGCCCATAACGCTTTTCGCTTTGCCCAAAAATATGAACGTTGCCGATTACCAGGTATTTTTGCTAGAACAGGTATTGTTGACCGATTAATGCTATCGCCCGAAGGTTTTACCTTTGCAGAGCATGTTAAGCTTACGAAATTCCTGCTAAAGCAGGGAGTCAGGACTTTTACGTGGAGTTTTCACAGTTCTAGCATTGAACCCGGCAATACCAGTTATGTTAGAACAAACAAAGAATTAATGGCATTTCTGGACAGTTTTAAACGTTTTTTTGATTTTTTCTTTCACGAATTAGGAGGGCAAGCAACCTCTCCGCATCAAATCAGAACGCTGATTCAGAACAAAAATGCACCAACTGGAAATTAATCACCATTGTCAGCAATTGAAATATAGAGCAAAAAAGATGTTGAACGCTACTGCTGACTATCGAATTGAAAGTTTTCAACTACAGTCGCCAAGTGATATCCAACAGCAATGGATATCGCTTGAACAACAATCTGATTGTGCGTTTTTTTTATCTTGGGTTTGGGTAGGAAACTGGCTTAAAACCTTTGTACCCCAAGCAGTAGTTCTGCGAGTCTGGCATCAACAACAATTAGTGGCAATTGGTATTGTGGTGGAACATACCGAACGTCGTCATGGCATGCTATTTAGCAAAACATTGCGGTTACACCAAACCGGTAAACCAGATTGTGATCAAATATTTATTGAGTACAACGGGTTTTTAACGCATCGTCAATACGATAAGTTACAACTTGAAGCTGCCTGCATAGATTACCTTAACGAACATTTTTCCTGGCAAGAATTAACCTTAGCTGGAATTGAGCAACAGCAATTTTCGCTTTTTCAACAACTGTTGGCCTTACCGGTTTATCAGCATTGGTCAACCGCAACCTATGGAGTGGATCTTTGCGCATTATCTCAATCTCAAGTGCAATACGCAGCGACACTTTCGGCAAATACCCGTTATCAAATCACGCGTTGTTTAAAGTTATATCGACAACAGGGTGAGGTAAAGTTGGTCAGGATGGCGACTTCAGAAGCCGCGCTCGCCAGTTTTCACGAGATGGCAAACTGGCATATCGCACGCTGGGGCGATGGCCCTCAACAAAGCGGCTTTGTTAACGCTAAATTTCTAAAGTTTCATAAAAACCTATTGTTATCCGCGGCAGAAAACATTGATGTTCTCGAGTTACAGGTTGCCGGAGAGACCGTTGCAAGCATTTATAATTTTATCTACAACAACAAGGTGTATTTTTATTTGGGTGTCGCCAAACCTGAAACTAGTAAGCAGCTAAAACCCGGATTATTGTGTCATTATCTGGCTATAACGCGATATCAAGAGCTTGGCTTTAGTTATTATGATTTTATGGGTGGCGAAGCGCGTTATAAGCAACAGCTTGCGCAAAAACAAAAACAGCTGATGGGTGTTTCCTTTCAGCGGCCATTGCTGCGATTCAGGTTAGAAAGGTTTGTTCGTTGTATAAAGCATCAGTTCCAACATTTGCTGCTGCAGCCCCGCCTACGAACGGAATCCGCAAAGGAAGCGCCATATGAAAAATAAATTTTCGGTCAGAGTAGTATCCGAAGCTGATAAAGAGCTAAAGCAGGCGCTGGACAATTTTGTGCTACAGCATCCATTAGGGAGCCTTTACCATCTAAACTGTTGGCTAGATGCTTGTGAAAGCGCTTATAACCATAAAGTTTATCGTGTCATTGTAGAGGAGCAACAGCGGCTGGTTGGCTATTTACCATTAACTGTAATTCGACCGCCTTTTGCCAAAGCAAAAGTTGTCGCTGTCGCCTTCGCTGATTATTGTGCTCCGTTATCATTAATGCCGGAGGTTACCAACGCGATTGAGCAAGCGCTTAAAACGTTAATGGCCGAGTTAGGCGTGCAACAGGTTGAAATCCGGACCAGTGCTCAACAGCCATTCGAAGACGAGCCCCTTGCGGTTCCGGATACATTGACACCGTCAGCCTCTGCAGCAGTTGCCTTAAGCACTGCAAAAGTTCGAATGATCGTTACCTTACCAACTGATGCCAATACGTTACTGGCCAGTTATAAACCGAAATTACGCAGCCAGATAAAAAAGGCTGCAAAAAATGGCCTGGTTTTTCAACGAGCTACCGAACTTAGTGCGCTAAAAGATTTTTATCAGATTTATTGCACCAATATGCATCGTTTAGGATCGCCGGCACATAGTCTGCCTTGGTTTGAGCAGTTAGTTAGCCGTATTAATGGCGAACAGCAATTTTTTGTGGCGCTGATTTATTGTGGCGAGCAGGCTGTCGGTGCTGCCTTGGTATTCTATTTTCAGCACCGTGCCTGGATCCCTTGGGCTTCTACCCTGACACAATTTAATCACCTTGCACCCAATATGTTGATGTATTGGGAAATCCAGGCTTATTTAGCGGATCATGGCGTTACCGAGTTTGATATGGGGCGTTCTTCGCTGGGCGAGGGTACCTTTCGCTTTAAACAGCAGTGGGGAGCCCGGCCTTATTTGCTGGATTGGCAGTGTCATAAGCTGTACGGACAGTGTCAACCAACAAGTAATACTGCTAGCGACAATAAGTTAAGGCAGTTGGCTGAAACGATATGGCAAAGATTGCCTTTGGGAGTAGCGACTTTTCTGGGGAGTCGAATCCGGGGTTATATTCCGCTATGACCGGACAGAGAACATTTATGACACAGATTACGGGCTGTTGCTTAGACCTGAAACGCTTCATTAACAGGATAGAGATAAGCCATGTCTAAGTTCGTCATCTTTTTTATCTTAGTCTATATCGCCGGCTTGCTTGGTACTTTTTTATATCATAGCGCCTCAGCTTTTATGCTGTATCAAATGGTCTATCTGATTAACCCTGAAAATCAGTGGTGGTATTCGCAGGTACCAGCGTTACGTTATTCCTTTATTACCGCGGTGGTGATGATTCTGGCGTTGCTGTTTAACTATCGCAGATTAACCGCACAAGCACCCTGGACCGAATTACCGGTGTTAAAGTGGTGGGTGCTGTTTTTATTGCTGCATTTTATTACTTCGATCTGGGCGGTTAATCCACTTATTCACAATATGTTTAGCTTTGAGTTTTTTAAATCGACCATAATTTTTATGGTTGCCTACAAACTATTGCACAGCGAAAAGCATCTGGACTTGAGTCTGTGGGTCTACATTTTAGGTTGTACTTATACGGGCTATATAGTGCGTAGCTTTGGACGAAGCTCCAATGGCCGGGTAGAAGGCATCGGGATGATTGATACCGGCGGTGACGCCAATTTGTTTGCTGCAGTTGTCGCACCATCGCTGGTGGTAATGCTTTATTATGCCTGGCAGGGTAATTGGAAGGAACGCTTAGTAATTGTAATTTGTAGCGCTTTTGTGGTGAATACACTGGTACTGATTAATAGCCGTGGAGCTTTTTTAGGAGCCTTGGCAGGCTGTGGTTTGTTTATTTGCTTTATGCTGTTTTCGCGCTTTCAAAAGGCTGGCCAGCGTGCTACCGCTATTTTTATCATTCTTGCCGGTTTAGCCGGTGCTTATTCACTTACCGATGATACCTTTTGGCAACGTATGCAAACTTTGCAAGCAGATGAGAGTGGACAACGTGGTGGCGATGGTCGTGGCCGCATAGATTACTGGTTTACCACCTTTGATATGCTGGATGACCATAAACTAGGGATGGGCATCGGTGGGTTTCAAGCGCTGAGTGTAGTTTATTTAGAGCAGACCAAAGTACCGCATTCAATGTGGTTTCAGGTATTAGGTGAGTTCAGTTGGCATGGTTTAGCGTTGTATCTCACCATGCTTGCATCGGTATTGCGCTTTAGTTACCTGACGAAGCAATATCTGATAAAAAATAATGAGTCTGGAAAATACTTTAAAGTAGTGATGCTTGAATGCGCCCTGGTATCTTTTTTGGTGACCGGAACCTTTATCGACCGCGCCCGGGCCGAAATTTTATACTGGCTTATTCTGTATCTATCGGTAGCCGGTAATGTGTTGTATTTACAAAAATTGCGTGGCAGCAAATCGGAACTCACCGCGGCTAACGACAAGCCGCAACAGCTGTCAGTAAGGTCTAGGCATCGGTTGATAACTAAGGAAGATTAAGATGTGTGGATTAGCCGGTTATGTACGCTTTGGTGAGCCAGAAAAGCAGGCTGAACAACTGGCGGCAGCCATGGGCCAGGCAATTTATCACCGAGGCCCGGATGCCGGCAACTATTGGTATGATAAGCTGATTATGCTGGTGCATCGTCGACTCAGTATTCTGGATCTGTCTGAGGCGGGTACTCAGCCAATGCATTCACCTTGTGGCCGCTATGTGATGGTGTTTAATGGTGAGATTTATAATTTTCTGGAATTAAAAGCTGAGTTAATCGCCGCGGGAGAAAAGTTTAGCACACACACTGATAGCGAAGTGCTATTAAGACTTTACCAACAGCAAGGAGCTGCCTGTTTAGATCGACTGAATGGCATGTTTGCTGTTGCTATCTGGGATAGCGCGAGCAAAAAACTGTTTTTAGCCCGCGATCGGTTGGGTAAAAAGCCAGTCTATATCTATCAACATGGAGAGTATTTTGCCTTTGGTTCTGAGTTAAAAGCTCTACTGCCGTTACCGTTTTTCAAACGCCAATTAGATCATCAAGCGATACAAGATTATTTCTTTTATCAGTATGTACCTGACCCCAAGAGTATCTTTAAATATGCCCGTAAGCTCAAACCCGGCCATTACCTTGAGTGGCAGCAAGGTCAGGTAACTGAGCACTGTTATTGGGATCTGAAATTTGCCAGCCCAAGTACTGCGTCTGAAGAAGAATTATCGCATCAATTACGTGAGCTTCTGGATGATGCGGTGAGGATCCGCATGATCAGTGATGTACCACTGGGGGCATTCTTAAGTGGAGGCGTTGATTCCAGTGCGGTGGTGGCCAGTATGGCAAAACAAAGTGCTCAGCCGGTGACTACCTGTGCTATTGGTTTTGACTCAAAAAAGTTTGATGAAGTGCAGTATGCCAGTCAAATAGCCAGACAATTTGGTACCGACCATCATGAATTTACGGTTAAGACTAATGTGACTGCTAGCTTTTTATCGATCAGCCGGTTTTTCGATGAACCCTTTGCCGATCCTTCTTTTGTTCCGACCTATTATGTCGCTGAGCTAGCCCGCAAAAAGGTTACGGTTGCATTAGCTGGTGATGGCGGTGATGAAAATTTTGCCGGTTACAGTAAGTATGTTGTTGATCAAACCGAACAGCAATTACGACAAAGTTTACCCGCTGTATTCCGCAAGGTAGCACCACCACTGGCAGCGTTGGCAGCGAAAATACCAGGCACGCCAGCACGCAAAGCGCACAGCCTATTACGTACCTTAGCGTTAACACCAGAGCGGGGTTTCTTTTTAACAAACAGCTTTTTTAACCCCTTGTTATGGGCAGAATTAATCCGGCCGGAATTCGCCCGTGAATTGGCGGGTTACGATTCGGCCGATGTAACCACTAAGGCGTATCAGGCTGCAGATACGGACGATCATTTAAGCCAGGTACTGTATACCGATTTTAAAACCTATTTACCCGGCGATATTCTGGTAAAAGTGGATCGCATGACTATGGCTAACTCGCTGGAGGCCAGAGCTCCCTTACTGGATTATCGTTTAGTTGAGTTTGCCGCCAAAGTACCTTCAAGCTTAAAGCTGCATGGCCGTGAGAAAAAATACCTGCTTAAGCAAAGTCAAAAAGGCATTTTGTCGCACGATATTTTATACCGCAAAAAAATGGGCTTCTCAGTACCGTTGGCGGAATGGTTAAGTCATGAACTTAAACCCATTGGCAACAGCTTACTATTGGCAAAATCACCGGGGCTGGCCGAAATCTTTGTCCAAAGCAAGGTGCAGCAGCTTTGGCTACGACATCAAAACGGTGATCACCGTTACACCCAAGAGCTTTGGAGCATGCTGGTATTTGAAGCCTGGTGGCAACACTATATGGTTACAGGAAGCAACCAACAAGGACAGGTGCGATGAAAAGGGTACTACATATTACCTACGATATGGGTATTGGTGGCACCGAACAGGTTATTAATCAGCTGATTCGCGGTATCGACAAAACTGCAGTTGAACATCGTATTTGTTGTATCGAAGGGAGCGTCGGCGCTATTGGGCAGGCACTGCAACAACAAGGTTTTGCGATTGATATCCTGTCGCGACAGCCGGGTTTTGACTGGGCTTTAATCAAAGGCATTCGTAAACTGATCAAGGCTCATCGAATTGATACCGTGCACTGTCATCAATACACGCCCTGGGTTTATGGTTGGTTTTCTGCTTTAGGTACTAAAGCCAGAGTGATTTTTACAGAGCATGGCCGTTTTTATCCCGACCGGCACCGTTATAAAGCCTGGTTGCTGAATAAATTGATGGCGGCAACAACGTATAAAATTACGGCAATCTCTAAAGCAACTGCCGCTGCCCTGGTGCAGTATGAATTTATACCAGCAGATAAAATTGACGTGGTATATAACGGCATCGAGCCTTTAATCAGCGCGGCAGATAGCAGAGAAAAAGCCATGCAAGAGCTGGGCATTCAACCTGAGCAACGGGTTATTGGCACAGTAGCAAGATTGGATCCGATTAAAAATCAGACTTTATTAATCAATGCCTTTGCGCAATTAACCAAAGAATTTCCTGACTTAATACTACTTATCGTTGGCGATGGGCCAGAGCGAAATAACCTTGAGCAATTGGCGGACAACTTAGGGTTAAAAAATAACGTCATCTTTGCTGGTTTTAAAAGCCCGCCTACCGATTATATGGTACTCATGGAGTTATTTTTACTACCATCTCTCAGTGAAGGTACCTCTATGACCTTGCTGGAAGCAATGAGTTTGGGGATCCCTTGCCTGGTGTCTGGTGTGGGTGGAAATCCCGAAGTGATCCATCGCCCTGAGTTGGGTGAAGTTTTTGCCCTAACAAACCCGCAGGCTCTTGCCGCTATTATCCAACGCTGGCTTATTAAAGATTCTGCCCCTGAGAGCAAGTTGCAACGTCAGCAAATTTTTCAACAAACCTTTAGTGTCGAGGTAATGAGTCAGCACTACCAGCGCTATTATCAGATGGCCAATAGGTCTCAGGAGACTTAAGGATGAGCATTTTACTGCTAAGCGAGATATTTCCACCTAAACATGGTGGCAGCGGCAGATGGTTTTTTGAATTATACCGATGGCTTAGCCCAGGTTCTGTAACGATCCTTACCCATGATAATCAAGACCCTGAGCAACAGCAGATTGATCAGGCTTATCCGCAACCTATTATCCGTCAACCGATGACCTCCAAAAGCTGGGGGTTGAAAAGCATAACCGGTTTAGGTTTTTATTGCAGGGTGCTTTACCAGGCACTTAAACAAAAACCGGCAAACCTAAGTCAAATTCATTGTGGTCGGACGATTCATGAGGGCTTTATCGGATTAATGCTATCGAAATTACTTCGTAAACCGCTAATCTGTTATGTGCATGGCGAGGATGTAGAAGTGGCACGCTCTAGCCGTGAATTAGCTTTTATGGTGCGACAGGTACTGAAAGGTTCAACTAAACTGATTTGTAATAGTAACAATACCAAAAACCTATTAATTGAACACTGGCAGATACCGTTGGATAAAATAGTTGTGTTACATCCGGGAGTGGATGAACAGCGGTTTGTACCTGTACCGGCGGATGACACTTTTCGAGAACAGCAAGGATGGCAACAGCGTATTGTTTGTTTAACAGTTGGACGCCTACAAAAGCGTAAAGGTCATGACCGCATGATTATGGCTTTACCACAAATTGTGGCTAAGTACCCACAGTTTTTATATGTGATAGTGGGTAATGGCGAGGAATTACCAACGCTTAAGCAATTGGTACAACAGTATAAGGTTGAGCCTTATGTGCAGTTTAAAGCTGAAATTACCGATGCCGAACTAATCCAATGTTACCAGCAATGTGATTTATTTATTTTGCCTAATCGTACCGAGGGAAATGACATTGAAGGTTTTGGTATGGTACTGGTTGAAGCGCAAGCTGCAGGCAAGCCAGTGATTGCCGGTGATTCCGGTGGTACCCGTGAAACTATGTTGGTAGGCACTACCGGTTTAATTGCTGATTGCACCTCAGCTCAAGCTATTGCTGCTGCCGTCGCCGAGCTATTAACAATACGAAGTGCCGAGCGCTTTTCGGCGACGCAATGCCGACAGCATGTGCTTGAAAATTATACCTGGCAACAACATACCGGTCGCGCATCAGCGTTATTTGACAGCATTGCTGCAGGGAGATGTGAATGACAACAAAGGATTTGGCTGCATCGGCAAACCAACATATTTTATATGTACATAATGTGGCTCAAATTGGTGGTGCCGAACGTGTTACGCTGGATGTAATAAAAGGCTTGCCTGCAAAGTATAAACCTTATTTAGTTGCACCGGAGTCGGGCCCGTTATTGGATGCAGCTCAGCAGCTAGGCGCTGTTGTGCAATCCTTAGCGATTTATCAGCCTGATATTAAAAAACCTGTTAAAACCTTACAGAATCATTTGAATTGGTATAACTATTTAAAAAAAAATCAAATTAAATTAATACACTGTGGTGATTTATTCGTCATCCGGACTTTGATTTGGGCTGCAAATAAACTGGCAATACCCATTATTGCGCATGTACATTTTCCAATAGAAACCCCGGCTTTACGGTGGATTTTCCGTCGTAAACCCAAAGCAATTCACTTTATTTACTGCAGTCAGGAATTGGCGGATGCGGTTAAGCCAAGAGTCGATTCCATACTAGTTTCTGCGACTCATCAAACTATTCATAATGGTGTAGATACGGAAAAATATAAAAAGTTTGAACCGAAAATTGGTGTATTACCCGCTCATAAAACCAACATAGGTATTGTAGCCAATTTGCAAGAGCGAAAGGGTCATTTGGATTTTATCGAAGCTGCAAGCTTAGTGATAACGCAACATCCTAATGTACATTTTCATATTATTGGTGGTGATGTATTTGGTGAAACGCGGGAGCCGCTGTTAAGGCAAAAAATCGCAGAACTTAGTCTAACTGCATTTTTTACCTTTCATGGTCAGGTGAGTAATGTGAGAGACTATCTTAATGAGTTAGATATCTATGTATGTGCTTCACACGTAGAAGCCTTTCCGATATCTATACTTGAAGCTATGGCATTTGGATTGCCGATTGTCTCTACTAATGTTAATGGTATACCCGAGGCCATCATTCATGGAGAAAACGGAGTTCTTTGTGAACCAAAAGCGCCAGAGGCAATGGCAAAACAGATTAGTAGACTTCTTAATGATTCTATATTGACTGAAAAGATTTCAAATCAAGCCAGAGTTGATGTGGTTCATAAATTTAGCCTTGAGCATTTTTCCAATTTAATTAAGTGTAGCTACCCGTGAAAATAAACATTAGACCATTCAAGTATGTATTAGTTATCTTTAGTAATAAATA
>FLYM01001985.1_pt1 | contig 10156 bp, 8 predicted proteins | sample 1122581 | NCBI WGS metagenome assembly FLYM01 (sample SAMEA4346789, study PRJEB14843) | hot springs metagenome | biome: Terrestrial Biome; feature: Habitat; material: Sediment | place: India | collected 2012-06-12 | depth 1760 m
CGGGAATCCGAAATTTTCGAACCCGGACCAAAGCCCGAAGTTCTTCTCTTTAAAAATTTTAAAATTGGCCTAAGTATTTGCTATGACCTCAGATTTTCTGAACTCTATGCGGGCTACGCCAAACAACAAGTGGATTTAATTTTGGTGCCTTCCGCGTTTTTGGTCCCAACAGGACGTGCGCATTGGGAAGTGCTGTTAAGGGCGAGGGCTATCGAATCTCAATGTTATGTGGTGGCGCCCGCACAAGGGGGCATCTCTCAAGGTGCAGATGAAGCTTTTAGAGAAACGTACGGGCACTCGATGGCGGTTGATCCCTGGGGGAAGGTGTTGATTGAACTGGACCAGGACGATGAGACTGGAATTGTAAAAATAGAGCGTGCTAAACTGAATCAGGTCAGAGCGCAAATTCCGATGAAGGATCATCGGAGGCTCTAACATTACATTTCAACGACGTGGAAAGGAGTTCCTTTGTCGAAAACAATTGCTCTTACAATTATGGTGGCTGCATTTTCTTCAATCTCGCTCGCAGAGGAGAGCCATTATGATCTGCTCAACTCGCTAGATCCTGCGGCGGCACCCATCGAGAACCCTTATGAAGATCGTGGACCGGCTTCAGTGGAACCAGGACAGATCGCCGTCCGAAATAAACTTCCTGAAGCGAAACTTCAAAAAACCACGGGCACTTTGCGATGGGAAGTGTTAAGAAACACTTCGTCTGCAACTCGCTCTGAGCCTATCGAAGGGGTCGAAGAGCCACACGAATAGGAATCAAAATTGCCGGTATTTATTGGATTGACCTCTAAGGGACTCAGAACCGCCTTTGAAGAAGAACTTAAAACCCTTGGAGTGAAACACACCTCGACTCAGTCAGGTGGGGTGCGTTTCGAAAGTTCATGGAAAGAATTTTATCGCATAGCCTTGATGTCTCGATTGGGAAATCGATTTCTTTTACCCCTCAAAGAGTTTCAAGCTTATAACCAAGAAGACCTTTATAACGGCATCTCAAAAATCGACTTCACGAAACGTTTTCGGGTGGATCAAAGCTTTTCAATACAAGCCTCGGTCGTTGAGCACAGAGAGCTCAGAGATCAGCGATTTGTCACTATGAAAGTGAAAGACGCTATTGTTGATCAGTTTCGAAATAAGTTTGGTGAACGCCCAGACATCTCAAAAGACAATCCAGATTACCGAGTCGTTGTTCGCGTGAAGGGGCCTGAAGTGTGGGTTGCGCTTGATATGGCTCTTGATTCACTTGCACACAGAGGATATCGCAAAGCTTCAGTGGAAGCGCCGCTGAGAGAAACTTTGGCCCACGGGATTTTGCAGCTGACGGGTTGGACTTCGGAAAAGCCGCTGATTGATCCGATGTGCGGCTCTGGAACACTTTTAATTGAAGCGGCTCGAATGGCACTTGGAATGTCGCCACATGTGAACACTCCGAAGTTTTTGTTTGAGAATTTATCCACCTTCGATAAAAGCGCCTTCGACGAGGTTAAAAAAGAAGTTCAGGCCCACTGGAAAGACAGCGAACGAAAGGCCCTGAAAGGCCGCCGCCCAAGACTTTTTGGTTATGATAAAAGCGACCGCGCGATTGAAGCGGCCAAACGAAACGCCGTTGCAGCTGGAGTTGATCAATGGATCACCTTTGAGCGGCAAGAAATGCGAGACCTTGAGAATCCCACGATGGCGGGCGAAGGTTACCTCATCACGAATCCCCCTTATGGCGAAAGACTTTCTTCGAGAAAAGAAGTCAGCGACTTGGCTTCACTTTACTCGGAAAGACTAAAACGAGAGTTCAAGGGTTGGGATGCTTGGATTTTATCTGGAGGAGTAGAGTGGTCTGAAGGCTTTCGCATGAAAGCCGACAAGTCATTTCCTCTTAAGAATGGGCCGCTTGATGTGCGTTTAATGGGTTATAAAATCAGGTAGTTTGAACTTCAAGTCTTGGAAAGAGCGGATCCCCTTTAAGCACTGTACTTCCCGCGGGAATGACATCCCATTTTTTTGATGATTCGAAATCGATCTTTTCAAACCCAATTCTCTTCAAAAGTTCTGTCATCGAGTCCGGCATCACCGGGAAAAGTAAGGTTGAGGCAATTCTTAACGCTTCAAGTGCGTTCGCAAGAACTTCACCTGTTGTTTTTTGATCTTCTTTGATCATTTTCCAGGGGGCGCGATCTTCAAGATATTTATTTGTTTCAGAAAGAAACGCCATAATTTCTTCGAGTGCAAAACTGGGCTTCATTTGCCGGACAAGCCCTTCGACCTTTTCCGGAAGCTCTTTCCCGAGAGACTTTAAATTTTTAACGAATTCCTCATCACCGCAAGCGGGCTTTTTTCCATCAAAAAATTTAGCGACTAAATTTGTGCTTCGAGAAAGTAAGTTTCCTAAGTTGTTTGCTAAGTCAGAATTGAGTCTTAAAATCGCTGAATCCATCGAAAAAGGAGCATCATTTCCAAGATGTACATCACGCACTAAAAGAAACCGAAGGCCATCAAGACCAAAAACTTTTTTCATGTCGAGTGGGTCCATGATGTCCCCATGAGATTTACTCATTTTCCCTTGATCCTTATTTAGGATCCATCCTGTCGCGAAAATCTGATCAGGCAACTTCACTCCGAGGGCCATCAGCATGGTGGTCCAATAAACTGCATGGGTCGTGAGGATGTCTTTTCCGACAAGATGTCTCACTTCAGCGTTATTCCACCACTTCGAAAAATGATCTTCCATGCCGGGGCGATTAAAACCTTGTGCCACGGCATAATTTAGCAAGGCATCAAACCAAACATAAGTGACATAGTCCTCATCAAAGGGAATCGTAATCCCCCAATTCAATCGCTCTTTGGGGCGCGAGATGCACAAGTCGTTAAGTGGTTGTCTTAAAAACCCAAGCACTTCGTTGCGGCGCGAGTTTGGCTGGATGAAATTCGGATGAGCTTCGATATGAGCAATCAACTGTTTTTGATACTGACTCATCTTAAAGAAATAATTGGTCTCTTGGACTTTGGTGACCTCTCTGCCTTCGGGACTTTTTCCATCGACCAGATCTTTTTCGGTGTAAAAGATTTCTTCAGAGACAGAATACCAACCCTCATAGGAAGTTTTATAGATTTCTCCTTTATCGAAGAGATCTTTAAGGGCTTTCTGAACGGCTTTTTTGTGAAAATCATCCGTCGTGCGATAAAAAATGTCGAAGTCCACATTCAGCTCACTCCAGACACTTTTGAATTTTTCAGAGAGTTCATCGCAGTGAACTTGAGGTTCTAATCCACGTTTCTTTGCAGCCTGTTCAATTTTTTGACCGTGCTCATCGGTGCCGGTGAGAAGACAGACCTCTTCACCAAAGAGTTTATGAAAACGAACTAAGGTGTCCACGCTAATGGTGGCATAGGCTGTTCCTAGGTGAGGGCGATCGTTGACGTAGTATAGCGGAGTGGTCATGTAAAATGGCTTCATTGTTGTTGGTCCTCAGGGAGTAATTTTAAAAGTTTGGCGACGCTTTTTCTCAGTGAAGGAAGAGAAGACAGCGAGCTTTGAGTTTTGAGATATTCTTTGAGTGGCTGGAGGGGATATCCACCATAGGCCCCCGGTGAGAGAATAGATTTTGTCACTCCAGAGAGACCGCCGATTTGGACTTGGTCGGTAATTTCAAGATGGCCCGCAATACTTGTCCCCCCGCCGATCACACAAAATGAGCCGATTTTGACCGATCCCGCCACAACCACTCCTCCGGTCACAATTGTTCCGCGACCGATCTCAATGTTGTGACCGAAGTGACAGATGTTGTCGATTTTGGTGTCGTCCCCAATCAGAGAGTCAGAGAAGGTGCCCCGATCGACGGTCGTTCCAGAGCCGATGTGAACACGATCCCCTAGGACCACGCGTCCAAAGTGAGTGATTCGGTGATGTCTCATGTTTTTGAGATCTGTGGCATAGCCAAAGCCTTCACCGCCGATCACTGCATGAGGTTTGATCTCGCAGTTTTTTCCAATCTGGCAGTCATGGCCAATAAAGACCTGAGGGTGGATATGACTGCCTTCACCAATCATCACGTTGTTTTCAACGACGGCCCCAGCACCAATGACCACGCCTTTTCCAAGTCGGGTCCCTTTACCAATCACCGCCGATGGGCCAATGATCACTTCGTCACTGATTTGAGCCGACTCATCCACACTGGCTGAAGGATGGATGTTTGAGGCTCCCACGGGAATGTGATGGGCTTTTGGACGAAAATACTGGTGGGCAATAAGAGCCATCACCACTTTTGGATTCTGAGCCTCTATCAGGGTGAGGTTTGATGATCTCAGGTCCTCTGTGATCAACCCAGTTTTGATGATCCAGGTTCGAGAGAGGCCTTGCTTTGCTTCCTGAAGGTGAGATTTTTCAGAAATCACCACTAAGTCGTCGGCTTTTGAATCGATGGGTTGAGAGAGGCCCGTCACAGAGTGGTCGGTGCTTCCAGAGATCAATTTTAGTTGATCTGAAAAATTTTCCAGAAGGGTTCTTACAGAGAGTGCGAATGGAGTTTGTTCTTGAGTCATCGTACTCTGATGCCACTTAAGGGCTTGGCCATTCAACCTATTTTGTAGTAAACCAAAGCATTTCGTAAAGGATGTAAGACATGGCGCAGAAAAAGGCGAAGAAAAAGAACTCTCCGAAGGCTCCCAAAAAAGCAGCAAAGGCTCAGAAAACGGCGGCCAAGCCGGCGAAGGCAAAAGCAGCAAAGGTTGTGAAGTCTCAGAAGGCGGCGAAAAAAACGCCAGCTAAAACCATTGAAGCGAAAAAAGTGACTTCGGAACTTCCGCCCGTTGTTGAGGCAAAGCAGACGAAAAAAGAAGCGATGAAGGCTTCACCCACTCCATTTGATGCCAAGCAGGCAAAAATTGAAGCTAAAGCGGAAGCCAAAAAAGAAAAAGAAATTGTCAAAGCGAAGAAAGCCTTAGGAAAAGCAAAACAAAATCTTGCGAAAGCTCGAGTGAAAGATCTTGGAAGTAAACTGGGTAAGAATTTAGTGAGCCAAGGTGTGGACGAGTTGGCTAAAAAATGGGAGAGCCTGTTTAAACGTGCAGACTCCATTGAATCAAAGCCTTACCGCATGAAGGACTCTTTCGAAGAGCGCACAGCCATTGAGCACAAGATTTTAGGATGGGGTTTTGTCCTGTCGAATCAGAATGATCGACTTGAGGTCTTGTTTCGCGATGGAATTCGTTATTTAATCTCGAACTACAAAGCTTAAAACACGTAATTAACATCATCCGAAAAAGGGCACGATAATACATGGCAAAAGACGACTTAGCTCAGTTTGAAGGTCAAATCACAGACGTAGGAGCTGGTGGCCAATACAAGGTCAAATTAGAGAACGAAGTGGAAATATCAGCGAAACTCTGTGGAAAAATGCGACGCTTCAACATTCGAGTGGTCCTTGGCGATAAGGTCACCGTAGGCGTTTCACCCTACGATCCCACTCACGGCTTGATCATGTACCGTCACAAGTAGAACAACTATGGCAACTCAAAATCTAGATCAAAAGGCCCTTAAGTTTATCCAATCCAAAGTGGAAGCGGTTTCACCCCAGTCGATTATGGCAGTGCTTGCGTTGACTGAAGAGGGCGGAACGGTGCCGTTTATCGCCCGATACCGGAAGGAAAAAACCGGGAACTTGGATGAAGTTCAGATTCGTGGCGTGATCGATTCTTTCAGTGAATTTACGGAAATTACCAAACGAAAAGAGTTCGTGCTTCAAGAGATTGAAAAGCAGGGCAACCTTTCTGAGGATTTAAAAGGGCGTATTCAGGCCTCGCAAAGTCTTACAGAAGTTGAAGAACTTTATAGACCGTTTAAGCGAAAGAAAAAGACGAAGGCAACGTTGGCTCGTGAAGCTGGTCTTCAGCCTTTAGCGGATTGGTTATGGGCACTAAGTCATGGTGAAATTTCTGACTCAACAACCATTGAAGTTAAAGCCAAAGAGTATATTTCGGCCGCGAAGGGTTTTGCCACTTATGACGAAGCTCTTAAAGGTGCTCAGCATATTCTGATCGAGAAAGTTTCAAACAATCCGGAACTTCGCGCCATCGTCAGAGAAGAACTTTTCGAGCGTGGTCAAATCAAATCAGAAAAGACAAAAGAGTTCAAAAACCACTCTAAATACACCATGTATGGGGAATTCGCTGAACGAGTGAAGACCATTCAAACTAAGAAGGCGTCGCACAGGTACTTGGCGATTCGGCGAGGTTGGCAAGAGGGTGAACTCAAAGTCACAATTGAAGCCGATGAAGCCGCACTGACATCGATTTTTGAAAAATACTGTATTTCAAAATCCTCTCAAGCCGATGCATTTATGAAAGAGACGGCTAAGCATGGCTTGACCGTTCATGTGCTTCCTTCTCTGACTAATGAAGTTCATGCACTCCTTAAAGAAAAAGCAGATATTTTTGCAATTCAAGTCTTCGCTGAGAATGTGAAGCGAGTTTTAATGTCATCGCCTTTTGGATCTAAAGTGGTCTTAGGTGTTGATCCTGGTCTTCGAACGGGGTGCAAGATTGCACTCGTTGATAAGGGTGGAAATTATATTTCTGACACCGTTCTTCATATTGAGGGCGAGGGTTCAAAGGAAAAAGCGAAAGCTTTATTCGGTGAAGTTTTAAAACAAATCACTATTGAGTCCATCGCCGTAGGAAATGGAACTGGGGGCCGTGAAGCAGAAGCCTTTATCAGGCAGACGCTTAAAGAACTTGGAAACTCTACAGTTCCAGTGGTCATGGTCAACGAGGCCGGGGCCAGCGTGTATTCGGCTTCGGACGTCGCTCGAGAAGAGTTTCCGAAACTCGATATCACTGTGAGAGGAGCGATCTCTATTGCGAGACGGCTTCAAGACCCACTTTCTGAACTTGTTAAGATTGATCCAAAAAGCATCGGAGTCGGTCAGTATCAGCACGACGTGAATGCCGCAAAACTTAAAAAGTCTTTGGAAGAAGTCGTTGAGTCGTGCGTGAACCAAGTTGGTGTTGATCTGAACACGGCTTCGAGATCTTTGCTTCAGTATGTGTCTGGAATTGGGCCCTCGATTGCGCAAAACATTGTGGACTATCGAAAAGAGCACGGACTTTTCTCGGACCGTGAGCAGCTTTTAAAAGTTCCACGCTTTTCGAGTAAGATCTTTGAACAATCAGCTGGATTTTTCAGAGTTCAAGATGGCCAGTCTGTACTTGATCGCACTGGAATTCATCCTGAAAGATATTCGGCCGTTCGTGAAATGGCCAAAGAAGTGGGTGTCTCGCTTTCTTCATTGATTGGCTCAGGTGCACAGCGCCTTCTTGAAGTGAAAGAAAAATGGTCTAAGCTTGTCGGTGAATTCACCTTTGACGATATCGTTAAAGAACTTGAGAAGCCGGGTCGAGATCCCAGAGATCCATTTAAGATCTTTCAATACCGTGATGATATTCATGAAGTTAAAGATCTTAAAGAGGGCATGGTTTGCCCTGGAATTGTCACGAACGTCACAAGTTTTGGAGCATTCGTTGATGTGGGAGTTCATCAAGATGGTTTGGTTCATATTTCAGAACTCAGCCATGAATTTGTTGATGACCCGAACGCCGTCGTAAAGCCAGGTGATCAGGTTCAGGTGAAAGTGCTTGCTGTTGATCTGGATAAAAATCAGATTTCGTTCTCAATGAAAGTGGGCGAGCGACCAGCCAGCCAAAATGTGAGTCGCAGTGAGGGGCGCCGCAATGAAGGCGGTGAACAGCAGCAACGTGGACAACGACCGCAAGGTCGCGGGCCGCAAGGTCGGGGACCACAAGGGCAAGGCAAAGGTAAACCTCAACAGCACGCAAAAGGTGGAAGGCCACAGCAAGGTGGCGGTCGTCCAGCTCCGGCCTTTAACAATCCTTTTGCGGCTTTGGCTTCGATACCGAAAAAATAGATATTATGATTTAAGCTTTAGAAGGTGATTGGCGATTTCAACAAAGCCATCACCTTCACGAGAGGGTGAAACGTATTTGGGATTCACCTTCATGAACTCCTGATAGTCCACGACATTGGCGACCCCGAAACTATTCTCAAAACGTTCAAAGAGGGGCTCATCATTTGGAGAGTCACCCACATAAGCGCACTTCAGTTGAATTTCTTTTTCAGTTTTGAGGCCAAGTTCTTTTCGAGCGTATTCAAAACAAGCGTCCCCTTTATTTTGATTTCCAAACCAGCCATTCACATGAATGTGACTGACCTTGCAGGTGGCCCCATGCTTTTCAAATATCTTTACGATCTGGTTAATCTGTTCGTGGGAAAGGGGTGGAGTGACATCTTCTGCAAAATCAATGGCAAGGTCGAAAAGTCGCGAAAACTGATCTGAAGCGACTTTTGATCCTTTAACTTGTTTAAGAACTTCACTTTCGATTTGCTTTAATTTTGAGCGAAAGTTTTCTTGATCTTTTTGCGACGAGAAAAAATGTCTCTTCATTTCATTCTGAGTGTGCCTGAAGTAAAAAGCCCCGTTTTCGCCGATCACCCCATGGACCGGCCACTGCCTGGCAATCAACTCACACCAACCCGCTGGACGTCCAGTCACCGGAATGATCTGAACACCGTGGTTTTTAAGTGACCACAGACTTTGGTAGGTGAGACCTGAAATTTTATCTGCGGTGGTTAAAGTTCCATCAATATCTGTGAAGACATAGCTGATATCAGAGGAGGAAAAGCTTTTAAGTGGTTTCATGTCAGGGTCCAATCTCTAAATATAGAAGCGACGAGTCAACAAAAATTCATTGAAAGATGAACTCAAGCCGTCCAATTCTTATCAATATGTCAAAATCGAATTCCAAAAAGTTAGTTATTGTTGAGTCCCCAACCAAAGCAAAAACCATTCGCAAGTTTTTGGGCAAGGATTATATTGTCGAATCTTGTATGGGTCACATCCGTGACTTACCTCAATCCGCAAAAGATATTCCTGAAAAATACAAAAAAGAAGCGTGGTCTAAACTTGGCGTCAATGTCGAAGATAATTTTGATCCGATCTATTGCATCCCGAAAAATAAAACCAAAGTGGTCAAAGATTTAAAGGCCGCACTTGCCGAAGCAGATGAACTCATTTTAGCGACGGACGAAGACCGCGAAGGTGAGTCGATCAGCTGGCATTTAGTTGAGGCATTAAAACCAAAAGTCCCACTTAAAAGAATGGTCTTTCACGAGATCACGAAAGAAGCGATTCAAGAAGCGATTAATAATTTTAGAGATATTGATGAGAACCTCGTCAGAGCGCAAGAAGCCCGACGAATCTTAGATCGATTAGTGGGCTACACTCTTTCACCTTTATTGTGGAAGAAAGTCACTTATGGTCTGTCTGCCGGTCGAGTGCAATCCGTGGCGGTTCGATTGATCTCAGAGCGTGAACATGAACGCCTTCGGTTTAAAAAAACAGAGTACTGGAGCCTTGTTTCTGAGAACAACAAAGCGGGGACGAAGTTTGAGGCACGAGCTCACTCTATTGAAGGCAAAAGATTAGCTTCGGGAAAAGATTTTGGAGCAGAGACAGGTAAACTTCTTGAAGCTAAAACTAAAGACCACCTGCATTTGACCGAGAAACTGGCTAAAAGCTGGCAGGAAAAACTTAAAAACGAAAAGTGGGTGGTTAAAGAAGTCGAGGAAAAACCTGTTTCTAGAAAACCGGCTCCTCCATTTATCACGTCGACTTTACAACAGGAAGCCAACCGAAAATTGGGAATGAGTTCGCGTGAAACCATGCAAGTGGCGCAAAAGCTTTACGAGCAAGGGATCATCACTTATATGAGAACAGACTCGACGAACTTGTCAAAACAAGCGATCGACGGCGCTCGAGGGGCGATTCAAAGACTGTTTGGCAAAGACTATCTTCCGAAAGAACCAAGAATTTATTCAGGCAAAAAGGTGAAAGGGGCTCAAGAGGCTCATGAAGCTATTCGACCAGCGGGAAGTCAGATGACCCTTCCTGACGAGTCGGGCCTTTCTGGTGATCAATACCGCCTTTACGAATTAATTTGGAAACGAACGATAGCCTCTCAAATGGTGAATGCCGAGCAAAAGCAAGTCAGTGTGAAATTCGATGTCGGTCCAGCGGTGTTCAGTGCCTCGGGAATGACAATTGTGTTTCCGGGATTTCTTAAAGTTTACGTCGAGGGGTTT
>FLYM01027603.1_pt1 | contig 10125 bp, 10 predicted proteins | sample 1122581 | NCBI WGS metagenome assembly FLYM01 (sample SAMEA4346789, study PRJEB14843) | hot springs metagenome | biome: Terrestrial Biome; feature: Habitat; material: Sediment | place: India | collected 2012-06-12 | depth 1760 m
GTGACCCTGGCCCACCCGGCCTTCCCCCTTGCCTTTTGATAGGCCGCGCGATTGGCGGGATCCTCCACAATGCGGCGCCACGCCTCCACTGGATCGCCGGTCTCTTGTTTAAACCTCCGGTACATGTCTATGAGTACCCCTCTGACGTAGGGATATTTCACCCTCAAGGGCGAGTATACGTACCACGAAAAACTGGCCCCCCTCGGGCATCCCCTGGGCTCGTAATTGGGTATGTCCGGCGAGATGTCCGGGTAGTCCGTGGCCTGTAGCTCCCACACTATAAGGCCGTCCTTGACGTACACATTCCACGAGCAAGAGCCGGTGCAATTAACGCCGTGTGTAGACCTGGCCACTTTGTCGTACTGCCAGCGGCGGCGGTAGAGCTCCTCCCACGACCTGTCAGGTTATTGAAGCCTCGTGTTTACAAACTGCGCCAGCGGCTGTAAATATTGCAAATTCTGGGCCAACGCCATTACCCCAGCCGCCGCGCTTATAGTAGCAACGCCGGCTAACATCCGCCGCCTAGTTGTTATAAGCATAGTTTCATTAAAAAGAGAGGTTTTTAACAATTATAGGCGAGAAAAACACGTCGAAAACCGCGTTGCATTTACCGCCGTCGATATTTTTAAATATGGGGCAGAGTATGCGCGTGAATGTCTTAAGAGTTCTTTACGTGATCTCCGCCAGGCTTTTCGACAATCCCAAAGAGGTTTACTCTAAACGCGAGGAGGTGTTGAAATTAGCCGAGGCGCTCGGGCTGTCGGAGCTCAGAGACTTCTTCCAAGAGGCGGATGATGGGAGTATTGAGGCTCACAGAGTGGAGATGTTTGAACTAGCCCCCAGATGTCCCCCTTATGGAGGCTACTACGCCCTGGGGGAGGACAGCAGAGAAAGGGGGCTTTACATGCACCAAATACTCACTTACTACAAAGCGCTGGGCTTCACCATGGACGTCAGGAGGGAGCTGCCGGACTACCTCCCCGTTATGTTGGAATTCCTAGCGGCCACCTCAGAGGCCGAGGGAGCCTCGGCGCAAGTGAGGCGCGATTTCTATAGACGTTTTATAAAGCCCTGGTTCCCCAAATTTAAAAAATGCGTGGAGGAGTCTAAAAGCCCTTATAGACATATAGTAAACTTGTTACAAAGGCTATTTGACGAGGAATTCGAGGCGGGGGAGTAAACCGCATTAACAATTAAGTATTTAAAAGTGTGTCAGGCCATCCTAAGTGTGTATAAAAATCGTCCCCCGTTTCATCCTCGCCTCTTTATCCGCCGAGGACGTAAAACTGCTGTGCCTCTCGGCTAGGCTTAAACCTAAACAAATTAGTTTTGAACTGGGCCTGCCCCTCAGCTCCGTCTACCGCAGGCTTAATAAACTTCAGCGCTTGGGGCTGGGAGAGCCCTGTATTTATATCCCCATGGAGGCAGTAGACGGCGCTTTTCAGCTTCTTAAAAGGCCCCTTCTCATCCTGACCGAGAAGCACTGCGTGTATATACCAGAGGTTTGCGAAACTGAGTGTTTAAAATGTCCGTATTACTCCATCCACTTAAACGCGTTGACTAGCCTCGGCTTGGTGGACGGCCACTACGCCACGCCTCAAGACTGGGCCGACGCGCTAGTGGAGAGGGTGAAAAAAGAGGTGAAAAAAGGGTTTAGGCTTTTCTAACAGTTTTTACAAATAACCACAGTACAAAGAGGGCAAACGCGGCGAAAGACAAGGCCAGCCCCGCGTCTATAACCGGGAGGATGCCCTTCTTTAAAGCGGCTGAGGCTGGCGCCAGCTGGACGCCGGCTTTGCGGGCAAATAGGGGAGACAGCTCGTAGATAAAAGCCCCCGCGAGCGCGATTGTCCCCCCTATTGCCAACAAAAACCCCGAAATTTGTCTGATGCGCCCGGCGAATTCCGAAAGATAGAGGAGAAACATTGCAGAGGCTATGATAAACGCCAACATGTGCCAATGCGCCACGTTGTACGCAATCTCGTCCTCTAAAGGCCAGACGAGCCTTACGGTTTTTGTCTGAGAGGCGAGCATGGGCCCAGTTGACGTGACGAATACCACAGTCCAAATGGGGACTAGGAATAGGCCCAACTTCACGGGATCCCTCCACCCCCCGCCTTTTAACATGCCCCCGAGCCTCAGCCATAAGAAGAAGAGGGCCAGGTGCAACGGCCCAATACCGCCGAAAATTATCTGATGGGCTATGGGCCTCACCACCGCCACAGCGGCGCTTCCAATTAATGTAATTAAAGCCCCTATTGCCGTTAGCGCCAAAGTAATTTTATACAACTTAGGCCTCCAGTTGTCCATCCGGGCCCACTTCATTCCTATAAACATTACAGCAGCCGCCCACAGAGCCACGGCGGCATGGGCATGGCCTGAGATTAAGAGTTGCAACGGCGTGGAGGCCGGGGCGAGCCCCCGGTACTCCCTTGTGGAGTGCTCCTCCAGTATGTATATCTTTACGTTTTCATCAAAGCCGAGGTGAGCGGCGTATATCGCCCCCATAATTACTGCAATTAAAAGCGTCGCGCCCACTGTGAAGGCAGTAGCCCGCTCGAGAGTCCTCTCCCTCCAGCTCAACCTCCAGGGGGAAATGGAGTAGAGGAATACAAGGCCTGCGGCGAACATTAAGCTCAGCCCCACGAGCCACAGGCCGTGGGCCAAGGGGCTCCTGCCGAAATAGGCAAACGCCAAGTCTGACGGCACGGCTATAAGCCACCCGGCCGTGGCTAGGTTTACCGCAATTCTCCCAGTGTTCGGCTCGTGGTCTACGTACTTGGCCGCTAAGTAGAGCGTCCCGGCCATTACCACCACTGCGGCTATGTGATACGCCATAATAACACGCGCCGCGAAATCCTCCTCGCCGGGGCCTATTGATAGGTAGCGGCTCAACGCCTCTTTCACCCCGGCCTCCGCCAGGGGGCCGGACAACAGCCCGAAAAAGGCGAGCAGTGGTAAGGTGAAAAACAGGAGGAGTTTAATTTCTCTCATTTCCTAACCCCTAGGATGAACCCATAGGCGTAGAAGACAGTCATTAAAAGCAGTATCCACGGGATGAGCGCCACCACGGTTTCTAGAGGCAGTATCGGCCTAGCCATGACCGCCGAGGCCAGGGCCACGCCTCCTATTCCAATTAAAACCCCTCCAATAGACACCCCTATGAAGTGGGGCGGAAGTTTTTTCTTCAACACGGCGTATATAGGCAAGATGACAATCACAAGCCCGGCAATTGAATGCACCACGGGCACCGCCGTCCTGGCGACTGATATCGCAATTAACCCAACTAGGACAAAAACGGCATACCACTTCCACCACTTAGCCGCGGCGATTTTCACAACCCCCAGAGATATTAAAAGAGGCACTAGGGCGCCCAGCGGGGCGGCCAGCGGGGACTGCAGAGCGGCAAGTCCCTGTGTAGCTAAGAGCAGAGCGAGGGCGGCCAGCACAAATGCCCCTATGGAGACGAATAAATCCGCCAACTCCTTTGTTTTTACGCATCTCCACAGGCAGAACAGGCCAAATCCCAGCGCCAGTGCCGCCACTATACTCATTACAACGCCGAACATGTGTATAATTTACGCCTCCTTATTTCTCTCTATCCCTTAAACTCGTTGATCATAAAGTTTTTAAATCGCTATGTGCACTTTTTGTAATGGAACTTCTCACTATTTATGAAAAACCTTGTAAAAATTTTTTAGAAAGTATTGGAGATTGTGGGAAATGAGCTGAATATTTAGGTTTTTCTATACAAAATGGTAAAGTTATACACTATATTAAACGGGGCGATGGGCTTGTGAAAATATATTGTTCCTCTTGTATCTTGTCGGAGTTGTTGAAAAACACCGCTTTGGTTAAAATGCCTGAAATAAGAGACGGCTTTATTGTCTTCACCGTGGTGGCCAACAACGCCGTGAAAAAATACGTAAGAAGGCGGCGGGTGAAGGCAGTGGTAAAGAGGTGGAGAAACCCGCGCTTGACGCCCCGGCAACGCGCCGCTCTCATCTTCTTCTCTAATGGAGGGCTGGGGGCCGTCGCTCAGGGGCTCGGCATATCTAAATCGGCAGCTTGTAAACTTGTAAAAAGAGCTCTTAAAAAAGTTGTTGAAATTTTAAGCTAGGATAAGTGAGAGTTTTCTCAGCGCTGTTTTAAACATTTTATAGACGGCCACCTTTGACACGTTGTTCTGCCTCGCCACTGTGGTCAAATTATGGCCGTTGGCGAGGCTGAGGAGCACCTCCCTCTGTCTGTCCGTAATTATTAACCCCGTATGGCGCATCTCCACGACTTTAACAACCTGAGGGAGGTGTTGTGAAATCAGCCTCCTGACGGCGCGGTTGTCAGACACAATTACCTTTAACTTCCCCCCTACGATGGCGGGCTGGCCGTATACGTATGAGGAAGAGGCCAGTTTATAAAATATACATTCTTCACATCTTGAGGTAACCGTTTCGAGCCCCCTCGACGTGGCCACTAAGTGTTTTACCTTGCCGTTGTTAATTTGAAAACCGAGATAGGCATAGGCGTCGCGGGGCATTTTACTACAAGGCTTTAAATATAGAACAAGATATTTCATTGAATATCTTTTGTTTTCTATTTTTAAGAATTGCGCAAAGAAAAAAATATGTACTTAAACACTTTTATGTTTAAAAATTAAGTTTTAAACACCTTTGGCAATCCCCTTAACATGTAGATTAAGAAAGTGCCTATGCCCACTGCGGCCACCACGTCTCCAATCATCCTCAGCCACACATACATCTGAATATCCTGCCTTGACCAAAACGCCGGCGTGCCGTCGGGGGCGAAGATGGCCTTGGAGGCCCAGTAGCCAACTTGCGTCGTGGTTACAAACTGATTAGTCATTAATAACATAAGCGATAAGGTGACTTGTAAGTAGAACCCAACCGCCATTATCACAACCGCCATTCTCAATCTGCGCAGTTGAACTGCGCCGAAGGCCCCCGCGAGGGCGAAGGCCACGGTCCACATCAACATGGTGGGCACGCCGTATGCCATTGGCATGGCGAGATGGGCGTGGACCATAGTGGCCTGGCTTCCGTGAAGATAATAGTTAACCACCGGCATGTTTATGAGACCAGCGCCGAAGGCCACTACGCCTATGGCTCCTCCAAAGGCTGCCACTAAGACGAAGGTGAGCAACGTCTTTTGAAGCTCTGTCTTATACTCGCCCCTCTTCCATAAAACCACAGCGTATGCAATGAGAAAGCCTATTGGGAGCACTTCTAAAGTGGACATCACGGCGCCTACGTACATCCACAGTGTGGGCTGGCCGCCCCAGTAGTAGTGGTGGGCTGTGCCGATCATGCCCGTGACTATTTCAAGAGTGGCGTCTAGCCCCGCCGCGGCGACGGCCATTTTCGGCGGCACCATCCCCGCGATTACTAAGAGTATTAACAGTATAGGAATTACAATGGCGGGCCAAAAGCCCTCTACAAATGAGTGTATTATTATCCACCGGAAGTACTCGTCAATTGTGAAGTGCCACCACGGCGTCACCACGGGCAGTGCGCCCATAAACGCGCCGAAGGCAGTGCCCGCCAGCGCAATAGACAGGATTTTGACTAACGGCTGTATGGGCTCGGGGGAGGTCTTAGAGGCTCTCCACACAGTTACCGAGAGGTAGGAAAGCAAAGCGGCAATAAGCAACAGCCACAGAGTGCCTTGGCTAATTACCGGCCTGCCCTGCGACCCTATTATGAACCACAGAGGATCTGGCAGTAGCTGTAAGTAGGAGGACCAAACGCCGAGGAGTATCCCCAGGGCGGTAAAGGCCCCGGCGCCTAAAATTGCGAGGACTTTGCCTTTAGACAGCTTAACTCCTAAATACGGCAAGACGAACAAGGCGAATGAGACCCAGGAGACGGCTATCCACAGTAGGGCCAAATTGTAGTGGAGCGCCCTGGCCACGTTGAAGGGCAGTACGTTGTTTATCCCCGAAATGCCGTATAGCGTTGAGGGCTCTGTGTATTTGTGCATGAGGTAGCCCCCGAGGAGGCCTTGAATGGACAAGCCCAACACTGCCAGAACAAACCCGAGCAGGGCAAGCCTCTGTTCTTTAGAAGGCGGCGGGAGATCAACGGTTATCCTCGGCTCTTTCCAGTAGTCTATAAATTTAATTATTATCCACCCCGCCAGCGGCATAATGACAAGCAGTAGTATAAAGAAAGTGACCCAAGTGGCAACAGTGACGTGTATATTAGGCGTGAGAATGCCAGGCATGTAGGGGAAGCCGTTCGTGTAATTAGCCATGGCGATCATAACGCCCCAGGTGAAGAAAGATACTATCTTCCTGACGTGTTCGGGGTCTGTGATTAAATTGGGCTTGAGGCCTATCTCCTCAGCCTTAGGCCCAAATAGCTGTTTGTAGAAGTCAACAGCCTGTTTATAAGCCGCGCCGAACTCGTCGCTGACCACCGCGACTCCTGCCGCTGGGGCAAACAGAAAGGAGGTTTTTGCAGAGAACTGCGGCGTCATGAGGTGTTTAATTTCTGAGGCCAGGGCAGTGCCTTTCAACTGTCCTATTTTATCTACAAAAAACTTCATGGTATATGCGGTGTAATCAATGCCGAAATACCCCCCGAATCCCAGGAAGGAGCCGTAGTCTAAAAGACCATATTTTTGAGCAAGCGTCTTACCCTCTATTATGTCCTGCGCCGTGAATAACAACTCACCGCTCTTAGTAACCACTCTCTCAGGTATTGGGGGCAAGTTGTAAAAAGTCCACACCGCCATGGCTATGTACACAACGTAGACGAGAACTGTGGCGGCAAGCACGAAATAAGTCCAGCCGTTTTTCATGAACGCTATTACGCCGGTGTTAATTTATAAATTCTGGTTAACCACAATAACATAAAAACACAAAGTGCAAGCTTACGCCAAATGTTAACATTAAGCGGGTAGAGATAACAGACATCCGATCTCTCGGCCTCCGCCAAGTTTAAACGCGCACAGATCTCAACACATGCTTGACCATCATCACCCTCACATCAGTACAGAGGGAAGTACGCGCCTTATACAAAGGCTATTAAAATGGGGCGTTGCAACGGGCGCCCTAGAAGGGCATTACGCCAATTCCGCATCCCGCGGTTTTTATGCCCTTTAGTTAATCAGAATAACTGCCACGTATTTGTCTTCATAACGAGAACATGGCTATGGGAGAGGTGTTTACGCCAAGGAGAGTCATACCCGTAATGGCCCCCGGCTTAATATCGCTAGTGCTTGGAGGACTTGGCGGAATTGGAATTATGTGGAGCTGGGCCGGCACCAGCTTCCCCATTAAGCTTGAAGTTACACAACACTTTTATTTAATGATCGCCGGCTTTTTCGCAGCTCTCATAGGGAACGAGCTTTTAAACGTGCTGTCCATGGAGTGGTCTGGGAGGCAGGCGGGCGGCATTACGCTGGCCCTATACGCCGCCTTGTTGTGGGCTCTGCTGGCGGGGACTGTTGCGGGGGCCGCGTGGCTGTCCTCAGCGGCCTACCTCGCGATGTTGCTAGTCTTGATAACATACTCCAGGACGTATCTAAAGCCGTCTAAAATGGGGTTTAGGCCCTCGGCCTATAACTATCTAATCGTCGCCTCCCTCGCGGCGTCTATAGCGCTGTATATAACGGCGTGGATTGGGGGAGGGGATTTGGGCGTCGCCATGTTGATATTCCCAGTGAGTATGATTTACGCCGTTATGGCCAGAGACATCGCATTAGTGACGGGGAGAAGGCCCGCGAGGGAGCGGCTAGGCGTCTTGGCCTTTCTATTGCTCGTCGCCTCCTTCGCCATGTGGACTTTTGGAATTGTAGAAGCCGCCGGCGCGCTCCTGGCGGCCAGCGGGGCGGCGTCAATACTTTTCTCAGGCGTCGCCCAATACGCCAGGACGGAGAAGCTCTTCTCATACGTGAAGATTTGGTCCGCCTACCTCTGGCTAATGGCGGCGGGGTTAATACTTTTCCTCGGCGCCCCGACCTTGTGGCGGGACGTCGCGACGCACGCCTTAGCCTTGGGGTTTATTTTTAATATAGTCTTCGGCGTAGACGTAATACTAATTGACATGATAGCTACACAGATGCAGAAAAGAATAGTGGTAAAACCTAGAAGAGGAGTTCCAATACTTGAGGTTGTCACTTTTCTCCTGTTAAACGTCGGCATGTTGGCAAGGGCGGGCTACGCCTACGCCTACACGCCGTCCCTCGCCGTTGTAAGCGGGCCTCTTGTAGGCATAGCGATTGTGGCGTTTTTGCTGTACACTCAAAGGAGGCTAATGCAATTATCCGCTTAGCCTTTAATCTGGAAGACAATGGCAGGTCGCCCCCTGGGCTTGCCCTGGTAAATCCTCTCCCCCGGGCCGTATAAATCCTCCACCACTAAGCCTTCAGCGCCGTTTTCAGGCATGAATATCACCACGTCTGGATCCCCCGAGCTCCTCCCGGTTTTTAACAAAATGGGGCGGCCGCCGCGCCCGATGGGGATTTTATACTTCGCCGCGGCTGCAGTGAGGGAGGTAACCCCAGGCACTATTTCACAGGGCACGCCCTCTCTATTGGCCTCTTCACATATCTCAAATCCCCTGCCGTAGAGCACCGGGTCCCCGTTTTTTAAAACAACTACGGTTTTGCCCTCCTTGGCCAGGCGTATGGCGGTGGCCACGGCCTCCTCATGCCTCTCCTTGGTCAGCCTCTCTCTATACACCACTTTTTCCCTCACAAGATCCACTAATTCCTCGGGCACTAACGAGCCGGCAATAACTGCGTCGGCTGAGAGGAGGAGGAAAAAACCCCTGAGGGTTATGAGCTCTGGATCTCCCGGCCCCGCGCCTACGACGTATATTTTGCCTAGAACCACGGCGCCTTTATTCTCCACGCCGGGAATATCCCGGTGGGCGAGGGCTCTTCTAGAAGTTGCACTGGCTCTATCTCCTTAAGCCTTATTATGTCCACTATTTCCCCAGTTTCAACATCGACTTTATAGACGGAGTCTGTCCTCTCCAAAGCGCTGATTACATATCTACCATCAGGCGTGTGGCCTGGGTGCATGGCCCACTTCCCGGGCTTATTCTCGACGAAGATCGCAGGCTTGGGCGGCCTGGTGGCTACGTCGAGTAAGTGGATGTCCACTGCAAAGACGCCTTTATTGATGTTAAATGACGTGTCAAACCAGGCTAGGCCTTTAGGTATTGTGCCGTCGGGCAGGGGCGGAGTTGAATAAAGACCGCCGCCAGTGTCGGCGGGGAACTCACTCGGGAATTTAATGTACTTTTCCACGTCCATTGTCTGTAGGTTAATCACAGTTATGACCCCTTCCCCTATGGCATTAGTTAAGAAGTATTTATTGGGGACTAGCGTGCCCGGGCCGGGGTGCGGCTTTTTGCCGCAGGGAACGACGTTAACAATCTCCATATTCTTTAAATCTAAGATTGTAATAGTATCTGACTCTTGGCCTGTCACGGCCACGTAGCGCCCCTCTTTGTCAAGTTTATTCAACTCGTGGGGGCTTTTGCCAATGCCTGTCACGTCATATGTCTTGTCGCCTATTTGCACTTTAACCGACCTCCCTTTGCTATTAGTGTCGTAGCTTGTGAACACATGCACTATGGGGAAGTCGGGAGATCTATAGTCTATTACTAAAACCATCTCGGCGTCTTTTACATTGACGAGCCAGTAGCCGAGATCTGTGGCTAGGATGGCGCCCTGCCTCCCCATCATTGGCGTTGGGAAGAATTTAGAGGGCCCCAAGAAGGGAATTACCTTAAGCACTTTGAAAGTATCTGCGTCGAGTATTACGGCGTGGCCTGGGTCTTTACTCCCCGCAATTATGTACTTACCGTCTTTGTCATACGCGGCGCTTCTACAATCAACGCCTATTTTAATCTGTCTCACGATTTGCATTGTGTAGAGATCTATTTTTGAGAGCCAGCAGTCTCTAGACATGCCTATGGCAAACCGCCTCTTATGCTCCGGCCACTCCTCTCTGCCAAATCTAACAACATGTACTCTATCTCCGGCGTTTTTAACTCTCTTCAATACCTTGAAATTCTTCATATCTAAGAAAGTGTAAGCCCCTACCATCTCTACGCCAGGCTCGTGGTATCTGCTCTCAATCATTATAGCTAT
>FLYM01032292.1_pt1 | contig 10115 bp, 8 predicted proteins | sample 1122581 | NCBI WGS metagenome assembly FLYM01 (sample SAMEA4346789, study PRJEB14843) | hot springs metagenome | biome: Terrestrial Biome; feature: Habitat; material: Sediment | place: India | collected 2012-06-12 | depth 1760 m
ATCGCGTTGAGAAAGTCCCTTTCATTTCTAAATGCAGTTGCCGCAGAGCTGCTTATTAAAGTAGGGGGGCGCCGCTGGTTGCGTGCCGCCTTGGCCGCCGTTTTCGCGCTCGCGCTGCTTCAGCTTATTGGTTGGGGAAACCCGACAGTGTTGCTGGAAATGCGCTCTCTTGCGGGTACCGATGGCGAAGTCTTCTATGCAGAAATAGGCAGGGAACACCATCCCGATCATCGTGTGCCTTTCACCATCATTAGCGATGGAAACTGGCATGCATATCGCATCCGAGTTCCGGCTCGCGGCGGCTTGGAGCGGATCCGCCTAGATCCAGGCAGTTCCTTGGGTGCGGTTGAGGTGCGCCGGATCGCATTAGAGTCAATCGGCCACACTGCTGAGCTCTCTGGAGACCGACTGGCTGAGGCGGTCGAAACCGCCCATTCACTGCGGTCTGAAACAAGCGGAGGCGCACATCTTCGTCTCGTGGTTAACGGGCCCGATCCCTGGATCGATTTCAGGCTCCCCCCGGAACGCGCTGTTGCTTCATCTCGGGTTAACTACTTCCTGCGCTCGATTTTCGCGGCTATGGCAGCAGCTTTGCTGTGGTTGTTCTTGGCGGAATTCGCTTGGCGATGGGTATCTTCTCGCCTAGTCCCCCGCCTAAGGCTGCCAAAACTCCTGCACCGGATTGCCGCAGGGTTGAGTGATCCAGGGGTCCTACGTGTACCGCCGCGCGCGCTTGCTGCGGTCTTCGTGATGCTCACCGGTGCAGGGCTCTACGTCGGGTTGAAACTGCATCAGTCGTCGATTGGTGTCTGGGAGGAAATGTATCCAGCAAAGCCGGTTGAGCAAATGATTGACCTTGGTTCTCCAAAGCGTATCCGTTCGGACGAATGGAACACGCAAGCGCCTTGGGTGCTAGGCCAAGTTGCGAAAGGGAAGGTTGACCATAACATCAGTATTGGGGGCGAAAGTGCACCGTTGTTGGCGGCGGTACCGGTCGTGCATCCTTCTGCTATCGCACAGGTCAAGCTATACGGCTTCCACCTGTTTAATGAGGAAGCGGGTTTCTCATGGTGGTGGGCATACAAAACGTTCGGGTTGGCGCTGGCTTTTTTCTGGCTCTTCCTGTTGCTGACAAATGGTAACGTTGGAGCTTCCGCGCTTGGAAGTCTATGGATTTACGGTTCCTCCTACACTCAGTGGTGGCTGTCGAGTCACTTGGCCGAGTTGCTGATCGCATTTGCAGTAGCCAGTATCGGCTGCATCTATCTTTTCTTTGCGCGGCGCAAAGTGATGGTGGCCATTGGTGCGGCGATGGTGGCGTACGCCGTCCTGAACTTGTTGTTGCACATGTACCCACCCTTCATCCTGCCCTTGGCGTATCTGGGAGTTGCGATTCTGGCGGGCCTGCTGGCTGAGCCCGGGCGGATCGGAGTTGTTAAGGAACGATTGTCCTGGCGGTTACTCTGTTTGGGTGTAGCCGTGGTGGTTGTGGGAGTGGTCGGAGGGGCCTACCTCTGGGACGCAATGCCTTCGATCGAAGCGATGGCGAGTACCGTCTATCCGGGCCGGCGCGTGGCGACGAGCGGCGACGTCCCGTTGGCTCGCTTGCTCTACGGCTATTTCGAAGCATTCCGTATCGGGGAGGGTCGGGTACCTCTTCCGCCGACCAACGCCTCGGAGGCGAGCAGCTTCGTCTTGCTGGTGCCACTGATACTGTTGGCGGTGCCTTTAACGGAATTCGGACGCCGGAGCCAGGCATTACTGGTTGCGCTGACGCTATATTGTTTCATAGTAGCACTGTGGATCAGTGTGCCTCTTCCTAGTGTCGCCGAGGGGATGTTGCAGGCGGCCGGATGGAGCTGGTCGCAACCCAAGCGTGCCGTACTCGGGCTTGGTATCGGCTCAATCATCGGGTCGGTTGTCCTATTCTCCCGTGTGCACGGCGGCACCGTGGTTGTGCGTCCGCTCGCGGTCCGCTGGGTGATCACAGTAGTGGCGATGTTATTACTGCTGTTGTTCGGTTGGACCCTGCATATAATGGACCCCTTGTTCTTCAGGCCGCAGACAGTGCTGTTAGCGTCGGCGGTCATAACCACTATTGTGGCTGGCATAGTGCTCGGCCGAACCTGGATCTTCGCGACCGGCGTGGCGCTGACTGTTTTACCCGCCTTGCTTGTTAATCCATTGGTTTCCGGTCTATCGGCCATCAAAGACAAGCCCGTTCTTTTGGCAGCAAAGCGTCAAGGAAGTGCTCCCGGAGATCGCTGGGCAGTGGCGGGAGACTTCGTCTTTTCCCAGGGGCTTAAGGCTCACGGCCTCGATGTCATAACAGGTTCGCAGCTGGTTCCCAATAGACAAATCGCGCGCATCCTCGATCCCGACGAACAGTTCGTAGAAGTATGGAACCGATATGCGCATGTAGTGCTACGATCCGACCCTGGTCGCGACGCCCCTGTGTACGAACTGACGGTTTCTGATCAGTACGTGATCGGTCTGAATGTATGTGGGCCCCTTCTGCCTAAGCTTGGTGTCAACCGAATTGCATACACTACTAAGGTGCCACCCTCTGATCTCCAGTGCCTTGTCGCATTGGACGCGCCGGCGGACAGCGGTGTAAGGCTGTTTAGTCTGATCGGGAACGCGGCCACCTCCCAATGAAGATACTATTTTGCCACGAGGTCAGTTACCTCGATAAACCTGTCTACGAGTACCAGGATTTTCCTGAGCGACTTGCCGCGCGTGGCCACGAGGTCGAGGTTATCGACTTCACAGAAACCGTACGAGTCGTGAGCGGGAGTAGGCCTGTGAGCCGGACTGGTGAAGGGACGGTGACGCTCACCGGGATTCCGCACGGCAACTGGCCTTTTTTTAAGTACTTCCAAGCGCGCGCAAATTTTCGGCGCATGCTCTCTCAGCGCTTGCGTCGAGGGGATGTCGACGCGGTGTTCGTATATTCGGTTTTCATAAACGGCACCCAAGCGGTCAGGCTCGGGCGCAAGTTCGGTGTTCCAGTGGTGTACCGGGTGCTTGATGCCTACCATCGGCTTCGACCAGGACAGGTGACGCGCTCGATATTGCGGCGTGGCGAGCGATTCATTTACCGACACGCCGACTGCGTGTTGGTTACCAACGAGCAGATGGGTGACTATGTGTCGCATATCGCGGGTAGGGATACCTCTGCGCGAAGGCTGGTCATCGACCATGGCGTGGACAGCGTTCACTTTGCGCCGCGCGCGCCGGATCGGGAGCTCTTGGACCGGTACCGTTTACGCCCAGGCGACACAGTCGCCCTTTTCCTCGGCACAACCTATGCATTCAGCGGGTTGGCCAACTTCATTCGCCTGATGCCAGAGGCCTTGAGGCATCATCCCTCGCTTAAGCTTTTCATCGTGGGCGGGGGGCAGCAGGATCAGGAACTGCGCGACCTAGTTGATCGGCTGGACTTGGCGCAAAGCATAGTACTTACCGGTATGGTGGGGTACCAAGACGTGCCTCGCTACCTGTCGCTGGCATCCGTAGCCCTAAATCCATTCGAAATCAACGACATTACGCGTGACATCGTTCCGATCAAGATACTTCAATATCAGGCAATGGGGATTCCAACGGTGTCAACACCGCTCCCCGATTTGCGGCGCAAGCACCCAGATGGTGTCTCGGGCGTCGCATACAGCGACAGCGATGATCCCGAATCATTCATGGCAACGCTGCTTGGCCTCCTCCGGAATATCGAGGGGTTGACCGACGTTGGGCGTCGTGGGCAGGACTTCGTCACTCGGAACTATTCGGTAGAGCGTGCAGTTTCGACGATCGAGGCAACGCTCTTGGAACTTGTACGTGCCCAGCGGGAGCGGGTTCATGCGTGAAATCCTGATGATCCTGATCGTCACTATTTGCACGGTTGCAAGCCAGTTGCTTGTCAAGTTCGGCGTAGGGCGGCTCCAGGTGCGGGACCCGTCAGGGAACTTCACCGGCTGGCTCACTTCCGTTGCAACGTCTCCCAGCATCATTGGTGCAGTGGCCGTGCAAGGGATGGGCTTCCTCATCTGGATCGTGGTGGTAAGCCGGATGAAACTGGGAGCCGCGTTTGCGATCTCGGGCGGGTTCTTCTACCTGCTGGTGGCAACGTCGAGCTTCCTGATCTTTGGCGAGAGGCTTTCTCCGCAGCAGTGGGCGGGGCTGTTCCTGATATCCAGCGGCGTCGTACTGATGACGCTGTCGCACCAAAATTGAGACTGATAGGAACCTGAAATGGCGAACCACACACAAGAAGAGCTCACAACGTTGATCGTGGCGCGTCTGCGTGAGGCCGAACAGGATCTCGGACGCCAATGGGAGAATCCCAAGGGAACACGAACCAGGCATTTCATCCTCGAGAACCTGCTGCCCGAGGCGATCGCCCACGAGATCTCCGAGGCCTTCCCGCGGGATGGCGAGGGGTTCGCGGATCGCGCCTCCTTCCGGGAGCGGAAGAAGACCCTGGCACAACTCGGGCGGACCGACCCGCTGCTGGGTGCGATCAGCGTCGCCTTCCAGGATCCGCGCGTCATCGAAGCAGTTGGCCGCGTGACCGGCATGGACCACCTCGAACCCGACCGCAGCTTCTATGCCGGTGGTTTGTCGATGATGTTCCCGGGCGATTTCCTCAATCCGCACATCGACAACAGCCATGACGGCGAGCGCCAGCGGTACCGCCGGATGAACCTGCTGTATTACGTCAACCCCGGGTGGGACGAGTCCTGCGGGGGCAACTTCGAACTGTGGGACGACGCGGTCGAGACGCCCAAGACGCTGGTGTCGGGGTTCAATCGCCTGGTGGTCATGGAGACCAACAAGCATTCCTGGCACTCGGTGAGCAAGGTGCAGGCCGACCGGCCCAGGTGCTGCGTGTCCAACTACTACTTCTCGGCAGTGTCACCCGACGGGGGTCAGTACTTCCACGTCACCTCGTTCACCGGCCGCCCCGGTGAGCTGGTAAAGCGCGTGATCGGCCCCATTGACAATGGCCTTCGCAATGCGGTCCTGAAAACGTTTAAGAGCCTCGTGCCGGGGAAGCAGCATGCAGACGACATCCATGACGAACACAAGTAATCCACAAGCCGTCGAGCTGCAGTACACGGCGCTCGAGCGCATCAGCGTCTCGCGGCCCGTCGATCGTGTGCCCGCTATTGCAGAGCGCTGTAGCGGGCGCAAAGTTCTTGACCTTGGCGCCTTGGATGAAACGGCATATCTATCCAAGCAGGGACAAGGAGACTGGCTGCATCAGCAAATCGCCCAAGTCGCCTCTCGTGTGGTCGGGGTAGACAATTCAACGCTCGTGCCCGAAGAGGGGCTGCGTCCTTTTCAGAACAGTGTCATCGTAAATCGAGACATCTTCAATCTGAAGGCAGTGATCGATGAGCATGGCGCCCCCGACGTAGTGGTGGCAGGGGAGTTGCTCGAGCACTTGGCAGACGCTGCCGCATTCTTGACAGGATTGCGTCGGGATCTTCCCCCGGGAACCGAGGTCGTCCTAACGACACCTAACGCCTGCAGCTGGCATAACGTAATACTGGGCCTCTTCAGCCGGGAATCCATGCATCCGGGGCACGTGGCGGTACATTCGTACAAGACGCTCAACACGTTATTCCGGAATGCAGGATTCAGCTCGTGGCAGCTTCAGCCCTACCATGTTCATTTCACCGAGATGATTCAGGCATCAAAAGGTGTCAAGCGAATCAGCGCTTCCATCTTGGAGCGGGTAGTTCGTGGATTGGAGACGGCATTCCCGATATTGAGCTGCGGGTGGGTATGCCGGATCCGGGTGTGAGGTTTCAATCCACCTTCCGCCAGACGCGCTGGTTCACGAATTCGGTGTAACTCAGGATGATGCGGAGCACCTTGTCGGACACGTTGTCCGGCGCGTAATCCGCCACCAGGCGCAGCAACCGGTCGTCCTGGCCGCGAGGTTGTCCACCGAGGACGTCCAGCGCCAGCAGGACCCGGTCCAGCTGCAGCCCCGTCATCATCACCGATCCTTCCTCGACGCCCTCGGGGCGCTCGTGGGCATCGCGGATGTTGACCGCCGGGAAGTTCAGGATGGACGACTCCTCGGTAATCGTGCCGCTGTCCGACAGCACCGTGCGCGCGTGCATCTGCAGGTGGACGTAGTCGAGGAAGCCGAACGGCTTGGAGAAGAGGACCCCCGGGTGGGCCTCCAGGCCCAGCGCGTCGATCCTGCGCCGGGTCCGGGGGTGGGTCGACACCACGACGCGCGAGCCCGTCGAAGCCAGGTGGTCGAGGATGCCCAGCAGGGCGCGCAGGCGATCCTCGGAGTCCACGTTTTCCTCGCGGTGGGCGCTGACCAGGTAGTACCCGCCGGCCTGCATCCCGAGCCGCTCGAGGATGTCCGAGCGCGCGATCCCGTCCCGGTAATGGTCCAGCACCTCCTTCATGGGGCTGCCGGTCCAGATGACCTGGTCGGGCGGGAGTCCCTCGCGGAGGAGGTACTGGCGCGCGATCTGGCTGTACGTCAGGTTGATGTCGGCGACGTGGTCGACGATGCGGCGGTTGATCTCCTCGGGCACGCGCATGTCGAAGCAGCGGTTGCCGGCCTCCATGTGAAAGATCGGGATCTTCCGCCGCTTGGCGGCGATGGCCGAGAGCGCCGAGTTGGTGTCGCCGAGGATCAGGATCGCATCGGGCTGGCATTCGGCCATGGCCTTGTCCGATGCCGCGATGACCGAGCCGATGGTCTCGGCCGGCGTCTCACCCGCGGCCGCCAAGAAGCGGTCAGGCGCCCGGATGCCGAGCTGCTCGAAGAATACCTGGTTCAGCTCGTAGTCGTAGTTTTGGCCGGTGTGTACGAGCGTGTGGTCGCAGTGCCGGTCGAGCTTCGCGATAACACGCGCGAGCCGAATGATCTCCGGGCGCGTGCCGACGATGGTCATGACCTTAAGCACGCAGCTTCTCCAGCGAGCCGAGCGCGGACACGACCCGCATCACGCCCTCGACATCCAACCGGTCGGTGTTGTGCGAGGTGTAGTCGTCCAGAGCCGTGATTTCCAGCTCCCCTTCGACGAAGTACTGCTTGTAGTTGAGGTCTCGGGCATCCGCCGGGATCCGGTAGTAGCGCCCCAGGTCGTCCGCGCGGGCCATTTCTTCGCGCGATACCAGCGACTCGAACAGCTTCTCACCGTGGCGAGTGCCGATGATCCGAATCTCGTTGTCCCTTCCGAGCATCCTGCGCAGTGCCTCCGCCAGCACCGCCACGGTCGAGGCGGGTGATTTCTGGACAAAGATGTCGCCAGGGTTCGCGTTGTGGAACGCATGGAGCACGAGGTCAACCGAGTCGTCCAGCGACATAAGGAAGCGGGTCATGCTGGGATCGGTGATCGTCAGGGGCCGGCCTTCGAGGAGCTGCGATACGAACAGGGGAATGACGGATCCGCGCGATGCCATGACATTGCCGTAGCGGGTGGCGCACAGGATCGTCCGGTCCGGGTCGCAGGTCCTGGACTTGGCGACCATCACCTTCTCGGCTAGTGCCTTGGACATGCCCATGGCATTGATGGGATACACCGCCTTGTCGGTACTGAGGACGACCACCCTGGAGACGCCGAGGTCGATCGCGGCGCTCAGCACGTTCTCGGTGCCGACAACGTTCGTCTTGACCGCCTCCATGGGGTAGAACTCGCATGACGGGACTTGCTTCAGCGCGGCGGCATGGAAAACGAAGTCGACGCCATTGAGGGCGTCGCGAACGCTGCCGTAGTCACGGACATCACCGATGTAGAACTTGAGCTTGTCGCTCTTGAGCGCGACCCGCATGTCGTCCTGCTTCTTCTCGTCGCGGCTGAAGATGCGGATCTCCCGGATGTCGGTTTCCAGGAACCGGGCCAGGACGGCATTGCCGAACGAGCCGGTGCCGCCGGTGATGAGGAGCGTCTTGCCGGCGAATGTGGAGGGTGTTGCAAGCGTCATTGTCTTGGATCCCTAGCCGAACTTTTTTAGTTTCTCGACCAGTTCTGGCCATGCCGGCGGCTGGTAGCCGGTGGCCTGGTTGAACCGGGTGGCGTCCAACGACCGGTCGATGACGAGGCGGTCGTCGGGCTGGATGTCGATCGTCCTGCCGAACGCGCGGGCCAACAGCACCAGCAGGTCGTGCTTGGCGATGGGCTGGGCGGCGACGTGGTAGAGGCCGCTGAGATCGGGTCGCGGCAGGACGTGCGTCAGGATGACGTCCGCCAGCTCGACTGTCGGGAGGCCCGAGAACACGGCGCGCGTATACCCCCGCGTGGATCCGCTTTGCGACAGGAACCAATCCACCAGCGCGTGGCGGCTGCCGAGCTCGCGGCCGATGATGGACGTGCGCAACGTCACCGCGTGGGGACAGTCCACCTCCCCCAGTAGCTTGGACCGCCCGTACAGGTCGTCTGCGTCCGGTCGGTCCGATTCCTTGTACAGGCCCTTTGACCCGCTAAACACACAGTCGGTGCTGACGTGTACCAGCCGCGCGCCTGCGACCGCGGCCAGCCGGGCGAGTCGATGGGGCAGCAGCGCATTGATCGGAAGCGCCTGCAGGGGGTCGTCGGCCGCATCGAGCTGCTTGATCAGGCCGACGGCATTCACGACCACATCCGGCCTGGCCCAGGCAAAGGCGGACGTGATCGAGTCGAAATCCGTGGCGTCGACTCCGGCCCGGATCCTCGGCGCGAAGGCGCTGTCGAACTGGGCGCGGCCGGATTCGCTGCGTACCGTCCCGTACGTTTCGATGGACGGGTTCTGGTTGAACCTGCGGAAGACTGCGTTGCCGAGCATCCCGGTGATGCCAATGACCAAGACTCTCATGTCTGTGCATTACCCCTGTTCGCCGGGTGGCAGCGAATCGCCATCCGGAAGGCGCGGATGAATGGCGTGCTTTGGCGTGGAATGGATATCGTAGGTCAGGAACGCCAGCAGCAGCTGTATGCCCAGCAGCACCGGCATGGCCGCCAGCATGACCGTCCCCGGGGCGGAGGTCGTGCCAAGGCGCGCCGCCTGCTGCCACTCCCAAAGCCCGTACGCGGTTCCGAAGCCGAGCAGCGCCGCGCCGGCGATCAATTCGAGGGAGGCGGCCGACAGGTCGCGGAGGAAATAGTTGTAGAAGATGCGCTTCGCAAAGTTGCGCACGTGCTTCCACAGAAATTCGCCGAGGATGCGTGAGATTCGCAGGTTGCTCACCTCATCCCCATAGGAGGCCGCCATCGGGATGTCGACCACCACGGCCCGCAGCGTGTTGAGCCTGAACAGCATGTCGGACTCGAAGAAGTAGCGCTGGCTGATACGGCTGGCGGGCAAGTGCGCCGCGACCCGGGCGTGGATCGCCGTGTAGCCGTTGGTGGGATCGAAGATGTCCCAGTAACCAGTGGAGAACTTGGCCATGAACGACAGGCACGTGTTCCCCAGCAGGCGCACCAGCGGCATCGCCCGGACGCGGTCCAAGTCGAAGAAGCGGTTGCCTTTCGTGTAGTCCGCGGACCCTTCGATGATCGGCCGGATGAACCGGGGGAGCAGCTCGGGCGCCATCTGCCCGTCGCCGTCGATCTTCACGATGATGTCGGCGCCGTCGGCAATGGCGGCGCGATAACCCGTCATGACCGCGCCGCCTACCCCCTGATTCACCTCGTGCATGAGGATCCGCACGCGCGGGTCGGTACAGTTGGCGCGGACGAACTCACCGGAGCCATCTGGACACCGGTCGTCGACGACATAGATCAGCGCGCACTCCGGCCCGATCCGCCGGACGACGTCGCAGACGTGGCGGGTCACCCGGTACGACGGGATGACGACCGCCACCAGCGGAGCCACCGCATCGTCCGACCCAGTCATGGCCATGCGGGTGTCTCACGCCATCGGCGACGCCGACGCCTCATCGTGCTCGCTTCGTTCGACATATCAGTTCGTCCTTGCTCGCCTTGGGGTCAGAGTGGCCGCCATCAGCGCGCGGGCAGTGCCGCTTCAAGCTCCGGCAGCACCTTGAACAGATCCCCCACCAACCCGATATCCGCAATCTCGAAAATCGCCGAGTCCGGATCCTTGTTGATCGCCACGATCGTGCCCGCGTCCTTGATGCCGGTCAGGTGCTGGATCGCGCCGGA
>FLYM01003118.1_pt1 | contig 10088 bp, 8 predicted proteins | sample 1122581 | NCBI WGS metagenome assembly FLYM01 (sample SAMEA4346789, study PRJEB14843) | hot springs metagenome | biome: Terrestrial Biome; feature: Habitat; material: Sediment | place: India | collected 2012-06-12 | depth 1760 m
CTCCGGACCATCGCCGGCGACCACGAGCCGCGCCGGCGGCTCGGCCGAGGCCCACGCCGCCAGCAGCGTGTCGACGCCGCGCTCGGGGACGAGCCGGCCGGCGAAGACGACGGTGTCGCTCGACGAGGGCGAGGTGGAGCGCACGCCGGGGTCCGGGGTGGTGTTCGGCTTCACGCTGGTGCGCTCCGGGGGGAGCCCGCCGGCGACGAGCACGTCACGCTGGGCGTGGGACAGCGCCAGGAAGCGATCGACACGGTGCCAGGTGTCGCGCAGCCGGTGGACGGTCAGGGTCGTCGCGAGCACGCTGGACGCCGCGAGGGAGCCCCGCGCGCACCGGTGGAGCACCCCGGGCAGGACGCTGCCGCCGAGGCACGTCGTGCAGGGGGCCCCGTCCCGGACGTGGGTCGCGGCGAGGCAGCTGAGGCGGTAGTTGTGCACGGTCGCCACGAGGGGGATGCCCGCGTCGGCGACCGCGTGCACGACGGCCGGCGAGGTCGAGAACCACCAGTTGTGCAGGTGCACGACGTCGGGGCGGACCCGGGCCACGAGTTGCTGCACCCGCGCCGCCGCCGCCCCGTTCCACGGGGCCCTCGCGAGCGCGGCCAGCGTGTCGCGGCCGCCCGTTGGGTTCGTCTCCTCGTGGACGTGGACATCGAGGCCGGCGCGCCGGAGCGCACGCGACTCGACCTCGACCACGCGGTCCTCACCGCCCGGGTCGCGGTAGCGGGTGTGCAGCAGCAGGACGCGCATGTCAGCGGGACCTGGTGGGGCGCGGCGGGCTTGGCGCGAGCAGCGCGGCCTGCACGCCGGCGGCGAACCGTGCGGCCATCGCCTCGGCGGTGAAGTGCAGGCTCGAGGTGCGCGCCCCTCGGGACAGGGCGTCCATGGCATCGGTGTCCCGAACCAGCTCGACGAGCCGCGCGGCCAGCCGGCCGGGGTCGCCCCCGTCGTCGACCACGAGGCCGTTGCGGCCGTCGTGCAGGTAGCTCGCCTCGGGCGGGTGCGCGTGGCTCCCGCTCAGGACGATCGGTGTGCTGGAGGCGAACGCGTCGGTGATCACGAGTCCCGCCCAGGACGGGACCAGCATCACGTCGGTGACCGCCAGCGCCTCGGCGAGGTGCCGACCGAAGGTCGGCCCGAGGTGCGTGACCCAGGGACGGGCGGCCGTGGCGGCCTCCACGACGGCACGCTCCGGCCCGTCACCGGCGACGAGCGCGTGCAGGTCCGGGAGGTGCCGGCGGGCGGCGTCGAGCGTCGCGAACAGGTAGGGCAGCTCCTTGGTGGTCACGTACGCCCCGACGAACGAGACGACCGGGGCGCCGTCCGGGATGCCCCACCGTCGTCGGGCGGCGACGAGTTCGTCCGGGCGCAGGGACTCGACCGTCGTGCGCAGCGCCGTCGAGTCGCTGGCGTTGTCCACGAGGGTGATCCGTTCGCGCGGGTAGCCGAGCGAGGCGACGATGTCGGCGGCCTCGCCGTTGTAGGCGAACCACCACCAGGGGCGCCGACTGACCCGCCGCTTCACCGCCTCGCCGATCCCGCTGGCGCCCGGGTCGAAGTCCCGGCCGTGGCCCCAGAACGCCACCCGGGTCCACCCCATGCGCTGTTGGGCGAGCAGCCCGTAGTTGGCGAGCATGCGTGAGGCCTGCTCGACCACGACCAGGTCTGCCCGTCCGCCGAGTCGCACGACCGGCTGGTGGACCGCCCGGACCCCCCGCCCCACCGGGATGGACGTCGCGGGGACGTGGTGGGACCACGGGATGTCGGCCACGTCGCCCCGCTCGTCGAGCTCCGGCGGCAGCGTCGAGTGGACGAGGTCGAGGTGGACCCCGATGGAGGCGAGCTCGGTGCGCAGGTGCTCGTAGAAGGCCACCCGGTACCGCCGGATGGACTGCTGGACGATGACGACCCGCCTGCCTGTGCTCACGTGTGCGTCACCAGGGGGTCGGGGCGCTGGAGAGGGCGGCCAGCCAGGGGCGGGCTGCCTCGATCCAGTCGCGGTCGGAGAAGAGGCGTCGTCTGGCGGGGCCCTGCAGGAACCGGGGGAGCAGGATGCCGGGGGCGCGGAGCAGGCTCCCGAGGTCCCCGTGTCGCAGGGCCTGCAGGTAGGCGCGGGCGGCAGCGCGACGGTCGCCGGTCCGGGTCGCCTCCGACCCCACGAAGCGGTGCAGCAGCGCCACGTCCAGCTCCCGGTCGACGCCGAGGTCACGGAACTTCTCCCGCAGGAGCTCGAGCTCGTCGAGCAGTTCGCCGGCGCGGTGGGAGATGTTCCCCCCGTGCTGCCGGTACCCCACGAGCGGTGCCGACACGACGCTCGGGGGGGACGTGCGCAGCAGCCGCAGCGCCAGGTCCCAGTCGGAGGTCAGCTGCAGCCGCGGGTCGAGCCGACCCCCGTCGTCGAGGGCCTCCCGTTCCCACATCAGCCCGGAGATCCCCCCGGGCACCGCGTAGCGGCTGGGCAGGGCCGCCACGACCTCCTCGGGGGGCGGGGGCACGCGCCCCCCCAGCACCACGTCCTCCCCGTCGATGTACACGCAGCCGGCGTAGCCCCAGCGCCGCCCGTCCTCGCGCATGGCGCGCAGCCCGGCCGCGAGCCGGTCCGGCGCCCAGACGTCGTCGTCGTCCAGGATCGCGACGACGTCACCGCGTGCGGCGGCGAGCCCGGTGTTCCTGCCGCCGGTGGGCCCCAGGGACGTCGGGTTGCGGAGCACCCGGACCCGTGGGTCCGACACCGTCGCGAGCAGCTCGGCGGTGTCGTCCTGGGACCCGTTGTCGACCACCAGGTGCTCGAAGTCGGCCATCGTCTGGTGCAGGACGCTGGCCAGGGTCCGTCGGAGGAGGTGGGGTCGCTGGTAGGTCGAGGTGATGATCGAGACCGATGGCACGGGGGTGTCCTCCCGGGACGCTCGCGAGCGTAGGCAACGATGGACCCCAGCTGCACGGTTGCTAGCGTCGGCCCGACTTGTACCCCGCCCCGACCGGAGCAGGCACGTTGCGCGTCCTCGTCACCGGCCACCTCGGCTACATCGGGGCCGTGATGGTCCCCCACCTGCAGGCCGCCGGCCACGAGGTCGTCGGGCTCGACACCGGCTACTACGCCCGCGAGGTCCACGGGCCGACGCCGGCGACGATCGAGGCCCACGACGTCGACCTGCGGGACGTCACCCGCGAGCACCTCGAGGGGGTGGAGGCGGTCGTGCACCTCGCGGCGCTGTCGAACGACCCCCTCGGCGACCTCGCGCCGGAGCACACCCACGACATCAACCACCACGCCTCGACGCGGCTCGCACGGCTCGCGAAGGAGGCCGGGGTCCAGCGGTTCCTCTACTCGTCCTCGTGCTCCGTGTACGGCGCGGCCGACACCTCGGCGCTGGTGGACGAGACGGCCCCGCTCAACCCGGTGTCCGCGTACGCCGTGTCGAAGGTCGCCGTCGAGGGCGAGCTGACCGCGCTCGCCGACGACGGCTTCCACCCGACCTCGCTGCGCAACGCGACCGCCTACGGCTGGTCACCGCGGCTGCGCACCGACCTGGTCCTCAACGACCTCGTCGCCTCGGCCGTGCGCACCGGCGAGGTGCTGGTGCTCTCCGACGGGACCCCGTGGCGCCCGCTGGTCCACATCGAGGACATCTCCCGGGCGTTCCTCGCGGCGCTCGAGGCGCCCGTCGAGGTCGTGCACGACCGCGCGTTCAACGTCGGGTCCGCGGCCGACAACCACCGGGTCGCCGACCTCGCCGAGATCGTGGCCGACGCGGTGCCGGGCAGCGAGGTCCGCATCACCGGCGAGAACGGCGGCGACCCGCGCAGCTACCGCGTCTCCTTCGAGCGCATCACCGAGGAGCTGCCGGCCTTCGCGCCTGCGTGGGACGCGGTCGCCGGCGCGGCCGAGCTCCGCGACGCCTACCTCGCGCACGGGCTCGACGAGCACCAGCACAAGGTCGCCCACCGCCGCCTCGGCGTCCTGCGGCACCTGCTCGACGCTGGCGCCCTCGACGCCGAGCTGCGCTGGACCGACCGGAGACCCGAATGAGCACGGAGGCCAGAGTGACCCGCACCCTGCCCGACCCGGCCGACATCCCGGTCGTGATCCTCGCCGGCGGCATGGGGACCCGGCTGCGCGAGGCGACCGAGAACGTCCCGAAGCCGCTGGTCACCATCGGCGAGCAGCCGATGCTGTGGCACATCATGAAGCTCTACGGCCACCACGGCTTCCGGCGCTTCGTGCTCTGCCTCGGCTACAAGAGCTGGCTCATCAAGGACTACTTCCTGAACTTCCGCGAGCGGCTCGGCGACGTCACGCTCGACCTCTCCGGCCACCGTGACCCGACGGTGCACGACCACGCCGGCGAGGAGGACTGGGAGGTCACCCTCGCCGAGACCGGGCTCCACACGGGCACGGGTGGCCGGCTCGGACGGGTCCGGCGCTACCTCGAGGACGCCGAGACGTTCTGCTTCACCTACGGCGACGGCATCGGTGCGGTCGACCTCACCGCCGAGCTCGCCTTCCACGCGTCGCACGACCGCATCGGGACCGTCACGGGCGTGCACCCGACGTCCCGGTACGGCGAGATGCGGGTCGACGCCGACCACGACGTGCTCGAGTTCAACGAGAAGCCGACGCGGCCCGAGGGGTTCGTGTCGGGCGGGTTCTTCGTGTTCCAGCGGGGGATCCTCGACTACGTGACCGGCGACGAGGACCTGTTCTTCGAGAAGGAGCCCCTGCAGCGCCTCGCCCGTGACGGGCAGCTCGCCGTGTACGAGCACGACGGGTACTGGCTCGGGATGGACACCTACCGCGACTTCACGGAGCTCAACGACCTGTGGCGCACCGGCGCCGCGCCCTGGAAGGTGTGGGCGTGATGAAGGTGTGGGGCTGATGGAGCGACGGGGCTGATGCGGTTCACCGAGCTGCCCGTCGCGGGCGCGTACGCCATCGACCTGGAGCCGTTCGTCGACGGCCGCGGCAGCTTCGCGCGGGCCTTCTGCGCGCGGGAGCTCGCCGACGCCGGTGCGCCGTTCGAGGTCGCGCAGGCGAACCTGTCGGAGAACCCGCGTGCCGGCACGATGCGCGGCGTCCACCTGCAGCGCGCGCCGCACGAGGAGGCCAAGCTCGTCCGCTGCGTCCGGGGCGCGCTGTTCGACGTGGTCGTCGACCTCCGGCCCGACTCGCCGACGTTCGGGCGCTGGGCGGGCGAGGAGCTCTCCGCCGCGAACGGCCGGGCCCTGCTCGTGCCGGCGGGCTGCGGCCACGCGTTCCTGACGCTCGCCGACGACACGCTGGCCTTCTACCTCGTCAGCGAGCCGTACACGCCGGGCGCCGAGCTGGGCCTGCGCTTCGACGACCCTGCGCTCGGCATCGACTGGCCCCGCGACGTCGCCGTCATCAGCGAGAAGGACGCGTCCTGGCCGCTCGTCGGCGAGCCCGGCGCGGCGGTCGAGGGGCTGCCCAGGTGATCATCGTCGACCGGCTGCTGGAGCAGCGCGCGGCCGCGGGCCGCCCCGTCCGCGTCGGCATGGTCGGCGCCGGGTTCATGGGGCGCGGCGTCGCCCACCGCATCCTGCGCCACACGCCGGGCATGGAGCTCGTCGCGATCTGCAACCGGACCGTGTCCCGGGCCGAGGAGGCGTACGCCTACGCCGGCGCGGACGATGTCGCCCACGTGGACACGCCGGCGGCGCTCGACGCGGCCGCCGGCGCGGGGCGCGTCGCCGTCACCGACGACCCGTCGGTGCTGGCCGAGGCGGGCTGTGTCGACGTGGTGCTCGAGGCGACGGGTGCCGTCGAGCACGGGGCCCGGGTCGTGCTCGACGCCATCGCCGGCGGCAAGCACGTCGTGTTGCTCAACGCCGAGGTCGACGGCACCGTCGGGCCGATCCTGAAGCGTCGCGCCGACGCCGCCGGCGTCGTCTACTCGGGCTGCGACGGCGACCAGCCGGGCGTGCAGATGAACCTCGTCCGGTTCGTCCGCGGGCTCGGCGCGGTGCCGCTCGTCGCCGGCAACATCAAGGGCCTGCAGGACGAGCACCGCACCCCGACCACCCAGCAGGGCTTCGCCGACCGGTGGGGGCAGGACGTCCACATGGTCACCTCGTTCGCCGACGGCACCAAGGTGTCGTTCGAGCAGGCGCTGGTGGCGAACGCCGCCGGCTTCACCGTGCAGCAGCGCGGGATGGGCGGCCCGGGCGGGCGCGAGCACGACGGCCACGTCGACGAGGCGACGACGCTGTACGACGTCGACGAGCTGCGCGAGCTCGGCGGGATCGTCGACTACCTGGTCGGGGCGCGGCCCGGCCCCGGCGTCTACGTCTTCGCCACCCACGACGACCCGTCGCAGCAGCACTACCTCGAGCTGTACAAGCTCGGCACCGGGCCGCTGTACTCGTTCTACACGCCCTACCACCTGTGCCACTTCGAGGTCCCGACCTCACTGGCCCGGGCGGTGCTGCTCGGTGACGCCGTGATCGCGCCCGACGGGCCACCGCGGGTCGAGGTGGTCGCGACGTCGAAGGTCGGCCTCGCCGCGGGCACGACGCTCGACGGGCTCGGCGGGTACCACACCTACGGGGTGGCGGAGCGTGCCGACGTCACGGCGACGCAGCGGCTGCTGCCGATGGGTGTCGCCGAGGGGTGCCGGCTCGTCCGGGCCGTCCCGGCGGACACGGTGCTGACGTACGACGACGTCGAGGTGCCGGCCGGCCGGCTCGTGGACGCGCTGCGCCGGGAGCAGGCCGACGAGCTCGGCGCCGGCTGAGGCTGGCCTCAGGCCGCGGTGGCGTCCGCGCCGGCGGCGGGCAGCCGTGCGGTGCGGTGCCCGACCGGGTGGCCGAGGACCGCGGGGATGGTCAGCGCCAGGAGCCGGAGGTCGGTCCAGGCCGACACCTGCCTGACGTAGACGAGGTCGATGGCGACGTGGAGGTGCATGTTGCCCTCCTCGTCGCGCTCGCTGACCTGCCACAGTCCGGTGAGGCCGGGCTTGACGTCGTGGCGGCGGTGCTGCCAGTCGGCGTACTGGTCGACGATCTCGACGAGCTCGGGCCGCGGCCCGACGAGGCTCATCTCGCCGCGCAGGACGTTCCAGAGCTGCGGGAGCTCGTCGAGCGAGGACGACCGCAGGAACGTGCCGAGCCGGGTGTGGCGCGGGTCGGCGAGGGTCTTGTGCGTGCGGCGGCGGTCGGGGCCGGCGAAGTGACGGTCACGGCGCTCGCGGCGGTCGGGGTGCATCGTGCGGAACTTCAGGACCTCGAACGGGACCCCGCCCTTGCCGACCCGGGCCTGGCGGAACAGCACCCCGGGCCCGAGGACGACCCGGACGGCGCACGCGACGGCGAGCAGGACAGGGCTCAGCAGGACCAGCAGGAGGGCCGCCACGACCCGGTCGACGACGGGCTTCACGAGCCGCTCGTAGCGGCCCGGCGCCCGGGGGGCGAGCCACATCGCCGGACGGTCGTCCAGGAGGTCCAGGACCACCTCGCCGTCCTGGATGGCGGCGATGAAGCGATCGCTCTCGCGCAGGGCCGGCAGGCCGTACTGCGTGGGTGGCTGCGTCATCGGGAGTCGTGTCCGTTCACGGCGTCGTCGTCCGCCGTCGTTCGCGGGGCGTGGCTGTGCGGTTGCTGCTCGTGCGCCGAGTGGACTCGGTCGGGTGGTGGGCTGTCGGGTCCGTCACCCACGGTGGTGCATCGACCGCTCGAAGTCTCGACCTTAACCCCCGGTTGGAGCGTGCATCAAGGGTCGGGTCATCGTCATCCGGGCCGTTCGGACACCCCAACGACCCTCCGCGTGCCCCGGTGACGGAACGTGTCGATCCGTGTGCGCGAGGCGAGCGGATGCACCCCCGTGGGCGCGCGTTACGCTCCTCGCCCGATGGACGAGACCCCCCACGTCGCGGCTGACGCCCCGGACGCTACCAACCTCGCGGCCGAGCGGCGACCTCGGTTCGGACCGGGGCGGGTCGTCGTGCTCGTCCTCGTCGCGCTCGTGGCCTGGGCGCTGCTGGTGGGACGTGCCGTCGTGGCCGCTGCCGACGACCTGCGGGCGGCCGAGCGCACGCTCGACGGCGCCCGCGGTGCGCTGTCCGACGGCGACCTCGACGAGGTCGTGACGACGCTGGAGATCGCCTCGGTCCAGCTCACCGACGCGGACGCCGCGCTCCACCGCCCGTCCGTCACGGCGGCCTCGTGGGTGCCCGTGGTGGGGCGCGACCTGCGGGTCGCCCGAGCGGTCGCCCGGGGGGCCCGCGAGGTCGTCGAGGCCGGCGGCGCGGCCGTCGTGACCGCCCGTGACGCCACCGGGTCGAGGGGGGAGGGCACGGGTCTGCCGCTCGAGCTCATCCGCGCGGTCGCACCCGACCTGCGCGCCACGGCGGAGGTCTCCGCGCGGGCCGTGGAGCGCCTCGAGGACGCGCCGGCGGACGTGCTCGTGGTCGAGGTCGCCGATGCCCGGACCCGGATGCTCGAGCTGCTTCGCCCGGTCGCCGAGGCCTCGGCCGACGCCGCCGTGCTCGCGGAGCACCTCCCGGCCTTCCTCGGCAGCGACGGGCCGCGCCGGCACCTGCTCGCGGCCGCCAACCCCGCGGAGCTGCGCGGCGTCGGCGGCTACCTCGGCTCCGTGGCGGTGGTGGAGGTGCGCGACGGGGCCCTGGACATCGGGGAGTTCCAGGCCCTCTCCGACCTGCCCGAGCTCGCCCCCGGTGAGGTCGACCCGTCGCTCGTCCCGGCGCGCTGGTCGGTGTTCGGGCCCACCTTCCGGTGGAAGAACGTCAACGCCACCCCCGACCTGCCCAGCGCCGGCGGTGCGCTCGTGGCCATGTGGGAGGCCCGTACCGGCGAGCGCCTCGACGGCGTCGTCGTCGTCGACCCCTTCGCCCTCGCGACGATGCTGTCGGTGACGGGCCCGGTCCAGGGCACCGACGGGACCACGCTCACGGCCGAGAACGCCGTCGACTACCTCACCAACGGCGCGTACGCGACGTTCGAGGGCCTCGACGACGAGCAGGCCGCGCGCCAGGACGCCCTCGGCGCCGACGCCGCGACGATCCTCACCCGGTTCCTCGCCGACACCGCCGGCGCGCTCGACCGGGTGCAGGACCTCGCGCGCATGGTCGGGGACCGCCACCTGCTGCTCTACGCCACCGACGCCGACGTCCAGGCCGCGTTCGCCACCGCCGGCGTGGACGGCGCGCTGCCCGACCCGCAGGGCGACTTCGTCGCCGTGGTCGCCAACTCGGGCACGTCGGCGAAGCTCGACCACTACCTCGAGCGCGACCTCGTCTACGACGTCCGGCTGCTCGAGGACGGCGCGGCGGACGGGCGGCTCGAGGTCACCTTCACGAACACGGCCCCGTCCGAGGGCCAGCCCCGGTACGTGATCGGGCCCAACGTGTCCGACCTCGAGGCGGGCGAGAACCGCTTCCACGTCTCGACCTACTGCTCGACGGCGTGCACCCCGGTCGCCGCCGCCGGCGGGCTCGACGGGCGCCTGAAGGTCTCCGAGGAGCTCGGCCACGCCGTGCTGGCCGCGTGGGTCCAGCTCCCCGCCGGCGCCTCGGACTCGCTCGCGCACCGCTGGCGGGTGGCCGACGCGTGGGCCGACGAGGACGGCGGGCTCGTCTACCGGCTGACGGTGCGGGCCCAGACGACGGTGCGCGCGCCCCGCCTGACGGTGCGGGTCGCGGTGCCGGAGGGCACCACGCTCGTGGACGGCACGCCGGGCGCGATCGTCGAGGTCGGGGCCGACGGCGCGGTCGTCACCTGGTCGGCCCAGCCGCGAGGGGACGTCGCGCTGACGCTGCGGTTCGAGCCCGTCGCGGGCGCCGTGGAGGCGGCTGCGGCCGTCCGCTGACCGGGCCGTCCGGGTGCGTTCCATGACTCTCCGTGAGGGTCCGTCACGGACGGTGCATGACTGCGGGTGGTGGGCGCACCGCGGTGCGTCGCCACGCGCGCAGGGCCCGCTGGAGGGGTGTTCGGAGCCCCTCGCCTCGGCTACCGTTGGCGCCGTCCGGGCGATCTGCCGACCTGCCCCGACGAGGACCACCACCATGCGTCAGTTCACCCGCACCGCCCGTCGCGGGCTCGCCGCCGCCGGCGCG
>FLYM01000910.1_pt1 | contig 10074 bp, 8 predicted proteins | sample 1122581 | NCBI WGS metagenome assembly FLYM01 (sample SAMEA4346789, study PRJEB14843) | hot springs metagenome | biome: Terrestrial Biome; feature: Habitat; material: Sediment | place: India | collected 2012-06-12 | depth 1760 m
AAATCGCTCATTTTTCTACGACCAAATCGTTTTTCAAGTTGAACTCTCACTGCGGAAATTTTTGAAGTCCCACCAGTGCAACAAATCATATCTATCTCTTCAGCTTTCACGCCGGCGACCTCCATCACTTGATCGAGGACTGAAAAAATCTGCGCAATCTGAGGACTTGAAATCTCATTAAATTCGTCAGGGTTAAGGTGGTCATCAATCCAGACATCGTCATGATGAAAGACAATATCTTCACCAACTCCTAGACTCACCGCTCTTTTTACACGGTCGATCTCTTCGTAAATACTAAACCCAAGATTATCTCTGACCAAGGCAAAAAGCTGATCGATTTTCTGGGTGTCAGATTCGTGAATCGAACACCGTCTGACAAGTTTTAGGAAACTCATCAAATCTTTTTGCGCCAAAAACACAATGTCGGCGGGAGACATCAACTGATATTTAAGTGCCGGAGGCATTTTTAAAATATTGTTTCCAAGAGGCATTCGATATTCAGCCTCAGATCCAAAATGGGGAGCGAGCTTTGAAGCCATAATTGCTCCGTCGATGGCGTCACCGGCGACAGATATTCCACCCAATGATAAAACATCACTTTGAGTGAACGAGTTCGGTCTCAGCTTAATCACGGTAAAGTCCGAGGTTCCTCCTCCGAGATCGACAATGAGCACGAGTTTTTCGTTTTGAATCTGATTTCTATAATCAAATGCCGCCGCCAATGGTTCAGCAAAAAAATCAATATGTTTAAATCCCGCCTTTCTTGCCGCCTGCTCGAGTCTTTCATGAGCCAACTGATCAAGTTCGTCTTTCATAGAAAATTTAGCCGGACGTCCCAGAATCACACTTTCGACATTTTGCCCGAAATGTTGATCTGCGCGATCTTTCATTTCTCTTAAAAACGCAGCGATCAAGTCTTCGAGCTGATAAAATTGGTTGTGAATCTGTGTTCCTTTAAATGTTTGAGAGGGGAGATGTTTTTTGACCGACCTGACGAATCGCCCCTCACCAGACTGCTCGGTGTAACTTTCAATCGCGGACTTTCCGAAATAGGGCGAACCTTCTTTGGGAAAATAAATCAGTGACCGTAAGATTTGCGGATCTTTATTTTTTGAGTCCAGAACTATAGGCTCAGTGGCTTTCCCATTTATGTTTGCGGCAAGTAGTGAATTAGAGGTTCCGAAATCAATGGCGTAAATTATTTCTTTAGACATCAATTCAGATGTTACTCGTCCGAGGTTTTCGTTGAAAGGTTAAACTGACCATTCTCAAGGTCAGTGATACGCAACGTCACCTCAATGGGTCGACAGCAGACTTGGCAATCTTCGATGTAATCGTGATTACCTTCGGATAGATCAACAAAAGTCCAAGAAACTTCACCACAATAAGGGCATTCGATTTCACCTGAAACTTCAAACATCGTTAATCTGGCTCCATATAATTAAGATCTTTCCCGTAGGTCTCACTCATATTCCAAAGCGAGCCCGCTGCCAATGAGAACACGAAAATTGCGACGATGATCACACCCGTGGTCACTCCATAAAAATGGCTTAAATACTGAAATGCAAGAGTGGTCGGAACCACCGAGCCTCGAACAAAGTTTGGAACCGAGGTCGCAACCGTGGCTCGAATGTTTGTCCCAAATTGTTCTGCGGCGATGGTCACAAAGACAGCCCAGTAACCCACCGAGAATCCAAGGGCGAAACATAGAGTGTAAAACTGAAATGAAGTGAGCGCATTTTGGGTGACGTAAAGTGTGACCAAAATGGCGGTCAGACTTAAAAATGCTCCAACAGCTTTTTTTCTGCTTTTTAGAAACTGGCTCAGAAGTCCAGACGAAAGATCACCGAGTGAGAGCCCTATATAGGACCACATAATGGCTTTACTTGCCGTCACTACACCTAAAACATTAAAAGCCGCTGCGAATTCAGGTGCAAAGGTGATCAATGTTCCGATCACAAACCAAATCGGCACTCCGATAAGTATGCAGTTAAGATATTTAACAAAACGCGCTCGTGAAGTAAATAATGAGTGAAAAGCCCCCTTTTTGACTTCTGATTTTCGGCTCATGTGTTCAAACATTCCCGATTCAAAAAGTGTTGCTCTGAGCAGAAGCAGAGCCAATCCCATAAATCCACCGACCAGATAAGCTGTCTGCCAGCTGAAGGTGTCTCCGACGAATGACGCTAAGACAGCGCCGAGGATTCCGACAGCAGCGACGATCGTTGTTCCGTAACCTCTAGATTCTTTAGACATCACCTCAGAGACCAATGTGATTGCGGCGCCGAGTTCTCCGGCGAGCCCCACCCCCGCGATAAACCTCAGCGCGGCATAGACTTCAACATTTGGCACAAAGGCGTTTGCGATATTGGCTAGGGAGTACATAAGAATTGATCCAAACAGAACACTTTTTCGACCACGGCGATCACCAAGCATTCCCCAAATCACTCCACCTAAAAGCATGCCCGCCATTTGCATATTGAGAAGAAGCATTCCCTTCTCGAGCATAAGATGATCTGGAATTCCTAAAGCTTTCAGTGAAGGAACTCGCACGATCCCAAAAAGTAAGAGATCATAAATATCAACAAAATAGCCTAAAGCTGAAACGGCCACCGTCATTTTGATCGATCTCATCCACTCACCCTTTTGCTATATTCCCCTCACCGAGGTAGTCTCAATCACAACATGAAACATTATTTTCGACTTCTTTTTTTATTCTTGTCTTCACCTTTTCGCAAAAAAATTGGTTTTCTTGACACCTCGGTGCTCAAGCTCAGGACCTGGTTCACCGACCTTGATGTGTTGATGCACATGAACAACGGAGTTTACCTTTCGCTGATGGATCTCGGGCGAACTGATTTGACCCTTCGATCTGGATTTTACAAAGTTTTGACTCAAAATAAAATCTATCCCGTCTTGGGATCTGAGGTGATTCGATTTCGCAAATCTTTACAGCTGTTTCAGGCTTTTGAAATACACACGGACCTTCTCTATTGGGACGAAAAATATTTCTATCTGCAGCAGCGCTTCGTGGTAAAGGGCGATGTCTATGCTTCAGCCATCGTTAAGGCGCGATTTTTAAGAAAATCTGGTGGTGGGGTGGATCCAATCGAGATCTTTAAGCTGCTTCAAATTCCTCAAAGCCAACTGGATCACAGTCTAAATAAACTCAGTGAAAAGGGCCGAGAGGCGATCAAAAGTTATCTGGAAATCGAAAATTATCTCAAATAGCTATTCGCCAAGCAGAAGGTTTTCATCAGGCTCGGGAAGACTTTTTGGGCTTTTAACACCCAATGATTCAAAACGCTTTGCCTGAACAAGAACCCGAGACTGCAGCCTTGATTTTCCCTTTCCGTACTCATCGAGTGCTTTTTGTAAGTGTTTGCCGACGCTCTCATAGCCCTCAAAAAATTCGGCCAATCGTTTGTGAAGTTCAATTCCTTCACGCGAAATTTTCTCTGCGTTTTCTGCCAAGCGCTTTTCACTCCACCCAAAACGAATGACTTTAAGAAGGCCAACGAGCGTCGGAGGAGTTGCAATGAGAATCTTTTTTTGCAAAGCATACTCAACGAGATCTGGTTCGGTCTCAAGACCAGCATAAAGAAAAGATTCATTTGGTAAAAACATCACCACAAAATCTGCAGACCCTTCAACCGCGTCCCCGTAAGATTTTGCAGAAAGCTTTTTGACATGATCTTTGATGTGGCGACCATGCCGGGCCATTTCGATATTTCTTTGCTCTTCGGTCGTCGCTTCTAATGAGTTCATAAAAGCATCAATTGGAGTTTTAGCATCAACAATCACCTGGCGACCTTCGGGCATACGAACCACCATGTCCGGTCTCAGTTGATCACCATCCCGCTCGACAGAGTGCTGAAAAGAAACATCAGCATACTCACTCATTCCCGCAAGCTCGATACAATTCTTAAGCTGCACCTCACCCCAACGACCGCGAATGTGAGGACGCTTTAGCGCATCTTTAAGGGCTGTTGTTTCTTTAGAAAGTTGAACCCCCATATCGGCCACTCGTTTAAGTTCCACATCGAGGGTGGTAAAGGCTTTTTGCCTTTCTTTTTCCATTTGTCCGACTTGATTTTGATAATCCAAAAGTGCCTGTGAAACTGGTTGCATCAGACGTTCGATGTTTTTTTGTTTCTCATCAAAATCCATATTCTGAATCTGACTCTGTTTTTTGAAGGTGGCCTCGGCGATTTCTAAAAGATGTTTTGTCGATGATTGAATCGAATTCGAAGCGACGCTTGAGAACGAATCTTTAAGTTCAGTTTTGATCTGGTCAAAACGCTCTCGCTCAAGGGCTAAAAACTGCTTAGTCCCCTCGACCTCTTGAGCCAACTTTAGGTTTTCAAGAATCTGAGTTTGTAATTCTTTTTCGGTCTGTGACGATTTTCGGAACTGTAAAATCCAAAGGCCGAGAAATAATAGACTTAAAACAGCGAACAAAATAGCGGCGACTATAGATAAAGACATCTCGCCAAGTTAGTTGCTGAGGCCCATTTTTGCAAATTCTCTCGATTCGAGAGACAAATTCGGTCTTCACGCAAAGCGTCCAGAGGCTTTGATAGGGCCCTCTTTGAACTGAGCCTTGGCACAGGCATTGAAGCACAATTCATTGAGGTCCTAGGTATGGGATTTCTCAGAAGCTTCGAAGGAGTGAATGCGTGCGAACCTCTAAAGCCCTTTTAAATATTTTAATCAGCCTGATCTTCATCAGTGCCCAGGGCGCCCTCGCAAATGATCAGCCGCAGTCACTCACTTTCAAAGCTTGGAAAGAACAACAAATTTTGAGTGCACAAAACCGTCTTCTTCGTCTCAATGCCGAACTTGAAGTGGCTAAAAATTCTAAAGACTCTAAAGAGGCCGGGGGCGCACAGGCTTCAAAGAAAGAGAAGGCCTTTAAACGATTCCATCGATCTCAAACCAAAACCAGCCTCGAGCGCCTCGAAAACGAGGTGAAGCTGGCCAAAAATACAGTCCAGGTCGCCACCGAGCTGACCTTTGACGACTATATCGCCGTCTACCTCCCAACCCTCACCGAGTCTCCGGAAGTGATCGAGGCCCTGCTCGACACTCTCACTCGCGAAGAACTCTCATTGATCCTCAGAGAAGTTCTAAAAAAGCAGTCAGATCAAAGAGATAAGGCCTCTGCTGGCGGCGGTAAACTGAGCGGCGTTTGGCTTGGCCAAACCGACCCTGTTCGCTAAGCCAGAAATTCAGCCAAAAAATCCTCCTCAACCTTGACAGGCTACCGTGAAAGTCCATATTGAACGGCGTTCACACATGGTATGCATCTTTAAAGACTATAGGAGGTCTATATATGGCTAAAGTAGCTTTGGGCGTTCGCCCTTTGCACGACCGAATTCTTGTTCGCCGCATGGCTGAAGAAGAGAAAACTGCTGGCGGGATCATCATCCCCGATTCGGCGAAAGAAAAACCTCAGCGCGGTGAAATCGTCGCTGCAGGAAATGGCCGAGTGACTGAGGACGGCAAAAATCTTCCCCTGGAAGTCAAAGTCGGAGACCGTGTTCTTTTCGGAAAATATTCTGGAACTGAGCTGAAATTGAACGGCGAAGAATATTTGATGATGAGAGAAGAAGATATTTTAGGAATTATTAACTAATTAAATTTTTAGGGGTTTACATATGAGCAAAGAATTACGTTTTAGCGAAGATGCAAGAAAATCTATCCTACGTGGTGTGAACGTTCTTGCGAACGCAGTGAAAGTTACTTTAGGTCCTAAAGGACGTAACGTTGTTATCGAAAAATCTTTTGGATCACCTTTGATCACTAAAGATGGTGTGACTGTGGCGAAAGAAATCGAACTTGAAAACAAGTTTGAAAACATGGGCGCGCAAATGGTTAAAGAAGTTGCCAGCAAAACCAACGATGACGCTGGTGATGGAACCACTTCTGCAACCGTTCTTGCACAAGCTATTTTCCGTGAAGGTGCAAAGATCGTCAGTGCTGGACACAACCCAACTGAAGTGAAGCGTGGAATGGACAAGGCCGTTGCATATGTAATTGCTGAGTTAAAATCGATGGCAAAGCCAGTTAAAGGCGAAAAAGAAATCGCTCAGGTCGGAACTATCTCTGCAAACAACGACAAAGAAATTGGCGAAATGATTTCTGCAGCGATGGCTAAAGTTGGAAAAGAAGGTGTTATCACTGTTGAAGAAAGCAAAACCGCACAGACTGAACTTGAAGTCGTTGAGGGAATGCAATTTGACCGCGGATACCTTTCTCCATACTTCATTACTAACGCTGAAAGAATGGAAGCCGTTCTCGAAAACGCTTATGTGTTGATCTATGACAAAAAAATCAGCGCGATGAAAGACATGATCACTGTGCTTGAAGGTGTGGCAAAGTCTGGTCGACCTCTATTGATCATTGCTGAAGATGTTGATGGCGAAGCACTTGCCACTCTTGTGGTGAACAAACTTCGTGGAACACTTCACGTTGCCGCTGTCAAAGCTCCTGGCTTTGGCGATCGCAGAAAAGCAATGCTTGAAGACATCGCTACTTTGACTGGTGGACAATTGATCAGCGAAGAAATGGGTCACAAACTTGAACAAGCCACTGTAGACATGCTTGGACAAGCAAAACGCATCGTGATCGACAAAGACAACACCACTGTTGTTGATGGAGCTGGAGCCAAAAAAGAAATTCAAGCTCGCGTTTCTCAAATCAAAGCTCAAATCGAAGAGACCACAAGCGATTACGACAAAGAAAAGCTTCAAGAGCGCCTAGCAAAATTAGCTGGCGGTGTTGCTGTGATTCACGTTGGAGCACCTTCTGAAGTTGAAATGAAAGAAAAGAAAGCTCGTGTGGAAGATGCATTAAACGCCACTCGCGCAGCTGTTGAAGAGGGTATCGTTGCTGGTGGTGGAACTGCGATTGTTCGCGCATCACGCGGTCTTGACAAACTAAAAGCAGATTCTGAAACTCAAGCTGCAGGGATCAAAATCATCCGCAGAGCTTGTGAAGAGCCAATTCGTCAAATCGCGACCAACGCTGGTCTTGATGGAGCGATCGTGCTTGACCGTGTGGTGACTGAAAAAAGTGCTGCTTATGGTTTCAACGCATTGACTGAAGAGTACGGCGATCTTCTTAAAGATGGCGTGATCGATCCAGTTAAAGTTGTTCGTTGCGCACTTGAGAATGCGGCATCTGTGTCTTCATTGATGCTTACAACTGAAACAATGATTGCTGAAGCTCCGAAGAAAGAAGAACCTCAAGGACATGGCGCTCCAGGTATGGGCGGCATGGGAGGAATGGGCGGTATGGGTGGTATGGACATGATGTAAGATCATGTCCCGAGACCAGACATGATGTAAGATCATGTCCCGAGCTCAGGAAACTCGTCTTTCAACAAAAACCCGAATCCAAAAGATTCGGGTTTTTTATTTAGAAGGTGTAACTCATTCCACCAGAGAAGGTCATATACCGCACACTTCCCGAATCGGCGGATTCCGCCCGCGTACCGGCGCCCGAAAAGTTTGTCGAGAACTGTTCAAAATCAACCGATCCAAGAGCGCGAAGGCGCGCTGAAAGTGCCTTTGATCCATAGAACTGAAACTGCACGGTCCCATTGTCAGAGCTTGACCCTGAAGTGATTGGCGACTCTCGTAAGTTCGTGAACAACGCAAAGGACACCTTGCCCCCTGCGCGCCAGATTTGATCTTCGGTTACAGGAAACTCACCCATTAATCCCGCTCTAAGACCTGAATATTTCATTGTTGAAAAAGTCTCAGGTTGTGATGCATCCGCAAAAAGCTGGTGGCTGAAATAGCCGATAAATGGTTCAGCAAAAGAAGAGGGCCCGGTGGGGCCAAATCGAAATCGATAACCGAATAAAAACTCATAGGCCGTGAGCGACTGCGAGAGTTCACCTGGCGAAGAGCCCTCTCGAGGATTGTCGACAGAAATCAATCCCTGCCTCAGGCTTCCGTGCACCGTCCACTCGGAAGTCAGCCAAAGCTCACCCTCAAGTTCAACCATTGGTGCAAAATTGTTCTTTCCGGTAATTGAGTCGACGCCTTGAAGATTGAGATTCTGCTGGAATCGCGACAATCCAAACTTCCCCGTCACCTTTCCGAAGGTGGGCGCATCAAGAGGTCTCCACTCTGTAGGAGCTTCGCCGAAGGCATAATTTTTCTTAATCTCACCTGACCCGTCATCAAATCCAGTTTCAATATCCGAATATTTCACTTCACCAAGTGAGTTAAGCTTGCTTCCTTTTGTCACAATCCCTTTTTCTTTTTCCATCTGAATCAGGGCAAAGCTAAGTGTCGGCTCAGCCTTTAAAACTTTTAATTTCCCGATCACTTCTTTTTCAGTGTTGATAAGAAATTTAAGTTTGGGATGACGATTGACGGCAAGAAGCTGAACCACATTCACCTCACTGCCTTTTTTGATCCCATCTTTTTCACCAAGGTTGATCGTGACTTTAATTCCCTCTCGGCTCATAACTTGACCCGAATACGGAAGCTTTTCAAAAATCTGTGCAAGCAAAATATCAACTTGCCCCTTTAAGAATGCGATCGAATCGCCTTTTAAATTTCTGAGTTCCCCTTGAATAATTGAAGTGCCATCTTTGGTTAGAAAAAGATTTATTGAAATCTCAAGACCTGTTGGAAATTGAGTGATTCGTGTCGCAAAAAATGCATCAACCTTTTCTTTCTCACCGTAACTCTTTGCCAATTTTTCATCTTTAACAAAGGCCTCGGCACTGGTGGGTGGAAAATCCGAAGATGCGGGAATAAAATTGTAGCGATGATTTTGCCCTAGGCGCTCGATAAGATGCCGCTCGATGGGCCTCGCATAGATGCCTTCGGCATTATCGAACACGGGGCTTAGCGAGATACGTTCGATGTGTAAAAGTTCATCCGCTGGACTTTTGTATTGATTCTGTCCCACGATGTTCTGGGCATTGGCCCTGTCAGACAAGGTGAAAGTGCCGGTGATCGCGAGCAACAAGAAGACGATTTTGTTTAATTTTTTCATTCGTCTTTTAAGTGTGCTCTGAAGTTTAAATACCGTCAAATTGACTTAAGTCACGACACGTAAATTCCGATTTTATATCTAATGAAACTTCCTTCAAATCTTCACTTTCTAATTCTATTCGCATTTATTCTTTTCGAAGGTGTCTCATTTGCTGATTTAAACTCGGCCTCACCTCTTCTTAGAGGAAGAGGGACCTCTCCGACAATTGAGACTCTGGACTCGGGCCGCTTCACAGTCAAACCAACCGGACGATCGCCCAGGTCTCAAAGTTCTGCACCTGAATCTATAGCTAAACCCGAACCAGATGAAGAGCCTCAGGTTGTTCAAAAAACCCCGCCCGTAGTGAGTGCGCCAGCAGCACCGACGGTTGTGGAATCAAACCCACCGCCAGAGCAAGTGAGTGAACCCATTGAGAAGCCACAACCTGTGGTCACAAGAAGGTCCCGCCCAGCAAACACAGTTGAACTTCGACTTGCGCCAACTCACTTTTATCTCAATAGCTCAAGCGCCTATTCAGTCCGAAGATACTCATCATCGTCGCCAGGATACACCGTTGGACTTTCACTTTGGCTAAGCCCATATTTTGGTATCGAAGGTGAAATGCAGTCCTCGCTTGGCGCTTCACTTTCATCACTCACTGACCAATCCATAAGTCCACTAACGATTGCCACCAATCGTGTGGGACTTTCATTTCGAAGAGTTGATTTAAGCAATGCCCTTTCTGCTCAAACCTTATGGAGAGTTTCTTATTTGGACGTCTCTGCAAAGACCAGTTCAAGTAATCTTGGGCGAGTCTCTTCTTACTCTTCGGGCGTGCAAGTGGCCTTTGAAGCCAAACTTCCAAGCTCTTTATCTTACTCGCATCTGGTGGGTGTTTCGATCGAGCCTCACCTTTCTCATCGAGAGCGCTCAGGAAGCCAAGGAGTTCGTTCAGGTAAAAGCAGTTCAAGCTCTGCGATCTCGGCCACAATCGGTGGGGAAATTATATTCAACCGCAAAAGCCAAATCTTTTGGTCTGCCCAGCATCGATATGAGAAAAATCTTTTTAAAGGT
>FLYM01000817.1_pt1 | contig 10069 bp, 8 predicted proteins | sample 1122581 | NCBI WGS metagenome assembly FLYM01 (sample SAMEA4346789, study PRJEB14843) | hot springs metagenome | biome: Terrestrial Biome; feature: Habitat; material: Sediment | place: India | collected 2012-06-12 | depth 1760 m
CGCCAGCGATCCCGGCCCCCGGCATCCACATCGATGTCAGGAGGCCCAGATCTCTGGGACTGGTCTACAGGGTCGGTTGGTTGGAGTCGCCCTCTCTCGCGGTGCAGCCTTCACCTCGCGAACGGGGGGCGCCGTCGCGCTACAGGTCGACGGTCAGTACGGTGCGGTCGTGCTGCAACGATGAGGTCGCGAGCTCGTCTCTGAAGGCGTCCTGAATCGCGGCGACCAACTCCCGGCGGTGCGCCTCCTGGATCTCGCCGACCGCGACGCCGAACAGCGGCGCGTCTGGCTCGATGCCCCAGCGCTCGCGGTACCTGAAGATGAGGTCCTCGACGCCCCTCGTCACAGCGGTCGCGCGCTCAACCACGTCGGGGCTATCTGTCGGCGCCAGCCCCGAGGCCACGTCGGACTGCTGCTCTGGCTCGACCCCGCGGCCGGCAGGAAGGACCCGCAGCTCCTCGTCGAGGTCTGCGAGGCGCTCTTCCCAGCGGTCGAGTTCGGGACGTAGCGCGCGGGCAGGAGTCGTGCGCTTGTCCGGGATGCGGTCGTAGCGGCGTTGGACGGCTCGGTACGGCGATCGCCCGCGAGCTACGCCTGCACGCCGACGCCGACGCGATCCAGTACCCGTCGCGCTACGGCACCCCGACCACGTGCTACGCCCTGTTCGAGTCCACCGGAGACCTCCCCCTCGTCGAACCCGTCGGTGCACCGTCAGGAGTCGACCTCAAGAGCGAAGCCGTCAGCAAGGCAATGGTCCTCCACGGCCTGCAGTGGGAGGAGTGACCCGGCGCTCACAGTGGCCGTGGATGCAGCCAGTCCTCCAGCGACGAACGGCGACGCTGCTCACGATGCCTAACCTGACCTACGCCTGCCAGCCCACCGCGTTCGTCGAGGCCGTCGTGGTCCGCACGCCCTGGCGTCGGCGGGGCATCGCAACGCTCATGCTGGAGCGCCTCCTCGAGGACGCGCGTGTCGCCGGCCGCACCAGCCTCGGCACGCAACCACGATCAGGCTCAAGTTCGCAGAACCGACAGCCGATGGACATCGCTCCCGATCCCTGCGGGGGGAGCAACGGGATGTGCGAACCTGACTTCTGGGCCAACGAGGGGCCGCGCTACCGGCATGCTCGTCCAGGCGAGAGCGCCGAGGCGATGGCTCGACGCCTGGGGGCGCTGGGGACGGATGCCGACCATTCGCTCGGCACCGCCGCCAACTGGGCCAAGGGCGCCAGCGGGGAACGGCAGGTCGGGGCGGCGCTGAAGCGGCTCGACCTCAACTGGCGCGCCATCCACGACATCACCATCAACGCGCGTGGGACCAACGTCGACCACCTCGTGATCGGCCGTGCCGGTGCCTTCACGCTCAACACGAAGTACCTCGGCAACGCCGTCACGATCGACGGCGATGCCGTGCGGACCGCCGGCAAACGCACGTCCTACGTGGCGGCGGCACGGCACGAGGCCCGGGACGTCAACGCCGCGCTGCTCGCCGCCACCGGGATCGATCCCCGCACCCGCCCGGCACTCGTGTTCGTCGGCTGCAAGGTGCGCGTCACGAGCCATCCCCGGGACGTCGCGATCCTCCGGCTCGACCAACTCATCGACTGGTTCTCCGCCGAGCGCGAGCAGGTCCTGACCGACGCGGAGGTGTTCAGGCTGGAGGCGGCCGCGCGAGCGACGACCACGTGGCCCGAGCCCCCACCGGACGCCGCTCCTCCCGTGCCGCCCCCGCTCGGCTCTCCGGGCGCCCTTCCGTCCAACGTCCGGGCCGACCGCCCCGTCTCGCCCACCCGGTCCTGGCCGGCAGGGCTCCGTCTGCTGTGGGAACGGATGACGTGGCTCGCGGGACAGCGGCAGGCGGTCCCGCTGGTCGCCGTCCGGTGGCGGCGGTACGGCAAGGACCGGGTGTACGTGAACCGGCCCGACGGGATCGCCATCGGCTACCTCGACCGCGCCACCGGGCGCTACCACGTCGAGCGATGGAGCGACCGGACCCGCGTCAGGCAGGCGGTCGAGGACGCCGGTCTGGCCTGAGACCCGACGAGCCGACCCGGCGCCGAGGCAGGACCGTCGCCGCGTTCCCCGTCAGGCCGAGAGGACTGCAACCGATGCTCGACCCCTGGAAGGTGCTCGGCGTTGCCGAGGGCGCCAGCATCGAGGAGATCCGGCGCCGCTACCTCCGCGCGGCGGCGACCCACCATCCCGACCGGCATGCCGGCGCAGGGCCGGATGCGCATGCCGAGGCGCTCGCGCGGATGCAGGAGATCAACCTCGCCTACGCGATCCTCACCGACCCGGATGAACGGCAACGGTGGGAGCGAGCACAACGGGCGTCGGCTCCACGCGACCCCAGCCGAGCGAAGGAAGGGGTCACCGTCCGTCGCGTCCCCCCCGACGACTCCCGACCTCCCGACGACGCGGGCCGGTCCGCGGCGGACCGCGCGACCCGAGACCCGAGGCAGCCAGACGAACCTCCGCCGGTCCCGTTGACGGTCCGGGTGCTCGACGGCTTCTTCGACGGGCCCGGCTGGGTCGCGGTCTACGCCCCCGACGGGATGGCCGGCCGCATGCACCTCGACACCGGCGAAACCGTCATCGACCGGGAGGACCTCCGTCCCCACGTCCTACGGCTCCTCCAGGAGTTCGTCCGCAGCCAGTGGGCGTGACCGGCCGGCTCGGCAGGATCGGCGCGCCCCGGCGTCGAAGTAGCGAGTCGGTGGGCATTGGCCGGGGAGTCACAGCTCACCTAGATCATCAGGGGTGAACGGGCACCGGGGGAACCTTGCAACGTCAACAATCGCGCCATCCTGAACTTGCGGAAGAACAGATCGTCCTCGATGCGGCGTATGTCCTGGCCGAAGAGAAGCTCCATCAGCAGAGCGGCGATCCGGTCGGTGCCGTCAACAATCGCGCGGCGAACCTCATCGCCGAGCAGCGAGCGGAGCAGGCTGAGGCGCTGCGTCGCGTGCTGGCCGATGCCGAGCCCCTCTTCTTCGGCCGTGTCGACTACGAGACCGACGCGGACTGGCTCGACGGCCAGCAGCGGCACTACATCGGCAAGATCGGCCTGCTCGATGGAGACGGAGATGCACTCGTCCTGTCATGGAAGGCAGATGCCGCCCAGGCGTTCTACCAAGCCTCGCGGGCCGACCCGATGGGCGTGGCCCGCCGCCGGTCGTTCCGCGGCCGGGACCGCCTGCTGACCGAGCTCAGCGACGAGATCGTCGGAGCCCTCCCTGCCCACCTCGCCGGTGCCGCGGAGTACGCGTCCCCGCAGGACATGCTGCTCGCACAGCTGGAACGCGAGCGTGACGGAGCGATGCGGGACATCGTTGCCTCGATCCAGGCCGACCAGGACCGCCTAATCCGCGCCGACCTCGACACCAACCTCGTCATCCAGGGAGGGCCCGGTACGGGCAAGACGGCCGTCGGCCTCCACCGCGCGTCGTACGTCCTGTTCCGGTATCGGGAGACCCTCGGCGAGGACGACGCCCTCGTGGTCGCCCCCAATCAGACGTTCCTGTCCTACATCGAGCGCGTCCTCCCGGGGCTCGGCGACGAGACCGTGCGTCACGCGACGGTCTCCCAGCTCGGCCCGCAGGTCATCACGCTCCGGTCGGACAGCCGCGAGGCCGTCGTGGTGAAGGGCGACGCCCGGATGGCCGTCGTGCTCCGGGCCTACCTGTACGGACGCGTGCAGCGGTCGGAGGACCCCCTTCCGCTCCTCGACGGCGAGGTGTCGCTCGACCCCGCCGTCGTCAACGAGGCCATCGAGCGGGCGGTCGCCTCGGCCGCCACCTACAACGGCGGCCGGACCGCTCTGCGCGAGGGGCTCATCAACGCCGTGGGGGCGACCCAGCGGCGCGCCGCGCTCGATGCGCAGAACCTCATGACCCGAGCGCGACGGGACACTGCACTCGAGCGTGCCCTGACCCGGCTGTGGCCGTCCATGTCGCCGCAGCAGCTGGTCGCAGACGTGCTGACCGGAACGCGCCGGCTGGCAACCGCGTCTGCCGGGGTGCTCACGTCCGCGGAGCGAGCCGCCATCGGGCTGCCGGCGATCGAGCGCCTCGAGGACATGCAGTGGTCGCCGGCCGACATCCCGTTGCTCGACGAGGCGACCTGGCTGCTGGACGGCATTCCGGCCGCGTACAAGCACCTCATCGTCGACGAGGCGCAGGACCTGTCTCCCATGCAGCTGCGAATGCTCGGCCGGCGCGTGGCGACGGGCTCGATGACGGTGCTGGGCGACCTCGCGCAGGGCACCTCGCCGTGGGCCCCATCGTCCTGGGACGAGGTGGCGGAGCACCTCGGCCTGCGGTCCTTCGAGTTGCACGAGCTCCGGATGGGCTACCGCGTCCCGGCCGAGGTCATGGAGGAGGCGAACCGTCTGCTCGACCGGATCGGCGTCCGTGTCCCGCCCGTCGAGTCGGTCCGCCGCACGGGCCGTGCACCGTCACAGGAGGACCTCACCCTCGACGACGCCCTGGTCGAACTCACCGAACTCGCCCGCCAGGCGGCCTACGGCGACGCCATGACCGGTGTCATCGTCCCCGACGAGCTGTACGACGACGTGCGCGATGCATTCGTCACCGAGAACGTGAAGTTCGGTGACGGGGCCCGCTCCCGCCTCACGCACCGCGTGACCCTCGTCCCGACCAGCCTCGCGAAGGGACTCGAGTTCGACCATGCCATCGTCCTCGACGGCGGCGTCGAGTCGAAGGGCGACAGCACGGATGCTCGAGAGCTCTACGTCGCGATGACCCGCGCCGTCCACGACCTCACCTTGATCACCGCTCCCCGGCCGACGCCGGACGACCACCTGGACTACGACATGCCCGACACCGACTCCGCCACTCACACCGTGCCTGCCATCCGGTTCGAGCAGGACGGCGTGACGCTCTACGTCGCTGCGCTCCCGGCACGGATCCTCTCGGATGTTGGCGTGGTGCACGAGTTCGACCCGAACCTTCCGGAGGACCACGACGAGCAGGGGTATCAGCGGGCGGTGATGACCACGCACGCGAAGCAGATCGCCAAGTACCTCCTCGACCCGGAGCACAACCGCCTGATGCCGACGGCGGCGACGCTGACGGCACGGCGTCGGCTGGAGTTCCAGCCGGTCGGGATGAACGGGCAGCAGCACGACTTCGGGCTGCTCGAGCTCGCACGACCAATCTACATCGTCGACGGACAGCACCGCACCGCCGGGTTCTCCATCGCCTCGGAGCAGGACGAGGAGATTGCGGAGTTCCCTCGGCCGGTCGTGATCATGGAGGGCGTCAGCAAGCTCGACGAGGTCCGTCAGTTCCAGACGATCAACTCGACGCCGAAGAAGGTCCGGACCGACCTCGCCGACCGGCTGCTGCGCCAGCTCGGCGAGTTCGAGGACCCGACTCGCTCGTGGAAGGCCCGGGCCCTCGACGTCACGGACCTGCTCAACACCAATCCGAAGAGCCTGTGGCGCGGTGGCATCACCATGCCGAACGGGGCCCGGGGCATCGCGACCCAGCGGACGATGACCGAGTCGCTCAAGGGCATCCTCACCGGCGTCTTCCGCACACAGGAGGTGGAGGTCGCCGGGGGTGCGCTGATGAACCTGTGGGGGGCGCTGCGCGACCTCATGCCCGAGGCGTTCGCCGAGCCGAAGGACCACGTGATCCAGAAGACCGTCGGTGTCTTCGCGTGGCACGAGGTCGCCGAGGTCGTGTTCATGCGCTGCCTGTCCGACGGCCGGGACCTGAGCCAGGCTCGGATCGAGGACATGCTGCGGGAGACCGGCGAGTACGTCGACGCCACATTCTGGATGTCCCGGAAGCACGGTGGAACCGCGCCGAACTACGGCGGGCGTGGCGGGTTCTCCGCACTCGCGCAGGAGATCATCCAGGCGCTGCCGCGGGCCGGATCGACCGACAGCTCGATCATCCTGTGACCACGACCGACGTTCGCGCGCAGCTCCTCGAGGTGCTGCGCGCGGCCGTCACGGTCAGGGACGGGCAGACCACCTACCAGCTGCTGCAGCGCGTCCAGCGTGAGCTCGACGTCGGCTACCACGACGTGCAGGCCGTGTTGTTCCGCAACGCCACCGAGTTCCAGCGGGACAGCAGCAGCCCAGCACGGTGGTACCGGAACCGCGCTGCCAGCTCGTCACCAGCCCGCTCCGGCCGCCTGATCCAGGACCGGATCCCCGCGCCCTACACGTGGCAGGCGGAGGCGCTGCAGCGATGGCGCGACGCCGGGCACGTCGGGGTGATCGAGGCGGTCACGGGAGCGGGCAAGACCGTGGTCGGCACGTCGGCGGTGCGCGACGCGCTGCGTGACCGGGGAGCCGCCGTGGTCCTCGTCCCCTCGACTCCGCTGGTCCACCAGTGGCACGAACGACTCCGCGACCAACTGCCCGGGTGCCGGATCTCCCTCGTGGGTGGAGGCCACGACGATGCTCCACGCCACGCCGACGTCGTGATCACGACCGTCCAGTCTGCCGCGATTCGGCGCGACGAGATCCAACCGCCGGGTTGCACCCTCCTCGTCGCCGATGAGTGCCACCGGTACGGCGCCGAGTTCTTCCAACGGTCGCTGCTCCGAAGCTACGAGCGACGTCTCGGGCTCACGGCCACGCTGGCTCGGCTCGATGACGGGGTGGACCGTCATCTCCGCCCGTTCTTCGGCGACACGATCTTCTCTCTCGGCTACGCCCGGGCCCTCGAGGAGGAGGTCGTGGCCCCGTGGCGCGTGACGCTGCACGGCGTCCACCTCGATGCGGAGCACCGGCTGCTCTACGACGAGAACCGGGAGCGATCGAGCAAGGCGCTCCACCAGCTCATCACCGACTACGGCTACGAGCTCCTGCCGTTTGGGGAGTTCCTCAAGCGGGTCACGGCAACGGCCACACAGCAGGACCAGCGGGTCGAGACGCAGCTGTGCCGCACCTACCTCGCCGCGTTCAAGGAGTACCGGCGTGCCCTGGCCGAGACCCCGGTGAAGCTGCAGGCACTCGCCGCGCTCACAACCCACATCGAGGCGGCGAACGGCACGCTGGTCTTCACCGACTCGATCGCCTCTGCAGAGGCAGCGGCCCGCCTGCTCCATCGTGGTGGCATCAGCGCTCGGGCACTCCACTCGGAGACGCCAGAGGAGGAGCGACAACGTCACCTCTCCGGGCTTCGCGCCGGACGGGTCCGGGCGATCGTCTCGCCGAGGGTCCTCGACGAAGGGATTGACGTTCCCAACGCCGACCTGGGGATCATCCTCGCCGCGTCACGCACACGACGGCAGATGGTGCAACGCATGGGGCGAGTGCTACGCCGAAAGCCAGATGGCGGGCTCGCGCACTTCGTGATCGTCTACGCCATCGCCACCGTCGAGGACCCCTCGACCGGGGCGCACGAGGCGTTCCTCGATGAGATCTTGCCGCTGTCCCGGTGAACTCGCCTTCCAGGCCTGTGCAGTTGCGAAGCGTGAACCCATTCGGCAACTGGTCGTCGCGGAGCATCAACGCCAGACGGGGCAGCCAAGGCATGGACGTGAGCCCCCGGTCACAGATCGAGCTGGGGTGCGACAGCCCCGGGCGGTTCCGCGCCGGCGATTCCCTCGTAGTCGACGGCTCGCATCCGGCCGTCCCACGTGTAGACCGTCCGTGCTTCGACGATCACTGCGGTCGCGATGTAGAGCGCGTCGATACCGGTCTTGACGGAGGTCTTCGCCACGACGTCCCGGGCGAGACGGGCCATGCGTCGGTCGACCTCGACGACGTGCAGCCAGTCGCTCTCGAGGAACGCGTCGAGATTGGCTCTCGTCTCGGGAGTCGACGACAGCGCGTGACGACCGGTCAACCACCCCGCTGCTCCCGGAGCCAAGTGACGGAATCAGGCCCCCCAGCCAGCGCGCCGGCCATCTCGGCGACGGTCACGCGGCGCGGCTGGGGCGTCGCCTCGACTCGGGCGTTCCGGACCTCCAGGGGACGGCCCAGGTAATCCCGGAGAAGGGACCCGGTCACGGTCACACGCTCGCCGAGGAGTTGTCCGGCTTCCCGGAGATCCGCCTTCGCGACGAAGCACAGCACGCCGCGGTCGTGGATCGCGTCCTGAACGGTGACGTGGGCACCCTTCCGCAGCGTCGCAGTGACGAGGGTCCCAGTGACGGACCCGATTGCATCCGTCTGCTCGTGGAGCACGCGGTCGAGCGTGCGATAGGTCCTGCGCGTCAGCTTCCGGGCGTGGCCGTTGGTGTTGAAGGTCACACCGCTGACGCTGCCCTCATCGAAGCCGGAGGAGGCTTGGTAGAGGGCATTGGCCGTGGCAGCAGCCATCCAGTCGGGGACGCCTCGGTCCGACTCCAGCATCGTGACGCCCTCGTCGATGCGGTGCGCGACCTTGGTGAACGCGTCATCGACGTCCACGTCGTCGCTGGAGACCCGCGGCTGCCAGACGATGGTGGGCGCGGAGGCGTGGAGGGACGCGACTGTGAACTCCACACCCTCGGATCGGGAGGCGTCCTTCATGATCCGCACCGCAACGTCCACGAGCGTGCGGTACTGCTCCGCGGTCACCGCGTGGGACTCGCCGTTGATCACGAAGGTCAGCAAGGCCGTCACCTCCCGGCGTCCAGCGTAGAGCACCCCGCCTGTGGACTTCGGGGTCATCATCGACTCGACCTGTGACAGCGGACGGGACCGTGAGGTTCCACGCCGTCTGCTTCGCGAACTCTGACGCCGGGAACCCCTAGGTGTGGGATGCTCGTCGCTCGCGGACCCGGCGACAGGAGCGCGCGGTGGGAGACGACATCGCCGTCGTCCCGGCGACACCGGATCGGTGGGACGACCTCGAGGCGCTGTTCGGACCCAACGGCGCCTACTCGAACTGCTGGTGCCTGTGGTGGCGGCTGACCAACCGCGAACACGCCGACAACGGCCCGGACGGCAACCGTGCCGCCCTCCGCACCCTCGTCGAGGACGGCCGCGAGCCGGGGCTGCTCGCCTACGCCGGCGGCACGCCCGTCGGGTGGGTGTCGGTCGCCCCCCGGCCCGAGTTCGGACGGGTCGTGCGCTCGCCGCTGTTCCGGCCCGACGACTCCGACGACGCCGGCTGCTGGTCGGTCGTGTGCTTCTACGTCCCCCGCGCCCACCGCGGGCGTGGCCTGACCGACGTGCTCCTCGCCGGCGCGGTCGAGCACGCCCGCGCCGGCGGCGGCACCAGCATCGAGGGCTACGCGATCGTCGGGGACGACCTCGCCCCCCCCGTCGCTGTACCACGGCCTGGCGTCCACGTTCGAGCGTGCCGGCTTCACGCAGGTCGCGGCCCCGTCGCCGCGGCGCCGGCTGATGCGGCGCACGCTGTGACGTGGCAGCGGCCCGCCCGACGCGGGCAGGTCACGACCGACGAGCCGCGAGGGCGGCCCGGGCGAACGCAACCCCGCCCGGGGTGACGGCACCCGGCCACCCTCCACCCTGACGCCGCTCCAACGCGCCGAGCTGCCGCAGCAGGTGGACGTCGTCGGCGAGCAGGCCGCTCGCCGTGCCGCGGTCGATCCGTTCCTGGATCCCGACCATCCACCCCAGCCCGGTGAGCAGCGCGGCGACCACCACATCGGCGTCGTCGGTCGAACCGGCGGCCATCAGGGCCAGCAGCAGCACGCCGGCCTGCCACGCGGCGTCCGACACGTCGCGACCCCCCTGCGGCAGCGCGTCGGCCAGGTGCCACCAGAGCCCGACCGGGTCGCCGGCCAGTTCCCGCCCGCGGACGGTGGGGACGAGCCGACCCTTGTACTTGCGCAGCAGCCTGAGCCGTTGCGCGGTCTCGCGCAGCTGGAGGACCGGCCAGGTCAGGTCCTCGCGGTTGCCCTTCCCGATCCACTCGTCGCCCATGTCCAGCGTGTCGAAGATCGTCTCGACGACCGCCGGCGGCAGGTAGCCGGCGGCGGTCAGCTTCACCCCGTCACCGACCGTGTCGAGCAGCACCGTGAAGGGCCGCACCATCCGTGCGGCGACCTCGTCCACGGTCTCCTCGACATCGACGTCGGCGTCCGCCGCCGCCGCGAGCCGGCGGAGCTGCTGCTCGGTGCCCCGGTCGCGC
>FLYM01053304.1_pt1 | contig 9983 bp, 11 predicted proteins | sample 1122581 | NCBI WGS metagenome assembly FLYM01 (sample SAMEA4346789, study PRJEB14843) | hot springs metagenome | biome: Terrestrial Biome; feature: Habitat; material: Sediment | place: India | collected 2012-06-12 | depth 1760 m
CTTGAGGCGGACGGCCTGCCTCGGGGGCTTGAGACCATGACGACGCGCACCCTCCTGTTCGACAGCCCCTTCCTGCTGGGCTTCGACCAGACCCGGGCCCTGATCGACCGCGCCCAGCGCGCCGCGGGCGAGGGCTACCCTCCCTACAACGTCGAGAAGCGCGGCGACGCGTCGGTGCGCATCACCCTGGCGGTGGCCGGCTTCACGCCCGACGACCTGTCGGTGACCGTTGAGGGCCGCCAGCTGACCGTCTCCGGCAAGCGCGAAGCCGCCGAGGGCGAGGCCAACGCCTATCTGCACCGCGGCATCGCCGCCCGCGGCTTCACCCGCGCCTTCGTCCTCGCCGACGGCCTTGAGGTGACCGGCGCGGTTCTGGAGCACGGTCTGCTTCACGTCGATCTGACCCGGCCGGAGGAACGACCGTCCGTCCGCCGCATTCCCATCTCGCAGGCATGAGCGCCCGCAAAGACAAGCCGCTTCAAGGAGCTTCAGGAATTTCCGCCATGACCCCGTCCATGACCAAAAGAGCCCTCGCCGAACTCGGCGCTCCGGACATGGTCTACGTGCGACAGGTCGCGGCGGCGGAGATCCTGGGCGACGCGCCCAAGGCGGCCCTGAAGGGGCTGGACATCGATCCGGACCAGATCCTTTACGCCGTGCACAGCGCCGACGGCGAACGGCTGGCCGTGCTCATCGACCGGGAGGCCGCCTTCGCCGCCGCCGTGGCCCACGAGCTCGAGCCCGTCTCGGTCCACTGAAAGTCTACGCCGCTTCGGCCTCCGACTGACGCAGCAGCAGGGCCAGCACCGCGTCCGGATTCTCCGCGCGGCGCAGTTCCTCGCGCAGTTCCGGAGCCCGCAGCGCGCGCGATGCCGCAGCCAGCGCCCTCAGGTGCCCGGCGCCGTCCTCCGGCGCCGCGAACAGACCCAGCAGCAGGTCGACCGGCCGCTCGTCCAAAGCTCCGAAGGGGACCGGCTGGTCGAGCCTGAGGAACACGGCGCTCACGCCCTGCAGACCCGGGATGCGCGCATGAGGCACCGCCACCCCGGCGCCGAGAGCGGTCGAGCCCAAGGCCTCGCGTTCGTTCAGGGCGTCATAGACCGCCTGGGCGTCCAGCCCGTAGGCGTGGGCGGCCGCGTCGGCCACCGCGTGCAGCGCCTGCCGCTTTGAGGTCACGCCGCCGCGAAGGTGAACCCCTTCGACGGGCAGCAATGCGCCGATGTGCATGATTTTCCCCGAACGCCCTACGCTCACTGCCGGCGCGGCCGCGGCCTCTTAGCCGCGAACCGGCGCCGAATGAAGACGAAATCCCGGCGCGGCTGCTCAGCCGCGTCCGTTCGCCCCGGTTCTGGCCGGATCGATCCAGCCGATGTTGCCGTCCGGTCGTCGATAGACCACCGACACGCCGCCATGGCCGGCGTTCTTGAACATCAGGACCGGATAGCCGGTCATGTCGAGCTCAAGCACGGCCTGACCCACGGTCATGACGCGGACGGGCGAGTGCCCCTCGGCGATGACCATGCCCGCAGGCGCCTCGCCCGGGGCGCCGGCGTCGCCGAACTCGTCGTCCTCGACCGTGTCGGGAGACCTGAAGACGGTGGCGGCCGCCATTTCCGTCTTCTCGGGCGAAAGCCCCGCGGGACCGGCATGGTGGTTCTTCAGCCGGCGCTTGTAGCGCCGCACCCGCTTCTCGAGCTTGTCGAGGGAATCAGAGAAGGCCGCATGGGCGTCTCCGCCCAGCCCGGTGGTGACCAGCGTCTGCCCCGAAGCCAGTCGGACCCAGCAATCGACCTTGAAGCCGGGGCCGTCCTTGGAGACCACGACCTCGGCGTCCTGCCCGCCTCTTTCGAAGTATTTTCCAACCCCGTCGTTGAGTTCCTGGGAGATGCGGGAGCTCAAAGCGTCGCCGACATCCACGTGCTTACCGCTGACCTGGACTTGCATGTCCCTAGAACGCGACCGGGCGCGTTCGGTGTCAACGGACCTCACAAATTTGTGGTCAAGCTTCAGTTCGCCGCATCAGCCGGCGCGAAGCATGCGCTTCCGCTGCATCGAGGAGGGAATGCGCAGGGCTTCCCGATACTTGGCGACCGTCCGGCGGGCGATGTCGATGCCCGCTTCCTTCAGGATCTCGACGATGGCGTCGTCGGACAGCACGTCCTTTTCGGCCGCCTCCGCTTCGATCATCGTCTTGATCCGGTGACGCACGGCCTCGGCCGAATGCGACGCCTGTCCGTCGACCGACGCGATGGCGGCGGTGAAGAAGAATTTCAGCTCGAACAGGCCGCGCGGCGTGGCGATCCACTTGTTCGAGGTCACGCGGCTCACGGTCGATTCGTGCATGCCGATGGCGTCGGCGACGGTCTTCAGGTTCAGCGGCCGCAGACACTCCACGCCGAAGGCCAGGAAGGCGTCCTGCTGGCGCACGATCTCGCTGGAGACCTTCAGGATGGTCTTCGCCCGCTGGTCCAGCGACTTCACCAGCCAACTGGCCTGGGCCGCGCATTCGGCGACGAAGGTCTTCTCCTGATCCGACCGTGCGCCCGAGGCGACGACGCCGTGGTAGCGCTTGTCGACCAGCAGCCGGGGCAGGGTGTCGGCGTTCAGCTCCACGCGCCAGCCGCCGGCCGGATCCGGCTTCACGATCACGTCGGCCACAACCGTCTGCGCCGGCTCGCCGCCGAAGCCCGCGCCGGGACGGGGCGTCAGCGCCTTCAGCTCGCCGATCATCTCGGCCAGGTCCTCGCCGTCGACGCCGCAGACCTTCTTCAGGCCGGGCAGGTCGCGCTTGGCCAGCAGGTCGAGATTGTCCAGCAGCGCCTGCATCGCCGGATCCAGCCGGTTCCGCTCGGCCAGCTGCAGTCCCAGGCACTCCGGCACCGAACGCGCCATGATCCCCGTCGGCTCGAAGCCGTGGCAGACCTTCAGCACCGCCTCGACCCGGTCCAGACCGCAGCCCAGCCGGTCGGCCACCTCGTCAAGCTCGCCGCGCAGGTATCCGCCCTCGTCGACCATGTCGATCAACACGTGGGCGATCGCCAGATCAGCCGGCGACAGGCGCGCCGCCGAGGCCTGGGCCTGCAAATGCTCCCACAGCGTCGCCTCGCGCGTGTCAGGACGTTCCAGCTCGCCGTCCGGCGCCGAGCCGCCGGCGCCGACGCGGCTCCAGTCGTTCAGCCCCGCCTGGGCCTCGGCCGTCGGGGCGGCGGCGGTTTCGGAAGCGTCGTTCCAGCCGTCCTCTGCGCGAACGTCCATGGCCTCGTCGGCGGCGGACGAGCGCCCGTCCTCGAAGCTGAGTTCGGTTTCCGACGAAGCGGCGGCCTCGGCGGCCTCGGCGGGCACGGCCTCGCCCTCGCCCGGCGCGTCGGGCTCGTCGCGCTGCAGCAGCGGATTGCGCTCCAGCTCCGCCTCGACGAAGGCCTCCAGCTCCTGGTTCGACAGCTGCAACAGCTTGATGGCCTGCTGCAGCTGGGGCGTGACGACCAGCCCCTGCCCCTGCCTGACCTCAAGCCTCTGACCCAGCACGTCGTCGCTCCCGCATCCGGATGGCCCGGAACTTGCTGGGCCACGTTTGCGCCGAAGCGGTTAACGGGGGTCTAAGCGGCGATCACCGGTAGCTGTCGCCCAGATAGACCCGGCGCACCTCGGGGTCGTTGACCACCTCAGCCGCGGTCCCCTCGAAGAGCACGGCGCCGGACGAGATGATCGCGGCCCGGTCGATGATGTCGAGAGTCTCACGCACGTTGTGGTCGGTGATCAGGACGCCGATGCCCTGATCGGCCAGATATCGGATGACCTGGCGGATGTCGGCGATGGCGAGGGGATCGATGCCCGCGAAGGGTTCGTCCAGCAGCATGAAGGCCGGTTTGCCCGCCAGCGCCCGCGCGATCTCCACCCGCCGCCGCTCGCCGCCCGACAGGCCGGCGGCGGACGCCTTGGCCAGGTGCGACACGCCCAGCTCCTCCATCAGGCGGTCGGTCTCCTCGCGCACGGCGGTCTTGCCCGCCTCATGCAGTTCGACGACGGCGCGGACGTTCTCTTCCACGCTCATGCCGCGAAAGATGCTGGCCTCCTGCGCCAGATAGCCCAGGCCCATGCGGGCGCGCTGGTACATCGGCTGGGCCGTCACGTCCTGCCCGTCCAGCAGGATGCGGCCGCTGTCCGGCGGGATCAGGCCGGTGATCATGTAGAAGCAGGTCGTCTTGCCCGCCCCGTTCGGCCCCAGCAGGCCCGCGACTTCGCCCCGGTCCAGGCTCAGGGAGACGTCGCGCACGACCTGCCGCGGGCCGAAGCTGCGGGCGAGGTGCTCGACCCTCAGCCCCCGCTCGCCGCGCACGGTCTCGGGCGCCGCGTCGGGCGCGGTCTCCGGTTCCAGATTGAGGGCGGACAGTTCCTTGCGGGCCACGTTCGGGCGACCGGCCTCGCGGCCTCAGTCGTTCCCTTCCGGATAGAAGACGCCCTGCACCCGGTTGCCCGCCGCCGTCGGCGCGCCGGCCATGCGGCCCGTCTCGGTGCGGACGTTGTAGACCAGCCGTCCGCCGCGCACGACGTTCTCGCCCTGCGCCAGAATGACCTCACCGGTCACGACCAGCTCGTCGGTGTTCAAATCATAGACGGCGCGGTCGCCGCGCATGGTCTGGGTCGGCGTGACGAAGTAGACCTCGCCGACGGCCTCGACCCTCTCCACGCCGTTGGTCCCGTTGGAGGTCGTCAGGTTGACGCGGTTGGCGCGAAGCCGGTTCTGACCCTGGGTGATCTCGGCCCGGCCGATCAGCGAGAAGCCTCCCGGCGTGATCTCGACGTCGTCGCCGCCCCAGGCGATCGGCGCGTCGGCCGAGTTGCCCGGCGACTGCGCTCCGCCCGCCACGGGCAGGGCCAGGACGACGGCGGCGGCCAGTACGCCGAGTGTCTTGCGCGTGCTCATTCTCATCGATCCGATCCGGCGGGGTTGATGACCCCGCGCACCTTCTGGTCGCCCATGCCGCGGAAGCGGATCCGCTCGCCCTGGTCCTCGATCACATAGGCCGAAGCCTTGATGGTTCCAAGCGGCCCCGTCCCCTCGATGCCCTTGTTCCCGGTGACCGTGCCGGTCTCGGTGTTCATCACCGCCTCGGGCGTCACCAGGGTGAAGCCGCTCTCGCCGTCGGCGATGCGCACGTTAGGGCCGATGGTCACGGTCCGGGCGGCCTGATCGTATTCGCCGCCGTCGGCCGTCATCTCGGTCACCTTGCGGCCGCCGAGGTTGAGCCGCAACACCGGTCCCAACAGGCGATAGCGGCCCGTCGACGGGTCGCGCGTGGCGCCCTTGGCCCCGATCATGAAGGATCGGCCCTGATCGTCCTGGCCATGGAAGACGGCGTTGACCAGCGCCTGCTCCTGCCGCGTCTCCGCGTTTCGCTCGGCGCCCGATATGACGGTGCGCAGGGCGACCCAGGCGATCACGCCGCCGGCCAGCACCACGATCAGGATCGGCAGCACCCGGCGCAGCAGGCGCACCCTCTGCGAGCGCGCGCGCCACCGGGCCGCTTCCCGGCCGAGGCGACCGTCGTCGTCGGACGGGGGAGGAGAAGGACCGGTCACGGCTCAGGTGTGGGCGAAGACGTCGATTTCGTCCCACCCCTCAAGATCCAACCGTGCCCGCGTGTTCAGGAAATCGAAGCAGGCCTGGGCCAGGGCCATCCGACCCTCGCGCTCGAGCATGGCGATCAGCCGCTCACGCACCGCGTGCAGGTGCAGCACGTCGGACGCGGCATAGGCGAGCTGCTCGGGGCTCAGCTCCGCGGCGCCCCAGTCGCTGGACTGCTGCGCCTTGGACAGGTCCACGCCCGCCAGCTCGCGCACCACGTCCTTGAGCCCGTGTCGGTCGGTGTAGGTGCGCGCCAGCTTCGACGCGATCTTGGTGCAGAACAGGGGTGCGGTCTCGATTCCCAGATGCAGCTGGAACATGGCCACGTCGAACCGCCCGTAATGGAAGATCTTCAGCACGGCCGGGTCCGTCAGCACGCCCCGCAGGTTCGGACAGTCATAGGCGGGCCGGTTCAGCCGCACCACGTGCGCGTCGCCGTCGCCGGCCGACAACTGCACCACGCACAGGGCGTCGCGCCGGTAGCGCAGCCCCATGGTCTCGGAGTCCACGGCGACGATGGGGCCCAGGTCCAGCCCGTCGGGCAGGTCGCCCTGATGGAAATGCACGGTCATGGGAAGGCTCATACACGACAGGGCGGCCAGCATCACCCCGCCCTCAAGCGGCGAGCGGCCGCGTCGCGAGCGGTAGGGCGAGCGTCAGGACTCAAAACGGCGTCGCGATCGCTCGCGACGCCGTTTGAAGAATTGGTGCCCAGGAGAGGACTCGAACCTCCACGACCTTTCAGTCACTGGCACCTGAAGCCAGCGCGTCTACCAATTCCGCCACCTGGGCATCTCGTCCGGGCCGCCGCATGGGCTTCCCGTCGGAAGGCGCGGACCCTTAAGGCAGGCGCCCATGCGGGTCAACGGCCTTTTTCACGCCGCGCGTTTGCCCGCCGCGCGGTCCTCGTCTATCCCGCCCCCGAACGCCGCGCGCAGGGTGCGCCGGCCGACGCTTGCGGAGATTCAGCATGGTCGCGACCACCCAGGGTCTGGTCACCGTCTTCGGCGGCTCCGGCTTCGTCGGGGCCCAGGCGGTTCGGGTGCTGGCGCGTCGCGGCTGGCGCGTCCGCGTCGCGGTCCGCAACCCCAACCAGGCGGTTGAGCTCAAACCGGCCGGCGACCCCGGCCAGATCCAATTGATCCGCTGCGACGTGAACGACCCGGCCCAGGTGGCCGAGGCCTGCCGCGGGGCCAACGCCGTCGTGAACCTGATCGGCATCCTGTTCGAATCGGGGAAGCGTACCTTCGAGGCCATGCACGTCGACGCCGCCCGCCGCATCGCAGAACAGGCGCGCACCGCCGGCGTGAGCCGCTTCGTGCAGGTCTCGGCCATCGGCGCCGACGCCGAAGGCAAGTCCGCCTATGCCCGCAGCAAGGCGGCCGGCGAGGCCGCGGTGCGCGAAGTTTTCCCCGACGCCGTGATCCTGCGCCCGTCGGTGGTCTTCGGCCCGGGCGACGACTTCCTGAACCGGTTCGCCGTCATGGCCACCTTCGCGCCCGCGCTTCCGCTGGTCGGGTTCGGCAGGACGAAGTTCCAGCCGGTCTACGTCGGCGACGTGGCCGAAGCGATCGCCCGGTCGGTCGAGGACGTCTCCCTCGCGGGCCGCACCTTCGAACTGGGCGGGCCCGCGACCCTGACCTTCGAGGAGGTGCTGAGGCTGGTCCTGCGCGAGACCGGTCGCGCCCGGCTTCTGGCGCCGCTGCCTTTTTCCGTCGCGCGCGCGATCGGATCGGTGGCGCAGCTCAGCGCCTTCGTGGGCATCCCGCCCGTCCTGACGCGCGATCAGGTTCTGTCGCTGGAAACGGACAACGTGGTCGCCGACGGCGCCGAGGGTCTCGCTGCGCTCGGCGTGCAGCCCACGGGCATGGAGGCCGTCGTCCCGTCCTATCTGTGGCGCTACCGCCGCGGCGGCCAATTCGCGGAGAAGGCGACGTTCTGATCGGTCAGTAGACCCAGATCGCCAGCAGTCCCACGACGCCGACCACGATCCGCCACATGGCGAAAGGCGTGAACCCGTGCTGGCCGACGAAGTCGACCAGGAACCGCACCACGGCCAGACCGGCCAGGAACGCCGTCAGGAAGCCGATGCCGATGATCCAGCCGAAGCTGAAGTCCATCGTCTCGTACTCCTTCAGCAGGGCGTAGGCGAAGGCCCCGACCATGGTCGGGATGGCCAGGAAGAAGCTGAACTCCGCCGCCGCCGGCTTCTCCAGCTTCAGCAGGATCGAGCCCGAGATCGTGGCGCCCGACCGCGACACGCCGGGCACCAGCGCCAGGCACTGGAAGAGGCCGATCAGCAGCGACGTCCTCCACGTCAGCTTCATCGCGTCGAAATGCTGCGGCTGCGGCGCGAACCGCTCCACCGCCATCAGCAGGAAGCCCCCGACGATCAGCATGATGCAGATCACCTCCGGCGTCTCGAACAGGATGCGGGTGATGAAGTCGTACAGGAACACGCCGGCGAACAGCGAGGGCAGGAAGGCGATCAGCACGCTGATGGCGAAATGGCGGGCCTCCGGCCGCGTCGGCAGGCCGATCAGCACCTTCCACAGCTTCGTGAAATAGACGCTGATCACGGCCAGGATGGCGCCCAGCTGGATCATCACCACGAAGGTGTTCCAGTTCTGGCCCTGCAGGCCCAGCGCCTCGCGCAGAAGCAGCAGATGGCCGGTCGACGACACGGGAATGAACTCGGTCAGGCCCTCGATCAGGCCGAGTAGAATCGCCGCCAGCCAGTCCGCCATGAAGCCCCCGATGTCCGGATCGCCGGGTCAGTCGTCACCCGGCCGTGGCCCCACATAGCGCAACCGCGCCCGGATGGGCGAGCCCGAACGACGCTGGTCCAGCGCATGCCCCAGAAGTCCGGTCAGCCGGCCGAGCATGACCAGGTCGGCCGCCGCCTCCCGCGGGAGATCCAGCGCCCGCGTCGTCAGCGCCAGCGCCAGGGCCAGGTCGGCCGGCCGTCCGGCCGCGTCTTCGACGCGCCGGCGCACCGCCTCGAGGTCGGGCGGAAGGGCAAGGACCGAAAGCAGGGCGGGCCCGCGCGGATCGACGACGGAGAGGCCGTCCTCCAGCGGCGTCTGCGGATCGCGCCGGGCGGCGACCACGAAAGCGGTGGCCGCCTGCGTCCGGCGCATCAGCTCCGCCGTTCCCAGCGTGGTCAGTCCGGCCAGGGCCGCGCCGGCCATGCAGGCCCCGCCGGAAGCCGCGGTGCGGGTCGCCAGCGCCGCGGCGCTCATCCGTCCGTCAGCGCACAGGACCAGCGCCCGGCGCAGCAGATGGGCGTCGCGCTCGATCATCTTCCAGCCGCGGGCCAGCCGCTGATGGAAATGGGACCGTGGTCCGGGCCCGCTGGCGGCGTCGACCGCCTCGTTCAGCGCCGCCGCCGCCTCGGCGATCATCTCCGCGGGGTCGTCCCCGGCGCGGGGACCGGCCTCGCCCGCCCGGCGAGCCAGCGTGGCGAAGACCCGCGACCGGATCGTTCCCGCGGTGAACAGGTCGACGCGGGGTCTCAGATCGACGAACGGCTGGATGCCCCCCGCCGCCCACAACAGCCGCGCCGTCTCCTCCAGCGTGGCGGTCTCGGCCAAGGCCAGGGCGTCCCGCCCGCGGTAGTAAGGACGCCCGTCGATCTCGGTGCTCAGGCTGGACAGCAACTCCGCCTCGCCTCGCGCCGCGGCCTTCTCCACCGCGGGGCCGATCTCCCCCCGGATCAGGCGTTCGATGTCGGTCGAGGCGTACTGGCTCCGGCGCGGGTCGGCGGGATCAGGACGGGCGGTGATCCGACCGCGGCTGACGTAGGCGTACAGCGTCTGGGTCTTGACCCCCAGCCGCGCCAGCGCCTCGCCGCGCCCGATCCATCCGGTTCCGCCGTCCATCCGGAGGCACTCCGCATCCGTTCGCCGATCCAGATGACGGCGTTTGATGACGTTATCCCTAATGCGGGCCGAAACGGGGCCTTGGATCAGGCCGGAAGGCCGCTACAACCGGCCCATGAGCTCCGAAGTCGCCCCGTTGGAAAGCCGGCCCCGTCTGCGGCCGGTCGTGGCCCTGCTGTCGATCCTGATCGCGGCCTTGCAGGCCTTCGCGCTCGCCGCCACCGGATCGATCGCCGCCGGCGCGGCCCTGGTGGCCACGGCGCTTCACCTCGCGGGCTTCGTCGATCTGCTGATCGCCCGGGATCGCGATGGGCGAGGCGGCGGTCGGTCCTTTCTCGCGGGGATGGCGCTGGCCGCCTCGGGCCTTCTGGCCGCCGCGGCCGTGGCGCGGATCCTGTGGCCGCAGGCGATCACGGCCGGCACGGCGGGCGCCCTGGCGCTGGTCGCGGCCTCGGCCCTGGCTCTTGCGGGGACCT
>FLYM01010258.1_pt1 | contig 9974 bp, 3 predicted proteins | sample 1122581 | NCBI WGS metagenome assembly FLYM01 (sample SAMEA4346789, study PRJEB14843) | hot springs metagenome | biome: Terrestrial Biome; feature: Habitat; material: Sediment | place: India | collected 2012-06-12 | depth 1760 m
GACATAACTTTTCCGTCCCAATTGTTAGCCAAAAGCGAAGTTTCCTAATATATACAGAGCGAGTGTAGAGATACCAAGAAGCAAAAGTCATTACGGGCTTTTAGTGCGGTGAGTTACAGGAGAGTTTTTTAACGATGAGTGCCCCCCATTGGAAGTCCGCTGAACCTTTAGTTCGTTTTCTAAAAGGTTCGAAAAATGCGATCGATATTGTTGGTTCAGATTCACCGGTATATCTAGCGGGATTGCTTTTAGATGACCGTATTCGGTGGTCAAAAAATCCGCATCTTATTGTGGTCGCAGATGTCGACGCTGCTGAAACATTGATCGCCTCTTTACAATTTTTTGATCCGAAAATTTCGGCCCATGTTTTAACTGGATTTGATGTGGGTCTTTTCTCTGGCCTTTATCCTTCGCATCGATTGACCGCCGGAAGACTCGGCTGGCTATGGAAGGCGGCGCACGCAAAACCGGGCGATATATTTATTGCCCCGATTGAACATCTGCTTCAAAAGACCATTCCCTATTCTGAGCTTTCATCGCGCGAGTTCAGTCTTAAAAAGAATGATCTCTTGTTAGAAAATTTCGCTGAAACATTAAATGGTTGGGGCTATACGCAGACGCCTCTTGTTGAAGATGTGGGAACTTTTTCGGTGCGAGGCGGCATTGTCGACGTGTTCTCGCCAGCACATGATCAACCGGTCCGGCTCGAGTTGTTTGGAGACGTCATTGATTCAGTTAAATTTTTCGATCCGGTCACTCAAAGGAGTGACCAGGACTGCTCCAATTATGCGGTCATACCCCCGCAAGAAATTCAGTTCACCATCGAGGCCAGACAATCGGCGTCAAAGTACTTTCAAGAAACTCTTGGTGATCGGGATCTTCCCGAAGAAGAGGTTCAAAATTTCAGGCAACATCTTGCCCGCGGGCTTTATCTTTCAGGCATGGAGTTTCTGTTGCCTGGATTTTATCCAAAGCTTGATCTTCCCATTGAACATTTTTCGTCAGAATTAAATGTGTGGTGGCTTGATTCAATCGAAGTGGCCCGAAAAGCTGATGAACACTTTCGCCAGATGAAACAAGATTTAGAACTCGGCGAAACATTGTTGATCAAACCGGCCTTAACAGATGTTTACTCAAGTCTGGATGAACTTGAATTCCCAGAGAACTCCAAGAAAATTTCCTTAAGCAAAATTCGCATTGAAGATCAGGCCCATGATCAAAATGAAGATCTTGAAGCATCAGTTCTTCCCGTCGCCACCAGTTCGATGGAAGAGATCGCCAATCAGATAAAAAGTTTCTCAGGGAACGCCACAGATTTATCCACATTTTTAAAATCTAAAATTAAAGAATGGAAAACTTTAGGTCACACCGTTTGTTTTTCGCTTTCGACATCGAATCAAGCAGAGCGGTTAAAAGTTCTTTTAGAGCGTGTTGATCTTCAGCCCGTACTTGTTTCAGAAGACCAAGTGTTTGAATGGGAAAACTTTAAAAAAGAGCAGGCCGACACGGACAAAGTCCATCTGCTTGTTCGATCAATCCCAAAATCTTTAAGAGCGACTGATGAACATTTGATTTTACTTCGTGAAGCAGACCTGTTCGGCCGAGTTGCGAAAAAGAAAACCTCAAAGAAAAAAGACGGGGTTTCTGACGACTCAAAAGCATTTGCGCTGAACTTTGCCGACCTTAAACCCGGCGATCTCATTGTTCACAAGCTTCATGGAGTGGGGATCTATGAGGGTTTAAAAGTGATGCCCATTCAAGGCATCGACGCTGAATTTATTCAGTTGAAATATAAAGGAAACGATCGCCTTTATCTTCCAGTCTACCGCATACATCAGATTCATAAATATTCAGGTCCCAGCTCACCCGCTCTTGTGGATAAACTTGGGGGCACAAGCTGGGAAAAAACAAAAACTAAAGTCAGATCTCACCTTCGAGACATTGCATCCGAGCTTTTAGAAATTTATGCCAAACGAAAGGTCGCTACCCGTCCGGCCTTTCACGCCCCTGATGCAGATTTCAAAGCGTTTGAATCTGCGTTTCCTTATGATGAAACCGAAGACCAACTTAAAGCCATCAATGACATCATCAGTGATCTTCAAACTCAAAGTCCAATGGATCGATTGGTGTGCGGCGATGTGGGTTTTGGAAAAACCGAAGTTGCCATGCGAGCGGCATTTAAGGTGGCTCAAGATCGAAAACAAGTTGCGGTGATCGCCCCGACAACGGTTCTCACTTTTCAACATCTTGAGACTTTTCAGAAAAGATTTAAAGGTTGGCCACTTGTCATCCGGTCGTTAAATCGTTTTGTTTCTAAGAGTGAGCAAAAGAAAACTTTAGAAGAACTCAAAAACGGACAGGTCGACATTTTAATCGGCACCCACCGCTTACTCAGCCAAGATGTGCAGTTTAAAGATCTCGGTTTGTTGATTGTGGACGAAGAACAGCGCTTTGGCGTAAAGCACAAAGAAAAACTGCGCAAACTTCGTGCGCACCTGGACACTCTTGCAATGTCTGCGACCCCGATTCCAAGAACTTTGAACTTAAGCTTAGTCGGGGTCAGGGATTTAAGTTTGATTAACACGCCCCCAGTTGACCGTCTTCCAACCAGGACTTTTGTGTGCAAGTTCGATCGTGAAACCATTAGAAAAGCGGTTGAAAGCGAAATCTCTCGTGGCGGACAGGTTTATTTTATTCATAATCGTGTGCAAAGTATTTACGCTTTGGCCGAAGAGCTTCGCGAGATATTACCGAATGTCAAAATGCGTGTGGCCCATGGTCAGATGGAAGAGGGCCAACTTGAAAAGGCCATGGTCGAATTTTTCCATCATGAAGTCGATGTGCTTTTGTGCACTACGATCGTTGAATCTGGAATGGATGTCCCAAAGGCAAACACCATGTTTATTGATAAAGCCCATCAATTGGGCTTAAGCCAACTTTATCAACTGCGTGGGCGCGTCGGTCGAAGTAAAGAGCGTGCTTATTGTTATTTACTTGTTCCACAAAATCAAAAGCTTGAAAAAGACGCCCAAGAAAGACTGCGCATCATTCAAGAAAACTCTGCCCTTGGATCAGGTATTCGTATCGCTCAGTATGATTTAGAGCTTCGCGGTGCGGGTGACATATTAGGTGAAAGTCAGGCGGGGCATATCAATGCGGTCGGATATGAACTTTACTTAGAGCTTCTCGAAGAGGCGGTTCACAAAGCCCGCGGTGAAGACGTGATTGATGTTGAATTAGAGCCAGAGATTAATCTCAGAATTCCAGCACTCATCCCAGATCAATACATCTCTGATCTGCGTGTGCGCTTAGCCTATTACAAAGCATTGGCTGCGATTGAATCACCAGATGATTTAGATCGCATTGAAGAAGAATTGAGAGATCAGTTTGGCAAGCCGCCTGAACCCGTCTTTAATTTGATGGGATTGATGCTGATTCGAAAGCAGTGTCGCGATCTTGGAGTGCGTGACTTGAGTGCGGGCAAAGTCGGGCTTGCATTAGCTTTCACTGATCGCACGCCTTTAAGCCCTGAAAAGGCCATTGAGCTGACCGCCCGTGCGAACAAAAAGTACGGCATCACTCCCGATTCCAGACTGACCATTCGGATGAATGAAATCAGCTGGCCTCGGGTGATGGAAGAGCTCGAGTATTTACTGACCTACAAGAACACGTAAAATCAAGTTCGCCTGTGCCTCTGCTTCATCGGGGCTTTGCATGTATCTCATTGCAATATTTTCGGCTCGACGAACGGCATCTTGAAGTCGCTTTTTATAGGCTTCGTTGTGAAAGTCTACAAATTGCTCATCAATCGTCGACGCTTGGCCGAAGATCTTTTGGCCAAGTCGCTCTTTTAACATTTTTTCTGTACCAAAAATCTGATTCGCCCTCTCTTGAGATGGAGCACCTTGAGTGTCCTTGGCGTCTTTTTCAGCTTCTGTCATCACAAAATGTTTAAGTGAAAGCAGCTCAGGAAGTTTAATTTGCGGAGCGACGCGATCGAATAAACTTTTCGCTTCTGGGAATGTCTTCAGAATAAGATCTATTGAAACGTTAAGACCATCAATTGAAGCACCTTTTTTCTGAAGATCCATTGCGATCATGTCGAGCCCATTAAATAACTCCACAAGATTTTTGAGGGTTGCAGTTTTTTGATGTCCCCGTGGTGGAAGGGCTTTATCTATGACTGGCAACATGCGCTGCAAGAGCTCTATATTCGGCGCGATCTTCAGTGGCGATTTAATGGCTTTATATTCTTTAATAAACGCCAGTGAAACGCTATTAAGCGGGCTTGGAGCACCGATATAATAGCTTCCAAACTGAAGGTAATCCGAATGTCTTTCCGCATACTCTCTCACCTGAGTCGGGTAAGTTTGAAACGGAACATTTCGAGTGACGTTCGTTTCTGGTTTACCTGGGACAACCAGAGATCCTCGGTACATGGCAAATCCTTGAGCCACCAAGTTTGTCTCTTGCTCAAACTGAGAAAGATACTGATTCACTCCAGGCAAAACCACGCCATCGTGAATACGTGATCTCATTTTGCCGTGCATGAGCGCCCTTAAATCAGGTTCATCCGCGAAGTTCGGGGTAAATCCGCGCTCTGCGGCGTTTGGATGAAGGCTCGCACGCGCCGTTAGAAGCATCATTGCGTTCATACGAAGACCAACGGTGCCGGCGCGATCGAATGGTTTTCGACCCACATCCATCGAATCCGCACGGTCACGACTTGTGTAAAGTTCAAAACCGACTTCTCTCACATTAGTCATTCCTGCACGCTCAATTTCTGCAATTGCAGCAGGACTTCCACAACCCAAAACAGCTTCGCTATTTCGTGCATCCAATTTAGACCGAATTTTGTCGACTTCGATCGCCTTGAACAATCCTTCCTTTGTTTGACCTAGACAGTAACGGTTCGGAAGAAAGTACAAATCATCCAATAGAAAATTAAAGATCAATCGACTGGCTTCATAGTATTCGTTAAAGACCTCTTTAAACTGAGGATCTTCGCTCATCTCTTTCAAGCGCGCCTGATATTGGGCCACGTTATATTTTTCAAGGTATTGATTGTTCTGCCCCACATACCTTGCCAAATGGTATCTCCACTCCTCATAAATTCTTCTCAATGGAAGAGTTCTTCGTAAGGTCGCATTTGTTAAACCTTGCGAGGATATCGATGGCCTGTAAAGTCGAGCGGTATTTTGCGAGATCATTGTTTTAATGTCTTGAATCGAGTTCTTTGTGATCTCTAAAATTGATGTTCCCGAATCGAACATCTGACATCGTGGATCCGCAAAGCGGCTTTCATCTCTGTTGTTACAAGCCATAAATGGGCGCATTTTATCTTTCAGCCCCTGTGTAACTAGAGATTTTTCGGTGTCGATAGAGATATAACGACCTTCTTTTGTTTGAACTTTGTTTTCGTAATTAAAACGAACCGCTGCAAGGTCATACTTTCCCGGACCAATCAGTGACTTTCTGCTCGATGGGAAATAATCCATGATCGAGCTGCTTCCTGACTCACCAGATTCTTCAGGGTAGAAATTCAACTTGTCTGCCGATCCCTTAAAGTTATGGTCAAGACCAATTGAATGTCCGATTTCATGAACAGCCGTGGGAAGAACGTATTTTTCCATGGCTAATAGCTTAGATAAGCAGCCCTCAATGATCTCTTTATCAAAATCAACGTCTGAAAAGTTGCCGTTCTTGTTAGCGCTCTTCAAAGCGGCCAAATGACTTCCAAGTTCTTTACAGGTTGAATCTACAGTTTCAACGAATTCCTTGTCTGCCACACCTGTTGAACAGAAAATCTGATTTGAAGCACTGAGCTCAGACGCCAAAGGTAAACTCTTCTCAGCTTCATTTTCTTTAATGAACTCTTCAAAAGACTTTTTGATCACTCGATCTTTAGACTGACCTGGATTTTCAATGAAGATTCCATCCAATCCAGTGTTTTTAAGATTTGCAGCTAAGGGGCTCGCCAGAGACTGATTGATTGTCCCAATAATGGTCGCCTCTGGACTCATCGTCATGCGTTCGCCCAGTGAAAATGTGTCTTCAACTCCCAATTTAAAGTTCATATATAATGACAGGTAATGATGAAGAGCTGTCTTAATCGCTGTCATTTGCACCTGGGTGATGCTCGATATGATTTCACCCGTCAATACATCCGCGTTGGCGTGAGACACTCCACTCCACGATCCCGCGTGCGAGGGCTCGACGAAATCCAAAATGTTTGCTCGCACGTCACCGATTGATTTTCGCTCAGGACTTAGAAAAATTCGAACTTGAGAGCCCTCGGCCTCAAGCCGCGTGTTCCAAAGTGCGACCGCTTTTTTTGCAAATGGAAGATACTTATCATCCATTGAATCCGCGATATGGAATGTGATGTTGTTCGAACCTTGACGAATTGCAACTTTAAATTTTTCTGCATCTCTTAAAGTTTGTCTGATAGATGGATCCGTAAATTCGAATGGAATGTCTCGGCTAATCAGCCCGAAACTTTTCATGTCGTCTGGAAACGCATACCGAACTTTAAAGTTCTCATTTCGGGGTTTGCGATGAAATGAATAACGAATTCGAATACGATCTTTTCCTTTTGATTGAACCACATAAGTGAAATAATTTTCTCCGATGCGCACTTCCACAAGTTCTTTGTCGCCGTTTAATGATTGGGATTCGGTTTGAGCAAGATTAAGTCGAACAAACTGACGTTGGCTATAATGTCCTTCTTGCACTTCGACTTCAGACATTCCTGTTTCTGATCCCGCCTCAACTGGTCGATAATCAAAGTACGCCGCTGGAATTTTTAAAACGCTCGCGTTATGAATGCCACCATTTGAGCTTCCGACAGGAGTGTAGGCATTGATGACTTCGATTTCATTTTCATTAAAACGTCTAAATTTCACGCGAGAAACATTTGATCGGTCAGAGTCACTATTAAGCCAAATTCCTGTATATGGCTCAAGGTGACCGGGACCAGCGATAATAGTTTCAGCATAGTTCCATTCAGCTGATTCATCTATTCCGAAGAATGAAATTGGATAGGTTTCTGATTTGCTTTGAAACTTATAACGCTCCCACTTGGACTCGTTAATTCTAAAGTAAACCGCTTCATTTACGTTTTGAACGGATTCTTCACGAAGTTGGTGCGTCGATTTGTTGTCGGCGTTTCGGATATTTTCAATTGTGTGAAGAGTGAGTGGGTAACCCACAATAGGGACCGCCATATAACCGTCAGCTTCTTGAACTCCAGAAGTTCGCTCTTCGAATGGAATATCTTCGACTTTTGCAACCTTTAAAATTTTGAGGTGATCACGTGTGACCTGGTAACGAATTTTATAGCGATCCGTTGTGTTCGGACGAGCTCTCAGCTCAAGTTCTTTCGGAAGAAGTGGTGAAGAGCTCGAGTACTGAACAAGAGGAAATTGTTCAACAATACTTCCTGCTTTAACGTCTTCAATCACGACGGAACTGGCTTTTGTGGTCGAAGCTTGTCTGATCGCTGCGCCTGTCTTGAGATCGAATTCTTTTCCATCAAAATCAGCAATTGATTTGAAATAGCGGCCCTGGCCCTGAGCAAATTGATCAGGCCTTTTCTTTACGCATCCGACGGTGAAAACCAGAGCCGTACTTGTTAAAAGTAAGATTCTAGTTATCTGTAGTGTCGTTCTCATGTCGAATCCTTTCTTAAAGATTCATCGTTAAAAGCAGGCCCAGATTCATGGTGTCGTCGGCGAACATTGCATTGTCTGTCAATATTCGATCTCTCCACCTTGCGTACAATTCACCTCTGATATTTGAATAAACAGTGGCTCCAAAAGACATTCGCGCTGATTGGACACCGATGTCGGTTCCGGCATAATCTTGAAAGTTTGCAAGTCCGTAAGACACTGTTGTGAAATAGCGCTGATAGCCCCAAACAAGTGTAGCGTTATTTGAAACGCCGTAAGGCGAATTGTAGCTCGTGCCTGCCGCGTTCACAGTTTCATAACGAAAGGATTGAAGAATTGCGATGTGTGAAGTCATCACTCTAAAGTTGTATTGAAGTGGGGTGATGGTCACAAGTCCTCCACTCCATCCCGCGTTTAAACTTGAAAGCTGAGATTGAGTTGAAGTTGGGAGAGAAAGCGAAGAAGTTGCCGCAACGGCAAAGTTATATTTGTTTTTGTAAAATGGAGTGGTGTTCACTCCAAGCTGAAGATCATTCACGCCAAAGTTTCGAACTGTTTGGTATTCCCGTGACACTGGTTGTGAGTATCCGCCCTGTGCAAAAAGCGAAAGTGAGTCGGTGTACTGATACGCCACTCCAAGTGAGAGGGCGGTAAAGTAATCGGAGTAGTAATTTTGATTTCTTTGAGTCATCCACTGTAAAGCTGATGACCAACGACTTTGAATTCGAACCTGTTTGTTGGTGCGACCTTGGGTGACGGTGTCTGTGGCCGAAACCTGAGCGGATGAAGTGTAAGAAAAGATGAAAACCATGGCCAAAGCCAGGCAAGCCACAAAGCATAAGACGTCATTCGCAAAGGAAGTGCTTTCCGAAGATCGGCAACTGTAAGTGCCAAAATCCGTCACTTTCTTTTGAATTTTTTTTCTAAACCGTCTCATTTACACACCTGTTTTCAATGACTTAACTACAACTGAGATTTTTCGCGGTCTCAGTTTGATATACATAAGAGCAAGATAAGGGCCACAGGGGGTGCCATTTGGACGTAAAAACGGTCTTTTAAATCATTGAAATTATTGGCTATTTTTTGATAAGCAGGGCTTTGGACTGGGTTAAGAAGGGGTTATGGGTTACTCACAACCAATAAACTGCTTGGCCTTACACATCTGACTAAATTTATTAGAGATGCGTTTAAACATACTCTCGCCAATAGGTGCAATTTCAGGATGGCCGGTTCCAACTGGCGCGTTTGCGATCACTCGTTTTGGATCTTTAGCGCCGCCCGGAAGATAAGCTTTCAAATCCATTCCGTATTTGTTTTTGAATTCTTCATCACCAGCGCCGGCGCCGTAACCACTAAAGCCTCCGCCACCACTGACTGCTGCAGGATTTGCGCTGACTGATCCACCGCCACCTCCGCCGCGCTCTCCGCCTAAGACATCAGTGTTGTATCCACCTCTGCCACCAGCTGATGATCCTTGTTCACCACCGAAACCGCCGCCACCAGCTGCGCCTCCCATATTCGGGATTCCGCCGCCGCCACCATTTTGAACACCTGGATTACTGACTGCTTGAGGTTGGTATCCACCAAACTGTGGAAACTGCGGAAGACCATCTGTACCCGCGCCAACATTGAAACTTCCAAACTCTGCACTTCCGCCTTCAGCTTCACTGACCGCTCCGCCGCCAACTGAACCTGTCTCGAATCCATTGTTTTGATTTTGATATCCTCCACCACACAAAGGTGAGTTCGGATACTTTGAACAATCAAGACACTCGGGACTCGAAGCTTTGTCACCACTGCAATCAGGTCCTTGATTTTGATTGTTGAGTGCTTGAGACGCCTGATCTGCCATCTGTCCTGCGCTTGCCGGGTCGATCGCTGATTGCTGCGCGCAGAGTTGCGCTTCGCGTGCCGAATTCACATTCTCTCCGCTTTGACGAGCCAAGAGTCTTTCATTCTCAACTAGGCCCTTACACTCGCTATCGTTTTTACTGAAAATATTCAGTGCCTGTTGAACCTTTGCCGGATCGCAATTAGGAGCTCTACAGTTGCTGAGCGCTTGTTGCCATTTTTCTTTCGATTTTGAACATTTTAAAGAACACGCTTTATTACTTGATGAACAAACTCCAGCAGCATCAGAGTTCGCCGATTGTCCACGAAGGCTTGCATACTTTAACTGTTCGCAATACCGCTTAATACCTTCTGGATCATTCGATGACGGAGGAAGTATGGAAGAACCTCCACCACTTGCTCCGCATTGGCGAGGATTCGTACAACATTTTTGAGCTTCACTTCCGAAGTTAC
>FLYM01004487.1_pt1 | contig 9967 bp, 7 predicted proteins | sample 1122581 | NCBI WGS metagenome assembly FLYM01 (sample SAMEA4346789, study PRJEB14843) | hot springs metagenome | biome: Terrestrial Biome; feature: Habitat; material: Sediment | place: India | collected 2012-06-12 | depth 1760 m
GACCGGCTCGCCCAGGCGGTGGCCGCGTGAACGCGACCGCCCCCGGCCGCGCCGGCGGCCCGCCCGCGACCCCTCGGCAACTCGTCGCCGAGACGCTCGGGACGGCGCTCCTCCTCCTCGTGGTGGTCGGATCGGGCATCGCCACCTCGCAGGACGGGGCGAGCTCGACCCAGCTGTTCCAGCACGCCGTCGTGGTCGGGCTGGCGCTGGTGGCGCTGGTGCACACGTTCCTCGACGTCTCCGGGGCGCACCTCAACCCCGCCGTCACCCTCGTCGACGTGGTCGTCGGTGGCCGGTCGTTGCGCAGCGCCGGCGGCTACGTCGCGGCCCAGGTCGTCGGCGCGTGCGCGGGCGTGGTGCTCGCGAACGTGCTCTTCGACGCGCCGGCGGTTGCGCTGGCCACCACGGTGCGCGGCGGGCCGCCGTTGCTGCTGAGCGAGGTCGTCGCGACGGCCGGCCTGGTGCTGGTGATCCACGGCACGGTCCGGTCGGGCCGCATCGCCGCGGTGCCCGGCGTCGTCGGCGCGTACGTGGCTGCCGCGATCTTCGCGACCTCGTCGGCGTCGTTCGCGAACCCGGCCGTGACGCTCGCCCGCACCCTCAGCGACACCTGGACCGGCATCGCCCCCGGCGGCGTGCCCGGCTTCGTGGCGGCCCAGGTCACCGGGGCGCTCACCGTCGCCCTGCTCGTCCGCTGGCTGTTCGCCCCGGAGCGGTCGGCCGACACCTCCCCACCGACCGCCCCCGACGCCCTCCCGGGCGTCGAGCATCCCGACCCCGTCCCCGCCGCCTCGGAGCCCTCGTGACCGACCACCGCCCCACCGTGCTGTTCCTCTGCGTGCACAACGCCGGCCGCTCCCAGATGGCCGCCGGATGGCTGCGCCACCTCGCCGGCGACGCCGTGCGGGTCCTGTCGGCCGGCTCCGAACCGGCGGCCACCGTCAACCCGGTCGCCGTCGCGGCGATGGCGGAGGTCGGCATCGACATCGCCGGCGCCCAGCCCCAGCGCTGGACCGACGAGCAGCTCGCGACCACCGACGTCGTGGTCACCATGGGCTGCGGGGACACCTGCCCGGTCGTGCCCGGCACCCGCTACCTCGACTGGGAGCTGACCGACCCGGCCGGACAGGGCATCGAGACGGTGCGCCCGATCCGCGACGACATCGAGCGACGGGTCCGCGGGCTCCTCGTCGAGCTCGGGGTCGCGCCCGGGGTCTGAGCGGGGGGCGACACACGACGAGGGGACCGTCCCCCCGGACCAGCCCCCTCGTCGTCGGTGGCGTCGATGCTCCGTTGCGGACCGGAGCGTCGTCGCTGGTGGCATCCTGCCCGTCCACGGTCGATCCGTCCGTGCCGGCCGACGCGCTCGGGGCGTGTCGGCCGGCACGTACCGTCACCCGAACAGCCCCCGGAAGAACCCGCCGACCTCGTTCTCGAAGAAGTCCTTCACGTCGTTCTCGAAGAACCCGGCGACGTCCCGCTCGAAGAAGTTGCCGACCTGGCGGAACGCGCCGTCGATCTGGGTGATGACCTCGGTGCCGACCCGGCTGATGTCGCTGATGACGGTGTTGATCGAGGTGACGAGCCCGTCGACGACGATCTTCTGCGCGTCGACCGTCTGCGCCAGCGAGCTCAGGCGCTGGGCGAGGCTGGCGAGCGCGGCCTCCGTGGCCGTGACCCGCGCCTCGACCGCGCCGATGCGACCGTCGAGGGCCCGGTCGGCCTCGAGCCGGGCGACGCCCTCCGCCTGGATGAGCCCGTCGAGGTGGTCATCGGCCGCCGCCCGGTCCGTGGCCTCGGCGTCGATGCGGCCCCCGAGGGCCTCGTCGGCGGCCCGCAGCTCGGCGACGGCGGCCAGGAGCTTCGCGAGGAGGTCCGCGTCGGCCTCGTCGAGGCGGGCGACCTGCGCGGCGAGCTCGGCAGCGAGGGCCTCGTCGGCGGCGATGCGGGCGGCGGTCTCTGCGTCGAGCGCGTCGCTCAGCGCCACGAACGCGGCCCAGGAGGGCAGCTCGAGGCGGACCTCGTTCTCCTTGCAGGGCTCGCCGGCGGCGATGACGCGGAGCTGCCCCTGGCCCTGCAGGGCGCAGGTCACGACCGGCTGGCCGGGCGCGGCCGACGCGGCCAGCGGGACGGTGCTGAGCATCAGGGTCGCGGCCCCCAGGGCCGCGAGACGTGCACGGGTGCGTGACATGGTGTTCCCCTCCGGTGGTGGCGACGGCCGTGCCGTCGTGGGCGGGTGGTCGTTCCACCCCGGCCCACCGTGCGGGGTTCGGCGGGGCTCCTCCGTGCGACCGCGCACGCGTGCCGCGTGTCGGTCGACACGACGCCGTCGGGCGGGCTCGTCCCAACGCCGCTCGTCAGGAGCCCACGAGCCGCCGGATCCAGTCGCGACCCCGACCCGTCTCCCCGGCGACGTAGCGGCGCAGGAACCGCTCCTCGCCCTCGTCCGTCCCGATGAGGATGATCTCGCCGTCGGCGGGGAGCGGCTCGTCGAGGTCGATGGTCGTGCGGACCTCGCCGTCCTGGCGAACGCCCAGCACGTAGCACCCCGTCTCGCGGGGGATGTGGGTCTCCCGCAGCGGCCGCGTCGAGAGCTGCTCCGGCACCGCGACGCGGAAGAGGGTCAGGCCTTCGGCGAGCAGCACGGTCGAGTCCCCCCGCAGCGCGTTCCACACCTCGGTCGCCCCGGTGGAGGCGTAGGAGAGGACGAAGTCGGCCCCGGCGCGGTGCATCGTGGACAGGTTCCGGTCCACCGTGACCCGCCCGAGGATCTCGACCCGGGGACGGAGCTTGCGGCAGTAGAGGGTCAGGAAGAGGTTGGTGTCGTCGTCGTGGGTCGTGATCGCGACCGCGGCGGCCTCCTCGATGCCGGCGCGACGAAGGGTGTCGCGGTCCGCTGCGTCCCCGTTGATCCAGCGCTCGTCGACCCGCACCCGCTCGGGGAGCCGCTCCACGACCCGGAAGGGTGTCCCGGCCGCCTCCAGGGCGGCGGCCGTCGCACGGCCGACCCGGCCACCCCCGATGATCACGACGTGCCCCTCTCCCGGTGCGGTCCCCGACGCGGCGCGGCCCGTCGGGGCGTGGGCGTCGTTGTACGCCTCGAGCTGCGCCTCGGTGGCGGCGAGCAGCAGGATCGAGGTGTCGCGCACCACGTGGTCCGGCGTGGCCATCTGCAGGCTCCCGCGGTCCCACAGCCCGACCACGCTCACCCCGAAGCGCCGACGCAGGCCGAGCTCCTCCAGCGACCGTCCCACGAGCTCCGTCCCGGCCGCCGAGGCCTCGGCGATGACGAGGTCCTCGAACCGGGCGACAACCGAGCCCTGCGCCGTGGTCGACAGGATGCGCCGGGCGAACGCCCCACCGAGGAGCTCGCCGAGCTGCAGCACCCGGTCGGCCCCGGCCAGCTGGAGGATGTCGACGGAGTCGGCGTCCACGGCGGTGGCGATGACCGACGGCCGGTCGGCGACCTCCCGCAGCGTGAACGCGATGTTGGTGTTGGTCGTGTCCGGCCGGGCGGTGAACAGCAGGGCGGCCTGGTCGGCCCGGATGTTGCGGTAGGTCTCCGGGTCGTCGTACGCACCCACCGACACCCGGAAGCCGCGGTCGTGGAGCGCGAGCCCCTCCTCGACGTCGTTCACGAGCAGCGTGTAGGGCGTCCCGGCGGCGGCCAGGCAGTCGATCAGCGCCTCACCGACCGGGTCGAGCCCGGCGACGATTACGTGCCCCGACGTGGTCTCCGGCAGCGTCCGCGGGGCGCCGGCCCGCCGCGTCGCGGCACGCCACGGCAGGTACACGACCTGGATGAAGGTGAACGGCAGCATGACGAGGATCAGGATGGCGCCCGCGAACAGCACCACCAGCGAGTACATCCGGCCGAGGTCGCTCACGAAGGTGATGTCGCCGTAGCCGAGCGTGCTCATCGTCACGAGCGTCCAGTGGACGCTGGTCCACCACGAGAAGTCCCGCCCCTCGTACGCCATGATGGCGTGGAACCCGACGCTGAACAGCGCCACCGAGACGGCGAGCAGCGCGGTCAGGCGTGCCAGTGCCCGGACGCTCGCCTCGGTGTCCGGGGCGGACATCGACGCGATCAGCGTCGTCAGGAACTTCACGCGCGGTCTCCGTGGCGGGTGTGGTCCCGGGACCGTAGAGGGTCTTCGGCCCGAGGGTGCCGCGGGGGGCTCCGCCCCCGCGAGCGTTCCGGTCAGTCCGGCGTGCGGTCGCGGGTCGTCCACCGCAGCGTCCCGCCGGCGACCCCCACCGCGAGGGCCAGCAGGCCCGGCACGACCCCGGCCGGTACCTCGACCACGGCGGCCTCGGCCAGCACCCGGTCCAGCGACAGGCGGCCCGGGCCCGTCGTCGCGAGCGCCCACGCGACCGCGATCAGGTAGCCGTTGGTCTCCCAGCCCTTGGACGCGGACCAGAACCCGTTGCTCGCGTGGTTCACCCACGCGGCTGTCGTCATGGTCCCGACCACGGCGGCGGCGGCGAGCGGTGTGAGGAGCCCGAGCGCGAGCCCGAGGCCGCCGGCGATCTCGGAGCCGCCGGCGAGCAGCGTCGCGACGCGACCGTCACCGAAGCCGAGCGACGCGAACCAGCGGCTCGTCCCGTCGAACCCGCCGCCCCCGAACCACCCGAACAGCTTCTGGAAGCCGTGCAGCGAGAACGTCACCCCGACGAGGACCCGCAGCAGCAGCAGTCCCAGGTCGACGTCCGCGAGTCCGGACAGGGTCAGCTCGGTCACCCTCGCCTCCTCGTTCGGTCGATGGCGTCCGCCCTCGCCCAGGAGGGGAGCGGCCCGCCGCCCCACATCCGGGCCTCCACGTCGGGGGCCACGGGGGTGACGGATGGGCCGTCGTCGTTGGCCAGCCAGCACGTGAGCTCGTACGGCAACGCCACCGGCAGCACCCCGCCCTCGTCGTCGAGCTGCACGTAGACGAGGTGGCGCGCCGAACCGGCGCGCATGACCGCGACCGCGCAGCTCCCGACGAGCTCGGCCTCGTCGATGCCGCCCTCCAGCCGCCACTCCCGCAGGAACCAGCCGTAGGTTCCGATGTCGATGAGGAAGTGCGCCCACCGTTCCGCCAGCGGGAGCGGGCGGTTCGGGTAGCTGGCCGGGATCCACCCGGATCGCTCGGGATCGATCCCCGGGAGCAGTTCTCGGGCGACCACGGCGTACACGTCGTCGCCCTCGCCGAGATGCACGGAGCTCCCGTCGGACGCGGAGATGGAGGCGCCAGGTCCCGGCAGGGATGCGACCCGGGTGAGCAACGGGAGCCCGGCGGGCCCGAAGCGGGCCGCCACGGCCTGGGCACTGCCGGCCTTCACGAGGGTGCGGTCGAACGCGATGTCGTCCATCGGGGAACTCCAGCGGAGCGTGCCGCCGGTGGCCGCCGGCACGCTCCGCTCCGTCAGGTGCCCGGGATCGGGGTCAGGTACGGGCAGGTCTGCACGAGCGTGGTCCGCATCGGCCACGCCAGGTCGGGACCGGGAAGCGCGTCGCCCTCGCTCCAGTGGCCACCGCTCCACGTGCCCCAGATGGTCTGGCGGCAGAACGAGTCCACCACGAACCACTCGGCCTCCCCGTCGAGCATCCCGGTGGGCTCGCGCAGGCCGAGGACGAGCGCGGCGGTGTCGCCGGTCTCCTGCAGCCACGCCTCGTCACCGTCGACGCGGCCGAACAGCGATCCGTGCCCCTCGGTGACGAACTCGTTCTCCGGGTCGGTGATGGGGAGCGCCGGCTCGCCGCCGACGAGCCCGATCGGATCGTAGCCGACGTCGGTGTGCTCGGCGGTGTCGAACAGCGCCTCGCGGAGCTCGACCTGCGTCAGCACCCCGTCCTCGAGCGCGCAGCCGTCGCAGTCGACCGGGTCGCCGGAGGCGATCGCCCCGTCCGCCTGCTGCTTGCCGCCGGACAGGGCCGAGCGGACCAGCCAGAGCGCGCGGGCGTAGGTGCCGGCGGTCACCGGCGTCGCGTTCGACGTGCCGCCGAAGCTGCCCTTGCCGTTGACGGTCGTGTTGCCCGTGGACGGCGCGGACGGGTACCCGGTGCCGATCGACGAGATGTCGACCGGCTTGCCGTGCCCGGTGTACGAGCCCTCGCTGCCCGGGTCGATCGCGCCGACCGTCACCATCCAGTCCGGCCCCTCCTGGGAGGAGAAGATCGTCGTGTTGGGGACCGTGAAGGTGTTGGCCTGCCCGTTGCCGGCCGAGAAGAAGATCGTCTGGCCTCGCTCGGAGGCCGCCTTCGACTGCTCGGCGTTGCCGCCGTCGTAGAGCCGGTCGCGCAGGAGCAGCGAGAACCCGAACGAGTTCGTCACCACGTCGATCCACGGCTGCGAGTACGCCCAGTTGGAGGCGGACTCGGCGTTGCTGCCGGTGCCGTACGGGATGAACACGACGACGCACTCGGGGCAGGCCCCGTGGATGGCGCCGGCGGAGACCGACGCCGAACCCATGCCGTGCGACGCGCCACCCGGCAGACGGAACCCGTTGCCCGAGTTGGTGAAGTCGACCATCCCGACGGCCTTGGTGCCGGGGGCCCAGTAGAAGTTCACCGCCTCCGGTGTCGAGCGCTTCACACCGTTCCACTGGGCGATGTCGGCGTTGTACGGCGCGGAGATCGGCCCGGTCTCCGGCAGCGTCAGGTCGAGGCCCCGGTACTCGGCGAACGCCGCGGACGGGTCCGGGAAGTCCGGGATCCACTCGTGTGGCGCGAGCGCGGTCGTGCCGCCCTGGCCCAACGGCAGGTCGTTGGCGGGGTCCGCGTCGAGGTGCTGCGGCATGCGGTCCGCGCGGAAGTCGAGGTGGTAGGGCGAGAACGACGAGTCGACGACGGCGATGACGACGACGTCGTCGCGACCGTCCGCCGGGGCGGGGGTACCGGCGACGAGCGACGCGGCGAGCGCGCCCGCTGCGACCGCGGCGAGGATCCTTCGGGACATCCGTGTGCGTCCAGGCTCGGGGGTGTGGGGGTGTCGGGGACCTTCGACGTCGAGACGCCGGCCTCCTGCCGGTCGCCGGCCCGTTGGTCCCGTCGGGAGGTGACCTTCGCCCGACGCGGCCGGTCCGCGGCACTCCGTAGCGTCAGCATGCTGGCGTGGAGAGGACGAGGCGTGGCGCGGGTCAGCATCGACGGCAACGAGGCGTGTGCGCGGGTCGCGTACGCGTACAGCGAGGCGGTCGCGATCTACCCGATCGCCCCGGCCTCCCCGATGGGGGAGCACGCCGACGCGTGGGCCGCGGCCGGTCGGCCGAACGTGCTCGGGACGGTGCCGCGCGTCGTCGAGATGCAGTCGGAGGGCGGCGCCGCCGGCGCGCTGCACGGGATGGCGACCCAAGGCGTCCTCGCCACGACCTTCACGGCGTCCCAGGGGCTGCTGCTGATGCTGCCCAACCTCTACAAGCTCGCAGGCGAGCTCAGCCCGGCGGTCGTGCACGTCGCGGCCCGCACGGTCGCGACGCACGCGCTGTCCATCTTCGGGGACCACTCGGACGTGATGGCGGCCCGGCAGACCGGCATGGCGATCCTCGTCTCGGGCTCCCCCCAGGAGGCCCAGGACCTCGCCGCGGTCGCGCACGTGGCCTCGTTGACCTCCCGCGTGCCGTTCCTCCACGCCTTCGACGGCTTCCGGACCTCGCACGAGCTGAACACGGTCCACCTGCTCGACGACGACGACCTGCGCGCCCTGCTGCCGGAGCGCGACCTCGCCGCCCACCGAGCCCGCGGGCTCACCCCTGACGCCCCGGTGCTGCGTGGCTCGGCGCAGAACCCCGACGTGTTCTTCCAGGCCCGTGAGGCCGCGAACGCGTGGCACGACGCCGTCCCCACCGTGGTCGCCGACGCGATGGCTGCGCTCGGGGGCAGGACCGGGCGGCGGTACGAGGCGGTGGAGCACGTCGGGCATCCCGAGCCCGACAGAGTCCTCGTCGTCATGGGGTCGTCCGCCGGCGCGGCGCGCGAGGTCGTGGAGGAGCTGGTGGTGCGCGGGGAGCGGGTCGGGCTGGCGGTGGTGCGCCTCTACCGGCCGTTCCCGGTCGCGGCCCTCCTGGCGGCATTGCCCGAGTCGGTCCAGCAGGTCGCGGTGCTCGACCGCACGAAGGAGCCGGGCGCCCCCGGCGAGCCGTTGTACCTCGACGTCGTGGCCGCACTCGCCGGCGCGCTCCGCGACGGGGAACGCTCGTCGATGCCGCGGGTCCTCGGGGGCCGCTACGGGCTGTCCTCGAAGGAGCTGACCCCCGCGATGCTCGCCGGGGTGTTCGCCGCGCTCGACGACCCGACGACGCCGCAGGGCTTCACGGTCGGGATCGTGGACGACGTGACCCACCGCTCGGTCGAGCCCGACCGGACCTTCGCGCTGCCCCCGCGCGTCGGGGACCTGCAGGCCGTCGTCCTCGGGCTCGGCTCGGACGGGACGGTGGGCGCGAACAAGGACACGGTGAAGGTCCTCGCCGAGCACACCGACCTCCACGTGCAGGGCTACTTCGTGTACGACTCGAAGAAGTCCGGCGCCCAGACCGTGTCGCACCTGCGGGTCTCGCCCGACCCGATCCGCTCCACCTACCTCGTGGAGCCCGGCCGGGCCGACCTCGTCGCGGTGCACCAGTTCGCGTTCGTCCACGACCGCGACGTGCTCCGCTGGGCGCGCCCTGGTGCCCACGTGCTGCTCAACGCGCCCTTCGCCCCGGAGGACGTGTGGGACGCGCTCCCGACGTCGTTCCAGCGCACCGTCCTCGACCGCGACCTGCACCTGCACGTCATCGACGCCGCGGCCATCGCCCGCGACCTGCGGCTCGGTGGCCGCATCAACACGGTGATGCAGCCCGCGTTCCTGCGGCTGTCCGGGCTGCTGCCCGACGACGTCGCGACGGCGGCCCTGCGCGCCGCGGTGGAGCGCACCTACCGCCGGCGCGGACCCGACGTCGTGGAGCGCAACCTCGCCGCGATCGACGCGGCCGTCGGCGCGCTCGCCGAGGTCGACGTGCCCGCGCGTGTGACGGCGACGCACGACGTGGTCCCTTCGCTGGAGCGGGCACTGGCGCTCGGCGCCGGCGGTGGCAGCGCACCGACGTTCGTGGCGCGGGTCACGGGGCGGATCATGGCGGGGGAGGGCGACCTGCTCCCCGTCAGCGCCCTGCCCGTCGACGGCACGTTCCCGACCGGCACGGCCCGCTTCGAGCGTCGCTCGCTCGCGACGCAGCTCCCGACGTGGGACCCGGACCTCTGCATCGACTGCGGCCGCTGCGCGGTGGTGTGCCCGCACGCCGCGATCCAGATGCGCGTGTTCGACGCCGGCGGGCTCGACGGCGCGCCGGACGTCTTCCTGACCAAGCCCTTCCGCGACCGTGACCTGACCGACCACCTGCTCACCGTGCAGGTCGCGCCCGACGACTGCACGGGGTGCGGGGTGTGCGTGACCGCGTGCCCTGCCATCGACCGCAGCGCCGTCGGGCACCGGGCGCTCGACATGGCGCCGGTCGCCGAGGTCCGCGACGCCGAGCGGGTCCGGTGGTCGTACCTGCAGACCCTGCCGTACCCGGACCGTGCGGGCCACCGGCACGACACCGTGAAGCACAGCCAGCTGCTGCAGCCGCTGTTCGAGTTCTCGGGTGCCTGCGCCGGATGCGGTGAGACGCCCTACCTCAAGCTCGTCACCCAGCTCTTCGGCGACCGCATGGTCGTCGCCAACGCCACCGGCTGCTCCTCGATCTACGGCGGGAACCTCCCGACGACCCCGTGGGGCACCGACGCCGCTGGCCGCGGGCCGGCCTGGTCGAACTCGTTGTTCGAGGACGACGCCGAGTTCGGGCTCGGCATCCGCGTCGGGCTCGACCAGCGCCGGGCCGAGGCCGTGGCGCTCCTCGACGCGCTCGCCGGTCGCCTCCAGCCGGGCCTCGACCCGGAGCTCGTCGCGGCGCTGGTCACGACCGAGCGGGGCGACGAGGCGGTGGTCGCCGCGCAGCGGGA
>FLYM01006797.1_pt1 | contig 9923 bp, 9 predicted proteins | sample 1122581 | NCBI WGS metagenome assembly FLYM01 (sample SAMEA4346789, study PRJEB14843) | hot springs metagenome | biome: Terrestrial Biome; feature: Habitat; material: Sediment | place: India | collected 2012-06-12 | depth 1760 m
CGGGGCCCGGGGCACCCGCCGGTACCTTCCCCCGCGCCGACCTCCCGCCCGTCCCGCCCCCGTCGAGGCGCCCCGTGACCGTCCCCCCGCCCGCGATCGAGCTCGTCGGGCTCACCAAGCGGTACGGCGACCTCGTCGCCGTCGACCGGCTGGACCTGACGGTCGCGCGCGGCGAGACGCTGGCCCTGCTCGGGCCGAACGGCGCGGGCAAGACGTCGACCATCGAGTGCTGCGAGGGCTACCGACGCCCCGACGCCGGCACGGTCCGCGTGCTCGGGCTCGACCCGGTCCGCGACGCCGCGGCGCTGCGCCCCCGCGTCGGGGTCATGCTCCAGGAGGGCGGCGTCTACCCGATGGCGCATCCCGACGAGGTCCTGCGGCTCTTCGCCCGCTTCCACGCCGACCCGCTCGACCCGGAGGCCCTGCTCGAGCGCGTCGGCCTGACCGAGGCGCGGCGCACCCGCGTCCGTGACCTGTCGGGCGGGCAGAAGCAGCGGCTGTCGCTCGCGCTCGCGCTCGTCGGTCGACCCGAGGTCGTGTTCCTCGACGAGCCGACCGCCGGGCTCGACCCGGCCGCCCGACGCATGACGTGGGACCACGTCCGCGAGCTGCAGGGCGAGGGGGTCACCGTCGTGCTGACCACGCACCTGCTCGACGAGGCCGAGGAGCTCGCCGACCGCGTCGCGATCGTCGACAACGGCGAGCTCGTCGCGCTCGGAACCCCGGACGAGCTCACCCACGGCACCACAGCGGACCTGCGCTTCACGGCCGCGGGCGGCATCGACGTCGACGCGCTCGGCACGGCCCTTGGCGCGCCCGTCGACGAGGCGCGACCGGGCCGCTACGTGGTCCACGCCGCGGCGACGCCCCGGCTCGTCGCCGACCTCGCCGTGTGGCTCGCCGACCGCGACGTCGCCCTCGGCGAGCTGCAGGCGGGCAAGCGCTCGCTCGAGGACGTGTTCCTCCGGCTCACGGCCGAGGAGTCGGCCGCGGTCCCGCACGCGCCGCGCACGACCGGGGAGGTGCCGGCGTGAGCGACCTCGCGCACCGCGCGCCCGGCCCGGCGCCCGCGTCCCGGGCCGTCCTCGCCCAGACCGGCATGGAGCTGCGGCTGCTGCTGCGCTCGTCGGAGTCGCTGGTGGTGACCCTCGGCATCCCGCTGGGCATCCTCGTCTTCTTCTCGGCCGTCGACGTGCTCCCGACCGGCGACCAGCGCCCCGTCGAGTTCCTCGTCCCGGGCGTGCTCGCCATCTCCGTCATGTCGACGGCGTTCGTGGCCATCGCCATCCAGACCGCGTTCGAGCGCAAGTACGGGGTGCTCAAGCGGCTCGGCGCGACCCCGCTCTCGCGCCAGGCGTTCCTCGTGTCGAAGGCGCTGGCGGTCCTCGTCGTGCTGCTCGTCCAGACCGCCCTCGTCGTGCTCATCGCCAGGTTCGGGCTCGGGTGGGAGGCCGGCGCGGCCGCGCAGACCGACCCCGCCCGGACGGTCGGGCCGCAGCTGTGGCTCGTGGTCGCCGGGATGCTCCTCGGCGCCTTCGCGTTCACCGCGCTCGGGTTGGCGATGGCAGGGGCGCTGCGCGCGGAGGCCACGCTCGCGCTGTCGAACGCCGTGTTCCTGCTGCTGCTGCTGGTGAGCGGTGTCGCGGTCGACCTCGACGAGCTGCCGGCCGCGCTGGCCAACGCCGCGCTGTTCACGCCGTCGGGCGCGCTCACGGCCCTGCTGCGCGACGGGCTGTACCCGGGCGACGTGGCCCTCTGGCCGCTGTCGCTGCTCGTGCTGCTCGTCTGGGGCGTCGGCGCCACCGTGCTCGCCGCGCGCACCTTCCGCTGGGAGCCCTGAGCGGGGCCTCGGCGGTTGGCACCGCGCGCGCCCGGTTCCGTACCATCCGCCCACGACGGCTAGGCTCCGCGCGGTGGTGGGGGCCTGACAGCTCACCTGATACCCCAGCCATCGGGCACCGAACCCCCAGCGCGAGCCGCACGAGCGGAGAGCGTCGCACGCGGGGACCCCTGACGCCCACGAGTTGATCCTCTCGAGGAGACGTTCCGTTGCGTGACCTCCGGACGCGCCGCCGTTCCACGACCGCGCTGTTGGCGGGCCTCGGCCTGGGCCTGACGGCCTGCGGGTCGGCCCCCCAGTCGGTCCTGAACCCCCAGGGACCGTTCGCGCAGGGGCCTGACGACCTCTTCCGCGTCGTCCTGTTCATCGCGCTGGGCGTGTTCATCATCGTCCAGGGGCTGATCATCTACGCGGTGGTCAAGTTCCGGGACCGCGGTGACGAGGGCCTGCCGGTCCAGGTGCACGGCAACACCCGGCTCGAGATCTTCTGGACCCTGGTCCCGGCGCTCATCCTCGCCGGCATCGCGGTCCCGACGGTCCGCCAGGTGTTCGAGCTGGCCGAGACCCCCGACGACGCGCTGACGATCGAGGTCATCGGGCACCGCTGGTGGTGGGAGTACCACTACATCGACAACGGGGGCTTCCGCACTGCCAACGAGCTGGTGCTGCCCGTCGACCGGCCGATCCACCTCGTCATGACCGCCGAGGAGCCGCAGGACCCGTCGAAGGCCGTCATCCACGCCTTCTGGGTCCCGGCGCTCGCCGGCAAGCAGGACGTCGTGCCGGGGCGCATCACCACCCTCAACATGCAGGCCGACACCACCGGCTCGTTCCTCGGGCAGTGCACCGAGTACTGCGGCCTGTCGCACGCCAACATGCGCAACTACGCGACGGTGCTGACGCAGGCGGACTTCGACGCCTGGGTCGCCGCGCAGAACGAGCCGGCTGCCGCGCCGGCCCCGGGCACCCTCGAGGCCGAGGGCGCCGCGCTGTTCGGCAACTTCGGCCCCCGCGAGGGCGTGAGCGTCCAGGCCTGCGTCGCGTGCCACAACATCTCCGGCGCCAACGAGGGTTCCCGGGTCGGCCCGGACCTGACGCACCTGATGAGCCGTGAGAAGTTCGCCGGCGCCATCTACGACCTGTACCTCAAGGACGCGGACGGCGAGTACACCGACGAGCCCAACGTCGAGCTCCTGAAGGCGTGGATCAAGAACGCCCCGGCGCTGAAGGCCATGCAGCCCGAGTTCAACGTCGGGATGCCCAACATGAACCTGACGGACGAAGAGGTCGACGCCATCGTGGCGTACCTGCTGACGCTCGAGTGAGCGTCACACCCTGCAGCACGGGGGTGCGCGGAGTCCCCACCCGGTAGTCACACAGCCGAACACGACGATGGCGGACCAGCCGTCGAGGAGCACCACCATGGCGAGCGCGACGAGCGTGAAGAGCGTCTCGATCCTCTCCCGGCCCATGGCCAAGGAGGGACTCGGGTCGTGGTTGACCACCGTCGACCACAAGAAGATCGGGATCATGTACTTCTGGACCACCCTGGTGTTCTTCGCCCTGGGTGGTCTCGAGGCGGTCCTGATCCGTGCCCAGCTGGCCGCGGCCGAGGGGACCATCCTCACCGAGGAGGTCTACAACCAGCTGTTCACGATGCACGGCGTGACGATGATCTTCCTCGTCGTCATGCCGCTGTCGGCGGCCTTCTTCAACTACCTGATCCCGCTGCAGATCGGCGCGCGCGACGTCGCGTTCCCGCGGCTGAACGCCTTCAGCTACTGGGTCTACCTCTTCGGCGGCATCTTCCTCTACAGCTCGTTCTTCCTCGGCGGGGCGCCGAACGGCGGCTGGTTCGGCTACGCGCCGCTGTCCACCTCCACGCCCGGCCTGAACATGAGCTTCTACGCCGTGGGCCTGCAGATCCTCGGCATCAGCTCGCTCGCCGCCGCCGTGAACTTCATCACCACCATCCTGAACATGCGCGTCCGTGGCATGACCTTCATGCGGATGCCGATGTTCATCTGGATGGCGCTGGTCGTGAACTTCCTGCTGCTGTTCAGCCTGCCGATCATCACGGTCGCGCTGTTCATGCTGACCTTCGACGTCACGTTCGACACCAGCTTCTTCCAGTCCGCCAACGGCGGTGACCCGATCCTGTGGCAGCACCTGTTCTGGCTGTTCGGGCACCCCGAGGTCTACATCCTCATCCTGCCGGCCATGGGCATCGTGTCCGAGGTCCTGCCGACCTTCTCGAAGAAGCCGCTGTTCGGCTACGCCGCTGTCGCCTTCGCCGGCGCCGCCATCGGCTTCATCGGCTTCGGCGTGTGGGCCCACCACATGTTCTCGTCGGCGATCGGCCCGGTCGCCCGCGCGGCGTTCGGCCTCTCGACGATGTTCATCGCCGTGCCGACCGGCATCAAGATCTTCAACTGGGTGTTCACGATGTGGGGCGGCAAGCTCCGCTTCACCACCCCGATGCTGTTCTCGGTCGGCTTCGTCGCCATGTTCACGATCGGCGGGCTCTCCGGCGTCACCCACGCCATCGTCCCGCACGACTACCAGCAGACCGACACCTACTGGGTCGTGGCGCACTTCCACTACGTGCTCTTCGGTGGCGCGCTCTTCGGCCTCGTGTCCGGCATCTACTACTGGTTCCCGAAGGTCACCGGGAAGCTGATGAGCGAGAAGCTGGGCAAGGCCCACTTCTGGACCTGGTTCCTCGGCTTCAACCTCACCTTCGGCCCGATGCACATGTCCGGCCTCCTCGGCCAGCCGCGCCGCACCGCGGTGCTGCCGGAGGAGCTCGGCGGGACGGTGGAGCTCTACAACCTGCTCTCCACCATCGGCGTCGTGGTCCTGATCGTCTCGTCGCTGATCTTCCTCTACAACCTCATCGCGTCGATCCGCAACGGCGCCCCCTCGGGCGACGACCCGTGGGACGCCCGCACCCTCGAGTGGCTCACCGCGAGCCCCCCGAAGGAGCACAACTTCGACGTGATCCCGACCGTCTCGGCCCGGGACGAGTTCTGGCACCGCAAGTACGCGGAGGACGAGGCCGGCGTGCCGCGTCCCGTCCCGGCCGGTGCGTCCGAGGACCACGCCGAGGAGCACGACGAGCACATCCACATGCCCGACCCGTCGTACTGGCCGCTGGTCATGACGGCGGCGTTCCTGCCCGCCGGGTACGCCGTGGTCTACAAGTCGGTGACGCTGGCCGTCATCGCCACCCTGTGGATGTTCATCGGCTTCTACGGCTGGGTCATCGAGCCGGTCGCCGAGGGCGACGACGACTGACCCGTCACGACACCGGCGCCGGCGTCACCCGCACGTGACGCCGGCCGCCACGAGAAAGGCACCGAGGTGTCCACGCAGGCCCACGAGACCACGCTCGGCCTCGACCACCGCAAGCTCGCGATGTGGGTGTTCCTGGGGTCGGAGTTCCTGTTCTTCGGCGCGTTCATCGCGTCGTTCCTGCTGTACTTCCGCAGGACGCAGGGCGGCCCGGGCGTCGAGCTGTTCGCGATCCCGTTCACCTCGGTGAGCTCGTTCGTGCTGCTGATGAGCTCCCTCACCATGGTGCTCGCCCACAACGCGCACACCAAGGGCGACATGCGCCGCCTGCGTCTCTGGCTCGCCGCGACCGCCCTGCAGGGCATGGTCTTCCTCGGCGGCCAGGTCTACGAGTTCACGGTGTTCGCCAAGGAGGGGCTCGGCCTCACGACCTCGCCCTTCTCGGCGTCGTTCTTCGTGCTCACCGGCTTCCACGGCGCCCACGTCGCCATCGGGATCGTGCTGCTCGTCTCGACCCTCGCGCTCACGAGGACGGGGAAGATCAAGCCGGACCAGCACCTCAAGACCGAGATGGTCGGCCTCTACTGGCACTTCGTCGACATCATCTGGGTCCTCATCTTCACCGTCGTCTACCTCATCCCCTACGACCTCGTGGTCTTCGGGGGCTGACGACCACCGCGGAGGAGCGCACCATGGCGACCGACACCTCGACGACCACGTCGTCGGACCACGGCACCGAGCACGCCGAGGACCACCACCCGACCCCGCAGTCCTACGTCCAGATCGCGATCGTCCTCGCGGTCCTGACCGGGCTCGAGGTGGCCGCGTCGTACGTCGACATCGGCCCGGCCTTCCTGCCGACCCTGATCGGCCTCATGCTGATCAAGTTCGTGCTGGTCGCCGGCTGGTTCATGCACCTGAAGTACGACACCCGCCTCTACACGCGGTTCCTGGTCACGGGCCTCGTCCTGGCGGTGTCCCTGTACGCGATCGTGCTCGTCCTGTTCTCGACCGCAGTGAGGGCCTGAGCACCCATGGACCTCGGTGGCATCGTCGTCGACGTCGAGCCCCACTACGACGTCATCGCGCTGTGCGTCGGCCTCGTGCTGGCGTACGTCGGTGCCATCGTGCGCTACGGCACGCTCTTCCACCCGGCGCCCGGCGACCGTGCGGTCACCACGAAGCAGGCGGTGAGCTTCGGTGGTGGCGTCCTGGCCCTGTGGGTCGCGTCCGGCTCGCCGCTGCACGACATCGCCGAGACCACCCTCTACAGCGCCCACATGGTGCAGCACCTGCTCCAGGCGTTCGTGATCCCGCCGCTGCTGCTGCTCGGCATCCCGCGGTGGATGGGCGAGCTGATCCTGCGCCCCCGCTGGGTGCGCGGCCCGCTGAAGGTCATCTCGCAGCCGCTCGTCGCGGCGCTCTTCTTCAACCTCGTGCTGCTGCTCATCCACTGGCCCGCGATCGTGAACGGCATGATCGCGAGCGAGCTGTTCCACGGCATCACGCACATCGTGCTGGTCATCGCCGCGACCGCCATGTGGATCCCGATGGTGAGCCCGGTGCCCGACATCCTCCCGCGGCTCCAGCCGCTGGCCCAGATGCTCTACCTGTTCACGATGACGATCCTCCCGACCGTCCCGAGCGCCTTCCTCACCTTCGGCGAGGAGCCCCTGTTCCGGGTGTACGAGGAGCTGCCCCGGGCCTACGGGCTCACCGCCGCCGAGGACATGCGCATCGCCGGCCTGATCATGAAGATCGGGGGCGGGTTCTTCCTCTGGGGCATCATCGCCACCATGTTCTTCCGGTGGGCCGCGGACCAGGAGCGCCAGGAGCAGGCCCAGCGCCGCGAGGCCGCCGCCACCGGCGCCCGCTGACCGACACGTCCGGGCCGCGGCCCGAGCCACCTTCTCGAACGACCACACCGACGGAGTCCATCCGCCATGAACACCGAGTTCCGCAACCGGGCCGTGCTGCCCGTCCTGCTGCCGCTGGGGATCCTCCTCGGCATCGCGGCGCTGGTCGTCGGCTTCGCCTTCATCCTGCTGTACTCCACCAAGGAGGTGGCGGTCGTCCTCGCGATCGTCGCGGCGGCCGGGATCCTGGGCGCCATCTCGCTCGCGGCCACCAAGGACGAGCTGACCGGGGCGGAGAAGGGCGCCGTGGGCGTGCTGGCCGTCCTGCCGGTCTTCCTCGGGGGGCTGTTCGCCTTCGGGGGCGTCATCGAGGTCGACGAGACCAAGCTCGGGATCAACGCCCAGCCGATCCTGCAGGTGCCGGAGGGCGCCGAGATCGGCTCCGCCAACGCCGAGGCGTTCTGCCTCCCGCCCGTCGAGGGCGAGTGCGAGGACATCTCCGAGTGGCAGATGGCGGCGCAGGAGGGCGAGACCTTCGTCTTCGAGTACGTGAACCTGCAGGCCGACGTCGGCCACAACGTCCAGATCTTCGAACTCGCCGGGACCCCGGACGCGCCGGAGGCGGGGGAGGAGATCCTCGCCGGCGCCGCCGCCGCCCCCGTCATCACCGGCACCTCGATCGTCTACACCGTGCCGCAGGCCCTCGAGCCCGGCGACTACTACTTCAACTGCATCGTCCACCCCAACATGGACGGCGTGCTCACCATCACCGAGGGCGAGGACGCGGCCGCCTGACGACGGCGCCGGACCCCGCCACGTCGACCGCCGCCCTCTCGGGCGGCGGTCCCGCGTCCGGGCCCGGGAACCGGCGCGTCGCGGCGGGCGTCGGACCGGCCGGCCCTGCACGGTCGCAGGTGACCTGCCGGAACGGAATCCACGTGCCGCGTCCCCGCCCCTCGTCCCACGTGGCCGCGACCGTCGCGGCCCTGCTGCTCGGCACCGCCGTCGTCGGCGTCACCAGCGGGCTCGTGCCCCGGGACCGGGACGACTGCCCCCGGCACGTTGGTGCGTCGGGAGCCGGCTCGCGGCTGGACGTGCTCGCCAACGACGGGGTGACGTTCCAGCGGCGGGAGGGCGATGTCGACCCGACACGGGTGGGGCCACCCATCGGTGTCGTCGGCTGCCGCGTCGGGACCGAGGTCCAGCGCCCCGGCACCGCGCTGCGGGACGGTGAGGCGACGTTCCTGTCCCCCGGCACCCCCCTCCACGCGCTCGAGGGGGTCGACCCCGACTGGCGGCTCGTGATGGTCGACGCCGGCGTGCCGGTGGTCTACGAGCGCCTGGCCGCCGTCGGCGCGTCCGCGGACGCCCTGGTGCCCGTCGCCCCGGGCGCCGTGACTGCCGTGGCCTTCGTGAGCGCCGCGGACGGGCGGACGGAGCGGGACCGCCTCGACGAACCCGACCAGGTCCTCGCCCTCGTGGAGGCGCTGCGTGGTGCCGAGGTCGACCCGTCCGCAGTCGCCCGACTCCCGGAGGGGCCCCGGGTCCTCGTCCGGCTGGAGCTCGCCGGCCAGCCGCCGCTCGACCTGGTGGTGTGGCCGGGTGAGGGCCTCACCAGCGACGGGCTCGTCGTCCCGCCGTCGCTGCTGGCCCTGCTGCCGCCGGGCGAGTGACGTCAGGCGGCCACGGCGTCGAGCGCCGCGACGACGAAGAGCAGCGCCAGGTAGGTGTTCGAGTAGTGGAACAGCTGCATGGCCCGTTGGACCGTCCGCTCACGCCGCAGCCGGTGGGCCAGCAGGACGAACACGCCGGTCAGGCCGAGCGCCGGCACCGTCCACACCCACGTGGCCTGCGCACCGACCGCGTAGAGCAGCACGAGGCTCACGAGCAGCCACGCGTAGAGCAGGATGTGGCGCGTCGCCTCGTCGTTGCCGACCTGCACGGGCAGCATCGGCAGGCCCGCCGCGGCGTAGTCCTCGCGGTACTTCATCGCGAGCGCCCAGAAGTGCGGCGGCGTCCACCAGAAGATCAGCGCGAACAGCAGCCAGGGCCGCGGGTCGCCGAGGCTCGCGCCCGGGACCGCGGCCCAGCCCGTCAGGACCGGGACGCACCCGGCGGCCCCGCCGATGACCACGGCCTGGTGCGACCGGCGCTTCAGCCCGAGCGTGTAGACGAAGACGTAGAAGAGGATGGCGCTGGTGGCGAGCGCCGCGGCGAGCACGTTGACGAGCAGGGCGAGCCAGGTGAACCCGGCGACGCCGAGGACGATGCCGAAGACGAGTGCCCCGCGCGGCGAGACCTCGTCCCGCGCCGTCGGCCGTCGCGACGTGCGCGCCATCTTCGCGTCGATGTCGCGGTCGAGGAAGTTGTTGATCGCGTTGGCCGAGCCGGCGGACATCGCCCCGCCGAACAGCGTCGCGGCGACCAGCCAGGTGCCCGGCCAGCCGCCGGCGGCGACCACCATCGCGGGCACGGTGGTGACCAGCAGCAGCTCGATGATGCGGGGCTTGGTCACCAGGAAGTAGCGGCGCGCCGCATCGGCCCAGCCGACCCGCCGGGGGAGCGACTCGTAGCGCCCCTCCTCGTGCATCGGGCCGACGGCACCGGTGTCGTCGACGCCGGCGGCCGCCCCCGCGGGGGCGTGCTGGGTGGCGGCGTCGTCGGGGCTCACCGTGCGTCGCGTGCCTCGCGCCACGCGCGGACACCCAGGGTGAGGAGCACCAGGGCGAAGCCGAACGAGACGACGTAGAGGACCGCGTGCACGGCGATGAAGGCGTCGGTGCGGGGGGTCGGGTCCTGCGCGAGGTTCCAGGCGCGCGTCACCCACAGCCAGACGTTCCACAGGCCGATGGCGACCAGCAGCAGCCCGCGCCGGCGGTGGGCCCGCGCCGGCACCGTGACCACGCCGGCGGCGGCGTCCGGGCGCGCCCGGG
>FLYM01008280.1_pt1 | contig 9861 bp, 9 predicted proteins | sample 1122581 | NCBI WGS metagenome assembly FLYM01 (sample SAMEA4346789, study PRJEB14843) | hot springs metagenome | biome: Terrestrial Biome; feature: Habitat; material: Sediment | place: India | collected 2012-06-12 | depth 1760 m
GGTGTTGTTCATACGCTCATGCTCGGAACCGGCGGCGGTGGCGGCGGTGCTGGCGCTGGTTCTATTGGCGGTGGCGGTGGCAGCGGTTGTTACGGCTTTACTATTGTGGCAAAGAATGTGGTTATCGGCGCGGCCGGTTTGTTTGACAGTCGCGGTGGTAATGGAGGAAACGCCTCCGGTACTAACGCTGGTGGCGGTGGCGGTGGCGGTGGCGGGCCTATCACTCTTATTTACCGTAACTTGAGTGGCACACTTGTTTCAAACGTCGCTGGTGGTATCGGTGGTAGCGGTATCGGCACTGGCGCGGCTGGTGCTAACGGAAGCGCAGGCGTCTTTAAGGTGTTCATCGATGACTGACCAGAACCACCCGCTGGTATGCGCGGGACCAGGACCGCATCGCCCCCCCGACGGTGTGCTCGGATACTCGAACCGGCCTGCTAGCAATGATTTGCGCTGCCCCGCCGCCGCCTGCAACCCGGCACCGACCGAGGTACTTCTTCCAGAGGTCGAGGCTCAGAGGAAGTTTAGAGACGCCGTGTCTGCAGCGACCACGCTCAACGCGTTGAAGGCTGCAATCTTGGGGACGTCTACGGGTGTCGAGGCGGCTGGAAAGTCTAAGAGTGATTGACCCGGACGGGACCGTGGCCCCGCTGACAGCATCTTCATAGACAACCGACTCACCTGGAGCCTCCGAACATGTCGCACACGTACTCGACGCTTACCACCGAGCAGCAGGCGCAGATGGTTGCCCAGCGCCTCGCGCAGTTCGAGGCTGAGCACTACAACCACGAGTTGAACAAGATCGGGCTGTCGACGCTGCCTGACTCCGAGGCCAAGGCCAAGGCGCTGGCCGACTCCAACGCGGCCCAGGCGACCATCGAGGCTGCCATCGCCGCCCTCACGCCGGTTCTCGCTCACGAGCCCGAGCCGGAGGCGTAAGGCCAGACACAGGCCCAAGATCCACTGGAGACTGGACGAGCGCACCACTCTGCTGCTCGACCTGCTTCTCCACTGGAGGCCTGATGACGCTTGCTGCTCGCGTCTCGGCTGCGTTGGAGGCGGCGGTCCAGGCGACCGAGAAGCACAGCACGCAGCAGATCCGGCGCAACGCCCTTGAGTCCGGCTGGGACCGCGAGGCAGCCAAGAACCTTCGGGCCAAGGTCAACAGCAACGGGATGGTCAGCGCGTCCTTCGAGGGCGCCGAGGACTGGGAGTACGGGACGATGTCCCGCCCACCGCTGGCGGTCGCACGCTCGTTCGAGAACCGCGTCGAGACCGACGTCGACGCTGACTTCGAGCGGGCACTGATGAACGGCCTGGGCGGCATCCTGTGACCACGCCGAGCCCGAGCCGTGACTCGTGGCTGCTCGTCGAGGACCAGGGACTTCGGGACCACCTCAAGACCGTCAAGGTCACCGACAACGGGACCGCCCGACCGGTGGGCGTCTGGTTCGGGATGCCCGACCCGGAGATCCGCTCGCAGTCGTACCCGTTCTTCACCATCGACCTGGTCGACATCAGCGAGCAGACCGCGCACGTCCAGTCGCACTACGGGGGGCCGGTCAAGCCTCACCTGGCTGCCCGGCTTCCCACCGGCGACCAGTTCATCAGCCCGACCGGGACGCACTTCCTGAGCCCGATGATGCTGACCTACCAGGTGACAGCGTGGGCCCGCCTGCCGCGCCATGACCGGCAGATCCTCAGCCAGGCCAACCACTCGCAACTGCACCCACGCTTCGCTCAGTTGCTCTGCCCGGACAACAGTGTCCGGCGACTGATCGTGCAGGGGTTCGCCAAGCGTGACTCCATCCAGGAAGACAAGCGCCTGTTCCGCAACATCTGGACCCTGCAAGTGCCGACGGAGATCGTCTACGACGAGGTAGCACTGACGCGCCGCGTCGAGCAGGTCATGATCAATCCGGACGCGATCATCCGTAGCCCCGGATTCGAGATCCTTCGACCCATCTACTACCCAGGGGATGACTGACCCGAATGTCGACTTACCTGCGCCCAGGCGTCTTCGCCAACGAGGTGCTCGCTCCCCTGCAGGCTGGGAACGGGGCGAGCGCCGACGCCGCTGCTGCCTTCATCGGCCCCAGCAACCGGGGCCCGCTGACGCCGACCCGTGTTCTGTCGTGGTCCGAGTACGCCGCCGCCTTCGGTGACTTCTCGAACAGCGATGCTCTCGCCTCGGCGGTCTACCAGTTCTTCACCAACGGCGGTGGCGAGGCCTTCATCTGCCGCGTCGCATCGTCGACGGCTGCCAAGGCGACCCGGTCGCTGAACGACCGCGCTGGCACGCCTGGCCCGACCTTGAAGGTTGACGCCGCGAGCCCTGGCACCTGGGGCAACGACATCAACGTCTCGATCACCGACGGTGCGACCGGCCGGTTCAACCTCGTCGTCAACTACAAGGGCGTCGGCGCGGGGAACTCGGTCGAGACCTTCGCTGACCTGTCGATGGTCCCGACTGACAGCCGGTACGCGGTCGCGGTCATCAACAGCACCTCGAAGTACATCACCACGACCGACCTCGCCAGCGGCGCCGTGGCCCCGGCCAACAACCCGGCCGTGACCGCCAACCTCACCCTCACCGGCGGCACCGACGGGGGCGCTCTCGTCCCTGCCGACTACGCCAAGGCGTACGAGCCGCTTGACTCGATCCCGCGTCCGCTCGTGGCGAACCTGCCGGGCAACAGCGACGTCACGATCGTCAGCAACCTCATCACCTTCGCTCAGTCGACGCGCAAGATCTTCGTGGTCGTCGACCCCGCGCCGGACCGGTCGGTTGCTCAGGTCCAGGCGTACGCGGCCTCTCTGCCGGTGTCTGCCTACGCCGCCGTCTACTACCCCTGGGTCATCGCCAACGACCCCTCCCGTGCCGCTCCGAGCATCACCAAGCCGACCCCTCCCGGGGCGGCAGTGGTCGGTCAGTTCCTGGGGACCGACGTCCGACGCGGGCCACACAAGACCCCAGCCGGTGTCGACGCTCGGCTCGCGGGTGTCGTCGACGTCGAGCGTGTGCTGTCGCCCGGCGACTACGACCTGCTCAACAGCAGCACCCCGGCGGTCAACGCCATCAAGCCGGTGCCTGGGTTCGGCATCTGCATCTTCGGCGGCCGCACCCTGCGCGGGACCTACGCCGACCGGTACGTCGGTGTGCGGCGTTCGCTGATCTTCATCACCGAGTCGCTGAAGAACCTCACCCAGTTCGCGGTCTTCGAGCCGAACGACGAGCGCCTCTGGGAGGTGCTGCGTGTGTCGGTCGAGGGCTTCCTGGGTGACTACTTCACCAAGGGTGGGTTGCGGGGTTCCAGCCCGCAGCAGGCCTTCTACGTGAAGTGTGACGCGACGGTGAACGACATCAACACCATCCAGTCGGGTGTCGTCAACATCGAGGTCGGCGTCGCTCTGCAGTACCCGGCCGAGTTCGTCGTGATCCGCATCGGTCAGTTCGAGGGCGGATCCACCGCCACGGTCAACTTCTAGCCCGAGGGAAGTAACAAGTCATGACGCTGCCGATCGCGAGTCACCTCTCGACGATCCAGACTGACCCGCTGAGGAACTTCAAGTTCCTCGTCAACATCTCGCACACGGTCGGCCCGGGTAACCCGAACAACGGCGTGCGGACCATCGGGTTCAACCTGGGCTTCACCTCGGTCGGCGGCTTCTCGGCGACGACCAACGCGATCCCCTACCGGCAGGGTGGGTACAACACCACGCCGCAGATGATCCCCGGCCAGACGTCCTTCACGCCGATCACGTTCCAGCGCGGTCTGCTCATCGGCACGCGCCAGAACTTCGACTGGTTCAAGCAGTTGTTCGCGGTCACCCCTGACCAGGGCAACTACCAGGAGAACGGTGGCAAGGTCTTCCGGGCCACGGTCACCGTCCACGTTCTGCCGCACCCGCGCACCGACAAGTCGGCTCTGAACAACGTCCAGCGGTTCACCATCTACAACGCCTGGCCGACGACGATCGCCTACAGCGACCTCAACGCTGGCGACAACGGCTTCATCGTCGAGAACATGGTCCTCGCGCACGAGGGCTGGGACATGAGCCTGGCCGAGACCAACTGGATCACCAACGCACCCTGACGGATAGAGAGAAGCAGTAATCGTGGCAGACATGATCAGCGCAGTAGAAGACCCAGCCGCCGCCACAGCAGCAGCCGCTGCCGTCTTGGCACCGCAGGATCCCTCTCGACCGCCTCAGCCGCCGTCCGCTCCTGAGACCCAGGTGACGCTTCCGGCGGGCCTGTACGACGTCCTGACCGACTCGATGCAGCGCACTGCAGAGGTGCGCGAGTTGAACGGTGAGGACGAGGAGGCGATCCTCAAGGCGCAGGGGAGCATGGTCAAGACGCTGGAGACGATCCTGAACCGGGGCGTCGTCGAGGTCGCTGGCAAGCCCTTCAGCGAGGTCAGTGACGATCTCCTCACCGGCGACCGTGACTGGCTGATCCTCCAGATCCGCAGGGCAACCTTCGGAGACGAGATCGACTTCGGGACGGTCCAGTGCCCGAAGTGCCACACCGACCAGGAGGTGGCCATCCGCTGCTCGACCGACATCCCGGTCACGCAGTTGGACGGCTCGCCCCACTTCGAGTTGGACCTGGCCTCCGGGCGCAAGGTGAAGGTCTCGCTCCCCACTGGGGCTGTCGCCAAGGCCCTGGCGTCCTCGGCCGACACCAGCCGGGGAGTGCTCAACACCATCCTGCTGTCCAAGTGCGTCACGGAGATCGACGGAACACCCGTCTTCCAGGCGGCACAGGTCCGCACAGGCCTGTCGTGGCGCGACCGCGAGGCCGTGCTCGCCGAGATCGAGAAGCGCACCCCTGGCCCTCGGCTGGGGGAGGTGACCCGACCTTGCACTGGGTGCGAGGAGCCGCTGCTCTTCCCCCTGGGCCTGGTCGGCCTGTTTCGACTTTGACCGTGCCGAACTGCTCGGTCATCTAGCACTGTTGAACCACTACTACCCAGGCTGGTCCCTTACCGAGTTGAAGAAGATCACCCGCCGCGAGCGCGACTGGTGGATCGAGATGGGGGAGTGGAAGCAGAAGAGAGGCTGACCCGATGTCGACCGTAGGGAACATGTTCCCCACCGGCGGCGGTCAGGGACGTCTCCTTCCGTCGATCAAGAGCGCAGCCGACCTGATCTCGCGCATCCGCGACGACCTCGACGTCATCGAGCGCAAGGTCAACGCGATCATCCCGAAGTTGAACTCGCTGTCGACGGCGCAGGTCTCGGCCAGTCTGGCGGGCGGTCAGACCAGCGGCGGGGGTGCTGCGGCATCCGCCGCCGGGATGCCTACGCCTACCTTCAGCGGCCTCCAGGTACAGCCGGGGTCGTGGCACCCGTCGCCCCAGCAGGGGGCCTCTCAGCCTTGGACGCCAGGTCAGTCCCAGCCCAGTCAGGGCGGGGGTGACGGGGGCGATGGCCTTCGCGCTCGAATGGGCCGAGCGGCTGGCGGGTTCGGCTTCGCCATGGCCTCTGCAGCGTGGGCACACAACACCCAGCGGACGGCGGAACTGACCGACCGCTCGCTCCTGTACAACCGGCTGCTCATCATGGACGGCCAGAACGGCGGGACGCGGTCCGAGGGCCGGATGGCCCAGCAGTTGAGGTCCGGCTACAAGGACGGCTTCGACTCACCCGATGACCTCATCCGAGGCCTCAGCACCGCCCTGGCCGGAGGTATCGACAGTCGGTCCATCCTCGACAAGGACTTCCAGCAGTCGGCGGTAGGCCTGACCCAGAGCACCGGCTACAGCCTCCAAGACCTCATGCAGACGCAGGGGTCGATGATCGCCAACAGCGAGGGCATGGCCAAGGGTCGTGCCTTCGGCATCAACGTGACCGACCCCAGGACTGGCGCAGCCCGGCCTATGGACAAGGTTCTGCAGGAGGTCGCCCAGGCCACCGGCGCTCAGGGTATGTCCCGCGAGCAGTTGGAGATCGAACTCTCCCCGTACGGTGGCCTGAACAAGACCATGAAGGGCCTGCTCGGGTTCAGCGAGGAGGAGGTGTCACGCTACGGGCGCATGTTCAAGGCCCAGGCCGACTCGGGAACTCCTATCGACTTCGGGAACGCGAAGTTCAACGAGGCACTCAAGAGCGCGGGCTACACCGACCTGATGCAGACCTCGCTGAAGAAGCAGGCTGCCGGTGAAGAGCGGGTCATCACCTCGCAGTACGACGGGATGCGCGAGGCTGCCGCCCAGACCGCAGAGGCGATGGGTCAGTTCAACTCGGCCATCGGTCGAGTCACCGACAACCTCCTCGGAGACGTCCTCGGCGCGCTCCGAGGCTTCTCCGGCCAGGTGGGGAGCCTGTCCGGCGGAGGTCCCAACGTCATCGGCAGCGCGGTCGGTAGTGGTCTTGGTGTCCTGGGCGCGGCCAGCCTGCTGGCGGGTGGCAAGGGCGGCGCCGGAATAGTTCGGACCGTTGGCGGCAAGTTGCTCGGAGGGCTGCGCGGCGCCGCCGGGTCCAACGCCGTCAAGGCCGGTAGTCGGGCTGCACTCAACCCCACAGTCCTGCGCGGTGCGGCGGCGGTCGGGGCTCCGGTGGCTGCTTGGAAGTTGACCAACAAGGCTGACGAAGACACGTTCGCGGGAAAGAGCGCCGTTGTCGGCGGCTGGACCGCTGGTGGTGCTGCCGCCGGAACCGCGATCATGCCCGGCCTTGGAACCCTCGCCGGGGTGGGAGTCGGCGCGCTCACCGGAACCGTAGACGCTTGGACTGACTGGTGGGACGGGGGCGGCAACAGCCAGAAGCAGGTCGACAGAGAGAAGTCTCACCTGGCCCAGTGGGCTCCTCACATCAGGGACTCCATTCAGCAGATCACTTCCCGCTGGGGGATTAGAGCCACGACCTACAACGGCCACAGTCCGAGCAAGGAACTTGCTACTGATCTGTGGCCCAACAACCGTCAGCACGGCGATCAGATCGCCGAGTGGCTCCGGGCGAATGCGGCAGCCTTGAACATCGAGTACGTCATCTGGTGGCAGAGGATCTGGAACACCAAGCGCTCGTCCGAGGGCTGGCGAAAGATGGGGGACCGGGGCTCCAAGACGGCAAACCACTTCGATCACCTCCACGTCTCCTACCTGCCTTCAGGTAAGGGAAGCAAGGCTTCGTCCTCGGGAGGCACCTTCCCGCGTGACGGTGACACTGCCAGCGCCGACGACTCTCGGAACGGTCCTTCCGGGGCTGCCAGCGCAATGGCGTCTGCACTGGCGGCGGTCGGAGCGACTGGCGACCTGTCCCGCCTCGCTCGCGAACTGACCGGCGACACCTCCGGGGGAACTGCAAGCCCGACTTCGACTGGTGGAGCGCCCTCGGCCCCCAGCGACTCCAAGGGAAACGTGGCCATCGGCCAGCGGATGGCTGCGCAGCGTGGCTGGACCGGCGCTGAGTGGGACGCGCTCTACCAGTTGTGGCAGAAGGAATCGAACTGGAATCACACTGCCGACAATCCTCGCTCCAGCGCATACGGAATCCCGCAGGCTCTCATCGCACTACACAAGATGCCGAAGGGTTACGTCGACCGAACCAGCGGCACTGGCGCCAACACGCAGGGGTATGGGGGAAACCCTGAGGTTCAGATCAAGTGGGGGCTGGACTACATCTCGGGCCGCTACGGCACTCCCAGCAAGGCCCTCGGCCACCACAAGCGCGTCAACTGGTACGAGAAGGGCGCCTTCAGCATCGAGAAGGACGGCGAGACCGCTGTCCTGCACAAGGACGAGATGGTGCTCCCCAAGCCCATCGCCGACTCGGTGCGCGAGAAGTTGAACTCCGGTGGCGGCGGGACGACCACCAGCACGGTGGGCGGATCTCGAACCGTGAACGTCAACCTCACTCTGAACGGGGCTGACGAGATTCAGGCGATGAAGTTCGCGAAGATGGTCAAGCGGCTCCTCGATGACGAGGCTGACCTCGACACGATTGGAGAGACCTGATGGGCGTCGTCTCCGGGAGCAACAACAATAAGAAGACCAAGTCCGGCACCGCCGCCAAGAAGACCACGACCACCAAGAGGACCACCGGCAAGTCGAACTCATCGGCGCCGACGGGCACGGTCGTCGACCGGGTCGTGCTCCCACCTGCCGACTTCGCTCAGTTGCACGGTGACTTCCCGGGCAGCCCTGTTCGCTGGAATGACCCGCCCCCGCTCTACACGCCGAACGTGGTGCCCGGTCTGCCCGGCAAGGCTGGAGACACGCTCTACCGAGGGACCATCCGTCCCGTCCCACTGCCCGGCACCCGGACCATCGCCCAGCAGGCGAACAAGTTCGGCTTCCGCTTCCACTACAACCCCGAGACGTTCAAGTTCAACTACGTCTCCAGCGCTGACGCGGTGAACCGCCCTCAAGACGGCCAGATCCAGGATCTGTCAGCCGTCTACCACACGTTCGGCTTCGACTTCGTCATCTCGCGCATCGAGGACGTCATGGCTCAGCGGCGTACCGCCCACTCGGTGCTTGGGACTCAGGAGTTCACGCAACTCGGGTCCATGTACGACGTCGAGTGGCTGTTCCGCGTCATCAACGGAGACACCATCGACAACGCCGAGGCCGGAGTGCTCGACTCGGCCACCGTCGCCATCCTCAAGGCTGCCTACCTCGACATCAAGTTCAGCCGCGCCCTCCGCTTTCGAGGACGAGCCGCGACGATCTCCCTGGACCACCTGCTCCTGAGCCCGACCATGGTCCCGATCCTGACCAAGGTGTCGATCAGCATGACCGGCCTGGTCATCAACGACGCCTCCAACTCCTTCCCCATCCCGTCGGCATGAGCGTCTTCATCGGGAGCCGGTACGAGACCGGCAAGGTAGAGCGCCTGGTCCTAACTGACCGCACCCTGTCCACACCACTGTTCGCGGGGCGCAACGAGTTCCCCCTCAGCGGTGAGTACATCAACTACCTGGTCACGCGGGGAGATCGGCTCGACCGCATCGCGTACAAGTACCTCGGCCGGGCCGAACTGTGGTGGGTCATCGCCGACCTGAACCCAACTCTGCTGCCGGACCCGCTTGAGCCCGGGACGATCCTGAGGGTGCCCGATGGTCGCGACGGCTACTAAGGTCACGTTCCCCTTCAACCCCTTGCTGGAGCGCCTGCGCGTAGATCAGTCCACCATCCGGCGGGTCGAGTTCCAGCACGAGATCCTCGTCCTGGACGTCTACGGGATCAGGGGTAAGAACCTGCCCATCCGCGTAGGCGACCCGATGTCGGCCCTCATGAGCGGAGGGCGCCAGCCATCCTTGTCGTTCGTCGGGTACGTCCACAAGGTCACCGAGACATCGCAGCGCACGCACGGGACGCGCAAGCACCGCATCATCTGCGTGGGCCCGACCTGGCCCATGAAGGACTCCGAGCCGCACGTCTACATTGCCGCTACCGCCTCGGAGATCGTGCGCGAGATCTGCCTGCGCTACCGGCTGACCGCCGACGTCGAGGATCACTCTCTGCGCCTACCGACGGTCGTGCAGTCGAATGAGAGCGACTGGGCCCTCATGGTCAGGCTGGCACGTCAGATCGGGTACGTCCTGTATGCCACCGGCACCACGGTCCACTTCCACAGCCGTCGACGCTTCGAGCAGGAGCGGCGCGCAGCGGCTCCCCGCTTCGTGGCTCGTGATCTCATGCAGTCCGCGAACGCCACGGTCCACGAGTTCTCAGGCCGGTTCGCTGAGGATGAGGACCACGGCGAGGGCGGGAAGAGCGAGCGCCGTCTCGGAGGGCTGGACCTGCGGACCGGCAACGCGTTTGGCTTGAACTCAACTGCCCTGGCCAAGCAGCCCAGTCGCCGGACGGCCACCAGAGGCTTGTGGACCCGAACCGAGAACGCCATGGC
>FLYM01000828.1_pt1 | contig 9831 bp, 6 predicted proteins | sample 1122581 | NCBI WGS metagenome assembly FLYM01 (sample SAMEA4346789, study PRJEB14843) | hot springs metagenome | biome: Terrestrial Biome; feature: Habitat; material: Sediment | place: India | collected 2012-06-12 | depth 1760 m
TTTGGTGTGGAGTGGGGCGGAACCGAAACCTGGAGCCTGCTGGTGGAGGTGGAGCAATCCAGCGCGGCGATTAGCTACAACTGCGCCTGCGACGACACGCACGGCAACAAGACGCTGGCCGAGCTGCGCGCCGACATGATGCGCCGACTGGGCTGGGGCGCGATGGTCGCCGCGCCGCCGCCTGGCGTGACCGACATGCTCAACTCGTTCTTGCAGGGCGCGCAGGAGGCGCTTTATCGCCGGTACGACGTGCTGCGCACGGAGCGGTTCTTCTCCTGGCCGCTGGAGGTCGGCGTTCGCCTGTACGACCTGCCCGACAACGCTGAGGAATGCACCAAGAAGCTCGACCCGCGCAAAGTGACGTGGGTCGGCATCGAACGCGATGGCATCTGGCAGCGGTTGATCTGCGGCATCCCGCCGGAGCTTTACAGCGGGGAGCAGCAAGGGCGGCCGGAGCGGTACGAGATCCGCCAGTGCATCGAGGTTTGGCCCGTCCCCGAGGAGTCTCTGGGCAGCCTGGTCATCAAGGGGCATTTCGGGCTGGAGTCCTTCACCGAGGACACCGACCACACGACGATCGACTCGGAGCTGGTGTTCCTGCTGGCACTGGCAAACGCCAAGGCGCACTACCGCCAGCCCGACGCCAACAACTACGTGCAGCAGCTTGAGACGATGATGCAGAACCTCGTCGCGGGCTCGCACCACACGCGTCGGTATATCCCTGGCCGCGATGACCGGGCCGACATGATCTACACCGCGCCCAAGCCCACGGTGCCGTTCCCGTAATGGCTGGCCGTCCCGTACAACTGAACGCGGTCAAGGGCGGCATCAACCGCCTGCGGGTGAAAGGTGGCGCGAGCCCGAATAACCTGTGGGACGGGCTCAACTGCTACATCGATGCCAGCGGCGCGGCTGTCTCGCGGCCTGGCACGGTCGAGGACTACATCCTCCCGGAGGGCTCCAAGGGGCTGACCGCAGCGAACGGCGAGCTGGTCGTGTTTTCGCACCAGGTACTTGAGGGCATCCCCGCCGGGGTCACGCTGGAGGTACTGCCGCACCCCACCGATGCCGACCAGGCGCTCGTCGAGATCCATTTCGCCGGCCCGTTTCTCGGCGGCGACGACGGGAGCTACCTGTACGTGGTCGCCGAGTTCAGCAACGGCGAGGTTTTCCATTATTGGCTGGAGAGCGCGGAGACGTGGCGCGCCGACGCGACGTACCGGCTGGGGCAACTCGTCCAGCCGACCGTCCCCAACGGAATGGTCTATCGAGCGATCCGAGTGGACGACCCGGCGCCGCTGTGGACGCCCAACGCCGCCCGCACCATTGGCGACGTGGTCGAGCCGACGACGGCCGACGGCTTCCGCTACACCGTGGTGGACGTGTTCGGCGACTCGCCGCGGTCGGGTGCCGTCGAGCCTGACTGGAATGCGCAGGATGGCGCACAGACGGTCGAGGACGTGGACGCCGGGACGCCCCCATCCGGCGGCACAGGCGGCACCGTGCCACCCAACCAGCCGCCACCTGACGTGGCTGACCGGTACAGCAACTCCCCGTGGCGAGCGATCGGCACGATCACGCAGACGCAGGCGCAATAATGGCCGTCCCCATCTGGCAACCCGGAAGGCTTTACCTGCCCGGCGACGTGGTGCGCCCGGTCAGTGCGCCGCCGTCGTCTGCTGGGCAGATACCGAACCCGGACTTCTCGGGCAGCGCGACCGATTGGGTTCTGGCGGGCGGCGCGGCCTACAGCGGCGAGGTGGGGTACACGGGCGCGGGTGTGGTGCGCGTGCAAAGTTCGTCGGGATCGGCCACCTCCACTGTGAGGCTTCCGGTCCGGCCTGGTCAGTCGGTGACCGTGTCCTGTATGGGTCGAATGCCCGCAGGAAGCGACGGCACGAGCTTCGACTGCAACATCATGTGGTTCGACTCTGGCGACAACCCGATAGCGCCTGGCGTCGAGGGCGCCGAGGTCCGCAGGTTCGCCGGATCGGGTTGGAGGAAGTCGACCGTCACTGGCATAGCGCCGCCGAACGCCGCCACATTCACGGTGCGTGGCGATGCGAACGTCGCGATCGGCGGGCAAATCCTGCTGGACAACTTCGTGCTGGAGTCGTACTCCTTCCAGTCAACGGAAGGGCTGGTGTACCGCGCGGTGCAGCCAGAGGCCGGCACGTCAGGCGCTGGCGAGCCCGCGTGGCCGCCTACCGCTGGGCAGACGGTCACCGACAACGAGGTGACGTGGGAGGCCATCGTCGCGACCCGCGTGGTGTGGCAGGCGTCGCCGATCCTGCGCAGCAGCGGCCTGGAACCGGACTGGCCGACGAACGTCCGCGACTTCGTGGCCGATGGCTCGATCTCGTGGCAGGCGATCAGCCGCCGGGTCACCGACGCCAACTGTCCGAACAGCAAGGTGGTCGTGATCCTGGCAAGCAAGGTGTTCGCCGCCGACCGCGACATCGTGCGCTTCTCGGCCACAGCGAACCCGCTGGACTGGACGAGCGAGCAGGACGCCGGCTATCTCCCGACCGGCCTGCAGCAGGCCAACGCGAACGACATGGCGGTGCTGAACCAGTATCGCAGCAACCTCGTCGCCTTCAATACCAGCAGCTTCCAGAACTGGCAGGTCGACCCCGACCCGGCGGCAATGGCGATCCTGGATCAGATGGACGGCATCGGGTCGAGCTGGCAGCAGGCCGCGCAGCCGGTGGGCAACGAGCTGTTCTATCTGGCGCAGCTGGGCGTCCGCACGGTGGGCATTGCCGGTGCCAGCACGAACCTGCAGTCGGGCGACGTGGGGATGCCGATCGACCCGTTGGTGCAGGCGGCGATTGCGGCGGCCGTGGCGTCGGGCGTGCAGCCGCGGTCCACCTACTACCCAAGCGCCGGCCAGTACTGGCTCGCCTTCGCCGACTACCCCGAGCCGGGCGTCACGCAGACGTTCGTCTACAGCATGACGCAGACCGGGAAGATCGGGGCTTGGTCACGCTACGTGTTCCCGTTCTCCGTTGAAGCGTTCGCGCAGCTGGGGAACGATCTCTATGTGAGGAGCGGTAACGCGATCCGCAGGGTCGACGAAACCGCAGTGGCCGATGAGGTCGATGGCGAGGAGGTGCCGTTCGCCGGGCGCGTGCAGTGGAGCTGGCTGGACTTCGGGCAGCCTGGGGTGACGAAGATGCTGGAAGGGTTCGACTACGTGGGCACGGGTCAGGGGCCGAGCATCAGCATCGGTTTCGACCAGCGCGACCCAAATGCATTCACCGAGCCCTATGCCGTGTCGAACGACACGCTTCCCGGCGGCATTATCCCGCTGCCGGTGGCCGCGCCTACCATGTCCGTTCGAATGGACTACGAGGGCGGTGAAGCCTGGTCCCTGCAGTCGGTCCTGCTGTCGTTCTTCGACATGGGGAACGGGCCATGACGCTGCATGTCGCCACCCCCTTGCTGCAGGACTACGCCTATCTCGCCACCCGCATGTCGGAGGAGGAGCGGGTTCAGTACCTTTCGGCCACGGGCGAGGGGGAGTTCGATGCCGACGTGGCGGCGCGCCAGTTCGCGGCGACGCCGGGGATGCAGTGGCTCCTGGTCGACGAGGACTTCATGCCGGTGTCTATCTTCGGGTGCTTCCCGGTGGCGCCGGGCGTGCAGCAGACCTGGATGGTCACGCGGGATGGCGGCTTTGAGTCGCACGGGCGCGAGATCAGCGAGATCGCCCGCGACACGCTCGTGGCGGCCCTGCAGCAGTCCGACATCCGGCGCATCCAGACCTTCGCGCGCGCGGATCGTGAGCGCGCGCATCGCTGGTACGAGCGTTGGCTGGGGATGAAGCGCGAGGGCGTGCTGCGCAAGTTCTACGGCGATGTCGATGCCGTTGTCTACAGCCGCGTGGAGGACTGACTATGTGCTTCGGTGGTGGTGGAAACAAGGCAGCCGACGCGGCGAATGCAGCCGAGCGCGAGCGTCAGGCGTCGATCGCCAACACGCAGGGCCGGGTCAATCAGATCTTCAACGACCCGAACCGAAAGGGCGAGATAGACGACTACGTGGGCGCGCTCCGGGAATATTGGGGCGAGGATCTAAGCCGCCAGAAAGCGGACACCGACCGCAACCTGCGCTTTGCGTTGGCGCGAGGCGGCCTGACGGGCGGCAGCACGCAGCGCGATCAGTCCAAGCTGTTCGGCGAGCAGTACGCCCGTGGGGTGCTGGACGTGGAGCAGCGTGCGCTTGGCGCCGGGGCCGAGCTTGAGGCCGCCGACCAGGACGCTCGCGCGCGATTGATCTCGCTCGCCACGTCCGGCCTGGATGCCACGACCGCCGCGCAGCAGGCCGCCGCGGCAATGCGAACGAACCTGGAGGCGGGCAAGGCCACGAGCCGGGTGCAGCAGATCGGCGACATTTTCGGGAGCTTCAAGCAGTTCGCCGACCAATCGCGCGACGCGCAGCAGCGCCGCCAGGCGCTCTACGACGGCGGGCGGAACCTTTACGGGCCGAGCGCGGCCACGGCATTCAACTATGGAGGCGGACCCTAATGGGCTGGGAAGTCGCACTCGGTCTGCTGATCTCCGGCGCTGCCGCAGCGGCCAACAATGAACAGGTGGCGCGTCGCCAGGATCGCACTGCGGCAAGCGCCATTCAGGCGCAGGGTCGCAAGCAGCGAGTCGCAGACGGCCGCGTGGCGAGCGAGATCGACAAGCTTGCGGACAGCACGTCGCAGGACGAACGAGCGACGCGGCTGGATCAGTACATGCAGACGCTCGCCAAGAGCCGCAGCGGCATGGAAGGCGGGCTGACACCGGGCATCGGGTCGGGCGAGTTCCAGCGCGACAGCGCGAGCGCGGCCGATGCTGTGCGCGACTATGCGGCGAAGTCGGCCGGGCTGATGTCCCGCATCGACGCGCCCATGCTGCAGCGCCAAGGGGAGGGCTTCGGCTACGGCAACCTTGCCACCGACATCGGGATGATCTCGCGCGAGTCGGAGGGCCAGCGGTTCCTCGACGAGCTGCGCATGAAGGCGATCCGGCGCAACCCGTGGCTGGATGCGGTGTCGTCGGCCGCCGGTGGGTATGCCAGGGGCCGCGCCGGCGGCGGCACGTCTGAGCCTCAAACGATGTTCGGACCGGGGACGATCTGATGCCGACCGGGTACGAAGGCTGGGGCGCACTGGGCGAAGTGCTGGGCGGGGGCGCCGGCACGCCAGGCGTCTACCAGAAGGAGCTGCTGCAGGTCTACGGCACCGACAAGGCGCTGCAGGACGCCCGGCGCGCGCGTGCGCTGGCGATCATCGACGGTTCCCGCGCCGACGCCCGCAGCGGCATCACGCCGGAGTCCGTGCGCGCATTGATGCAGGGCGACCCCGAGGGCATCGCCACGCTGGGCGCAGCGGTGCTGGGCTCTGCGACGACCCCGAACCTGCGCAACCTGGGCGACGTGGCGACGCCGGGCTACGTCGACTTCCGCAACCTCGCCAACGAGGCGGGCGCGGCCGGCGATGTCAGTACGGCCAACCGCTTCAACGCGCTGGCGGTTGGCGACGATTACCAGCCGGTGCGCGAGCTGGGCGGGGCGTACATCGAGGACGGCGTGACGCTGGGCGATCTGGACATGGTGCCGACCCTTCCGACATTGAGCCGGATGCAGCGCGACGAGGCTGCGGCCGAGGCCGCCGTCATCAAGGCAAACCGCCCGCCGGCCCCGCGCGCGCCGCGCGCCCCTTCTGCGTCCGCTGCCGAGTCCGAGGTCCTGGCGCAAGCCCGCGAGCGCATCGCTGGCGGCGCCGATCCCGCGGCCGTGGCCGACTACCTGCGCCGCAAGGGCTATCCCGGCGTCGCAAAAAAGATCGCTGAATAGGAGCCCTTCGTGGCCGAACTGTGGGACGACTTCGACGCCGAGCCGCAGGTCAAGCCGCGCGCCGCCCTGTGGGACGACTTCGGGCAGCCGCCGGCGCGGCCGGCCGTCCCGAACGCGCCGCTTGGCACGGTCGAGGTCGGGCCGATCACCACGGTGTCGGAGGCCGAGGTCGTCGTGCCGGACGGCGAGGGCGGGTTCCTGGGCGACATTGCCAGCGCCATCATGCGTCCGGTCGACACGCTGGGGCGCATCGCGCGACCGATCGCGCGCGGCATCGTCGACGCCGACTACCTGCCCGCGCTGCAGCGTGGCGGCGCCAGCATGATCGCGTCCGGCGCGCAGACGCTCGGTGACTTCCTCGATCGCACCATCGCCAACCCGCTGCCGCAGATCCTTGACGCGGCCGGTGTGACGGGTGTGCCCGATGCCGTGCGCGACCCGCTGGGTGCGCGGGCAATGGCCGACGAGAACATGGCGGTAGCGAGGGCCATCGCTCAGGACCGCGCCGCCGCGATGGAGGCCATCGGTCAGCCAGGTGTCGCGGACTTCATCGCCAACCCCAGCGCTGCGCTGGCCGCGCAGGGCGAGCGACTGGCAACGATGGCAGCCGAGTCGGCGCCGCAGTACGCCGCGGCCCTTGCCACGCGCAACCCGAGGCTGGGCGCCGGCATCCTGGGCGGCACGGCGGGCGCGCAGACCTACACCGATCTCCTGGGCGAGGGCGCCAGCGTGGACGACGCCATCGCGTCGGCGCTGCTGTCGGCTGGCGTGGAGACGGCCGGCGCCGGCGCGGCGCTGCCCAACGTCATGCGGCCTGGTCGGTACGGGCTTCCGGGCGCAATCCTTGCCGAGGCGGCCGAGGAGGCGCCCGTCGAACTGGCGCAGACGAACCTTGCCGACGTGGCGCTGGGGCGCGAGACGCCGATCGCCGAGCAGATCCGGGGCGCGCTGGAGGCTGGCCTTGTCGGCGGCATGATGGGCGCGGGCGGCTACACGGCCAGCAATGCGCCGTCGATGCTCCGCCGCGACCCGCAGGTCGCGCCGGAAGCAGCGCCCGAAGGCTCTTTCCGCGTCACGCCCGAAGGCATGGAGCTGGACATCATTGGCGGCACGCCAGAGGCCCCGTCCGTCGATCCCGATGCGGACCTGGACGCCCTGCTGCTGCAGAACCTGCCCGAGATCGCGCGCAACCTGCCGCCGGAGGTCGCGGCGCTGTTCACCGGCGAGGCGCCGACCGAGATTGATGCCGAGCGCGTGAATGCGCTGCTGGGCGACCCATCGCCTGCTGCCCCGTCCTCCGCGACGGAAACCCCTACCCCTGCCGATTCGCGCGAGGGCGGGGCGGCGGCGACCCCTGACCCCGACGTGCTGGGCCTGCGCCAGGAGATCGGCTGGGCGACGCGCGGCGGCGAGCTGGTGCGCGGCCAGGCCGATGCCTCGACCATGAGCGAGGAGGAAATGCTGGGCATCGTGGCTCAGCCCAAGGGCGCCGTCACGGGCCGGACGAAGTGGGTGGGGAAGCCAACGCCCGGCGGCGAGGAGTCGCTGTTCTGGCGCAACCGCCCCGACAAGATCAGCGAGGCGCAGGCCAGCGCGGCGTTCGACAAGTACGAGCGCGGCGAGCCGCTGACCAAGCGCGAGGCTCGCTTCATCGACTACGCCCGCGACGTGGCCGACGAGTACCGGCAGGACGAGCGCCGGGCGATGGCCGAAGTGGAGGCCGTGCTGGCGCGCGTGGACCCGGTGACGGCCGACCTGTACCGCGAGGGCGAGCTGACGCTGGAGGAAGTGGCCGCGCAGGCGCGCGAGGTCGAGCGGTTCAACGAGTCGCCCGAGCAGCAGTTCGACGACGTGCCGTTCGCCCGCCGTGGTGCGGACGACCGCACGGCCGATTTGCTGGGAGGCCCCGCACCGCGCGCCGAGTCCGCGCCGCAGCGCCAGGCGCCGTCGCAGACCGGCCTGTTCGGCGCCCCGAGCGCGCGTGAGTTCGTGGATGCCGCGCAGCGCACCCGTGACGCCCGCCGCAATGGCGAGGGGCTGGTGCGCACTGACATGCAGGCCGGCGGCGGCGAGCTGTTCGCCGGGCCGCGTCCGCAGCAGGCGAGCGTGGATCAACCGGCGACGGCCGCCGCAGGCCAAGAGCGCCAGCCGACCAGCGGAACCCCGCGCGACGCAGGAACCGTGCCAGAATCGACCCGTGAGCAGCGACCGTCCCGACTCGGTGGTGAAAGCGGCGTCCCCCGCGGACTGCCTGCCGAGCCCACGGCCGACACCGACAGCCTCGCCCAGGCCCTCAACCGATACCTGCAGCCTGCAGAAGGCAACGAGGCCCGGTTCGCTGCCGTCCGGCCGGATTCACTGCCTGACGCCCTATCTGGCGCCCTGGCCGAGTTCGGACGTGCCACCGGCACCCGAGTCGTCGTCCTCCGAAACCTGAATCCCGCCGCGGCGTCGTTCAACGGCGTGAGCCTGCGCGATGGCGTGCTGTACGTGGACGAGACGGCTGAGGCGCCGGTCACGACCGTGGCGGCGCACGAGTTCGTCCACCAGCTGCGCCGCGACAACCCCGAGGCGTTCCTCGTCCTGACCGAGGAAGTGCGCCGGCAGGGCCGCATCTTCGCGTGGATGCGCGAGCTGGGGCGCCGAGCCGAGCGCGACGGCGACGCCACGACCGACTACGACACCGCGGTGGAGGAGCTGACGGCCGACGCCGTGGGCGATGCCATGACCAACCGCGAGTTCCTGGAGGAGCTGGGGCGCCGCAATCCCACCGTGTTCCGGCAGGTCGTGGATGCGTTCGTGGCGTTCCTGGACCGCCTGCTGGGCCGTGGCCGCAACCTGGGCAGCAACGCGTACCTGCGCGACGTGCGGAAGTTCCGCGACACGCTGCTGGAGGTGCTGGCGCAGTTCCAGCCGGGGCAGGGGGCGCGGCCACAGTCGGCGCCGGTGTTCTCGCGTACCGAGCAGTCCGGCGAAGCCGAGGCCGAGCGCCTGGGCCTGCGCGCCGCCGTCGACGAGGCATTGCAGGGCCGCGGGCCGCAGGTCGAGTTCCTGTCGAGCGCGGCCGAGCTTCCCGATCGACTGCGCACCGGCGTCGAGCGCCGCAGCGAGCAGCGCGGCGGACGTGGCCGGACGGCGGCCTTGTACGACACGGCCGAGCAGCGCGTGTACCTGTTCACCGACGTGATCCGCACGCCCGACCGGGCGGTGTGGAACGCGTTGCACGAGATCGCCGGCCATCACGGGCTGCGGTCCCTGCTGGGCGACCGGCTGGACAACGCGCTGGACCTGGCGCTGCAGAACGACACGGTGCGCAAGGTGGCCGACGAGATCGCCCGCGAGCGGAACCTGCGCCCCGACCAGCGGTTCCTTGCAGCCGAGGAGGCTCTGGCCGAGCTGTCGGCGGCGGTGCAGTCGGGCAACTACGCCGAGATCACGACGCGCTACGGCGTGGACGTGCCCGAGGGCATCCAGAACCGTCTCGCATCGGCCGTGCGCAACTTCCTGCGCCGGCTCAAGGCGATGATGGACGACATTTTCACCCGCCACAATTTCAGCGACGAGGACGTGCGCGAGCTGCTGGAGGCGGCGTGGCAGGCGGTGGATGGCAATGCGCCGATGCAGGCCGGCGACGGGCTGGATGCGGTGGATCGTTCCGAGCGTCCGTTCTTCTCCGCGGCCCTGCGTGCGATCGAGGAAGGCCGTGGCGCACCGCGTCGTGGCGATGCGGCGGCATGGCGCGGCTGGCTGGATGGTGCCGTCCGCCGCGGCGACATGAAGCAGGCCGAGCGAGACTGGCTGGGCATCGACGACTGGCTGGCGCAGCAGGGGGGTCCGGTCACGCGCGAGGCGCTGGCGGCGTTCGTGCGGGCCAACGAGGTCCAGGTGCAGGACGTGGTGCTGCAGGGCAAGGATTCCGCCGAGGCCGCGATCCGTGACGCCTTCCGCGCCGAGGGATGGGAAGTGGACAGCGATGCCGAGGGC
>FLYM01003682.1_pt1 | contig 9828 bp, 7 predicted proteins | sample 1122581 | NCBI WGS metagenome assembly FLYM01 (sample SAMEA4346789, study PRJEB14843) | hot springs metagenome | biome: Terrestrial Biome; feature: Habitat; material: Sediment | place: India | collected 2012-06-12 | depth 1760 m
CTCGTGGTCCGGGTCCTCGTGGTCCGGGTCCTCGTGGTCGGGCAGCTCGTGGTCCGGGTCCTCCTGGTCCGGGTCCTCCTGGTCCGCGCACAGCTGGGAGTGACGGTGTCCGGCGCGTCGGGGGTCGCCCCGGCCCGTCGCTCCCGGGTGGAGCCCCCCGCCGACCACGGAGACGTGGCCGGCGAGGGGCTTCACCTGACGACGGCTCGTGCCGACACCGAGGGGGAGACCGTGCCGGGACCAGGAGGACACGTGGCGGTCACCGGGAGCCGCCGCCTGGACGGCGCCGCCGCGATCTGGGCGCTCGCCGCGGTGCAGTTCGTCGTGGCCGCGGTCCTCTTCGTCGTGTCGGTCCTCCCGGCGGCGCCGCTGCCCGACGCGCCGCTGCGCCTGCCGGTGTGGTTCCTCATCGCGGCGTTCGCGCTCGCCGAGATGGGCGTGGTCCACATCCAGCTGCGCCGCGACGCGCACACGTTCTCGCTCTCCGAGTTCCCGCTGGTCCTCGGGCTGTTCTTCGCCGCCCCCTGGGCGGTGGTCGCCGCGAACCTCGTCGGCATCGGGCTGGAGTTGGCGTTCGTCCGGCGCCAGAGCCCGCTCAAGCTGCTGTTCAACCTCGCGCACTTCGTCCTTGGAGCGGTCGTCGCGACGGCCTTCTTCCACGCGGTCATCCGGTTCGTCGCCGACCCGATCGGCCCGGTCGGGTGGTTGGTCGCGCTGGCCGCGGTCGCCGCGGCCTCCGCGACGAGCGTGCTCGCGATCTTCGTCGCGATGTCGCTCTCCGAGGGTCGCATCCTCACCGACCGGCTCCGCGACATCGGCACCTTCGCCGCGATCGGCACGCTCGCCAACACCTCCCTCGCCGTCGTGGCGGTCGTCGTCGCGTGGCAGGACCCGCGGGCGGCCCTGCTCCTCGCGGCACCCACCGCCGCCGTCTACTTCGCCTACCGCGGCTACACGTCGCAGCGGCAGCGGCACGAGACGCTCGAGTTCCTCTACGAGTCCTCGCGGCTCCTGCACGAGTCCCCGGAGGTGGAGTCGGCGCTGACCGCGCTGCTCGTCCAGGCGAGGGAGACCTTCCGCGCCGGGTCGGCGGAGCTCGTGCTGGCGCCCACCCGACCCGGTGACCCGGCGCTGCGGATCCGCGTGGAGGGCGATGACGCCACGACCCAGCTCGAGCCCGTCGAGTTCGGCGAGGCCGAGGCCCTTGTCCTCGCCCGGCTCGGCGCCGACGGCCCCCAGCTCATCGGTCCGTCCCGGCCGCCCGGCGAGGACCTGCGCGTCTTCCTCTCCTCCCACGCGGTGGACGACGACGCGATGATCGCGCCGCTGGCCGGTGAGGAGCGGCCGCTCGGCCTGCTGCTCCTCGGCGACCGACTCGGCGACGTGAGCTTCTTCGACGGGCAGGACCTGCGCCTGTTCGCCACGCTCACGAACCACGTCAGCTCGTCGCTCGAGGTCGGGCGGCTGGAGAAGACCCTCGGCCAGCTCACCGAGCTCAAGGACGAGCTCCGGCACCGGGCCTACCACGACGCCCTCACGGGGTTGGCGAACCGGTCGCTGTTCACCGAGGAGGTGGAGCTCGCCCTGCTCGAGGCGCGTGAGGCCATCGCGGTCCTGTTCTTCGACCTCGACGACTTCAAGACCGTCAACGACTCGCTCGGCCACCAGGCGGGCGACGACCTGCTGCAGGCGGTCGCGGGTCGGCTCCAGGCCTGCCTGAAGAGCCGCGACATGCCGGCCCGGATGGGCGGCGACGAGTTCGCGGTGCTGCTGCGAGACCTCGACAGCCCGGAGCGGGCGCAGGACGTCGCGCGGCGGATCATCGGGGCGCTCACGCCGCCCTTCCACCTCGCCGCGGACGAGGTGACGACGCACTGCTCTATCGGCATCGCCTACCCCGACGCGTCCGTGCGAGGTGCCTCGGAGCTGTTGCGCAACGCGGACATCGCGATGTACGTCGCGAAGCGTGAGGCGAAGGGGAGCTTCCGACTCTTCGAGGAGTCGATGCACGACGAGGCCCAGGCACGTCTGTCGCTGCGCACCGAGCTGCAGGCCGCCGTGGAGCACGACCAGTTCGAGGTCCACCTCCAGCCGCTGGTCGACCTCTCCTCGGGGATGCTCGTCGGTGCCGAGGCCCTGCTGCGCTGGGACCACCCGACGAAGGGGCTGCTGACGCCCGGCGCGTTCCTGGAGCTCGCCGAGGAGTCCGGTCTGCTGGTCCCGATCGGGTCGCTGGTCCTCGAACGGGCGTGTCGGGCGGCCGCGGGCTGGAGCGAGCCCCTCACCCTGACCGTCAACGTCGCCCGGAGCCAGCTGACCCGCAGCGACCTCGTCGCCGACGTCGCCCGGGCGCTCGAGGCCAGCGGGCTCGCCCCCGACCGGCTCCTGCTCGAGGTGACCGAGTACGCGGTGATGCGGGACATCGACCGCTCGCACGAGGTCCTGTCCCGCCTCGTCGGCCTCGGCGTCCGAGTCGCACTCGACGACTTCGGGACCGGGTACTCCTCGCTCGAGCACCTCGCCCGCCTGCCCGTGCACCTGCTGAAGGTCGCCAAGACCTTCGTGGACGGGATCGGGAACGAGGACCGTCGCGCCGTGGTCGCACGTGGCATCGTCGACCTCGCCCGGGCGCTGGGGCTCGGCACGATCGCCGAGGGCATCGAGACCGAGGCGCAGGCGGCCCAGCTCCGTGCGTGGGGCTGCGCGCTCGGCCAGGGCTACCTCTTCGGTCGGCCCGTGCCCGCTCGCGACTTCCCCGGCGGCACCGGCACCCTGGTCGCGCTCGACGTCGCGCCGCCGTCCGACACGGTCGCGGAGGCGGTCGGGGGCGCGGTCGGGGAGGCGGTCGGGGAGGTCCCCGAGCCGCGGTAGCCTCGCCAGCCATGAGCGCAGCCAAGAAGAACGACCTCGGCGTCACGCCCCTGAGCGAGGACGTCTCCGCCTGGTACAACGAGCTGGTCTTCAAGGCCGAGCTCGCGGACCGCGGCCCCGCCAAGGGCACCATGGTGATGCGGCCGTACGGCTACACCATGTGGGAGCTGTTGCAGCGACAGCTCGACGACCGCTTCAAGGCGACCGGGCACGTCAACGCGTACTTCCCGCTCTTCATCCCGGAGAGCTACCTCAAGCGCGAGGCGGAGCACGTCGAGGGCTTCTCGCCCGAGCTGGCCGTGGTCACCCACGCCGGCGGCAAGGAGCTCGAGGAGCCGCTCGTGGTGCGGCCGACCTCCGAGACCGTCATCGGCGAGATGTACGCCAAGTGGATCTCGTCCTACCGGGACCTGCCGCTGCTCATCAACCAGTGGGCGAACGTGGTCCGGTGGGAGCTGCGCCCCCGCATCTTCCTGCGCACCACCGAATTCCTCTGGCAGGAGGGCCACACCGCGCACGTCGACGAGGCGGACGCGATGGAGGAGACCCTCCGGATGCACGACGTCTACGCGGAGTTCGCGCTGAACGTCGCGGCCATCCCGATGGTGCAGGGCGAGAAGACCGCCGGCGAGCGCTTCGCCGGGGCCGTCCGCACCTTCACCATCGAGGGGATGATGCGGGACGGCAAGGCGCTGCAGTCGGGCACCTCGCACTACCTCGGCACGAACTTCGCCAAGGCGTTCGAGATCCAGTTCACCGACGAGAACAACGAGCAGCAGTACGCCCACACCACCTCGTGGGGCATGTCGACGCGCATGATCGGCGCGACCATCCTCGCGCACGGTGACGACGCGGGGCTGGTGCTGCCGCCGCGGCTCGCCCCCATCCAGCTCGTCCTCATCCCGATCGGTCGCGGGGAGGACGGCGCGCGCTGCGTCGCCCGGGCCCACGAGGTGGCCGCCGAGCTCCGCGCCGCCGGCGTTCGGGTCCACGTCGACGACCGCGACCAGTCGCCCGGGTTCAAGTTCAACGACTGGGAGCTCAAGGGCGTGCCGCTGCGCGCCGAGCTCGGCCCGCGGGACCTCGAGGCCGGCCACACGCTGGTCGCCCACCGCATCGGCGAGGTCGACGAGAAGGGTCGTCCCGTCAAGGAGACGATCCCGCTCGACCATCTCGGGGCGCGGGTGCCGGCGATGCTCGACGCCTACCACGACGCGCTCGTGGCCCGGGCGCTCGCCTTCCGTGCGGAGCGCACCGCCGCGGTCGACGACTGGGACGCGTTCGCCACGCAGGTCGCCACCGGGTTCGCCGAGGTCGTGCACTGCGGCCGGCCCGCGTGCGAGGACGACATCAAGGCCGAGACGGCGGCGACCCCCCGCTGCATCCTGATGGAGGGCGCGGCCGCCGAGGGTCCCTGCATCCGTTGCGGCGAGGCGTCGGCCTACGACCACCGCGTCGTCTTCGCCCGGGCGTACTGACCGACCGGGATCTGCGTCAGGTGTGACACCCCCTCGGGGTGACGGTGGACCTCCACCGTCCGAGGGAGCCCGCCGTGGCGCAGCTCGACCCCACCCGCGTCGAGGTCGTCCTCGACCTCGAGAACCTCCTGGCCCCGTCCTTCGGGGCGGAACCCGCAGCAGCGGTGCGACGCATCGCCGAGGTCCGACGGGTCGCCCTCCGCCACGGGCCCCGGGTCTCCGGGTTCGGCTGCGGCGACCGGCGCCTCGTGGCGCGGCTCGTCCACCCCGCGTTGGTGTGGCTGCAGCTGTTCCCCGGTGCCGCCGGACCGGACCGTGCGGACACCGAGCTGCAGCGACGGATGCGCGAGGTGGAGCGCACCGGTGTGGGCACCGTGGTCGTGGCGACGGGGGACGGCGGGTTCGCACCGGCGGTGGCCCGCCTGCGTGCGCAGGGCCGCCGCGTGGTCGTCGTCGGGTTGGCCGGGCACGTCTCGTGGCGTCTCCACCGGGTCGCCAACGAGGTCGTCCTGCTCGACGAGCGCGAGGCCCCTGCCGGGGTGCTCGCCGGGGTAGCGTGAGCCGGCGGTCGGGGTCGGCCCCGCGCCGCGAGGGCCGCGACGGGCGGCGAGCGCGAGAGGAGCGGGTGTGCTGCGGCTCGGGTGGCTCACGATCGACACGCTGGACGTGGCGCGGCAAGTGGCGTTCTGGACGGCACTGCTGGGCTACGACGAGCTGTTCGAGGGCGCGCTGGTCCCACCGCCCGGCACCGGGACCGGGATCCTGCTGTACCCCGACGGCGTCGACACCCCGAAGCGCGGCAAGAACCGGGTCCACCTCGATCTCGCGAGCCGTGACCAGGGGGCCACGGTCGCCCGCGCGCTCGAGCTGGGCGCGACCCACGTGGACGTCGGCCAGGGGGAGGACGTCCCGTGGGTGGTCCTCGCGGACCCCGAGGGCAACGAGTTCTGCGTCCTCGGTGACCGCCAGCCGCCGGCGCTGCCCGGACGCGGGGAGCGCGACGTCTGGATCGACGCGGTCGTGCTCGACGTGCCGAGCGCCGACCGGGCCGCCCGGTTCTGGGGAGACCTGCTCGGGTGGGACGAGCACGACCGTGACGTCGACCTGGTGGTCCTGCGGGACCCGACCGGCAAGCGGGACGACCTCGCGTTCGTCGACGTCCGGGCCGAGAAGCGGGGCAAGAACCGGGTCCACCCCGACCTGGTCCGCAGCGACGACGACCTCGGGCCCGAGGTGCGACGCGCGGTGGACCTGGGGGCCACCCCCGCCGACATCGGCCAGGGCGACGTGCCCTGGGCCGTGCTCGCCGACCCCGCGGGCAACGAGTTCTGCATCCTGGCGCCTCGCGAGCTCGACTGACCACGCCGTCCCGCGCCGGCGGTAGCGTGCGCCCCCGTCGACCCCGATGACGAGGAGCCGCCCGTGACCACCGTCGTGCTGGTCCGCCACGCCACGACGGCGGCGACCGGGAAGCGGCTCGGGGGGTGGACCGACGCGTCCCTCGACGAGGGCGGCGTCGGGCAGGCCGAGGCCACGGCGGCGCGCCTCGCCGAGGCGCCGCTGGCGGCCGTGTACGCGTCCCCGATCGTCCGCACGCAGGAGACGGCCCGCATCGTGGCGCGACCGCACGGGCTGAAGGTCCGCACCCGCCGCGGGCTCGGCGAGGTCGACTACGGCGACTGGACCGACCGGACCCTCGCGTCCCTGCGCAAGCTCGCGTACTGGAAGGTCGTCCAGACCACGCCCTCGCGCGTGTCCTTCCCCGGCGGCGGCACCATCCGCGGGGCCCAGGCGTCGGCCGTGGACACGATCGAGGCCCTCGCCGCCGACCACCCCCACGACACCATCGCGGTGGTCAGCCACGCCGACGTCCTGAAGGCCGTGGTGGCCCACTACCTCGGGATGCCGCTCGACACGTTCCAGCGCATCCACATCGCCCCGGCGAGCGTGTCGGTCCTCCACCTCCCGACGGACGGGCCCCCGATGCTCGCCCGGCTCAACGACACCGGTCCCCTCGCCTGGACCCGGCCGGACGGGGCGTCCGGCACGAAGCCGTCCGGCGGGTCGCCGGACCCACGCACCCCGAGAAAGCAGCGTCGCACGTGATCGAGGCCGAGCTCACCACCCCCTTCCACGTCACCGTGGGGTTCGTCGGCGTGCCCGGCGACCGCACCTTCCACCTCCAGGCGCAGGACGACGACCAGCTCGTGACCCTGACCAAGGAGAAGACCCAGGTGGCCGGCCTGGGCGAGCTGCTCACGCAGCTCCTCGCCCGGCTCGACGACGCGCCGGCGACCGACTGGGACCGCGCGGCGATGGAGCTGCGCGAGCCGATCGAGCCCCGCTGGCGGGTCGGCGAGATCTCCATCGGTGCCACCCCGGAGGGGGGCCGCATCCTGCTCGAGCTGGCTGAGCTCCAGCCCCCCGGCGACGAGCGCGACCCGTGGGAGGTCCGCGTCTGGCCCGACCAGGACCAGGTGCGCCGGCTCGCCGCCCACGCGCTCGAGATCGTCGGGCAGGGCCGGCCGGTGTGCGAGCTCTGCGGTCGCCCGAAGGAGCTCGACGGCAGCCACGTCTGTCCGGCGACCAACGGGCACGGGCGGCTCTCCCGGACGTGAGCCCGGACGTGAGCGAGGAGGGTCGCCGCGCGCACCTCGAGACGGCCGAGCTGGAGGTCGTCGGCCGGTTCGCGGACGCGTCGAACGCGACCCTGCTGGTGCGGCTGCGTGCAGCGGACGGCGCGTGGCCGGAGCTGCCCGTGGACGACGAGGGCGGCCTGGCGGTCGCCGACCTCCCCGCCGACGGGTTCGCGGTCTGGAAGCCCCGGCTCGGGGAGGCGCCGCTGTGGGACTTCCCCGACGGGACCCTCCACCGCCGCGAGGTCGCCGCGTACGAGGTCGACCGGCTGCTGGGCGCCGGGCTCGTCCCGCTCACGGTCGTCCGTGGCGGCGACGTCCCGCACGGCCCGGGGGCGCTGCAGCGGTTCGTCCCGCACGACCCGCAGGAGCACTACTTCACGCTGCTGGAGCGCGGGGACGACGCGGTCATGGCGCAGCTGCGAGCCATGGTCGTGCTCGACCTGGTGCTCGACAACGCCGACCGCAAGGGCGGGCACGTGCTGCTCGAGGGCGACCGGGTGCGCCTCGTCGACCACGGGGTGTGCTTCCACCCGGAGCCACACCTGCGCACCGTCGCGTGGCACTTCGCCGGCGAGCCCGTCCCCGAGGAGCTCCGGGCCCCGGTGGCCCGGCTCGCCGACCTGCTGGCCGGGCGTGACCCGGTGACCGTTGCCCTGCGCGACCTGCTCGACGACGTCGAGGTGACCCGGCTGCGCGAGCGGTGCGAGGAGGTCGCCGGGCTCGAGGTGTTCCCCGCGCCGGCGGGCCCCCGCTCGACCCCGTGGCCGCTGCTGTAGGGGGCCCCGCCGGTCCGGCACACTCGGGGCATGGCCACCTACCGCGAGCAGGGCATCGTCCTGCGCACCCACAAGCTCGGGGAGACCGACCGCATCGTCAACCTCCTGACCACCGGGCGGGGCAAGGTGCGGGCGGTCGCCAAGGGGGTGCGCCGACCCGGGTCCCGGTTCGGTGGGCGGCTCGAGCCCTACTCGCTGGTCGACCTGCAGCTGTACGAGGGCCGCAACCTGGACGTGGTGAACCAGGCCGAGCTCGTCTCCGCCCACGACGCCGTTCGGACCGACTTCGGGCTGTCCGCGGCCGCCGCCACGATGGTCGAGGCCGTGGACGCGGTCGCCCAGGAGGGCGAGCGCGACACCCGGCTCTTCCTGCTGCTGCGCGCCGGCCTCGACGCGCTCGACGCGGCCCCGCCGTACCCGGCCGTGTTCGTCGACGCGTTCCTGCTGCGGCTCGCCGGAGCGCAGGGGTTCCACGTCTTCACCGACGCGTGCGCGCGGTGCCGGGCCCCGGGCCCCCACCCGTTCCTCTCGGTCGTGCACGGCGGCATGCTCTGCGCCGACTGCGCCCCCGCGGGGACCAAGGCCGTCGACGACCGGGTCGTGGCGGCCGTGCGGCTGCTCGCGTCCGACCGGTGGGCCGCGCTCGTGGAGGCCGGGGAGGACCTCGGCACCCGCGGCACGGCCGCGTCGTACGCGCGGGCGTTCGCCGAGCACCACCTCGACCGACGGCTGCGCAGCTACGACCTCGTCCCGCGCTGACCGGGTCGGGCCGCCGGGCCGACGGTCAGACGGCCACCACGTCGAGCCGGTCCCCGTCGGCGACGAGCACCAGGCCCGCGCCGGCGGCGACGACCCGCGCCCCCGGCGGCAGCGAGAAGGTCGCCGTCCGCCGTCCGGTCCCCGCGACGACGATCCGCACCACCTCCTCCTCGACGAGCGCGACCAGGCCCCGCCCCAGCGGCAGGAGCTGTGCCCGCTCCTCGCCCGGGGTCGCCGACCACGCCAGCCGGCCACCGGCGAGGTCGAGCGCAGACACGGCCCCCGGCGCGTCGGTCGCCTGCTGCAGTGCCAGGCCGTCGACCAGCGTCAGCGGCCAGGACGGCAGGTCGGTGGCGTACAGGTGCACCCAGCGGACGTCGCCGTCGGCCGGGTCGAGCCCGAGGACCCGGACGTTGCGACGGTCGACGCGTGAGGTCAGCGGGTCGAGCCGCACGACGACGGTCCCGGCGTCGCCGGTGAGGTCGATCGCGTTCGACAGCGACGTGGCCACCGGGACCGCCCACCGACGCTCGCCGGTGCGCAGGTCGGTGGCGGTCAGCGTGACCTCGACGTCGAGCACCAGCACGAGCTCGCCCGCCGCCCCGGCAGCGACGATCCGAGCGTCCGGCGCCGGCGACCGCCAGCGCTCGGTGCCGTCGGCGACGTCAAGCGCGAGCACCTGCTGGGGGCCGAGCAGCGCGACCACGTCCGGGGCGAGCGCCACGACGCGCAGCGGTGGACCGCCGAGCCGGCCGTCCAGGTCGGCCACCCACCGGGTCGTGCCGTCGGTCACGTCGACGGCACGCACCTCGGCGTCGCCCCGGCCGAGCAGCACGACGTCGTCGACCAGGGCCAGCACGTCGAGCCGGTCGCCGCGGGGCGCCGGGAGGTGCCAGCCGCGACCACGCAGGTCGGCCGGGAAGCCGAGGAGCCCGCCGACGGTCGTGCGGACGAGGACCGGCGGTGGGGCCGCCGGCGGTGGCACCTCCACGTCTCCGGGCCGGGCGGTCGAGTCGGGGGTGAGCAGCGCTGCGCCCACCACGTCACCGTCGACCTCGTCCCCGCCTGCGAGCCAGTCGTCGGGGACCGCGACGGGGCTGACGTTGGTGGTGAACGACGAGCGCAGCGTGCTGCCGGAGCGCGACACCCACGACACCTCCCGGCCCTGCTCGCGGAGCAGGAGCACGGTGCCGTCGGCGCGGACCCGTGCGTCGACCAGCCCGCCCGTGTCGAGCGACCCGGTGGAGCACGGCGCCTCCGACTGCAGGCACGGCTGGAGCCCGCCCGGCACGTCGCCCGCCGCCG
>FLYM01003465.1_pt2 | contig 9825 bp, 9 predicted proteins | sample 1122581 | NCBI WGS metagenome assembly FLYM01 (sample SAMEA4346789, study PRJEB14843) | hot springs metagenome | biome: Terrestrial Biome; feature: Habitat; material: Sediment | place: India | collected 2012-06-12 | depth 1760 m
CGAAAGCAAACTGTCACAGGTTTGTGCAAGGGCCAAATTTGCGCCCATCACAAATGTGACAAGGTGAAAGAGCAGGCCAAATGGCCAATATACGGCATTCCGATCCATCTGCCTTCGATGAAATTGCAAGATGGGTTCCAATTAAATCCAGTGCTTAGTGAGTGCAGCCCTGCAAGGGCGAATACCCATCTTCATTGGGTTTCATATAAGAAAGGGTTGATCGAACCTCACGGTGGATGTGTTTAATAGCAATTGGAACTGTCGTGAATGTTCTGAATTTGACCTCGGGATTCACAGAACAAGCCCACCGGATCAACTCTTTTTGCTGGTTTTTCATCGGAAATACGCCCAGAAGTTGTCCTCTGTGAAAATCTGAGCGAATCACTAAATCCCACCTCGAGATGGGAAGACTTGGCTGCGAAATCAGGGCGTGAGAGTAAAACAAAACGCCATGGCGGGCACGAGGTTCGCCAGAATACTGAGAGTAACCCATGGGTTCACCCCAACCGAGAACAACTGAAAGCAGACAGTAAAATGAGGGAATTAGAAACCACTTCCACGAAAAACTGACACGATCAAATGTGGCATGACCTCGCATAAAGATGAAAAGCGCAATTAATGCAATGAACAGTCCCGCAATCTCGAAAAAATCAAAAATCGGCCAGTATTTCATTTGAAATTTGCTCTGCCAGAGCACAGCGAGGGCGATCTTAAAAATAAGATTGATTAAGATATAAATTAGCAAAAATTTATACCAAGCCTTAATTCGATCGTTGTTCAAAAATAAAAATGCGGAGGTGAGACCGGCAAGAAGCAAAGATTGAGACCACACAATTACAAGTGCGGTCGATGTGTGAAATAATAACGATGAACAATAGGCGAACTTTCTGGTTTTTTGAAATGCCATGAGTGATGCGCCCAGTTGAGCGAACACAGCGAGCCACGACCCCAGCAGATGAAAGTAAGAATTTTTAAGCAATGGGTCCGCAGAGATTCTCATCAGGGTCGGAAGCTGCTCACTTAGAACCTCGCCAGATAAAAATGGTCCATTTATTTTTCTTAGCCCAGAGTAAAAATACATCGCCACAAATGTAGAAAGAAAAATGGTCTCGTCTTTCAAAGAGCCTGAACTCCACGAACTTATCGCAAGACACAGGGCTGGGATCATGTATATCGAGACGAAATCCACTCCCGTAAGGCTATGAAAAAAAGATGCTTGCACGATAAGCATCAGTGCCAGCGTGACTCGGGCGGATTTTCTGTGGGGTGCGAAGAAGATGAAAAGAAGCGAGCAGATCTTAAACGTGGCAAAAATCTTGAATAAAATTTCTCGACTGAGTTCTAAGGTCAAAGTGAGACCGATTGAGGAAAAACTTAACAGGTGAGTGAAATAGAAGTTGTGAAAAAATGAGAGTCCATAGTCTCTTCCGGTGATAAATTCGGCCACAATGCTGGACGTCAGCATATTCAGAGCCATAATTCTGATCATCATCTTCGATCGTTCGGTCATTTTGATGAGCGTATATCCAAGGGGCTATTTTGACATCTCAAAAATCGAGCTTGTCGAATCAAGTGATATGTTTAAGGATCTTTTCTAACAAAGGAAAATATATGAAAAAACGAGTTCTATTTATGATTTTGGGTTTGTTTGTAAGTGGATGTGCAGTAACCCCCAAACCTGTTGAAAAAAGTGATCTATCTTCAATCCTGAATTTACCTCATCGTTCAGAGGAAAATCGAAAAAGAGATCAGTACCGACATCCTCAAGAGACGCTAGAGTTTTTTGAGGTTCAGCCGCAGATGACGGTTGTTGAGATTTCTCCGGGACGGGGCTGGTACACTGAAATTTTGGCGCCTTACCTAAAATCTGAAGGCAAACTCTACCTTGCGATTTTCTCCGACACCACCAGCCGTGATTACTATGTGGAAATGAATAAAGCCTTAAAAGATAAAATCGCTAAGGATCCAGAAATATACGGAGATGTGGTTTACACCACTTTTGAGGTGCCCGATTCAATTGGGCCGGTGGCTCCAGAAGGGACCGCCGATCGAGTTCTGACCTTTCGAAATGCACATAACTGGATGAAGCAAGGAAAACTTCAAGAGTCTTTAAAGGCATTTCACAAAGCTTTAAAGCCTGATGGAATATTAGGTATTGTTGAGCACAGATCAAAACTCAAAAAGAAACAAGATCCAAAGGCAGAGAGTGGTTATGTGAGAGAAGACTATCTCATCAAAGAAGCGAAAAAAGCTGGCTTTGAGTTGATCGCCACTTCAGAAATCAACGCGAATGCGAACGACTCAACTGATCATCCTGAAGGCGTGTGGACACTCCCACCGAGTCTTAAGTTGAAAGACAAAGACCGAGCCAAATACGAGGCTATTGGCGAGAGTGACCGCATGACTTTAAAGTTCAGAAGGAAATAACAGTTATTTGTTCGACTCTTCGTTTTCAGCGATCTTTTTATTGAGTTTGCTTAATAAGTCTTGAACCATACTGGCCCTCTCAATTGCGGGAAGTGGCCGATTCGAATCAAACTCTTGAAAAAGAGTTTGATCGAGTTCAAGTAAAAATCTTGAGGGAGCCACAGGTTGTGGGCGCCCCATTTTTTTTCGAGATCTCACCCGAGTGAGCACCAGATGTTTCTTAGCGCGAGTCACGCCAACGTAGAAGAGCCGTCTTTCTTCGTCCACATCTTGGCCTAAACGGGAGTGAGGAAGTAAATCCTCTTCAACTCCGACTAAAAACACCAATGGAAATTCAAGGCCTTTACAGGCGTGCAAAGTCATCATCTGAACTTCGTTTTTTGCCCCTTCATTGTCGTCATTAACAGGATCGCGAAGCTCCATGGCATCAATGAATTTTTCAAGGGTATCAAGGCTGCGGCCATGTCTTTCAAACATTCCACTTAATATGCGACCAAGAATCATCACTCCCATCCAGCGCTTCTCTGCGACATGGGCCTCTCGGTAGCTATCAAATACAAATCGTCGGTATCCAACGTGATCTAATTCTCTAAGTAAAACTTCTTCGGCATCTTTTGGATCGGAAACAAGCTGAGTTTTAAGCTGGTTTAAAAAGGCAAATAAATTATCTATTCCTAAAGCCGCTCTTTCATTTTCGTTTTCTAAGGCCCATGTTTTTGCCTTGCGGTGAAACTCGATGTCGCCGGGGACGGATTCAATAGCTTCAAGAGTTTTTTCTCCGATCCCACGGGGTGGCGAATTAATAATTCGGCGAAAGGACACTTCGGTCGGAAACATAGATGATCTTATAAACGCCAATACGTCTTTCACTTCTTTGCGATCAAAAAGCGCCGTGCCACCGGTGATCTTGTAAGGGATTTGACCGCGGCGCAGTCCACCTTCAATAAGTCCACCTTGAGAGTTCGAACGATAGAGTATGGCCATGTCTTTCCACTGATAACCCTTTTTATAAAAACTCTCGAGCTCGGCCACGATTTGTTCAACCTCAAGATTTTCATTGTCGTAAACGAACACTTCTGGTTTTTGACCTTCGTGACTCAGTCCCGGCTTTAAAATTTTCGCATGTCGATCTTTATTGTTGGCTATCACCGAGTTCGCAAGATTGATGATTGCTCCTGACGAGCGATAATTTCTTTCAAGTCGAATGGTCTGACAGGGTTTATATCTTCGTGGGAAATCCAAAATATTTTTTACTTCTGCGCCTCGCCAGCCGTATATGGATTGATCATCATCTCCGACCACCGCAAGATTTCGGTGGGTGGCGGTGATCTCATCAATCAGCAGCATCTGAGTGGCGTTGGTGTCTTGAAACTCATCAACCATCATAAAGTCAAAGCGATCACGCATCTTGGCCTGAATTTTTGAGTTTTCCTTCATGAGTTTAAGTGGCCTCAGTAAGAGCTCTTCAAAGTCGACCACTCCGAGGTGGCGCATCTTGGTCATAAATTTAGGTGCGATCACGATGGCCATAGCACTTTCAATGGTGTCATCTAAAGAAGACTCGCGACCGGTTTCTCTCAGTCGAGAAATTTTTTGCATCAACCGCTCCATCGAGAAGCGCTCTTTCTCATAGGACTTATGATCTCTCATAATGTCTTTGAGGATGGCCAATGCATCATTGCCGTCGACCACGCCAAACTTTTTAGGCAGCTCTGCCTCTTTCCAATTTTCTTTAAGAAACTGAAGACCAAAACCATGGAAGGTGCCTGCCCAAACCTTTTTGGCCGGCTTTCCAACCTTTTTCACAACTCGAGTTTTAAGCTCGTGCGCGGCTTTATTGGTAAAAGTAAGCACGCACATTCTTTCGGCAGTGGTGAGCTTTTCGTCAAGTAAACGTCCGGTCCTTGAAACCAGAACCGTAGTCTTTCCAGAGCCTGCTCCAGCAAGAATCAATAGGGGCCCGTGATTGTGCAGCACGGCTTCTTGTTGTTCTGGATTTAGGTCTTTAAGCCAATAACTCATCTCTTCAAACAAGATGATGGAATTGCCAAAAGGTTTCAATGGGTAAGACATCGGAGGTGGCCTGAGTCATTTCGGTCGGGAAGGCTTTTCGGGTGTTCTTTACCCTTTCTGAAGATTTGCTCTTGAAGCAATTAGAGTTAGGATTCAGGTTGGGGCAAAGATAGGCGGAAAGGGTGAGAAGTTTATTAACTCAAATTGAATGTCAAAAATTTGATCGGGATCTGCAAGAGCACTTGAACCTTTCAAGTGAATTGCTGATGGAGGCCGCCGTCACCGAGTGCGCCACAGTCATCTCAAAAGTCATTAAGTTAAGCCAAAGATCTGAAGTTTTGATTGTCTGTGGGCCAGGAAATAACGGAGCAGATGGCCTTGCACTGGCGCGACACCTTCATGCAAGAAGCCTGAGGGTCCAAGTCTTCGGGCCTCAAGGTTCGATGGCCCCTCTTTTTAAAGTTCAAAAAGAACGGCTCACTCGACTCGGAATTCAGTTAGAGACTCTCGAAGTTTTTTCTAAACAAAATGAGCGATCAAAGTCTGCGATTATTGTGGACGCACTTTTTGGAGTGGGTCTTAATAAGTCGCTCGAAAGACCCTATGATGAAGTGGTCGACAAAATTAATCGAAGTGCGGCTTATAAAGTGAGTTTGGATGTTCCCTCTGGATTGAACATTAATTCTGGAAGTGTATTTGGTAAATTGGCAGTTCGTGCCGACTTGACCTTGGCCATTGGTGCGTTGAAGCCCGGGTTCTTTACAGCAGACGGTCCCCTTTGTTGCGGCCGAATTCACCTGATCAATGCCGGGTTTGCGAAAAAGTTTTGTCCCCCCAGCTCTCATTTTTTAATCACTCCTCATGATCTTCAGAAATGGATTCCTCAAAGATCTCGTCGCTCTCACAAGGGCTCGGTGGGGAAGTGCCATTTGATTGCAGGGTCTCAAGAATACCTTGGTGCCGGAAAACTCGTGGCCATGGGGGCACTGGCAAGCGGGAGTGCTTTTGTGCAAGTCTATGGGGATTTGGCCCTTCAAAAAATCTTAAATGACCTTCCAGAGATTATCTTCAAACCTTCTTTTCATTCCGAGTCTTTAAAGCCCAAAGACGTCGTGATCATTGGATCTGGAGTGACGGATGGGAATTCAGTTCAAGAAACGATGACTGAGCTCATAGAAATGGGACATCAGAAAGTGGTCGTCGATGCAGGGGCATTAAAAGGGATCAAAGGTGGTCTTCCGAAAACCTGGGTGCTGACGCCTCATCCGGGTGAGCTTGCTGAAATGCTAAAGTGCACAGTGGCTGAAATCGAGGGGGACCGCTTCAAGGCAGCCAGAGAGACTGAAGAAAAATTTGGTGCACAGGTGTTGTTGAAAGGTTTTAGACCTGTTTTTCAAACCTCAAGGCAGACCTGGTGCCTTCCCTACGGAGACGATCGGTTAGGAAAGGCGGGAACAGGGGATGTTTTGGCGGGATTGATCGGGGGCCTGATGGCCCAAATGGAAGACACCGCTCGGGCGACGGCGCTTGCGGTTTTTCTTCAGGCCAAAAGTGCTGAGGCACTGACCAAAGATCGTGGTCGGCACAGCCTTTTGACCTCAGAGCTGCCCCCGGCCATAGGCCGATTGCTTAAAAAATTACAAGAATCAGCCACAATCTCACGATCACTTTAAGTGGGGCCCTGGTTATTCTAAAAGCACTTCAAAGGAGCTTTTTATGACCGACTTCTCAACCATTCTAGCGCGCAAAATGAAGAATCGTCCGATGCCCACTACAAACAGTGAAATTCACTCGGTCGACGAAGTCATTAGCCCCGAGTTTGGAAAAGTTTTTGGTCACGGATCGATTCATCAAAAGTGCCGCGGTCTCAGAGCTTACGGAGTTGCGTAGGTTTTTGGTTAAGTTTGGTTTCAGATTGGAACCATACTGTGGTGAGATTTTGCAAAGCTGAATTCTTCGCTGTTCGCGTCTGAAAAGTTGCTGTATTTACTCTGTTCATGTCAGCACTCGAAACATTATTTCTCGTTTTCATCCCTTCACTTTTTGCAATAGTAAATCCGATTGGCGTTGTTGGGCCCTTCGTTGCGCTCACTGGTCATCAAAACGATCACTGCCAAAAGCGAGTCGCGCTGAATGCCTGCTGGACCTCATTGTTCATTTTGATCACGTGCATGCTTGTGGGAACTCTTATTTTTAGGACTTTTGGGATCTCTATGGGTGCAGTCCGAATTGGTGGGGGCCTTCTTTTGCTTGTTGTCGGAATCGAAATGGTTCAACGAAAAAAATCCCCGGGAATTCAAGATGAAGAGGACGAAGTGAGTGTTTTTCCACTGGCGATTCCACTTTTGGCGGGACCCGGGAGTATTGTGACCGTCCTTGTGCTGGCTGAAAAATACCCTGAGATTTTAAATCACTTTTTGTTGGGGGCGGCCTTATTCTTAAATTTTGCACTGGCCTACCTCATTTTAAGGCACTCAAACCGACTTCTTAAGTGGGTGGGTCCAGGGACCATGAAGGCCTTTTCGAAACTTATGGGATTGCTTGTGACCTGTCTCGCTATCCAGTTTGTGATGGATGGAGTCATGGAAAGCTTTCCTTTATTAAAAGGGGTCTAGAACACCGTTTTTCACAAAATTCTTAAGCAGACTTCATCTTCCATTCATCTTCGCCAGATAACCTTGTTCTCACTACGACGCGGCTATACCGGCCGGTCGATCAAGGAGATAAAGATGAGCAAACCAAGTCCGAAACAACCGACTCCAAACCAAACTAAAGGCCCACAAGCCCCTCACGGCAAAGGTCAACCAACTAAGAAACCACAAGGTAAATAAGGGTAAATGTCGATGAAACAATCAATTCTAATTGCTGCAATGATTTTCGGTTTCTCTTTCCAAGCTCTTGCTGACGATCACACTGGTGATGCTCAAGGCGCGGCCACTACAGAAACTACAACCACTAAAAAAATGAAAAAGACCACTTCTGAAAAAGCAATGTCAGCTAAAGATGCTGAAGCTGCTTGCAAAAAAGAAGGCAAGGCTGGCGCTGATTTAGCCACTTGCATCAAGTCTCATTCATCAGCTCATTAATTCATTTAATTGCTTAACGGCAGACTCGGGGCGGGAAGTTCGCTTCCCCCCAGAGATTCTGTTGATTTCCCCAAAGCGCAAGGCCACACTGACCCTCGCGTATGTACTTACTGCTATTGGAGCCCGATCAGAGTCTGAGTTCCTACCTTAAAAACGGTCTTTCACAAGAAGGCTATAGCGTTTCTACTTTTTCCAATCGATCCGAAATTGAAACCCTTCTTTCACAGAAAGAAGCGCCAAACCCCTATGTCATTCTTCTAGATTCAGAGCTCGATGACGCCGAGGCACACCCACTCGTTCACAAACTTAAAGATCACTGGGCGGACACTCCCATCTTGGTTCTCTCTAAAGAGGCAAACCCCCATTTTAAAAGCACGTTCTTAGATGAGGGTGCGGATGACTGTATGAGTCGCCCCATTTCCCTTGAAGAGCTCTCAGCCCGGATCAGAGTTCTGCGTCGGCGACACAAAACAACTTTGGGGAAGAAAATTGAATTTGGAAATACAACGCTCGATTTTCTTCAACAGTGTGCCTTTGTAAACGGAGAGCGACTGACGCTTTCTCGAAAAGAGTACGAAGTGCTTCGTCTGTTTATGGAACATCCCCAAAGAGTTTATTGCAAAAGCCAGATTCTAGATCAGGTGTGGGACATTCACACGCACGTTGAATCAAACGTCGTTGAAGTCACAATTAAAAATGTCAGAAAAAAATTAAGTGCGAGAAAATCAGAACTCAAAATAGAGAGTCGGCGTCACTTCGGTTACTGGATTGATGCTCCTATTAAAGTTCACACCTGAAAATCATCAAGGAGGGGGCGAGAGTGGGGAGTCAAGACCCACCCTCGCCATGTAACATAGGAAGGAACCGAATGTATTGAGGGGTAAGTCAAAATCACTTCTCTTAAAAGATCTCCTTTCTCTTCAGCAAGGAGTGACTTTGCTTTGAAGCCTTGTCGCTTCTGAAATCAGGTTACAACAGCGCTGTAAATGCCCCATGAAAAGGGTATTAAAAATGGTTAATGAAGGGTCGAGCTATTGCACTGGGCGTCAGCTCTTTGTAATCTCTGTCTCATGAGAATATTAGTGATTGAAGATGAGACAAAGATGGCTGGCTTTATTCGAAAGGGTCTCGAAGAAGCCGGATATGTGGTGGATGTGGCGCAAAGCGCGTCAGCAGGCTTGACCCTTTCTGCGAATGGCGAATTTGATCTTGTGATTTTAGACGTGATGCTTCCGGATGGAAACGGCATCGACGTGGCCAGACAACTTAGAAACGAAGAATTCAAAGGATTTATCCTTATGCTCACCGCTCTGGGCGGAACGAAAGAACGCGTGCGCGGGCTTGATGCTGGTGCGGATGATTATCTTCCAAAACCATTTGAGTTTGACGAGTTGCTCGCGCGGGTGCGTGCCCTTTTGAGACGCCGTGAAGGCGGGGTGTCTTCACTTCAGTTCGAAGATTTGACCATGGATCTTGTTCGACGCAAGGTTGTGCGGGCGGGCCAAGAAGTTTCATTGACTCAAAAAGAGTTTTCATTGCTTGAGTATTTTCTGCGGAACGCAAATCGGCCGCTCACTCGAACAGAGATTGGCGAGAATGTGTGGGATGTTCACTTTGATACCGAAAGCAATGTGATCGATGTTTACGTCCGCCATCTGAGAAAAAAGATTGATGAACCCTTTTCTTTTAAGCTCATTCATACGCTCACTGGATACGGCTATGTTTTGAGAAAGGATTCTTAAGTTGGGTTTTTTCAAACCGCTTGGCATTCGGATGCAAATGTCACTTTTGTATCTGACACTTTCGGCGGCGGGCCTGATCGTATTCTGCTTCTTTTTATTTCAGCAGTACCTTGACTCGCAACAAGAGTCCTTTGATAAAGCGCTTTTTAACTTTGCGGCCGACGTGAGCAGCGATCTAGAGATTGATTTTTTAGGGCGTCTTTATAGCAAGAATAGAACAACAGAAGAGGGCAAGTATTTTCCATTTCCACTCGGAAAGTCTTATCTCGAGATCAGAAACTTATCTGGAGATATCGTTTTAGTTTCACGTTCACTTCGCGGCGTTAATCTTCCTAAATTTACCGCGACTGAGGTGAGACAGCTTCAAAACACTAAAGCATCATTTAAAACAATTCCTCGTCCTGGCCGCTCGTTTAGTGGTTCAGCCTATCTCCGAATGGTGAGATACCTTGCGTATCGTGAAGGGTGGCCCGAGCCACTCATCTTGCAGGTGGCAGTGCCAATGGACCTGCTCGAAGAAGAGCGAAGAGGACTTTTAGAATTCTTTATTTGGGGCA
>FLYM01006758.1_pt1 | contig 9800 bp, 9 predicted proteins | sample 1122581 | NCBI WGS metagenome assembly FLYM01 (sample SAMEA4346789, study PRJEB14843) | hot springs metagenome | biome: Terrestrial Biome; feature: Habitat; material: Sediment | place: India | collected 2012-06-12 | depth 1760 m
CTTCGAGTTGCACTCGCTCGCCCATGGATAAAGATCGCTCGGCAATGGGAACCTCTTTTAGAATATCAACTTTTCCTTGAATCCAGTATCGAGCCTCGAGTCCGTTTTTTCCGCGAACAACCAGCGGTAGATTAAACGAGCCTTTGGGGATGTTTTTCGGAATGACCAAATCCCAATTAGAAAATTCGCCAATTGGAAGTTTAATTTCTCTCACCTCAACCTTGCAGTCTCCACACAAAGGCTGCCACTCTTTCTTCAAAAGTTCGCTCAGATATTTCTCTGTGAGTTCGGGCACCTTGATCGTCACTTCAATTCGCCGAGGGATTGAAAAACGAAATTCAGCTTTCTCTTCAGGAGTGAGTGCAAATTTTAAATGCTCGACAATAGACTGAGAGGATAAGGTGATATGCTCTCCGCTCTTTTGAATCTCAATAATAATTGTCTGACTGAGTTTATCTTTGATTGAAGAGACCACTTCGTAAGATTTTGGCTCGATCAGATCGTAAAGTGACAGTTGTCCCTGAGGAGAAGCGGTCACAGTATCCTTAAAATCGACGGATGACTCTGCATTCAGAACCGCGGAAAAAAAGAAAAATGTCACGAAGGTCAAAAACTTCAACTTAATCACCTCAAATTGTTAATGGCTTGAAGCATTTGATCTGACGCTTGGATCACCTTAGAACTTGTCTCATAAGATCTTTGTGTCGAAATCATGTTCACCATTTCATCGACGATATTCACGTTACTGGTTTCAAGTTGCCCCTGAGCGATGGATCCAAGGCCAGCTTGACCTGGGATCGCTTGTTGAGGGATTCCACTGCCTGCCGTCGGAAGAAACAAGTTTCCACCGACACTTCGAAGACCCGCGGGGTTCACGAATCCAACAATTTGAATTTGCCCAACGTTTTGAGCCTCAGTGGCATTTTCGATCACCACGTTGACTTGACCATCACCTGAAATTTCAACGCCGGTGGCATTCGGAGGGATAGTGATTTCGGGCTGAAGAAAGTTTCCATTTCGATCTTGAAGGCGTCCATCAGGACCCTTTTTAAAACTGCCGTCACGAGTGTAAGCAATTTGACCATTCGGCGTTTGAACCGGAAAAAATCCAGCACCCTGAATTTCAAGGTCAAATGCGGCGTTGGTCACTTTTGTTGAACCTTGATCGAATGACTTGTCCACACCAGTGACCTTAGTTCCATGACCGACTTGCACACCGGTTGGTGTCACTGAATTTAAACCCGTTGCCGCGCCTGGTTCTTGTAAAGTTTGGTACATCAGGTCTTCAAATTCTGCGCGAGACTTTTTAAACCCTGTCGTCGAGGCGTTGGCGATATTGTTCGCGATCACGTCCATCGAGGTTTGTTGTGCTTTCATCCCAGAGGCCGCGGTGTTTAATGATCTAATCATCGTCCAACTCCATTAATTAGTTTGTCATCCATATGGTCAAAGGCTTTCACTGCTTGTTGTGTGGCTTCAAACACTCGATGGGCCATGATCATGTCTGTCATCTCTTCGACGACATTCACATTACTTCCCTCTAAAAATCCTTGGTGCACACTCGATTGAGCGCCCGCATCTATAGGGATCACGTCTTCGGAAATTCTTTGAAAAAGTCCAGATCCTTCTTTTTTAATTTTCGTTGCATCTAAAAAATCAACCACTGCGATTCGACCTACGGGATTGCCCGCCATATAAAGGTCACCTTGTTTTGAAACTGTCAGACGTTCATTTCCCATCTGGATCACCCGTTGAGCGGGATCTTGATTTCCTGCCACGAGAACCGGATGGCCGTTTTTGGTGACCAATTGACCTTCGGGATTGACTGAGAACGAACCGTTTCTGGTCCAGCGCACTCCTTGGGGCGTAAGAACTTCGAAAAACCCTCGACCTTCGATGGCTAAATCGAGCGGCGATTGAGTGACTCTCATTTGGCCCTGCGAATGATCTGTATATGTGCCGGCGGGATTAACATATGCTTTGTCCCCACCTTGCATGTCATAAAAACTTTCGACTGATGCGGGAACTCGAGGAACTTTCATCAACTGTTGTTCTTTTTCGTAAGATGAAAGGTATTCACTAAAGACTTGACGATCTTTTTTGAAACCAGTGGCGTTTGAGTTGGCAAGATTGTTAGCGATCGTGTCGAGCTTCGAACTCTGCGCGATGGCTCCACTCACTGCTGTGTAAATCCCTTTACTACTCAACCTTCACTCCTGTTCGAACTTCGCTTAAAGAAAATTCTCTCAAGAAGATGAAACAGCAATGCCTGTGCCAGCAGAACTGGACTCAGTTTTTTGCCTCAAATGACGATACGTTGAAACAGGTCAGCGATTACCGCCAAAAGTCCTGTCACGACTTTGACTCGCCCTTGCCTTCATCCTGACGGTTTTTACAAGACTCGACCGCAACCTCAGTTTCGGTCATACTCTTTTTTATGAGAATTTTGATCACAATGATTATGGCCCTAACGTCGCTCGCTGGAAATTCAGGATGGGCTGCAAAATCTCTTGAAAGCATTCCCCTTCATAAAGTGAAGGCCCGACCGAAAGTGCACATTGAGCCTGTAAAAAGAGAACCTCTTTACGCGCCAGTGGATCAACGGCCGTTTTTCGATATTCCCGTCACCTACAACGATAAAGTCATCTTCTGGATCAAGTACTTTCAAGGCCCTGGTCGAAAATGGTTTCGCACTTGGCTTGAAAGGTCGAATGCCTATTTACCTTTAATGAAAGAAACTTTAAGTGAGCGAAATCTTCCCCAGGATTTGGCTTATGTGGCGATGATCGAGAGCGGATTTTCCCCCCACGCGATCAGCACGGCGTCGGCCGTGGGATACTGGCAGTTTATTAAAACTACGGCGACACGCTATGGGCTGAACGTGAATTGGTGGATTGACGAGCGAAGAGATCATCAAAAGAGCACGGTCGCGGCCGCCCGCTACCTCGGAGATCTTTATAAACTTTTTGGATCCTGGTACTTAACTGCGGCTGCTTATAATATGGGCGAGGGACGCACAGCAAGATTAATTAAAAAATATGGAACCAAAAATTTTTGGGTGCTTTCACAAAAAAGTGATTTCCCTAAAGAAACAAAAGAATATATTCCTAAGCTTCTTGCAGCGGTTTTGATTTCGAAGGCACCAAAACTTTATGGATTCACGGATCTCAATCCAAAGGACCCTTACAGTTTTGATTACTTTCACGTTCCCGGAGGAACAGACCTGATGAACTTGGCAAAATTCTTAGAGATTGATCACAAGCAACTGGATCAACTCAACCCTGAACTGTTGAAAGGTTTTGTTCCGAGTTTCGTAAAATCTCACCGAATTCGAATTCCAAAAGGTTCTTCAACTCGGGTTTCCTCCTATCTCAGAGCCCAATTGTAATGGATCGAAGAACTGCGGACCTGCCGATCATTGTTCAAAAGTACGGCGGAGTTTGCTTAGCCACTCCTGAAAAAATTAAACAAGTTGCCCTTCATGTAAAAAGTTTGGTCGATCAGGGGCATCGTTTAGTCATTGTGGTTTCTGCAATGGGGCCCACCACTGATGAACTGACCCATCTGGCCCATCAAGTCAGTCAAAAGCCAAATCAGCGCGAACTTGATATGCTGCTGACCGCCGGAGAGCGAATCAGCATGTCTTTAATGAGTATGGCGCTCACTGATCTTGGAGTGTCCGCAATCAGTTTCACAGGAAGCCAAGCCGGTGTTTTGACTGATCACTCATACAGTAATGCGCGGATCGTGGATGTCCGGCCCATTCGGGTGGAAGAAGAGCTGGCAAAAGGAAAAGTGGTGGTGCTTGCAGGCTTTCAAGGAGTGAATTCGGAGTCCAAAGAAATCACCACCTTGGGACGCGGAGGCACCGACACCACCGCCGTCGCCATGGCGACAAAACTTAAAGCTCTTCGCTGCGAAATCATTAAAGAGGTGGATGGGGTGTGTTCCGCAGATCCCCGCCTGGTGAATTCGGTGAAATCAATTTCTTCACTTTCCTATGAGGCCCTCTCGGATATATGCTTTTGGGGAGCAAAGGTCTTGCAGTATCGCTGTGTGGAGTTGGCTCAACGCACTCAAGTGCCGTTGGTGATCAAAAAATGGGGCGAAAGTGCTTTCGCCACCCAGGTGGTTCCTGCACTAAAGGGAGATACGATGGAAGTGAGTGAGGTGATTTCAATAAATTCGCATTCAGATGTGGAACATATTGAAATTGATTCGAGCAGCCTAACTGAAGCGTATTCACTTCTAAAGCAACTTCTCGCTCAGCATCAGATTCCCACCCCGCAGATTCTGGCCTCTGCTCATGATAATGGAAAGTCTCGGCTGATGTTGACCGGAGAAGGTTTAAACTTAAGTAAATTATCTGCGGCAGTGATAACAGATGAAAAAATGCGACGTCTAGGTAACACCCAAAGCACAGTGACTGTGACATGTTCGGGTCTTTACCGGTCTGATCGAATAGGTGATCTTTTAAATTTACTTTCTGAAGCAGGCATTAAGCCCCACAAAGTTTTAACCAGTGCCCTGAGTGTGACTTTCAGTGTGTCCAAAGAACATCGAGATCTCGCAGTTAAAACCCTTCACAAACTCATCAAGTGAGAAACCATGGATAGCCCAAAAGTCTTTGTCAAAAAAACGAAAAAGTTTGGCAAAGGTGTTTACGCCAAAGCAAACATCAAAAAAGGTGAAATCGTCGCCCAATTCGATGGAGAGTTTTACGATGATCATTTTGAACACTGGACCCGAGATCTGCAAAATCACACCATTCAATGTGGTGAGAACTTGTGGCGAGATTCAAAGGGGCTTGCGCGCCTGATCAATCATTCTTGCGATCCGAACTGCGGGATCAAAAGAAGATTCGACGTGGTCGCCATGAGAGACATTAAAAAGGGTGAACAGATCACCTGGGACTACGAGATGACCGAGAAGAGCGATTGGTGGCGACTTAAATGTAAGTGCGGATCCCCCTTGTGCCGAAAAGTTATTGGCAATTACGAAAACATGCCTCCAGAAATTCGCAAAAAATATAAAGGTTATATTTCTAGTTGGCTGACGAGGGGCCCTAAGAAACAGAAACGTCGTTAAGAATAGCGAAGCTTGGGCACATCACGCTATATTCTCCTTCGACGCCAACAAGACTCATTTCATCAGCCCACTTTACATTTTTAAAATTGTCTTTAAAAGAGCCCGAAAAATTTCCGCCCTTTACAAATTTCTCACTACCATCTTTTTTCACCCATTTTGCCAATCTGATTTCAGAAGAAAAAGTCATCGACATCTCATCCACAAACAGCCCGGAAAACTGAAGAATCTCTAAGTGCTCAAGGGGTGGGTCTTGTAATTTTTCACTTGGAAGGACCTCTAGCACTCCGTGTGAGACATTTGCATCAAAGCCCAGGTACTGCCCAAATTTCTGCGAGTAAAAATGATGCTCAACTTTATTGAACGAAGCCAAAATCAGCTCAGATTGCGACAATCCCCACTCATCGAATCCTAAAGAATTTATGCCGAAGTCATGGTTGGGATTCAGCACCATCTCGAATGACTGGCCTTTAAAGCCATCGATCAACGCAGCCCCTTCAGTGAAAACGGGAAGACCGTTGTATTTCGAGGCACCGGAAAATCGGTTTCTGGAATAATTTAAGATCAATCCCAAATCTTGATCTCGAACTTTCACTTGATAGGCCCCTGGGACGGTTGTTGTTGCTTGCAATAAGCCCTGCGCTCCAAGAACTGAAGTCCGGCAGAGGTCATCAAAATCGATGTCCTCTGGTCTGACCGCCCACCTGGTTTCTAAAAACTCTTGAGAGTCCCCATTCTCGTTTGCAGAGAAGCAAACCTCTCCATAAATTTTTGATTTTTGGTAACTGCTCGAAAAACCATTCGATGAAAGAACTAGATGATCATTGATTGAACAAAAAAGTTCAGCCGAATTAAATTCTGCTCCTTTGGTGGCCTCAATAGACTTTAAAAGATCACCCATGATTTGATCTGATGCCCGATCAAAATCCTCTATAAACTGAGGGGCGCAAAGTAAGGCTTGAGGTTTTTTATTTTTTTGAAATGGGGTCTCTGGACGCCATTTTTTTTCCGAGGCCAACTTACTTTTCTTGATCAACCGATCAATCTGCTCACTCAAATCCAGTTCCTGATCAATCTTTGAAACTCCAAAGCCTAAGCGATCATCTTCACCCGAAGTCCAAAGAGAAACAAAAATGTTTTGGGAACTGATTTTTCTCGACTGATTGAGTGAGGGTTTGTCGTCACTGAGGCACATGTAATACTCTTTGCGACGAAGCTGAACACTTTCGAGACTCCAAAACTCAATTCCAGTTTTATCTTTAAGAATCTCTCTCAATTCAAAGAGAACATTTTCTGAATTCATCGATATTTCCTTATCCCAGTGAAACTTGATTTAAAAGCAGGTAAGTTCCGCCACAGCCCGCTTTCACAAACTCTTTATGGTACTTTCCACAACCACCCACTTCATTCCACGGATGAATAGACTGATCCGGATCATTAGAGAAAGCTTCGATTTTAGAAACTCCAAGAATCGAATTAAGATACTCCTCAACTTGACCAGTCATTTGAACCGCTCCGCCATTCGGGGCGACAAAAGTTTTTCCCGTCAGCTGACCGTTTTTAACCTCTTCAAGGTATTGAATTCCAACTTGAATCCCCATCCCTTTTGGATCTTCCATCCCCCCGTAGCACACAGAGGCCAAGAATCCATGATCAATTTTTTCAAGCAGTTGAGCAAAGGTTTGCTGACCGCCGGCAAAATAAGTGTTTGTTTGCCGAGAGTACATTCCGTGAGTCCAATCCTGTCTTTTTCCATTCGCACTGCGCGGAAGTTTCAGTCGAAATGCCGAAGTGAGGTCTGTCATTGGGGGCTTTAAATACCCTTTGTCCACCAACACCTGGGACTTAGCAAGCCATCCCTCTTCATCAAAAAAATAACTGCCCCAGGCACCCGTTTCTTCAGGTCCGTTTTTAAAAATGGCCGGGTTATTCAAGATGGTGGCAAATTCATTCCCCACTCGGTGTTGACTCTCATAAAGCTCTTTCGCTTTAGATCTGTTTCGCATCCAAGTGTCAGCCTCTTGAGAGTGACCAAAGGCCTCATGGGCAAAAACTCCAGCCAAAGAAGGAGAAAGCAGCACTTTGTATTTTCCCGGCTTAATGCGCTCAGCGTTTTCAAGTTTTTCGAGTTTCGACAACAGCTCTGAGAGCCCAATATTCGCTGAAGGGTCGAGAACTTCATAGCCCCCTAAAGACCCTCGCGCTTCCCTGACCATGTGAGCACCCTTCACTCCCATAAGCGCTCTCATTGGTCGAACTAAACTTTGAGACATCTTAACGGACTCATCCACGAACAGAAATTCCTCAATCGACAAGCGGTATGAGAGCTGAATAAAATCAGGGCGCACCACAGAAGACTCGAGCGTTTTCTGGATTGAGGAAAACTCACTCTCAAGTTGATTCATGATTTGAGTGTTGTCCTCAGGTAAGGGGACATTCATCGCAGTTCCAAAGTGCACCCAAGTTTGAGGGTCGACCACTTTTGGAATTTGAGTTTTAATTTCTGATTCAAGATTTGATTTGAGGCGCTCTTCCCATGAAGGCGGTATGTACCTAGCCGCTACCGCTTTAATTTCGTTGTCGAGTTCTTTGACAGCCACATCGATGGACAGTGAGTTAAATTCATCGCCAGCTCTTTCAAACATGGTCAATCCATCAAAGCCACGCAAGTTCCACCCAAAAGAGATCTCTTCTTTAAGGCCTTTACTTTTTGGATCTTGAGTGAAGCTGCGCGACCATCGACGCTCAATCACAAGCGACACATAGGCCTTCTTATGAAGCGCCTCAAAGGCTTTTTCAAAACAGGTGTCGGCCCATTGTTTAACTTTTAAAATTTCAGGAGTCAGTTGCGCTCTTTTCACAGCATCTCTCACGGTGGTCCTTTCGAATTTGATGGAGATTTATCATAGAATTGAGGGACTTGGCCACGTCCCAATTTATTCAAATCGCGGTATATTGATTTCTATGACAAAAATTCAACTTTACTCCCTTGGCACACCGAATGGTCAGAAGGTCTCTATCGCCCTTGAAGAGATGAAAATTCCTTATGAGGCTCATCGCATCGACATTCTTAAAGGAGATCAGCATAAAGAGTCCTTCAAGAAAATTAATCCGAATTCTAAAATCCCGGCAATTGTTGATCCTGACGGGCCCGGTGGAAAGCCCCTTTCAATCATGGAATCCGGCGCCATTTTGCTTTATCTCGCCGGAAAATCGGGGTCCTTTCTTTCCGCAGATCCTCGAGAGTACAGTGAAACCCTTCAGTGGCTTTTTTTCCAGGTGGGCGGCGTGGGACCCATGTTTGGTCAGTTTGGACACTTTTATAAATATGCCCCAGAAAAAATCCCCTATGCCATCGAAAGATACCAGAAAGAAGTGAGGCGAATTTTAGGAGTTCTCGACCAGCATCTAAAAGGAAAAAAGTTTTTAGTGGGTGATGAATATTCAATTGCTGACATGGCCACATCGCCTTGGGTTTCATGCCTGGACGAATTTTATAAAGCCAAAGATTTTTTAGGTCTTGAAGACTTTCCTGAAGTTATGGACTGGGTCAAACGAATCAATCTTCGTCCCCTAACTGCCCGGGGGCGAAAAGTCTTGGAATAGGTTTTGCCTCGTAAAGCCTCGAGTTCGCTCTAATAGACCCTAGGGGACCTCCCTCGTCTACAGAGTGACAATTAGGGGCTTTCACTTAAAAAATTGACAGAGCATAAGGCGATCTAGAACATGAAACTCAAACTCTCAGTGCTTTTTTGGACCCTTCTGCTTTTGAGCCAGATGGCTTGCCAGCAGGGTAAAACCAAAGACACCGAAACCAACATTTACCTCGCAGGTCTTGAAAAGTCGGATTCATTTTCAAAACAGCTTGAAGATTTTGAAATCCATCTTGATGGTCCAAGCCCGGCCCTTGCTAAAGACAGTGCGAAACTTCCGGCCACTCTTCAAGGAGCGGCAGAAATTTATAAAGCTCAATCCCTTCTTGAGAACTTTATTGTATCCACTGAGGAGCTTCTCGAACTTGGCGATGAAAGAGTGGTTGTTTTTCCAGAGAAACCTTTGCTTGAAGTGAAACTTCAACGTGCCAATAAATACCTGGGTCAACTGTACGCAAAAAGTGATTGGATGAATGAACGAAGTCCCATTCAAAATCGTGACGTGGACATGTCAGAATTCGAAACTCGACTTGGACGTATGGGAGAATGCCTGAGAGATTTGGAAAAATTGGGAATAGATTCAGAGCGAATTGATCGCCGAGACTTTGTCATCGACACCTTCAAAAAACTTGAAGTGAACAAGCTGAAGCTGATTCAAGTACAGACTGACGAAGCCATGAGAGACTCACTGAGACTTCGAGCATTAGCTGATCGAAATCAATACTGGAATCTTGAAGGGCTTAAAAAACTTTCGGACAGCTCAGAAAGTCTCAGCTCGGTTTTCTGGATGATTGGCGATTTAGCGAAACAAGAAGCTGAAAGAAAAGCTTCTGGATCGTGACTTTGATCAGGGCACTGTTGCTATTTAATGCCCTTTGGTTGAGTCTTCCCGCACTCGCACTTCCAAATATTTTCCCTGACACTCTCTCATTTGACATTGCCACCAATCGCACTTTTGTCGAACTTGATCAAAGAGAAACCCTTGTCGGGAGAAAACAAATCTCAGGGAACTTTTTGGGCGATGCGGGGCAACTTGTAGACAGTCTCACTTTAACAACTCTT
>FLYM01006565.1_pt1 | contig 9772 bp, 7 predicted proteins | sample 1122581 | NCBI WGS metagenome assembly FLYM01 (sample SAMEA4346789, study PRJEB14843) | hot springs metagenome | biome: Terrestrial Biome; feature: Habitat; material: Sediment | place: India | collected 2012-06-12 | depth 1760 m
AAGGTGACTTAGAAGTGAAGCGGCGCCCAGAGATCTTTATCAATCACACTTTCTTTTTCAATCACACTGAAGAGGTCGATTTTGGTCTTGAAATGAATTATCGATCCGGTGATGCCTCTACCCGAATGGCGCAGATCGTTCCACAACTTCATCTCGCTTTGAAGTCTGGCTACAAAATCCAATCGGGATTTGGTGCTGCTGAAACAAATGGGATCTGGTCGCCCTTAGCAGTGTTCAGGCTGATCAAAGAATTTAATTCTGATAGGTAAATCCAGCGATAAGCTCTGTGTCGGGCGCTTGACTTGAAATTCCAAAGTTAGTGGTGAGGTCCAACTGAAAATTGCTCAACACTTTATAGGCGCCACCGACACCAGCTTTAGATGAGTAATCAAGGTGTGAGCCCCTTTCGTCAGAGTACTGCAAAAATCCGGTGAGATGGTCGCCAAATCCTCGGCCAAACACAACACCTGTGGTTATCGCCACAAACTCGTTTTGAGCATCGTCTTTGGCATACTCCCAGGTCGACATCATATTGAGGAAATGATCGTTTGGGAGTGAGATCGATATCGGCAGTGAAAGGCCTCCATCCATATAAGAGCCATCTAAAGAGCCTGTGTACCCAAGGCGGGGAATGAGGGCTATTCCCACAACTTTAGAGTCATTTCCGAGCACATTATACTTAAGCCGAAGTTGCGTATTTCCAAATCCTTGGTCAAAACTTTTGTTCTCACCGAGCTTCACCCGCTCGGTCACCAAACTTTCGAAACCAAGCTGAATTTCGGTGTTCGTGGTCAGTCCGCGAATTAAAAACAATTGTCCAAAAGTTTGGGTAATTTCATCTCCTTCAACTTGATCTCGTGAACTCTCTCTCGAGTAAACCCCTGCCTCGACTCGATAGTCTCCGGGGAGCATCGTTTTAGGGCTGTCTGTGAAACTGGGCCGATCTGAGATCAGTTCACTGCGCTTTTCAGTTTCAGAATAAGAGTTAAAAGTAAATACACTCATGAAAATCACGCAAAGGAGTATTTTCGTTTTGATCATGAAGTCACCTTATTCTTTCTCATTATGAGACGTCAAACTTGTGATGATTCTTTTAGGGTTAGACAGGTGTTTAATCTCGAGATTTGTGTAAAACGAATTACAGCTGGCCCACGCTTTGCTTTTTATGAAGCGAAAGAGGTGGGATTTTTTATGAAAAACCAAAAGCAATTCACGCACGTCATAAGCATTTTTGCTGGATTAGCCCTACTCAGTTTTTTCCAAAACTGCTCACCGGTGAGTTTCGAACAGAGTGACCTCTCAAAATCACTTGGGGATCCAATCGGCGGCACTCCGAGTGTTGGATTCAGATCTATGAGTCAAACAGTCAACGTGACGAGCACCAGCGAAGTTGACATCTTATTTGTCATTGATAATTCCGGTTCGATGACCCAAGAGCAAACTGGGCTATCGAATAAGATTGCTGGTTTTATGGATATTATTAAAGATCTCGATTGGCAAATCGCTCTGACGACGACGGACCCTCGCAGTGGGAAAGTGGTGAAGGATGCCTCAAATCAAGAGCGCGAATGGGGAGACGGGCAATTTCGCGCCTTTAATGGGAATGACGGAAACGAATTTATCCTTAAACCTAGTCTTCACACTTTAAGTGAGGCTCAGTCGAAACTCTCAACGGCGATCACAGTAGGTATTGCTGGAAGTGGCGATGAGCGAGGGATTAATGCTGTTTATCGGGCCATCGAACGTAGAAGTTCATCTGGTCCGCAAAATCAGTTCTTCAGACAAAACTCAAAACTTGTTGTGGTTCTTATTTCGGATGAAGATGAGTGTAGTAACGGAAACTGCAGTCAATCAAGCAGCAACCCGCAAAATCTTCTCAATCTCGTCGCTCAACGGTTCGGATCTGAAAAGGTGTTTAAATTTAACTCAATCGTTAAGGCCCCTTCAGATGTCTCGTGCACTACGGCAGCGAATGTCGCCAATAGATATGATCTGATGTCGCGTCTTTCTGGGGGAGTGGTCGGGTCGATTTGCGCTCAAGATTACACTCAAATTCTGACCAACATGGGTCATAAAGTCAGAGATCTTGTGAAGTCTGCAAATCTTTCTTGTGAACCGGTGGATTCAAACGGCGATGGCCGATTGGATGTGGTGGTCGAAATGGCGAATGGTCAGCAGCTGACCCACGGGTTTGCCCTTCAGGGCTCAACGATCACTTTTGATCAAACACTTCCTGAGGGACTTCACCGGATTTCATATGTGTGTTTAGAGGTGAAATAAGGTCTTCAATCAATCAATCAAATGGTGGGGTGGGTCTCTTTATAGACTCCCTCGACCAAGTGAGCGCGGTTAATGGGTTTGGTCAAATAGCGGGTAAATCCCATTTCTAATGCTCGATCTTGTTCTTCTTTAAATGCATGGGCCGTTAATGCGATAATGGGTTTGTTGTATCCTATTCTTCGAAGACGTTCTGTGGCGTGGTGCCCATCCATTTCTGGCATTTGAATGTCCATTAAAATTAAGTCGTAATCTTGTGCCACAGCTTTTTCAACAGCCTCCACTCCATCGTTTGCCACATCCACCCATGCACCTTCATCTTCAAGATAAAGTCTAAGTAAAGCCTGAATATCTTCTGAATCTTCTGCGATAAGAATTCTTTTTCCACCTAGGATGTCTTTACCCCTATAAACCGGGGTGGCTTGCGGTGGTGCTGGAGAAACCTCTTTTCTCTGAAAAAAACCTTCGAAAGGTCCACATCGCACATTGAGAGCAAAACAACTGCCTTCGCCAGGACGACTGACCTTAAGTGAAACTTCGCCGCCAAGTGCGTGAGCCATTTCTCGAGAAAGATATAGCCCAAGACCAGTTCCGCCATATTTTCGAGTGGTCGAATTGTCTGCTTGAGCGAAGGGTTTAAAAAGCCCCCGTTTTTGCTCTTCAGTCAGGCCGATGCCCGTATCAGTTACTGAAAACTCAAGCTCAAGTGGAGCACCGATTTCTGGAGATGAGACCATTCGGACGCTGAGGCACACTTCACCCTGAGGGGTGAATTTGATCGCGTTCCCCACAAGATTTATAAGTATTTGTCTAAGCTTTGTGGGATCTGAAAGAATGAATTCTGGAAGATGTGAACTTTTCTTAAGTTTTAGCCGAACGTTCTTTTTTTGTGCCTTAAGTTTTGAAGAAGTGACCACATCATTGAGTAAATCAAAAAGTGAAAATCGAACTCTCTCGATCTCAAGCTTATTGGCTTCAATTTTAGAAAGATCCAAGACCTCACCAATAAGTGTTCCAAGTTGTTCGCCATTTCTTTCAATCGTCTTTAGATACCGATAGACTTCGTGATTTGCTTTAAGTTTTTTTAAGGCAAGTTCAGTGTATCCTGTGATCACTCCTAAAGGAGTTCGAATCTCATGACTGATATTTGCAAGAAAGCGTGATTTCGCTCGATTGGCCTCTTCAGCGAGCCGGCGCGCTTTGAGAATTTCTTTTTCAGAGGCAATTCTTCGGTCCAAGTCAGTTTTCAATTGCTCGTGCATGCGATCTCCAAAACGAAGAGTCATAAAAATAAGAAAACTGATCGCCACTCCCATTGCTAGCAGATAAAGGGGAAATTTTTTCGCGGATCTAACATCAAAACCTGGAAGTGAGTTTATAACAACCGTCCATTTTTGGCCCCCCACCTCTATGGTGTGAACACGTTCTCTCGGGATATCTAATCCATTAATCAGTGAATCACTTGCAACTGACGTGTACAAAAGGTTTTCAGGAAGGCGATCAGGATCGCTAAAGATAGAAATCCCAAGGCGGGGATTCTCGTTTTGAAGATCGCTAGAAACACTTTTAAAAAGATCTTGTAAATTAAGGCGACTATAGACAAAGCCTTGCAGTGCCATGCGACGCTGATTTGCATTCTGAAGGGGTTTTCCAGATTTATAAATGGGCGCAAAAATAAAAAACTCGGTTTCAGGGGTCGGCCTGGACGCCAGTTCCTTGATATGATTTGAAGCGACGGGTTCTCCAGAGTCAGCGGCTTCAAGCATAGCTTTCTTCCGCAGACTATCGACAAACAGATCTTTACGATACTGATCGGCGACTAACTCCTGGCGTGATTGAGAGTAAATCACTGGATAAACATCGGTTGGGCCTTTCGCTTTAACTCGAGCGGCAAAACCAATTTCGCGAAAACCAGGAAATCGTTCATAGATCATCAAGGCTTTGATGAAGTCCTTGAATTCGGTTTCATTGACAGATTCGCTGGCCCTGAAAAGCCCTTGCACAGCAATCAAAGCATTTTCATAAAACATGACTCTCATCTCTAAAGATTCGGTGATCGCTTGTGAGACACGATGAAATCTTTTTTCTTCATCGTTTTCGATCATTTCGTGAGATGATATGGAAAGAAGGGCGGTGATCAGTAAACACAACAAAAGTATCAACAGTGAAGATGTTCTTTGGCCATAGATATGGTTATACTTTTTAAGTTTTTCAAGAAGACTCAAGATGCACCACCAGTTGTTTGAAAGTCCTTAAACCATATTGGTCTGAAGAAAAAAACAAACAACCAGTAAAGCAGGCGATTTACGCCGCAAATAAATTTTATTGATCTGATTTGTGAGTGAGATAAATATCGAATCCATTTTTCTGAGCGAACTCAGAGAACACTTGAGGAAAGTTTTCTGGATCATTTCGCCAATGTTTATCTAAAATTGTGATCATAGAGGTCAGTGATCTCAGAACATCAACTCCATCGACACAGCGTGGACCATTGTAATATGCGTAGCCAAATAAGGCCCAGTTAGGACAATCCTCTTTATACCTTTCAAAATTAAAGTCCATACCGGCTCGGTCGGCGTAAAGACGAAAGGCTCCGCCGACGGCCCAATGTGGAAGTTGGTTGAGTTGTTGAGAAGTGTGCTCAGGTTTTGAAATCATGCACATGTGACTTGATTGAGCTTGCGCCTTGATACAAATCTGAATCAAAATCGCAGCGATCACGAATTTAATTATCCCCATCGATCCCCCTTTAAGTCCCGAAGACTTGTCTCCAACATGCCATACGAAACACAGCCCGAGGCAGTGCGAGATGTCTTTTGAAAAATATTCTCTGTGAGATTAGGTCTTAGTGCCCAGCGGGTGAGCCTTTTCTGCGGCTTTAAATGTAAGCACGACTCTTCCACCACCGTCTGTGTTGTTGGTCAGGACACAGTCGCCCCCGTAGCTGGTCATCAAGCTTTTAATCTGTAACAACCCAAGCCCAGTTCCAGCCTCTCCAAGAGTTCCTTTAGAGGTCATCAATAGAGAGTATTTTCGAAAGGAGTCGAGCTGTGCTTTCGTAAAACCTGAACCTTGATCGTCGACGTAAAGCTGAACTAAAGGTCCTTCTTCTTTAAAGTGAATTCGGATCTTTTCTTTAGGTGGTGAGAACTTGATGGCATTGTTAAAAACGTTGCGAAGAACATTGTGAACAAGAGTTTTCTCATCTGCTTTGACGAGTGATAAACTTATCGGCGACTCGATGTCTAACACCAGACTTTTAGCAGCAAGGCCTGGCTCAGCCAGAGAGAGTGCTTTTTTGACGGCGGCTTCAAGTGAAATGGGGTGAGTGACAAGATCTTGAAGACCACTGCTTCGGTGATGCATGGCCCGTGCCCCATCAAGCATTTCTTCAATGGCCGTCAGCGCCCGTGCGACTTGGGCCCGTTGTTTTGGCGTTAAATCCTGATCTTTATGTTCAAGCATCTCCCTTAAGTTAATCCCAAGGATGGCGAGTGGGGTTGAGATATCGTGGGTGAGTGATCCAAGAAGAGTGTTTTTAAGGTTCAGCTGTGCGTTGGCCTCGGTCAATTTAATCTCTGATTTTGTCATCTTAAAAGTGAGCAAACACAAAGCAAGAATCATGAGTCCCGCGACCACATTTACCAGCTGATAAAGTCGTCTTTTCACCACATCCACGTGGGTGGCTGCAAGAGCAATTTGAAATGATATCTTTTGGTTGAAAATATCAAATTTAAATCTGTAGGGATTGGTTGCCGCTGGGGGGCCATGAGTGATTGCCACACTCGAAGGGTGATCCCATTCGACAAGAATATGGGTGTCTGCAAGTTGTCTTCTATCTAGTGCTCTGATCAGCCAGCGATTGAAATCAACGACGGCATTGAGCCAGCCGATGAATTTCTTGTCATCGTCATAAAGGGGCACATAAAGCACATAGGCATATATTTTTTGAAAAGTTAAAAGTTGATGCGACAATTGGGGAGTGCCGCTTCGTCGAGATTCTTCAAGATAAGGAACAACCTCAGGTTTCTTGAAGAGGTTTTGTCCTGCGGCCAAAATATTTGGTTCTTCAGGAAACACCTTTTCGATCACTCCATCTGCGCTCACAAGATTCACTGCGAACACATCCGGGAATTGATCAACCAGGGTTTGAGCAAATGACTCGAGAGTTTTCTCAGAGGGCTTTGTTTCTCCGAGAACCGTGAAAATTTTAATTCGGTTTGAGATTTCATCGCTCAAATCTTCAGCAAGAGTTCGTGCCACCGCCTCGGATTTGACCTTGTGATATTTGGTTTCATAGTTGTGATGTAAAATTCCTACCGCAAGAATGAAGGTGACGGCCGCAAACAAAACAACCATAGGTAAAAGCCACGCGCGAATCGAGTGTGTCATCTGGATCACAGAGTGGCGATTTTCTTTAGAGATGCCAAATGATTTCATAAGAAAGTCTTAAATCCTTGTCGTCTTTTCCAACGCCCATTCATCATCAAGAATTATTGTCGTCGCAAGGAGAGTTGGCAAGCCGGTATTTCATCTGTCAAAGTGAATGACCTAAAGGAGAAATTCATGAAATTGATTATCGTTTGTTTCGCTATGGCTTCGGCGCTCGTATTCGCAGATCCCAAAATTAAAATTGAAAATGTCAAAGTTGTCGTGAACGAGAAAGGCAAAGATCCTGTGACCGTCACCATGCCTTATTGGGTCGCTAAAGGAGGAGCAGAGATCTCAGATAAACTCAAAGTCGGTGGAGATGAAGTGCCGATTAAAGAGATCTTACAGTTGATTGAAAAGGCGCCTCGCCTTGGAACTGTCATGACAATTGAAGAAAAAGGTAAAAAAGTCGTTATCTCGATCGAGTGAATTTAGCTGATTTATTTAGCTGATTTAGTTAGCTGGTGAATTTTGCGAGGGCGGCGATCAGATCCTTAGCGTTTATAGGCTTAGGAAGATGATCGCTGCACCCAACGTTTAGACATTTTTGTCTCACCTCGCTCATCGCATGGGCGGTGAGGGCAATAATGGGTTTCCCGTAGCCAGCACTTCGCAACTTGTGAGTCGCTGAATATCCGTCCATCTCGGGCATTTGAATGTCCATCAGTACGACGTCGTGATCACCAGCAAGTGCGCGACGGTAGCCGATATATCCGTTCTCTGCGGATTCAACGATGGCCCCCTGTTTGTGAAGGTAGTGCCAAATCATTTGCTGATTATCTGGTGAATCATCGACGACAAGCACTTTCACTCCACTCAAGGCGTCTGCGGCAATCTCATCGTATTTTGTCTCGGGTCTGACATTTTGAGTGGCCTCTGTGCGATTTTCCGGCTGATCTTCGATGGTGACAAGAAAGGTCGTTCCTTTTCCTGGAACAGACTGGGTGATGACCACATCCCCACCAAGTGCACGCGCAAGTCGTCTGGAAAGTGCTAACCCAAGTCCTGTGCCGCCGAATCTTCGAGTCATCGAGCCGTCGGCCTGAACAAACATCTCAAAGATTTTATCTTGTTGTTCTTTTGAAATTCCAATCCCTGTGTCTGACACTTCAAAACAAAGTGATCTTCGACCAAAGCCATTGAGACAAGAATAACTTTTCACTTTGATTGAACCAAACTGAGTGAATTTGATGGCGTTTCCAACTAAGTTAACAAGAATTTGTCGCAGCCTGATCGCGTCGGTCACTGCGAAATCAGGAGTTGAGGGCTCGGAAATATACTCTAGGTTTAAATCTTTTTCCTTGGCCTTCACTCTTAGAAGTGACAGCACATCCTCAACGACTGAGTCTGGACCGATTTCACTGTGTTCTAGGGTGAGGTGTCCGGCTTCAACCTTAGATAGATCCAGGATATCGTTGATCACTAATGACAGTTGCTCACCATTGCGCGCTAAAATATCAATATAATTCGTGCGCTCACTCACGCTTAAAGAAGGATCACGAAGCAGATCCGCAAATCCAATCATCGCCCCAAGAGGCGTTCTAATTTCGTGGGACATATTCGCAAGAAATGCCGACTTGAGCTGGTTTGCATGCTCGGCTTCAGCTTTCGCTTTTTCGAGGCTCACTCGTGAGAGGTGTTGCTCAGTGACATCTGATAAAAAGACAGCAAGTCCCCCGTTTGAGGTTGGATAAGCGCGGGCCCGAAAGTAAGAGTCGGAAGGGGAGTAGAGAGCCTCAAATACAACTGGGACTCGCTCACGCATCGCCTTTTCATAGGATTTCCAATAAATTGAATCCTTAAGTTGAGCTGTGGAAAAGAAAAGATCAACCAGGCTTTTTCCCAGCTGTTCTTCTCGTGGGATTTGAGAGTCAATTTCATGCTGTTTGTTCACCCGAAGAATCGTCCAATTTGAATCCACAGAAAAAAACGAATCACTCATGCTCTCAAGAACATCGACCAGTCTCTCTTCACTCTCGATAATCTGCCTTCGGGTGAGAACTTGATCTGTAACTTCAGTCCCGAGAATCATAACTCCGCTGATTTCCCCATGAGGATTATATCTCGCCGCGTAGGTTAAATTGAAATAGCGTCTTCTGTCTTTAAGCGTGACAGGAATTTCAAAAAGCTCGGCGGTGACCCCTGTATTATAGACGTCGTCTAAAATTCCATGAACCTCAACCGATTCAGGTTGAGCGGTTCGCACTGTCATTCCGGTGGCGTCAAAACCTAGGACTTCGATATGCGCATCGTTTACGAACTCAAAGAGGTGATCTTTACCTTTAAGAATGCAGACCATTTCTGGGGTTTGTTTGAATAGATTTCTGAAATTCTGCCGTTCATTGTCGATTGAGTTTTTTGTGTCTTCAAGACTCTTTCGAGATAAAACTTTTTCACTGACATCAAAGCCTTGGGCGATGATGCCGTACACATTTCCTTGCCGATCTTTTAGAGGCTGATAGATAAAATCCACGTAAAATAAGTCTTTTGATTCACCCATCTCCATCGGGATTTCCTCACCTACGAAGGGCTCTCCGGAGATGTACACTCGGTCCAAAAGTTTAATAAAGTCATCGGATCTTTTCGTGGGAAAGACCTCTCTTACACTTTTGCCAAGAATTGAAGAATCAAGACCGGTGAATTTATAGAAGGTCTCATTCACCTTTTGATAAATATGCTCACGTCCCACTACAAGTGACATAAAGGCGGGTGATCCTTTGAATATTTGATCCAAACTATGCTCAAAGAGGGCTTGATCAGTGGGTTTCAAAAGATGGCCTTCCTAAAAATAAAGAACTTAGCACCTAGATAAGGCCTTCGACGAGAAAAGACTTTAGCTATGTAAATATCTACACCTTTTATAAATTCAAAGTTCTGATCAATCGGGTGAGCTGATCGAAAGCCGCTTGGGTTTCGGTCATGTCCAGCCCGTCAAAGGACTCGAGCCGATCGAGAACCTCGGCCACCGGAGCTTTAAGAATCCTTAAGGTCTGATCAGTTCGGTAGATGTGATTTAAGGCCACATCGGCGGCCCAGTCTTTGGTAATGACCATAGGTCTTTGGA
>FLYM01002875.1_pt1 | contig 9757 bp, 8 predicted proteins | sample 1122581 | NCBI WGS metagenome assembly FLYM01 (sample SAMEA4346789, study PRJEB14843) | hot springs metagenome | biome: Terrestrial Biome; feature: Habitat; material: Sediment | place: India | collected 2012-06-12 | depth 1760 m
CGAGGCCGCCGGCGGCGCGGCCGGCCTGCGTCGCGAGGTTGGCCGGGGACGCGGCGCGGGTCGCCTCGTCGAGGCGGCGCACGACGAAGGCGCCGACGAGCAGGCCGATGCCGAGCCCGAGGAAGATCGAGAAGATGCGCTTGACCATCGCGTCAGGCCTTCAGCTTCTTGGCGCCCCGGGCCGTCCCGGCGGCGAAGGCGGCGACCTTGATGAGCGGGTTGGACACGGTGGCGTGGACCACCCCGACCAGCGAGTCCGCGGTCGCGGTGATCGACTGGACGCCGGCGATGATCGTGTCCACGCGGGCCAGCTCGACGTTCACGCCGGCGACGGTCTCGTTGAGCCCGCCGAGCAGGGGGACCGTCTGGTCCGTCACGCCCTTGACGAGGTCGGTGATCTGGTTGATGAGCCGGAACACGGCCACGATCGCGACGCAGAGGGCGATGACGAGCACCCCCCAGAAGCTGGCCGCGATGATCCAGGCCCAGTCCGCTCCGCTCACCGTGTGCTCCCGTCCGTGTCGTCGCTCGTGTCGTGGCTCGTGTCGTGGGTGCCCCGCCACCGGGCGAGGCGCTCGGCCACCACGGCCTCGTGCCCGTACGGCGACGGCTCGTACAGCACCCGGTCGATCCCGTCGGGCAGGTACCGCTGGTCGACGTAGGCGCCGGGGTGGTCGTGAGGATAGTCGTAGCCGACCCCGTGCCCGAGGCGGCGCGCCGAGCGGTAGTGCGCGTCCCGCAGGTGCGCCGGGACCGGGGCGTTGCCCTGCTCGTGCACGAGCGCCTTGGCGGCCCCCATGGCGCGGGTGACCGAGTTGGACTTCGGCGCCGTCGCGAGCCCGATGGCGGCGTGGGCCAGGGCGAACTCGGCCTCGGGGAGCCCGACCTTGTCGAGCGCGTCGAACGCGGCGACCGCGAGCGGCAGCGCGCCGCGGTCGGCCATGCCGACGTCCTCCGAGGCGAGGATGACCATCCGGCGGGCGATGAACCGGGGGTCCTCGCCGGCGGCGAGCATCCGGAACATCCAGTAGAGGGCCGCGTCCGGGTCGGAGCCGCGCAGGCTCTTGATGAACGCCGAAGCGATGTCGTAGTGCTGGTCCGCGGCCTTGTCGTAGCGGAACCGCTTCAGCGCCACGTCGACGTCCGCCGGGCGGACCTCGGTCCGGTCACCGAGGGCGGACGTCGCGACCTCGAGGGCGGTCAGCAGCGTGCGGGCGTCCCCGTCGGCCACCTCGACGAGGTGGCCGACGGCCTCGTCGGTGAGCGTCACCCCGCCCGCGAGCCCACGCTCGTCCTCGACGGCACGGGCCAGGATCGTGCGCAGGTCGTCGTCGGTGAGGGGCTCCAGGCGGACGAGCCGGCAGCGGGAGAGCAGCGGCGCGTTGAGCTCGAAGAACGGGTTCTCGGTCGTCGCCCCGATGAGGGTCACCCAGCCGGCCTCGACGCCCGGAAGCAGCGCGTCCTGTTGGGCCTTGGTGAACCGGTGGATCTCGTCGATGAAGAGGATCGTCCGTCGGCCGCTCATCTCCGCCCGCGCTCGCCCCTCGTCGATGACGCGTCGGACGTCCTTGACCCCAGCGGTCACCGCGGACAGCTCCGACCAGACGGCCTGGACGTGACGCGAGATGACGGACGCGAGCGAGGTCTTGCCGGTCCCGGGAGGGCCCCACAGCACGAGCGAGGTCGGCAGGGCACCCGCGTCCAGCGCCGCCCGCAGCGGGGTGCCCTCCCCCAGCGCCTCCGGCTGCCCCACGTACTGCTCGAGCGTCCGCGGGCGCATGCGGGCCGCGAGCGGGGCGAGGTGCCCGACCGCCGCGGTGGCGTCGGTCCGTGCCGCCGGGTCGTCCGGCTGCTCGTCGAAGTCGAGGGTGTCGCGCATCAGGCGGGCGACCGTACCGGCGACGACCTCAGGCGCCCTCGACCCGTCGGGCGAGCGCGGCGTTGAGCTCGGTGTACGCGAGCTCGATGTCGCGCCCCAGCCCGGTGACCAGGGCCCGGCCGAGCAGGCCCTCGAACCGCTCCCAGTGCTCGACCCGGGTGCCCGCGCCGTCGGCCTCGAGGTCGAAGCCGTGGTGCGCCCCGAACACCCCCGGCACGCCCCCGCGCCACGACAGACGACGACCGCGCTCGGCGTCGACGATGCGGGCGGGCAGGGTCGACGGCGGGAGCTTCGGCAGCCGCGCCGTCAGCACGAGTCGCGTGCCGGGGACGGCCTCGCCACGCATCCGCGGGAACCGCTCGGCCCACTCGCCCCAGCGGGCGAAGTCGGCGAGGACGTCCCACACCGCCTCCGGCGGGGCGGCGACGTGGTGGGCGGGCGTGCGGACCCAGGGCACGGTCAGCCCTTCCCGGTCGATGGCTTCGCCTCCGGCCGCGGGACGACGCGCAGGAGCAGCTCCTCGAGCGCACGGCCCTCGTACGGCGCTGGCGCGTCGGTGAGCAGGCAGGCACCCGACTGGGTCTTGGGGAACGGGATGACGTCGCGGATGTTCGAGGTGCCGGCGAGCAGCATCACCATGCGGTCGAGCCCGAACGCGATGCCGCCGTGGGGCGGCGCGCCGTAGGACAGCCCGCGCAGCAGGAAGCCGAACTTCTCCTCGGCCTCCTCGTCGGAGATCCCGAGGAAGCGGAAGACGCGCTCCTGCACGGCTCGGTCGTGGATACGGATGGAGCCGCCGCCGAGCTCGTAGCCGTTGCACACCACGTCGTAGGCGTTGGAGAGCGCGTGCTCGGGGTCGGTGTCGAAGGTGTCGACGAACTCGGGGGTCGGCGCCGTGAACGGGTGGTGGGTCGGCGTCCAGGCGGTGGTCCCGACGGCGGTGCCGCGGTCCTCGACCGGCTCGAACATCGGCGCGTCGACGACCCAGCAGAACGCGAACGTGGACTCGTCGACCAGCCCACGGAGCCGGGCGACGTGGTTGCGCAGCGCGCCCATCAGGTCGAGCGCGAACCGGCGGTCGCCGGCACCGAAGAACACGGCGTCGCCCGGCCCCGCGCCGGCGGCGTCCTTGACCCCGGCGACCTCCGCCCCGGTCATGAACTTCGCGAGCGGGGAGCGCAGCGAGCCGTCCTCCTCGACGATCGCCCAGGCGAGACCCTTGGCCCCGCGGCGCTTGGCCCACTCGACGAGCTCGTCGAGCTCCCGCCGGGTCAGCTCCCCGCCGCCGGGCAGCGCCAGCGCCACGACGCTGCCGCCGGCGCCGAGGACGCCGGCGAACACGCCGACCTCGGTCCCGGCGAACACCTCGTCGAGGGTGGCGAGCTCGAGGCCGGGGATGCGCAGGTCGGGCTTGTCGGAGCCGAAGCGGTCCATCGCATCGGCGTAGGTCAGGCGCAGGAACGGCGTGGCGACCTCGACGCCGAGGACCTCGCGCCAGACCTCGGCGACGAGCTCCTCGGAGAGGCCGATGACGTCCTCCTGGTCCCCGAAGGACAGCTCGACGTCGAGCTGGGTGAACTCGGGCTGCCGGTCGGCGCGGAGGTCCTCGTCGCGGAAGCAGCGCGCGATCTGGTAGTAGCGCTCGACGCCGGCGACCTGCAGCAGCTGCTTGAACAGCTGCGGCGACTGCGGGAGCGCGTACGTCTCCCCCGGCGACAGCCGGCTCGGCACGAGGAAGTCGCGGGCGCCCTCCGGGGTGGCCCGGGTGAGCATCGGGGTCTCGACGTCGAGGAACCCGTGGCGCTCCATCACCTGGCGGATGATGGAGGTCGTGCGCGAGCGCGTGCGGAGGATCTCGGCCATCCGCGGGCGCCGCAGGTCCACGTAGCGATGGGTGAGCCGGGTCGTCTCGTCGACGTCGACGCCGTCGGCGATCGGGAACGGCGGGGTCTCCGCCTCGCTGAGGACCTCCAGCGACTCGGCCACGACCTCGATCGCGCCGGTCTCGAGGCGGTCGTTGACCATCCCGTCGGGGCGCTGGCGGACCGTGCCGGTGACGCGCACGACCCACTCGGTGCGCACCCGGTGGGCCGCCTCGAGGGCCTCGGAGTGCTCCGGGTCGGCGACGACCTGCACGAGGCCGCTGCGGTCGCGGAGGTCGAGGAACGCCACGCCGCCGTGGTCACGGCGGGTGTCGACCCAGCCGGCGAGGGTGACGGTGTCGCCGGCGTGCTCGGCGCGCAGCGTGCCCGCGCCGGCGGTGCGCAGGGAACCGAAGGGGGTGATGCCCACAGCGGGGTCCTTCTCGATCGTGAGGTGGTCGTGGTGCGGGGCCGGCCAGCGGAGCACCCGGGTCCGGCCCCGGGGTCGGGCGTCGGCGAGGGCGTCGGCGTCAGGCGTCGGTGCTGGGTGCGCGGCCGGCCGCGTCGAGCGCCGCGCGCAGGTGGGCCTCCAGGTCGGTCTCGGCGACCGAGACCTGGTCCCCCGTGGCGAGGTCCTTCACGCCGACGGTACCGGCGGCCACCTCGTCGGCCCCCCGGATGACGGCGAACCGGGTGCCCCGGCGGTCGGCGTACCTGAACTGCTTGCCGAGCTTGCCGGAGGCGACGTAGAGGTCGGTGGCGAGCCCGGCGGCGCGCAGCCGCGTCGCCAGCGCGACCGCGTCGGCCCGCAGGTCGTCGTCGAGGACGGTCACGAGGACGGGCGGTGCGGCGGCACCGGCGCCCTCCTCCTCGAGCAGCAGGAGGATGCGCTCGATGCCGAGCGACCCGCCCGTGGCCGGGATGTCGCGGTTGGAGAACATCCCGACGAGGCCGTCGTAGCGACCGCCGCCGGCGAGGGACACCCCGAGGCCGGCGTGCCGGATCTCGAACACCGGACCCGTGTAGTACGACAGGCCGCGGGCCAGGACGGGCGCGAACCGCACCGAGCCACCGGCCTGGTTCGGACGCACCAGCCCGAGCACGGTGTCGACCTCGTCGAGGCCGGCCCGACCGAGCCCGGTGGAGGCGAGCCGCTCGCGCAGCACCGCCTCCACGTCGTCGGCGGACACGTCGGCGACGAGCGACTCGACGGCGGCTGCGGCGACCCCGCGCTCGGCGAGCTCCCGGGCGACGCCGTCGGGGCCGACCTTGTCGAGCTTGTCGATGGCGACCAGGGTCGTGCCCTCGAGCTCCTCGGGGATGCCGTACGCCTCGATCAGCCCGCGCAGGGCGCGGCGGGAGTTGAGCTGCACCTCGAAGCCGGAGAGCCCGAGCCGGTCGAGGACCGCCGACACCGCGAGCAGCACCTCGGCGTCGGCGACGAGCGAGTCCGAGCCGACCGTGTCGACGTCGCACTGGTAGAACTCGCGGAAGCGGCCCTTCTGCGGGCGGTCGGCCCGCCACACGGGGGCGATGTGGTAGCGCTTGAACGGCTCGCCGAGCGTGCCGCCGTGCTTCGCCACGAAGCGTGCGAGCGGGACGGTGAGGTCGTAGCGCAGCGCCAGGTCGGCCTCGCCCGTGTCCTCGTGCTCGCCACGCCGCAGGATCTTGAACATGAGCTGGTCGCCCTCCTCGCCGTACTTGCCGGTGAGGACGTCGAGCCGCTCGTAGGCGGGCGTGTCGATGGGAGCGAACCCGTGGGCGCCGTAGACCTCGCGGATGGCCGCGAAGACGCGCTCACGTCGGGCGACCTCGTCGGGGAGGAAGTCTCGCGTGCCGGAGGCGGGGTTGGCGTCGATGGCAGCCACGTCGGGCTCCTGGTCGGGCGGGCGGAGGGGGCCGGTCAGAGGCCGTGGCGCGTGCGTGCCTCGGCCACGAACGGGTTCGTCGCGCGCTCACGCCCGACGGTCGTGTCGGGGCCGTGGCCGGAGAGGATGACGACGTCGTCCTCGAGGGTCAGGACGGTGTCGGCGAGAGAGCGGAGGATGGCGTCGGTCGACCCGCGGGGGAAGTCGGTCCGCCCGATGGACCCGGCGAACACGAGGTCGCCGGAGAACAGCACGCCGTCCGCCGGCGCGGGGTCGCCGTACGCGAAGCGGACCTCCGCGTCGCGGAGCCCGCGCCCGAGGAAGGTCACGTGGCCGGGTGTGTGCCCGGGGTTGTGCCGCACCGTCAGGTCGAGGCCGGCGTGGGACAGGACCTGCCGGTCCGTGATGGTCTCGAGCCGGTCGGTCGGCGGGTCCCAGCGGATGCCGAGCTGCTGCGCGAGCATCCCCGGCGGGATCGAGCCGAGCCCCGCGTCGGGCTGCTCCCACAGCCAGCGGTCGTCCTCGTGCATCAGCACCGGCACGTCGAGCGACCGCGAGAGCTCCGGCATGCCCCAGAAGTGGTCGATGTGGCCGTGGGTGAGCAGGATCGCCTCGCACGTCAGGCGGTGCTCGCGCAGCCAACCGGGCACCGCCTCCGCCGCCCCCTCCCCCGGGTCGATCACGACGGCGCGGCCGGCGCTGCGGTCGCCGACCACGTAGCAGTTGGTCTGCCAGCGTCCCAGGGGGGCGCCGAGGACGAGCAGGTCACGGTCGGTGCCTGCGGGGACGGGTCCGGACACGGGTGGGAGCCTGGTCGAGAGGGTGGGGTCGGGCGCCGAGGCTAGCGACCCGCACCCGGGGCCCCGACGCCCGGGCGGGGCTCACCCCGTGGCGCTCGACTGCGTCTGGGGAACCACACGGTAGGCGTCGTAGACGCCCTCCACCCGCCGCACCGAGCGCAGCGCGTAGTCGAGGTGGGTCGGGTCGGCGAGCTCGAACGAGAAGCGCAGGACCGCGATGCGGTCACGCCGGGTCGTCACCTGGGCGCTCATGATGTTGATGTGGATGTCGCCGAGCACCGCCGTGATGTCCCGCAGCAGGTGCTTGCGGTCGAGCGCCTCGATCTGGACGGTGACGAGGAACGTGGTGCCGGCCTCGCCGGACCAGTCCACCGGGACGAAGCGTTCGGGCTCGCTGCGCAGGTCCTCGACGTTGGTGCAGTCGGTCCGGTGCACGCTCACCCCCCGGCCACGCGTCACGAACCCGAGGATGTCGTCGCCCGGGACGGGGGTGCAGCAGCGCGCGAGCTTCACGAGCATCCCGGCGTCGCCCTCGACCTCGACGCCGTCGTCGCGGTCGCTGCGTCGCCCGATCCGGATCGGGGTCGGGCCGGACGGGGTGGTGTCCTCCGCGTCGCCGTCGCCGTCCTCCTCGAGGATCGCGTCGACGAGCGCCTGCGCGACCGTCGTGGCGGCGACGTGGTTCTCCCCGATCGCTCGGAACAGCGTCGGGTTGTCCTTCAGGTTCATCGCCGCCGCGACGTCGGCGAGGTCGCCGCTCGCCACGACCCGCGCGTAGGAGAGCCCCTTGCGCCGCAGCGCCCGCACCAGCGCGTCGCGGCCGCGGTCCTCGGCGTCCTCGCGCCGCTCCCGGTTGAAGTGGGCGCGGATCTTCGAGCGGGCCCGTTGCGAGACGGCGATCTGCAGCCAGTCGCGCGACGGTCCCGCGTCCTCGGCCTTCGAGGTCAGGATCTCGATGGTGTCGCCGTTGACGAGCTGCTGCTCGAGCGGCACGAGCCGACCGTTGACCCGGGCGCCGATGGTGCGGTGGCCGACCTCGGTGTGGATGGCGTAGGCGAAGTCGATCGGGGTCGAGCCCTGCGGGAGCGCGCGGACCTGTCCCTTGGGCGTGAAGACGAACACCTCGTCCTGGTAGAGGTCGATCTTCAGGCTCTCGAGGTAGTCCTCGGGCTCCTCGACGTCACCCTGCCACTCGAGCATCTGGTCGAGCCACCGCAGGTCGCCCCCACCGCCCGGGCCCGCCTGTGGGACGCGACCGGTCTCCTTGTACTTCCAGTGCGCCGCGACGCCGAACTCGGCGGTGTGGTGCATCGCCCGCGTGCGGATCTGCAGCTCGAGCGGCCGGCCACCGGGACCGATCACCGACGTGTGCAGCGACTGGTAGAGGTTGAACTTGGGCATCGCGATGTAGTCCTTGAAGCGCCCAGGGATGGGGCGCCAGGCCGCGTGGATCTGGCCCAGGACCGCGTAGCAGTCGCGCACGCTGCCGACGATGACCCGCACGCCGACGAGGTCGTGGATCTCGTCGAACTCCTTGCCCCGCAGCACCATCTTCTCGTAGATGGAGTAGTAGTGCTTCGGGCGGCCCGTGATCTCGGCGCGGACCTTGACCTCGCGCAGGTGCTCCCGCACCGCCTGCACGACCTCGTCGATGTACGCCTCCCGCTCGGGCTGGCGCTCCGACACCATCGCCACGATCTCCTCGTAGCGCTTGGGGTGCAGCGTGCGGAACCCCAGGTCCTCGAGACGGAGCTTGAACTGCTGCATGCCGAGGCGGTGGGCGAGCGGCGCGTAGATGTCGAGCGTCTCCTGCGCGATCCGCTTCTGCTTCTCGCGGGGCATGTGCTCGATGGTCTCCATGTTGTGGAGACGGTCGGAGAGCTTGATGACCAGGACCCGGATGTCCTCGGCCATGGCGAGGATCATCTTGCGCAGCGTCTCGGCCTGCTGCTCCTCCTTCGACTCGACCTGGAGCCGGTCGAGCTTGGTGACCCCGTCGACGAGGGAGGCGACCGACGGGCCGAAGTACTGGGCGATCTCGTCGCGCGACGTCGGGGTGTCCTCGACCACGTCGTGCAGCAGCGCGGCGACGATGGTGTCGGTGTCGAGCCCGAGGTCCGCGAGCTCGGTCGCGACCGCGATGGGGTGGGTGATGTAGGGCTCGCCCGATTTGCGCACCTGTCCGTCGTGGGCGTCGCGCGCGTACTCGTAGGCGCGCACGACCTCACGCAGGTCGACCTTCGGGCTCGACTCGCGGATGTGCGAGGCGAGCTCCTGCAGCAGCTCCGGGAGGTCACGGGACGCGATGGGCAGGCGCGACAGGACCCCCTTCACCCCGGACGGCCGGGGCGGGGGCGGTGCGGGCGCGCGGTGCTCGCGGCTCTGCTCACCGGCCAGCTGCGTGCCTCCCTCGTCGGTCGTCGTGGGCCGAGGGTACTCCGCGGTGCAACCGTCAGTACGTGAGCAGGCTGACGTGCCCGCGCCCGCCCAGCCTGCTCGCCCCGTCGAGGAACGTGAGCTCGATGAGGAAGCCGAGGCCGACGACCTCGCCCCCGAGCTCCTCGACGAGCTCCGCGGTGGCCCTGGCCGTGCCGCCGGTCGCGAGCACGTCGTCGACGATGAGCACCCGGTCCCCCGGCTCGATCGCGTCGATGTGCATCTCGAGCGTGGCGGTGCCGTACTCCAGCTCGTACGTCCGCGAGGCGGTCGCGGCCGGGAGCTTGCCGGCCTTGCGGGCCGGGACGAAGCCGGCGCCGATGTGGTACGCGACCGGCGCCGCGAAGATGAACCCGCGCGACTCGATGCCGACGACCTTGTCGACCGTCCCCCGACCGAAGGCGACCACGAGCGCGTCGACCACGGTGGACAGCGTGACCGGGTCGAGCAGGAGCGGGGTCACGTCCTTGAAGACCACCCCGGGCGTCGGGAAGTCCGGGACGTCTCGGACCCTCGCGTCGAGGAGGGCACGGTCGAGCTCGAAGCGCACGTGGGTGCCTTGCCGATCGGGGGACGTGGGTCAGGTGGAGCGGGAGCTCGCGCGGCTCAGCGGCGCCGCTTCCTCCGCTTGCCCTCGCCCCGGACGTACTCGGTGGTGATCGGCGCCCGGGACGCGCGCGCCTCGGGGCCCTCGACCGCTGCCGCCTCGCCGCGCTCGATCCGCTCGGCGAGCTTCGCCGACATCGCGGCGTACTCCGGCTCCTTCTCCTTCCACCACGCGAGGAAGGGGGTGGCCAGGAAGATGGAGGAGTAGGCACCGATGGCCATGCCGATGAAGAGGGCCAGCGCGAGGTCCTGCAGGGTCTCGGCACCGAGCAGCTGGGCGCCGACGAGCAGGAGCGCACCGACCGG